>OGSJ01000476.1_pt1 | contig 25283 bp, 20 predicted proteins | sample 1573851 | NCBI WGS metagenome assembly OGSJ01 (sample SAMN03295846, study PRJEB24534) | human gut metagenome | isolation source: fecal sample 6 from infant 6 | host: Homo sapiens | place: USA: Pittsburgh, PA | collected 2014-07 | reverse complement strand
ATTATATAAAAAGAAATATTAACAATAAATTTTTAAAAGGAATAATTAGTTGTTTCAATACAGTTAAATTATTTAATCATATTTTAAATAAAAAAGATAGTGTATTAATTTGTGATTATTTATGTTTAACTAATTCATTATTTGCTTTAATTATTTCAAAGTTTAAAAAAAGAAAATCAATAGCAATAGTTACTGATTTACCAGATTTTCTTGTAGGTCCAACTAATAAGGATAAAAATAAATTTAAAGAAAAATTTTACGAATCAGTAGCTTATTTTGTTTTAAATAAATTTGATTATTATGTTCTTTTAACAGAACAAATGAAAGAGAAGCTTAAAAAGAATATTAGCAATGATAAATATATTATAATGGAAGGATTAATAGATATTAATTCAATAGATTTAATAAACGATATTGATAAAAAAGATAAAATAAAAAAATGTATATATGCAGGATCATTACATAAGGAATATGGAATAGATTTATTAATAAATGCATTTCATAAATTAAAATTAAAAGATATATCTTTACATATTTATGGCGATGGAAATTACAAAAAAGAAGTAGAAAAAATATGTGAATTAGATAAAAGAATAAAGTATTTTGGTCAAGTATCCAATGAAGTAATTTTAAAGGAGCAGATAACAGCTACATTATTAATTAATCCAAGAACAAGTAAAGGTGAATTTACAAAATATTCATTTCCTTCCAAGAATTTAGAGTGCATGGCTTCAGGAACACCTTTATTAGGTTGTATTTTACCAGGAATGCCTGAAGAATATATAAAATATATGTATGTAATAAAAGAAGAGGATAATTTGGAATATTTAACTGAAAATCTAAATCATATATTATCTATAGATAAAGAAGAATTGTATGAGAAAGGCAATCATGCAAAAAAATTTGTTATAAAAAATAAAAATAATAAAATTCAAGCAAAAAAAATAATAGACATGATTTTATTATAAAAATTAATTTTAATTGGAGGAATTTAGTGAAGAAATTAAAATTAGGAGTAATTGATAAAAATGGAGTTTTGGAGAATATAATTTTATTTTTCATATTTTTATTTTCTTTAAATTTTATGAATAAATCTAATTATTTATTATTAATATGCTTTATTTTTACATTACTTTATGGATATATTAGTAAAAAAAAAATTTATATAACTATTGAGTTTTTAATATTAACAATATGCTTTACAGCATATTTTATAATATACCAATATTTTTTCCAAATTTCATTACAATCATTTATTACTTTTTGGTTTGGTCCAATATTGGGATATTTTATAGGATATATTATGGTTAGTTCTGTAAATTGTTTTAAATTAACATATAGAATTATTTTTAGTATTGTTTTAGGTACATTTTTACATGGAGTTTTGAATATGGCTTTTTTTGTAAATTTAAAGGTTGGAGAAGCTAGAGTTGTTACAGATATTTGGTTAAAGTCTCCAATAGCAGCTACACTACAAAATATATTTTTTGTTATGTTTATTTCTCTTCTTTTTTATGCATTTTTTATATGTAAAAAGTATTATATTAAAATTACTTTATTCATAGGAACAATTTTTATAATCATTTCAACTATAAATACTGCATCAAGAACAATATTATATATAGCATCTATAGTATTCATTATAAATATTTGTTTATATGTTTATTTAAATAAAAGTCAAAAGAAAAAAGTTTTAAAAATAATTTTTTTTACATCTGTCTTAATTATAATTTTTATAATTTTCTATAAAAATAACATGTTTAATATTAAAACTTGGTATGAAAATTCTGCTTTAGCTTTAAGGTTTAAAAGTTCAGAAATAGATTCAGCTAATGATCCAAGATTTAAAGCACAGTTAGAAGTAATAAAAAACATGTTGATTTATCCAATGGGTGGAGGGAAAATTAATCTTTCAATTGGATATGCTCATAATTTATGGTTAGATGTAATAAGAGTTGGAGGATTAATACCAGGTGTACTATTAATCATGTATACGATAGGAACTATAAAGACATTAATAAGATTCTTAAAGAGCAAATTTATTCAAAATAATATTAAATATATTATTTTATCAATATACTTTGGGTTAACTTTAAATTTTATGACAGAACCAATATTAGATGGTGTGCCATATATGTTTGTAATGATGTGTATTTTAAATGGAGTTACTAAAAAAGTATTAGAATTGCGAAGCTGTTAGGTTTATATGAAAAAATATCTTAACTATTCATAAAATTATTTATTCTTTGAAAATTATATAAGTTTGAATAAATTTTGGTATGGCAAATAAATCTGCAAGATAATTTGATTTTTTGTATGTTAATTAAAGATATTAAGAAGTCAAGCATCTATAAACTATTGGATTCTGTAGTATTAAATTGGGCTAATTGAGCTAAGATAGAAGAGTTTAATGATTATCGTGAGGTCTAATAAATTTATAATTAAATATAAACATGATATATTAAGTTATTAGCTTTTTCAAAAAAATAAAGCCTTTTTTAGCTTTATAATATGCTTAAATTATTATTAGTAGCACTAATTATAAGTAGTAGTGGGATATGATTACTTTTTGTTAATATAGTTTTAGAAGCTTAACTATAAGAAGATAACTTATTGGTAATAAATTTTTAGGTTTATTTATGTCTTTAGCTTGATTTACAAGTATAAATACTACATATGAATCTTTAGCTTGTATTAAATTAAACTACAATATGAAGCTAGTTTCAGAGTTTATAGCAAGCAATAAAATTTTTTTGCTGTTTATAAATACCAAGGGGATTTAAGCAAGAAATCTGATTAAAATATTACTTGAAACTAAGTCTATATTTAAATTATGATATTGAGAAAATGTGTAATTACACTTTCAGTGTTAACATTTATAGGGATTATAATGTTTATTTTCATGATGAAAATAGATTTATTATATTTAGAGCATAGTGGATATTTAAACTTTAGACAACTACTGACAGCGTTAGGTATGAATTGTATTCCATATTCTTTAATTGATATTTTTGATTAGCATGCTTGTCAAATTCAAACTTATATAGTTTGTCAGAGTAATAATGAAATTTTAAGTTAGTTTTGTTCATTGATTTTTTCTCTTTCTTGGTGGGATAAATATTTTGTATCAAATTTATTATATTCTTACGAGTTAAAAAGAGCAATGTTCATTTAACTTAGCAGATTGGAGAATTAATTGCAAATGGAGGAATAAATAATGAAAGTACTATGGACAACTAATATAATATTACCTGATATGGCAATAAAATTATCTAAAAATTATAGCAATGGAGGCGGATGGTTAATTGGTTTATTGAATGATCTTAAGAAAAATGAAAATATAGAATTAATTGTATGTTCTCCTTTGGTAGAAGAAAAAGAAATTATAAAATTTGATATAGAAGGTGTAAGATATTATGGTTTCCCAAAAGATAAGATTAATCCTACTCAATATGACGTTAGTGTTGAAGAAACACTTAAAATGATATTGGAAATAGAAAAACCCGATATAGTTCATATTTTTGGTACAGAGTTTCCACATACACTTTCTATGGTTAGGGCATTTAATAAACCTAATAAAACTATTATAAATATACAAGGATTAACATCGGTTATTGCTAAGCATTATCTTAATGGAATTCCATATTCTTTTCAGAAGAAATATAAATTTAGAGATTTTATAAAGAGAGATAATTTATTAAGACAAAAGTGTAAATTTGAGAAGAGAGGAAAATATGAAATTGAAGCGATAAAGAATGTTGATAACGTAATTGGAAGAACAAATTGGGATAAAGCTTGTATACAAGAGATCAATAATAAAATAAGTTATTATTTTTGTAATGAAACTTTAAGGGACGAATTTTATAAGCATAAATGGAGTATTAATGAATGTGAGAAATACTCAATTTTCGTTAGTCAAGGGAGTTATCCAGTAAAGGGATTACATTTTATTTTAGAAGCTATGCCAAAATTGATAAAAAAATTTCCTAAAGTACATTTATATATAGCAGGAGATAATATAGTTGGAAATAATTCCTTAATAGACAATTTAAAATTATCTTCTTATGCTAGCTATATAAAATTTTTAATTAATAAATATAAATTAAGTGATTATATAACATTTTTAGGAAATTTGGATGAAAAAGAAATGTGTCTTAGATTTTTAAAAACACATGTTTTTGTTTCTTCATCTATTATTGAAAATAGTCCTAATTCATTAGGAGAAGCAATGATATTAGGAGTTCCTTGTATCGCCTCGTATGTAGGTGGAGTACCAGATATGATAACACATAACATAGAGGGTTTCTTATATCAAGTAGATGCACCATATATGTTAGCGTATTATATTTCTAAAATATTTGAGGACAATAAAAAAACAATTGAACTTTCAAAAAATGCTATATTAAGGGCAGAGTTAACCCATGATAAAGAAAAAAATTCTAAAAGAATTTTAGAGATATATAATCAAATATTTAGCAAGGAGTAAAAAATGAAGATAACTTTTTTTTCGAATTTTTTAAATCATCATCAAATACCATTTTGTAATGAAATGTATAATAGTTTAGGAGAAGACTTTAAATTTATTGCAACAGAAAGAGTACCAAAAGAAAGGTTACAATTAGGATATAAAGATTCAAGTAATGATTATAAATATTCAATAAATATATATGAAAGTGATGAAAAGTATAAAATTGCTAAGCAATTAGCAAATGAGAGTGATGTTGTTATTTTTGGATCAGCGCCAAGGGAATTTATTAAATCAAGATTAGAGAAAGATAAATTAACATTTGAATATTCTGAAAGAATATTCAAAAAGGGAAGAATAAGAATATTAGATCCAAGAGTCTTTAGAATGTGTTATAAGTCTTATATAAAATATAAAAAAAATAGAAATTTTCATTTACTATGTGCAAGTAGTTATACCGCTCCTGATATGAAAATGATAGGAGTATTTAAAGAGAAAAATTGGAAGTGGGGATATTTTCCAGAAGTGAAATTGTATGATATAGAATATTTAACAAATTTAAAAAATAATGACACAATAAATATTCTTTGGGTTGGAAGATTTCTAGAGTGGAAGCATCCAGAACATGCTATATTGGTTGCAAAAAAATTAAAAAAAGAAGGACATAAGTTTTTATTAAATATAATTGGAACCGGATGCCTAGAAGAAGAATTAAAGTATTTGATAAAAACAAATGGTTTGGAAAATAATGTAAATATGTTGGGGTCAATGTCACCAGAAAAAGTTCGTGAATATATGGAATGTTCAAATATATTTTTATTTACTAGTAGTTATGAAGAGGGATGGGGAGCAGTATTAAACGAGGCGATGAATAGTGGATGTGCTATTGTTGCAGCTGATTCAATAGGAGCAGTAAAATATATGCTGAAAAATGAGGAAAATGGTTTTATATATAAATATAATAATATAAATCAACTATATAGTTATGTTAAGAAATTGATTAATGATGAAGAACTTAGAAATAAAATAGGGGTAAATGCTTATAAATCAATAATTAGCGAATGGAATCCTAAGGTAGCTGCTAAAAGATTAATTAATCTATCAAAAGAATTGCTTAATGAAGGTAGTAGTATGGTTTTATATAAAGATGGACCATGTAGTAAAGGATAGAAATATATATAAAGGAGTTAAAAAATAGATGAATAGAGATAGAAGGTTAGTAAGAAATACAGTAATATATTTTATAGGAAATATATCTACTAAATTAATGGCTTTTTTATTGTTACCATTATATACTACTTATTTATCACCAATAGACTATGGGGAAGTTGATTTAATATTTACATATACTTCTATAATAATTCCTATAATGACTTTACAAATAACATTTGCAGCATTTAGATATTTATTTGACTCAAATAAATATGAAGAGCAAAAAAAGATAATTAGTAATGCTGTTATAGTACAAATAATAGGAATGAGCGTATTTTCTGTAATATATATTTTTTTATTAGATATATTTAATTTTAAAATGGGGTTTATAATAATAATATATATATTATTAAATAGTTTTTCAGATATGATGCAACAGTTGATTAGGGGGCTAGGGAAAAATGTTATCTTTGCTTCTGTAGGAGTAATTTCAACTACAATTCAACTAATTTGTAATATTATTTTTATAGTAGGGATTGGAATGAAGAGCGAGGCCTTGATAATATCTCCTATTATAGCTTTTATTGTAAGTATAATTTATATGATGTTTACTTCTAAGATATATAAGTATTTTAGTTTTAAAGAATTTGATAAACAAAATATAAAATTAATGTTAAGATATTCTATTCCTTTAGTCCCTGATGCAGTTTGTTGGTGGTTGTTACTAGGATTTGGAAGAATGTTTTTATCATATACTAATGGAATAGAAGCTGTTGGAATATATGCGGTGGCTAATAAGTTCCCATCTCTTTTAACAACGTTTTATTCAATATTTAATTTAGCTTGGCAAGAAAATTCTTTTTCAGAATACAATAAATTAGATAGGGATGAGTATTATAGCAATGTATATAACGGATTGGTAAGGTTTATTATGGGGATTGTTATTATAGCAATACCATTTACTAAGTTAGTTGCTCCATTTATGATAGGAAAAAGCTTTGAAAATTCATATTTATGTATACCTATTTTATATTTAGCTGCAACATTCAATATATTATCAACTTTTTATGGGGCAGGTTTTGAAAGTGCTAAGAATACAAATGGTATATTATTTTCAACTTTATTATCTATGATTACTAATATAGTACTTAACTTAATATTAACACCTTTATTAGGTATCTTTGGAACAGCAATTGCTTTAACAATTTCATATATAATATTATTAATTTCTAGGGTAATAAGATCTAAACAATTTTTTAGTATAAATGTTAATAAAAAAATATTAGTGATTCTTTCAATGTTTATATCTATAAATTTTATGTTATATTATTTATCTAATAACTTATTGCAAATAATATTAATTGTTTTAGGAATTGTAATTTTTATAATAGTTAATTTTAATTTTATAAAAACACTTTTTTATGTATTAAGAATAAAAAAATCAAAAATATAAGTTTATTTTGTTAACATAATATTAATGAAAATATTATATTAGTATTTAGGAGGAATAAATGAAAAATTTAGTGTTTGTGTCACTTGCTTATATTAGTGAATATAATGGATCTGTAAATATGGATGAGTTAGACGAAAAAACAATTGATATATACTTGAAAAATAGTTTTGTTTGTCTAAAAACAATAAAGAAAAATAATCCATTTGATGATGTTGCTGTAGTTGTTAATTTTGAAATAGATATTAAATATAGAAAGTTATTTGAAGAAAATGAAATTAATATTTATAAAATAGATTATGATAGTTTTAATATGCCTAAAGATTTTAAATGGTCTTTGGCATTCTTTAAGTTATGTTCTTTGAAGTATGTGGTAAATAATTTAAGTTATAAAAATTATTTGCAATTAGATTCCGATGTTGTGTGTATTGGTAACCTTAAAGATTGCTGGGAAGAAATTAATGAAGGGTTAATGATGCTTTCGGGACCATTTACATACAATCATCCTTTAAGAAAATTAAATTCAGAAGTTTTTTTTAATTTATACGGAGAAAATGCTAGATTAGTAAAGTGGGGTTCAGGATTTATTGGTGCTAACCAAAAAACTTTAAAATCTTTTATAGAAAAATGTGAAGAAGTTTATATAAAACTTAAAGATATAAATTTTAATTGTGATAATAGTATTGGAGATGAATTTATAACTTCTGCAGCTGCATACTTATTAGGAAATATTAGAGATGCTCAACCATATATGAATGTTTATTGGACTAGAAAGTTTTATTTAGTTTCAACAAATTATAAATATGATCCAATTGTATTAATTCACTTACCAGATGAAAAAAGAACTGGATTAATATACATATATGAATACTTTTGTAAATACAAAAAATTACCTAGTGATAAAATATTATATAAAATCTTAGGGTTTCCAAAGACAAAAAGACCTAAGAGTCTAATCAATTTTTATATTAAAATAAAAAACAAGCTAATTTGAAGTTATTAAAGATAATATATAAATAGATGAAAAACAAGTTAAAGAAAAAAGCTTATAAAAAATATTGCTTTATTTACTATTGATGTTCCTAAATGAAAAATTGGTAGAAGTGATGCTATTATGATTCTTACTTTAGATGAGGAACATAAATTTATAAAGTTAACTTCTATTATGAGAGATTCTTATGTTGATATTCCAGGGCATGGTGATGATAAGATTACTCATGCCTATGCCTTTGGAGGAACAGAACTTGCTATAAAAACTTTAAATGAGAATTTTAAGGCTAATGCAGAAGATTTCATGGCTGTTAATTTTACGTCTCTTCCTGAGATTATTGATAAATTAGGTGGAGTTAAGATTAATATAATTCCAGAAGAAATTCATCATATACCAGGAATAACTTCACCAGGAGAACAAGTTTTAAATAGAGAACAAGCTTTAGCTTATTCTAGAATAAGATATGCCACTGGTGGAGATTATAAGAGAACAGAAAGGCAAAGAGTAGTATTAGAAGCCGTTTTTGAAAAGTTAAAATCAACTCCAACAAAAGAGTATCCTTCATTAATAGATGACTTTTTACCATATGTAGAGACAAATATGTCTTCTATGGATATTATAAAACTTGCTACAGAGGCTGCACCGTTAGTAAAAGGAAATTTAGAAACAGCTAGATTCCCATTAGATGGTTATTGAGATGGAAAAATGATTAGTGGGATTTGGTATTTAGTTTATGATAGACAAGTTACTTTAAATCAGATTCAAGAATATATATACGATAATAAAAACTTGGATTCATTTAAAAAGCAATAATAAGAGATTTTAATTTGAATAAAGTTGTAAAGTAGGTTTTCATTATTTTACAGCTTTATTTTTATTAATTAAATCTAAATGAATAAAATGTAGAAATTTGTTGAAATAATTTTATTTAAGTAAAATTATTATGGTGTTAAAATATTTAAAGTAGGTTATTTTTAATTATTATAAAAATATAAAATCAAGGGGATAAAAAAGTGAATAAGAAAATAAGAAAAGCAATAATACCAGCAGCAGGTCTTGGTACTAGATTTTTACCTGCAACAAAGGCTCAACCTAAGGAGATGCTTCCAATAGTTGATAAGCCAACTATTCAATACATAATAGAGGAAGCTATAGCTTCAGGGATTGAAGAGATTCTTATTATTACAGGAAGAAGTAAAAAGTGTATTGAGGATCACTTTGATAAGTCTGTTGAGCTTGAAATGGAACTTGAGAAATCTGGTAAGAATGAGCTTTTAGATTTGGTTAGGGATATATCAGATATGGTAGACATTCATTATATAAGACAAAAGGAGCCAAGAGGACTTGGACATGCTATACATTGTGCAAAGACTTTTGTAGGGGATGAACCTTTTGCTATACTACTTGGGGATGATGTAGTTTATAATGAGGAAAAACCATGCTTAAAACAGTTAATTGATTGTTATAATGAGTATAAAACTAGTGTATTAGGAGTTCAAACTGTTCCAGAAAGTCATGTTTCTAAGTATGGAATAGTAGATAGAAAATATATTGAAGGAAAAGTTTATAAGGTTAAGGGATTGGTTGAAAAACCATCTGTTGAAGAAGCACCTTCAAATGTTGCTATATTAGGAAGATACATAGTAACTCCAAGAATATTTGATATTTTAGAAAATACTAAGCCTGGAAAAGGTGGAGAAATCCAATTAACAGATGCTCTTCTAGAACTTATGGGACAAGAAGCAATGTATGCTTATGACTTTGAGGGAAGAAGATATGATGTTGGAGATAAACTTGGATTCTTAGAAGCAACTGTTGAATATGCTTTAAGAAGACCAGAGCTTAGAGATGGATTTATTGAATATCTAAATAATTTATCAGAAAAAGAATCTTTATTTAGAAAATAAGTTGAAAAAGATATTGTTACTGTATAATTTCCATTAATAGAGTCCAGTAGAGAGTTTAAATTAATTCTCTACTGGATTTTTTATATTTAATAAAAGTGGAATTTAGAATATTATAGATATATTTAAAGAAACTTAACATAATAATACAGCTTTTTCTCCTATTAAAGCATATTTAAATAGTGAAGAGGTTTTAATATGTATTTATTGTTAAAAAATAGAAAATCATTTGTTATTCTGTTGAAATATAAATGTTTAAATGATAAGATAAATTTACAATAAATAACATAACTTTATATATTATGAAAAATAAAAACTATTTAATTTAAAATTAAAAACATAACTAGGTATATTAATAGGTATTTTAAAATTCTGCATTTTAAGGGGGATAATTAGGTATGGCAGAAAAGAAGCAAAGATTTATTAATAAGACTGCTAGGGAACTTAGACTTTTAGGGGAAAAGGGAAATAAGGAAGCTTTAAATGAGTTAATTATTAGGGGTAAAAAGGGTGATAAGTGTGCTATGACTGAGATTGTTTCTATTTATGAAGGGTTAATTCATAAATACTCTACTAGGTTTTTTATTAATGGTTATGATGTTGATGATTTAAAGCAAATAGCTAGAAGTGTTATTATTGAATCCATAAGCAAATTTGATGGAGATCATGGTTCTGAGTTTATATTTTTTATTAGTACAAATGTTAAGAATAAACTTGGAACTATGTGTAAGAAGAAGGAGAATAGACTTGATTTTTCAAGTTTAGATAGTCCTATAGGGGAAGGTATTACTATTGGTGAGACCATTAAGGATGATATTTCCATAGAGGATGAATATGTTGAGAGAGAAAAAATGAGAGCTTTCGTAAAAGCTTTAGCTAATATTTCAAAAAGCGATAGGGAATTTATACTTTATGTATACAAAGATAGAGGAAACTTTCAGAAATATTGCCAAGAACATAAGCATATAACTACTTATTCAAAAGCAAGATGGAGAAAGGAAAGAATACTAAAAAAACTTAGGGAAGAAATGAAAAACTTTGAATAATATGATTTAACTATAAAGATCAAAGGAAAAAATTATAGGAGAAACTTAATATGGATAAGATTTTTATGAATTATTAAAATAGGCAATATCTTTTTTAGAAGAGAATTGTCTATTTTTATTTTTTTCTTTTAAATAAGTAGTGATTTTTAAGTAGTATTTTTATAAATAGAGTAAAGAGATAATTTATATTAATAGTTTTTTGTAGTTTAATCTATAACTTATATTGCTTTAAAATATGAGAGAATTAAAACTATAAGCTTTTAATTTATTATTAATATTAAATTCTGAGCGCAATATGAGCGCATAAATTCATTATAATTTTAATTAGAAATTAGTTTATATCTTAATTTAAATCTTTATTTACATTTTAGTTAAGTATTAAGGTATTAGCTATTTTTATTTGGATTATGGAAGGTGAGTTTATGAATAAGTTAAAAGAAAAGGGAGTCTCATTACTAGAGCCAAAGAATAAGGGGGTTTTTACAGTAAATTTTAAGCATCCAATTTTAAAGGATTACAAGGGGAATGGAAGAGTTATAACTAAAAGTTTAGGAGCTGATGTAGGGAAGGATTATGAAAAAGCTAAGAATTTTACTGATGAAATCAAGAGTATTATAAACAATAGCGACTGTTATGAAAATTATTACGGCTTTTTAGAAAGTTTAGAAAAGTATAGTGAAAAAGCTATGAAAATTGTTTTTGATAATACTCATTTTATGGAGGAGTTTTATTATGATTCTAAAAAAAATATTTTAGAAAAATTTATTGGGATTTCTCATAATAATATTAATAAGAGATTAGAAGAGGAATTAAAAGAGGTTTTTAAACCACTTGAATTAGAACAATTTAAATTAAGGGAGAAATGCAATAAATCCTTTGAAATTTTTGTGGAAGAGGAGATTAAGTCTAGATTTAACTTTGAATTTAAAAAGAAAATTCAGTTATTAGGTGGGGATTATGAATATAGAAAGAAATTAATTTCTAATCTTATTGGATCAAGTGAGGAGTTTAATAAAACATATAAAAATACTAATGAAGCAAGAGAAGATAAATTGGTAAATAAGTTTTTTAATAATATAGGAACTCCAAATTTTGAAGTGTTTTTTAAACAGGATTCTAATAAGTTTAAATTTATTGGAACGCCATACTCAAAATCCATTATTAATAAAAAAATAGAGCTTAAGGGGATTTTGGAAGAGTTTTTATTTAGGATAAATAGTTTGGATAATATTTTTCAATATAAGATTGAGCTTAGGGAAAGAAAAAGTGGAAAAAGTTATGTTTTTAATAATAATGAGTTTTTAGTTAAGGGAAATTTGATTCATAATAAGGATTTAGATAATATTGGAGAGCTAGCTTATATTTATTTTCATATAGGTTATAAAGAGAATTATAAAGAAAAATCTCAAGAGGAATTAAAGTCAAAGTTTTTCTATATATTAGAGAGTCTTTTTAATGAGAAGGATAATCCTAATATTAGTAATTTAATATTTAGTGATATAAGATTAGAAGGAAATTTTAGGGGAGAAGAAATTTTACATAATAAAGAGAATGATTTTATTTTAGCTGATTATAGTGGAAATATTAATGAATTTAGAAATCAATTATTAAATTATGAGACTAGGAAAAACTTAGCTAGTAGTGATGAGGTAATATGGCTTTTTAATAGTGAAGAAGAGGCTTTTGAAAGAAATTTGGAGGTTTTAAAATACTTAATTATAAATGGATATTTAAATAAAACTAATATATATATTTATGAAAAATCTATTTATAAGGATTATTTTTCTTCTGAATTTGACAATAGTGAAAGTGATTTTATAAGTGCATTAAATGAAAAAGAGGCATATAATATGCCTAATATTTTTAAGCCTTTTTTGAAAGATAACTTTCAAAATTTATTGGAGGAATTAGGAGAGGAAGAGGCTTCAATAATAATTAGGGGAAGGGAAGAGTATTATTTAAATTTAATAATGGATAGAGTAATATTTCCTTGTGATGAAGAGAAAGAGGTATTAAGTGATAAAGGCTTAATAGAAAAAATAATAAATCAAAGTGAAGAAGTTTTAATAAATAAAATAAAAGAAAAAAGCTCCTTAATAAATGAGTATAAGCCATCTTATAAATATGGAAGATTGGCAATCTTATCCTTAGGAATTAACAGGAAAGTTAAGAGAGAATTTATAAGAAGAGTAAGAGGAAGCTATGATAAAAATCTTAAAGAATTTTCTTTAAGAATGGCTTATAACTTTGGAGGAAGAGAGTATAAAAGTCTATGTCCAGAGAGACTATTAGAAACTTCAATAAAAAATAGTATAAAGACCTTTTTATTAAGCCCATATAAAATAAGAAAGGATATAAATATTTTAGAATTTGAAAAATCCATAGAATATATTATGGAAAGTATAAGTGAGAAAATAATAGAAGAAGTCGAGATTTTAATAAGAGAAGATAACTTATTGAAATGGAAGGAAGCAGCAGAGCTTTTAAAAGATGATATTATAGAGGGAAGAAATTTAATAGAAGAGATAATAGAAGAGACATTTGTAGTAAGTAATGATATTTTTAGAGAAGATAGAGTATTAAAAATAATAAAAGAGGTATTAAAAAATAATAGTATATTTAAAGCAATAAAGGGAGAGTTTGCTATATAAATAGTATATAATTTGAATTTTTAAATAAATTTATGCTATAATTTAAGCTGTAATTTTTTGGTGAGGGAGAAGTGTTAATGAATATATTATTAACTGGTGGAATTGGCTATATAGGAAGTCATACAATAGTAGAATTATTAAGGGATGATAATAATTCTGTAGTTGTTATTGATAACTTAGTAAATAGTAGAAAAGAAGTTAAGGATACAGTTGAAAGAATAACAGGAAAGCATATAAAGTTTTATGAAGGCGATTTAGTAAATTTTGAAGATATAGATAAGGTTTTTAAAGATGAAAAAATAGATGCTGTTATACACTTTGCTTCTCTTAAGGCAGTAGGGGAATCAGTAGAAAAACCTTTAGAATATTATAATAACAATATTATTGGAACTTTAAATCTTTTAACAAGTATGAGAAATCATAATGTTAAGAAATTTATATTTAGTTCTTCAGCTACTGTTTATGGAGAAAGTGAAATAGTACCCGTACATGAAGGACTTCAAGCAGGTTTTGCAACAAATCCATATGGTAGATGTAAGGCTATGATAGAGGAGATTTTAAGAGATTTATATATTTCAGATAATTCATGGGATATTGTACTTCTTAGATACTTTAATCCAGTTGGCGCTCATGAAAGTGGATTAATTGGAGAATTACCTAATGGAATACCAAATAACCTTATGCCTTATGTTTCAAAGGTGGCTGATGGTGAATTAGACTACGTAAGAGTATTTGGAGATGATTATAACACTCCAGATGGAACTGGTGTAAGGGATTATATACATGTTGTAGACTTAGCAAGAGGACATGTAGCTGCTATGAAAAAGTTAAAGGATGGTTCTGGGATTAGCACATATAATCTAGGAACTGGACAAGGATATTCTGTATTAGATATAATAAAAGCTTTTTCAAAGGCATCAGGTAAGGAAATACCTTATAAAATAGTAGATAGAAGAGCAGGAGATATTGCCATAAGTTTTGCAGATCCATCAAAGGCAGAAAAAGAACTTGGATGGAAGGCTGAGAAAAACTTAGAGGACATGTGCAAAGACTTCTGGAAATGGCAATGCGTTGGAATGAAAAACTTTAAATAAACTTAATATTAAAATTTTGATTTACAAGGGGATAAGAGGATGAACAATAAAATAAGAAAAGCTATAATACCAGCAGCAGGTCTTGGTACTAGATTTTTACCTGCAACAAAGGCTCAGCCTAAGGAGATGCTTCCAATAGTTGATAAGCCAACTATTCAATACATAATTGAGGAAGCTATAGATTCAGGTATAGAGGAAATACTTGTTATTACAGGAAGAAGTAAAAAATCAATTGAGGATCACTTTGACCGTAATGTGGAACTTGAAATGGAACTTGAAAAGTCAGGAAAAACTGAACTTTTAGATTTAGTTAGAGATATATCAGACATGGTTGATATCCATTATATAAGACAAAAAGAACCAAGAGGACTTGGACATGCTATCTACTGTGCTAAGACTTTCGTAGGGGATGAGCCTTTTGCCATATTACTTGGTGATGATGTAGTTTATAATGAAGAAAAGCCATGCTTAAAGCAATTAATTGATTGTTATAATGAATATAGAACTAGTGTATTAGGTGTTCAAACTGTTCCAGAGGAAAATGTTTCTAAATACGGAATAGTTAATGGAAAACACATTGAAGGTAGAGTTTATAAAGTAAAAGGCTTAGTTGAAAAGCCATCACCAGAAGAAGCACCTTCAAATGTTGCTATATTAGGAAGATATATAGTAACTCCAAGAATATTTGATATATTAGAAAACACAAAACCTGGTAAAGGTGGAGAAATTCAATTAACAGATGCACTTTTAGAGCTTATGAGCGAAGAGGCTATGTATGCTTATGACTTTGAAGGAAGAAGATATGATGTGGGAGATAAACTTGGATTCTTAGAAGCGACTGTTGAGTATGCTTTAAGAAGACCAGATCTTAGAGATGGGTTTATTGATTACTTAAGAGAATTATCTGCTACAGAAAATATATTTACTGAAGCAAATGGTAAAGAAAAAAAGGATAAAGAAGAAGAGCTTGTAACAGAAGCTTAATTTTAGAAAGCTGTATCAAAATAACTCATAAATAAACTTATAAATCCTAATTAATTTCATTTATTTTTTAGTTAGGTTTGTAAGAGGTTTAAGGAGTTTTGATACAGCTTATTTTTGTAATTATTTGATTAAAATAAAAATAAAGAGGCTATACTTAATAAAGTAATATAAAGCTATTTATTTTATGAGGTTTTGATTTCTAAAGAATATAAGATTATATTAATTAATAATAGAGTCTTTTAGTATTAATACTTTATTTAGAAGTCAACATTAACTTAGATAATATATTAATTAAAATTTAGAATTAAAAGGAGAATTTATGATTATTATTTCCCAAAACACATTTTTAGTAGTAGGAATTTTACTCTTTTGTTTATTTAGAGGAACAATTAAAATTAAAGGAATAATTAAAGAAGAATACACATATAAAAAAATATACTCTAACGAAGAATTTGTCTTTGATTTATTTTGTATTTACTTAATTGGAGTTGCTTCTAAGGTGTATTTTCCATTAACCATAGCTTGGGGAAATAATCTTGTTTACAATCCGCCAGAAATTTGGTTTAGTCCTCTATGGAGTATAAAGCAAATATACCATGCAGGAGGATTGGGAGATGTTATTTATCAGCTAATAGGAAATTCAATTATGTTAAGTCCAATGGCATTTTTCCTTTGCTATTTTTACAGTATAGATGAAGAAAATTTAACTTTAGGAAAAGGAATTATAGATAAAATCAATAAAATTTTAGAAGGCTTTGAATTGCAGAATAAAAATAAGTTAAAAGAAGATTCATATATACCTTCGTTAAGTACAGTATTAAAATTCTGTTTTTTTATGTCTTTATTCATAGAGAGTTCCCAAGTTATATTATCTTTAGTTTTTCCTAATACAAAAAGGTTTTTTGAAATAAATGATCTTATGTGTAATACTTTAAGTGGAGTTTGGGGATATTATATTTATATTAAAATTGCTAAATTAAATATAATACCAAGAAAGATATTTAAGTTATAAAAATAAAAAAGTAAATTTCTTATTGAGTCTATAAGTAGTCTAAGAGTATTTAATATAGAATTAAAAAATATTTTGTTAAAATAACATTTGACTTATTAGGCAATTAGGAATATACTTAATACAAGTCAGAGAGATAATTTAATGACGCGGGATGGAGCAGCTGGTAGCTCGTCGGGCTCATAACCCGAAGGTCGTAGGTTCAAGTCCTGCTCCCGCAACCACAAAAAGTTCTACTTTTTTAAGTAGAACTTTTTTTTATTTATATATTTAATTTAAAGTAAATTACCTATATAATGCTATTAAAGGATAATTTGTATGTAGACTATTTAGATTTTTGATTTCACTTTTTATAATGAATTTAGTTTAATTAAGACTTTTATGTATAGCCTTTAACAGCTATTGTTAAGGTTTTCTTAAAAGGTTAAATTTTCTTTAGAAGTCAAAAGGGATTTAGAAAAGTCTATACAAAATATTAGTATTAATATAGGGGGAAAAGTTAATAAATAACTTTATGAGAATTATGAGTATAAATTATAATGAGAATTTTAAAACTTTTCATCTAAGGACAAAGAATACAAGTTATGTTTTGAAGGTTATGGAGACAGGACATTTAAGTCATTTGTATTGGGGAAGAAAGTTAAAAGCTGATAACTTAGAGTATTTTTTTAGAAGAAGGGGCTTTGGAAGTTTTGCAGCTGATACTGATAATATAAGTGGATTTCAGTTAGAGTTAATACCTCAAGAGTGTCCAACCTTTGGAGCTACTGATTTAAGAAGTCCAAGCTTAGAGTTTCAATATGAAGATGGTACATCAGCTACTGATTTAAGATATAAGTCACATAGAATTTACGAAGGAAAGCAAAGGCTTTCAGGTTTACCAGCTGTGTATGTTGAAAGTGAGGAAGAGGCTACTTCTCTAGAAATAACTTTAGTTGATTCTTTAAAAAACTTAGAGGTTATCTTAACATATAATGTTTTTGAAGATTTTGATGCTATTACAAGAAGTTTGAAGATAGTGAATAATAGTGATGAAAAGATAAATATAGAGAGAGTTTTAAGTTCCAATGTAGACTTTACAACTGATGAATTTGATTTTATTCAGCTTTCAGGATCTTGGGGAAGAGAGAGACATATTCTTAGAAATCCTTTAAGAAGTGGAAGCCAAGCTATTGAAAGTAGAAGAGGGGCAAGTAGCCATGCTCAAAATCCTTTCATGGCCCTATGTAGTAAGGATGCCAATGAAGAATATGGAGATATTTATGGCTTTAGCTTAGTTTATAGTGGAAACTTCTTGGCTAATGTGGAAGTTGATATGTATAGAAATGCAAGGGCTCAAATAGGAATAAATCCTTTTGATTTTAAATGGTTACTTGAGTCAAAGGAAGAGTTTCAAGCACCAGAGGTTGTATTAGTTTATTCCTCAAAGGGACTAAATGGCATGTCTCAAATTTATCATAATCTTTATAGAAAGAGATTGTGTAGAGGAATTTATAGAGATAAGGTAAGACCTGTGCTTATAAATAACTGGGAAGCCACATATTTTGACTTTAATGAGGTTAAGATAAAGGAAATAGCTAAGGAAGCTTCAAAGCTAGGAATGGAACTTTTTGTTCTTGATGATGGATGGTTTGGAAATAGAAATGATGATAAAAGTTCCTTAGGAGATTGGTTTGTTAATGAGGGCAAATTAAAGGGTGGACTTAGTAAACTTGCTAAAGATATAAATAATATGGGGTTAGAGTTTGGATTATGGTTTGAGCCTGAGATGATTTCACCTATTAGTAAGCTTTATGAAAAGCATCCAAATTGGTGTATTCATATTCCAGGAAGAACTAGATCACAAGCAAGAAGTCAGTTAATATTAGACCTATCAAGGAAAGAAGTATGTGATTATATAATAGAATCTGTTAGTAAAATTCTTGAAAGTGCTAATATATCTTATGTTAAGTGGGATATGAATAGGAATATGACAGAGGTTGGATCATTAGGATTGACCTCAGAGAGACAAAGAGAGACAGCACATAGATATATTTTAGGATTATATAGGGTTATGGAGGAAATAACAAGTAGATTCCCTAATGTATTATTTGAAAGCTGCTCAGGTGGCGGTGGAAGATTTGACCCAGGAATACTTTATTATATGCCTCAAACTTGGACAAGTGATGATACAGATGCCATAGAAAGATTAAAAATACAGTTTGGAACCTCTATGGTTTATCCTCCAATTTCCATGGGATGCCATGTTTCAGCAGTTCCTAATCACCAAGCTAATAGAATAACTCCACTTGAAACTAGGGGGGTATCTGCTATGGCAGGTAATTTTGGATATGAGCTTGATATAACTAAGTTAAGTGAGGAAGAAAAGGAAGAATTAAAGGAACAAATAAGTTTATATAAAGAAATTAGAGAAACTGTGCAGTTTGGAACTTTGTATAGATTAAAGAGCCCATTTAATAGTAATGAAGTAGCGTGGATGATGATTTCAGAAGATAAGAATGAGATTGTTGTAAGCTATATTAGACAGTTAGCCTTAGTAAATGAAAGCTTTAGCAATTTAAAACTTACAGCCTTAGATAAGGATTCAGAATATGAAATAATAGGGGAAGATATGGTGCTTAGTGGAGATGAACTTATGTATATAGGTTTAAATATTCCAGAGCTTTATGGAGATTATGTTTCAAAACTTTGGAGATTAAAGAGAAAAACTTTAAAATAACTAATAACTGGCGTGTATTAAAATAACTTTTTATAAAACTTACAAACAGTATGAAGAGAATATCTAGATCTAGTAATTCTCGGAATATGTTTGTAAGTTTTATTATATTTTGATACATCACCTTAATAGGCCTTTAATCAATTTCTTTTGCTACAACTACTATTCTAGCATTAACAAAATCATATCCACAGGTTATTAGAGTTAAGATTCTATCATTAGAATTTAAATCTATGCCATCTCTTTTAAATAGTGATTTTGATTCTTGTTCCTTTAAATATTTTTCATAATCTTCTTTGTTTGAAAATTTTGTTTTTATTTCAGATTCTAAGTCCTTAGCATTTTCTTGGTAAACTGAAAAAATTTCGAATGTTGATTTTTTTCCTTCTCTATAAAGAGTTACATATTTATTTGCATTGAAGAAATTTTCATTTTTAAAATGTTTAATTTGAGCAAACATAGTATCATTTCTCATGTTATGACCATAAACAACTATATTAGAATCATCATTTAAATTATTTTCTGAGTCAACGAAAATTGAACCTGAGAAACTTTTTTCTTTGTTAAAGTTATGATGCAAGTAGAAATCATTATCTTTTCCTTGAACCACTGGAAAATCTATATTAGTTCCTTCAACTTTTATCCAAAATCTATAGTCTGGATTAATATTTTTTAAGTTCTTTTCACTTTCTGCATCCTGCTTATGTTCCTCTGGACTTTTATTAACAGAAGAATCAGATAGAGGAGAAAGACTTCTTAAGTTATCATAATCTCTTGAATCAGTATAATATCCTAAACGTTTTTGATATATTTTCATTGCACAAAAGAAAATTATAATTAATAGAATTAAACTTATTATTTTTTTAATTCTTAATGAATTTTTCATAATACTCACCTCTAAATAACGAATTAAACTTTCCCAATAAAACTACGATAATTTCAATATTACACCAATTTATTAGTTAATACAACAATAGATTTTTATATTTAAAAATTTACATTTACGTAATAAAACATGCAATTCACGCTATATGTATTGAGATGATTTACTTAAGATGTTATAAATAATCTGCAAACAATATTTTACATATCTGTAAAGTTGAAAAGGAAGAAAAGGAATAATTATGAAAAAAGGTATAAAAATTTTTTATAATATTTTATTTTATGGTTTTTTAACTATACTTATAGCATTTTTACTTTTAGGCTTTTTTGCTAAGAAAAGTGATTCTGGAATTAGTATAGGAGGATATAGAGTTTATGATATCTTAACTGGAAGTATGAGTCCTACTATAAAGCCAGGAAATTTGGTAGTTGTAAAGGAGACATTACCCAATGAGGTGAAGAAAAATGATGTTATAACTTTTAAAAGTGACATAACTAATAATGTTACAACTCATAGAGCTATAGACATAGTTAATAGTGATGGAAAAACTGAATTTATAACAAAAGGTGATGCAAATAATACTCAAGATCCTGTACCTTTAGATGAAAAATTACTTGTTGGAAAGGTTGTTTTTCAAGTGCCATATTTAGGTGCATTTTTAAGTAGCTTACAAAAAAACAAGTTAATATTTATAGGTTTACTTGTAGTTATTATCTTAATTGATTTTATATTCAATAAATCTTTAGGAGCAAGAAAGAAAAGTTAGATTTAAATTATAAGAATAATATAAATAATTTATAAACTGGGAGGTAATTTAAATTGAGTAAGAAGAAAATAATAGGCTTATGTATAGCCGGTGTTTTAGCAGTAGGAAGTATAGGAGGATCTTTAGCTTGGTTTACATCAAGTGATTCTGTAACAAACCCATTTTCAACAGCAAGTACAGATAATCCTAGCGATCCAAATTCAGGAATAAAAATACATGAAGATTTCAATAAGGAAGATGCTGATAATACATTACCGGGGGATACGGTAACAAAACAAGTTAATGTAATTAATAAAGCTACATATGATCAATTAATTAGAGTTAAGATAAAAAAAGTATGGAAAGATGCTAAGGGAGAGGAAAAGCCTGATTTAGATACAAAGAATATAAATTTAAACTTTGAAAATAACTTAACTGATTCTAATAAGCCTGAAGAAGGAAAATGGATAGAAGGTTCTGATGGATATTATTACTATAATGGAATAGTTAATCCAGATGGACAAACTGCAAACTTATTAGAAAGTGTTACATTATCAAAAGATACTACAAATGAATTTAAAGGATTAAAATTTGATGTAGTTGTTGATTCAGAAGGTGTACAAGCTGCTAATGGTGCAGTAAATGATTCTTGGAAAGATGCACCACAAGTTATAAAGAAGTTAGGTGCAGGTACTAACGCACATAAATAAGTAATATTTTAAATTAAGTTATAACCATGATGCAAGGAGTGAAAAGGATGAAGAATCTAATAAAATCCTTTTTATTTACTATGGCATTTCTTTTAATAATATGTAAGCCAGGGGTTGCAAGTACATTTGCAACCCCTAATGTTGAATTAGAAGGAAATGCTGATGGTATAGTATTCATTCAGGGGGATGAGCCCTTTTTATGGTCAGATAATATTCTTCCAGGAGATAAGCTTGAAAGAAATATTTTATTAAATAACAAGCATAAGGATTCTTATAAAATATTTATGAGAGCTGAAAGAATCAATAAAAAGGAAAGTTATGATTTATTAGAGAAGATAGAACTTAAGGTAATATATGATGGGAATTGTATATATGATGGATTTGTTAGTGGGCAGAATGGATTAGAAAATAACATTTATTTAGGAGAAGTAAAGCCAGGTGAGTCTAAAAAACTTGAGGCTTTTGCAGAGTTTCCTGGAAAAGAAGCAGGAAATGAATACAAAAATAAGAAAGCGCAAGTTGATTGGATTTTTACTGCTGTTAAGGATAGTTATAGTGGAGAAGAAAGTCTTTTATGTGGTAATAAATTAAATGAAGGTAATATAGATTCTAGCCAAAATAATATAAAAAATACAATAGACAATATAATAGTTCCTAAAACTGGAGATAGTAGTTTAGGAATATATTTTGTTATTTTTATAATAGCGTCTATTGCTATTTTAATTTTAAATTTCGATTTTATAAAAAATAAATTAAAGATTTTCAAAAAAGAGGAATGATTATGAAAAGAAGAAAAGGATTAGTTAAAGCTCTTTTATTAATTTTGATAGTTATAAGTATTATATCAGTAACGGTATTAGGAAAAGGTTTCACGTCTATAGATAGTGTAAATAATAAATTTTCTATAGGGAGTGTAGAAACTGAAATTGATGAAAACTTTGATGCGCCAAAGGAATGGGATGGAAGTAATATAAGCAAGTTGGTTTCAATTAAGAATACTGGGAAAAGTGATGAATTTGTTAGAGTCAGTATAATACCTAGATGGATAGATGAAAATGAAAATCCTTGGACTGGAGATTCAAATTTAATTCAATTAAATCTAGATGAAGATAATGTAATAGCTTTAAATAAAGATGATATTAATAATCTATGGGTTTATGGTGAAGATGGATATTTTTATTACATGGCAAAATTAAAAAGTGGAAAATCAACAAAAGAACTATTGAAAAGTGTAGAAATAAAAAAAGACTCCATAGAAGATTCTTTAAAAGAAAAATATAATGGAAAAAAGATTAAGATAGATGTAAATGTTGAAGCTATTCAACCTAATGAAGAAGCTTTAATAAAAAAATGGACAGGAATAAATGAAAAGATAAAGGATAAGTATGTAGAAATTTTATCTAAATAGTTAGGTGGGGAGAGATATGAAGAATATAAGAAAAATTTTTTGTGTATTCCTTATAATAAGTTTGTTTATAAGTGTCCCAGTCCTAAATGCTAGTGGTATTGAAAATAAGGGATTTGATGATCAGTTTAAGGATATTGGTAATGAAAGCGAAGGAAGAATTTGTGATTATGACGGAACTGAAATTCTTAAAGAAGTATCACAGAAGCCAGATGAAGATGGAAATTATGAAATAACTTTAACTGTAAAAGGAAAACCTAAAAAGGTTACTAAACCTGTAGATATATTATTAATTATGGATGCCTCTAATAGTATGTACTATAATATGGATGAGTTAAAAGCATCTATGAATTCTTTAGTGGATAAGGTTATTGATAATATTCCTAATTCTAGAATTGCAGTTGTTGCCTTTGGTACAGAGGTTGAAGAAGTTTTTTCATTTAGTAATAAAAATAATTTTACTTCAAAGGAAGAGTATAAGAATGCTATAAAAGATTCCTATTATTATATAACAGGAAGGGGAAATACCAATATAGAAGGTACTTGGAGAGTAGCTGACGAGATATTTAAAAATGAACTTAATAATAATTCTAATTCAAAGAAAGATGTAATATTCTTTAGTGATGGTTATCCGAATGTTAGTAGAGATGAAATGTTTGCAAGAGGATATATAGCAAGGGATAGATGGGATGATGATGAATATTATAATTTTAGAGACTATAAAGATTTTTTAGATGGATATTATTATAGAATAAACAAAAAAGATCTGGAGTATGAAAAACTTATAATGAGTGATAAAGCTTATGGTAATTATAAAAGTATATATGAATGGGCTTTATATGAATATGGAAAATTTTATAATGATTATCCGGATACTAATATTTTTTCAGTAGCATTAATTGATAATATTCCTTATGAAGATAAAAATAGTGCAAAAGAACTTTTAAGTAAAATGCAAAATTCAGGATATTTCACTATTGATTCAAGATTTGGTCAAGATAATAATGAAAATAATAGTAAAAGTTTAAAAGAAATATATGATAAGATTGCAAATAATATTATATTAGATAAAGAGATGGCTAAAGGATTAAAAATAACAGATGTTGTTTCTAAGGATTTTGAAATTGTGAAAAATGGAGCTTATGATGGAAAAAATTCTAAAATAGTAAACCTTTCAGATAATTCTGTAATTGATTTAAAAGAAAATATTGAAGAGGATAAAATAAGTTGGGATAGAGGCGAAAATATAATTGATAGTACAGATGGAATTCAATTTAAATTTAAAATAAAACCTAAGGATCAATATTGGGGAACTGGAGAAAATAAAGTTTATACTAATGATATTGCTACTATTAGTTATAAAAAACCTAAAGAAAAAAATAAAATTATAACAGGAATTTTTAATAAGCCAAACCTATCTGTTCCTTATAAGCTAGGAAAAATAAAAGTTACTAAAAAATTCTTTGATGAGAATGGAAAAGAAATTAAAGTTGATGATAAAAAAACATATACTGTTTGTATAGATGGTGGAGACTTAGGAAAATATTATTTAAAAGTAGATGGCAATGGAAATGCTAAAGTTCTAGATTTCTATATGAGAGATGAAAATACTGATATATCTAATAATACTGATACTAAAAAAGGATATTTAAAGGTTACAGAAAGTTCAGAAAACAAAAGAATATATAAGGTTAGTGAAATTGATACTATGGATTCAGAAACTAAATCAATTTTTGTAAATGGTTCTAAAAATGATAGCTTTGAATTAAATATGCAAAATAATAATATTGATATAGTTATAAATAGTTCAATAAAGGATGAAAAATACTTCTATGATAATAAAGAAAAAATCAATGATTTTGGTATATTAAAATTAAATTAAAATGGGAAACTTTTTATTTAAAAACATTTTTTTATTTTTAAATAAAAAGTTTTTTATTTTTGTTTTATGACTTTAAAGATGATTTTTCTATAATCAAAAACTATTATAGAAAAAATTAAATTTCATTGATGATTTTAAAGAAATTTAAAAAATTAATGTGATTTTACCAATATTAATTTAAATAATAATTTAAAAA
>OGSJ01000465.1_pt1 | contig 25856 bp, 24 predicted proteins | sample 1573851 | NCBI WGS metagenome assembly OGSJ01 (sample SAMN03295846, study PRJEB24534) | human gut metagenome | isolation source: fecal sample 6 from infant 6 | host: Homo sapiens | place: USA: Pittsburgh, PA | collected 2014-07 | reverse complement strand
CCGAACGGCACGTACGGTGGTGTGAGAGGGCTATTTATTTAGCCCTACTCGATTGGAAAAATTTACTGTAAAAAATTAAACATAATACTAATTTTTATACAAGAAATTTTTGCACGTTGCAACGCGGAGTACAAATTAATATAAGAACAATAGAACGCATATCATATAATTGAACAAGATAATCTGAATTTTTATTTTGAAAAAATAATTTCCGAAAATTTACCAAATACAATCGGTTACATATTTCTTCAAAATTTTAAATTAATTGTGAAAATTTATTGCAGAAAATTCCGATAGATTTTTATTTCACATTATATTTTTCGAAATAAATTGCTGAATACCAATACAAAAACTTGAAAAAATACTAATTTTGTGATATAAGTATGATAAGCCTAGCTATAGGCAAAATTATTTAAAAATAAATTTTAGGAAGTGGTGTTATGAGATATTCGATTAGAAAAGAAATTAGAAGATTTTTATGCTTTTTAATGACTTTTATAATGATTTTGACATCAATGCCAGTACACTTATTGGCAGCAAATGTTGATCATAATAATTTGTTAAATAGTAAAAGCAAAATCATAAACAATAAAACACCTGTTATGGTGGCGAAACCAGAAGGAACGGCTGCGGATTTGATAAAAAATCCAGACCAGCCAGCGATCTACACGCTACGCACAGACTATAAGGTGCAAAGAGGCGAAAAGTATCAGGTTGACTACCAACCTTATATTGCCAGTGTAGGTGCAGCAGCAACTCAAGCAGAAAAAGATAAGGTCAAGCAAACAGTTAAACTTCCAGATCTTACAGGCTACGAAAAGCCAGATGACGATTATAAAATCGACTACGATACAGTAAAAAACGCTGCAAATGGTAATAATAAAACAGGTAATGATACTAATGGCATAAGATACCAAGCTAACAAAGACTTTAAATACAAGGCCAAGTCAAATCAAATTACAATCAAACACGTCTTCCAAGACCTAGAAGACTTTAGCAAATACACCAATCCAGACGGAAGCGTTGGAGAAAAAGGACAGCTTATTACCACTCAAGATGGTAACACAGGCTCCACTATGGAAGTAAGTCCATTGGACAAAAACGATACGAATCGAAAAGGCTTTGTTCCAGAAGCTGACTCTATCACAATGCAAGTTCCAGAAAATGCTGAGAACTTTATCTTGGAATACCGTTACAACCGTGCCCACTACGATGTAGTTTTTGACACACAAGGTGGCACAGCCCTTCCAACTCGTACACTTTATTATGAACAAGTGATTCCTAAAATTGCCGATGAATCTATTCCTACAAAAGTCGGCGGCGAGTTCCAAGGCTGGAAACCATCTGTTGATTTAAAAACAAAGGATGGAAAAACATTTAAAGCAAATGAAATAATTACAGTTGGAACTGGTGGGGCTATCAAAAATCTTGATGCCAATTTGATTATGCCGGCAAGTAAAGTTACCTTCACAGCAGTGTGGAAGGACAAGAAAAAGGCAGACTACGCTGTCCAATTCTGGGCAGAAAAGTCAGACCATGCAGACGATGCATCACTACTAGATAAGTACGACTATATGGGTACTCGTGTATATAAGGACGAGCCAACAGGCAAAAGACCAAAACTCAATGAAGAACCTGTAAAAGGACTAAAATTCCCAGACCTAGACCAAGGTCGTCTTAATAAGATATGGGCCGGTGCAATATTTAATCGTGGCAGAAATCTTTATCTAAACAAGTTCTACGTTTACAACAAAGATTTAACAGATAAAGAAAATTCAGATCCTAAAAATACAAATGTAATCAAGTCTGTGGATTCAACAGGTAAGACTGTATACAATATCTACTACGATAGACAAGTCTACGACCTTTACTTTACTAAGTCCAATGCACAACCTGATAAAAACACCTTCTACCCTGAAATTTGGCAATACGACGAAGCGCAAGGTGAAGCGGTAATGAAGGGTGGACCTGGCAATCTTTACCATTACAAGGCGAGATTTAATGAGATGATGTATAAGTGGCCTAACGATGCCAAACAAACCAAAGGATTCACTCCTGGTTATCAAAGTTTTGGTTGGGGACCAAACTATACTAGGCCAAATTGGCCGCTTCATTTGGACACACCTCCTTATCGATTAAATGCCGATGAATTCCTGGATATGGCTAACTACATTAACTGGGGCGGCTATACGAAGCATATAGATAAGGGCGATGGAACAACAATGGATTTGGATCCATTAGACTTTAAAACTCTTTCTTTTGGCATAAAACAAGATTCGCCTTCCATCCCCCACCACATGGACTTTTGGATGGACGGTTTCAAGAAAGGCGAAACCATAATACGTTACGACCTTGTGAGAACTAAGGCGGATACAGCTTCTCCAGACTATAGGCATAGATATCCACGTGTTCAAGGCTTTACCCCTTATGGATATAATCCTCGAAGCGCTTGGCCAGCAATCGCAGAGGAAAGCGAGGAAAATGGCCGTGTGAATGAGGAAGGAATTAACGAACTAAATGATGAGCGTGATGAAATCACTCCTAACAATAGTGGGACATACTATAACAACTACGGAACTAAACTTCCTATCGGTCAGCTAGATTTTATATCAGTCTTCTTTAGCGATGCCGATGAATTTGGAGACGTAAAGAAAGGCGGTCAATCATTTGAACAAAACGGCTACCTTCGATTCAAATACACTCGTAACAAGTATCCATTGAGATTTAATTACGACCCATCAATTATTAGAGATGACAGTTATTTTAACTCTAAAAGCCAATTGGATACCTTCTATGAATTCCCACTCAAGGCCCTAAGTCCTGATGTAGATTCAAATGATGAGTATAAGAAGGTAGGTACAAAGGAAGGTCCTAAAAACTTATTAGACAATCCGGAAAATTTACAAAAATTAGGCCTATCAGATCTTGTATTTACAGATTCAAAAGATGGCAAGTTAAAAGTTAAGCGTCCAGAAGGTCTTTCGGATCAAATGGTATTCAAGGGCTGGGCACTGGATCCTGCAGGAACAAAACTTGTTTGGGAAAATCCAAAAGAGACAATGCCTTTCCACCCAGTTAACCTTTACGCAAAATGGGGCGAACCAGACTACAAGTGGAAGGTAACTTTCGATCCAAACGGCGGATCTTTAAGAAATATTAAAGAAGATAACTTAACTACAAGCCGCAAGAAAATACAAGAAGGTGACATAGGTCAAGAAGAAATAAATACCTATGCGAAAAAAGAAGATAACGATGGCGACAAGCAAGTCTTTACCGTTATCCAAAGACAAAAGCTTGTAGAGCCGAAATATAAACCTACAAGAAAAGGCTACGACTTTATGGGTTGGGAAGTAATTCGTTATAAGAAGGATGCCAAGACAGGCGACTACACAGACAAAATTGACACAAGCTATAGAGACACATATAAGGTTCCAGAATTATACTCCTTCGGCAACGATGTCGTAGCACCAGTATATCTAAAGGCGATTTGGGTTCCAAACGCAAGAGTAGATGTTAAAGTTGAACACTACAAGTTGGACAAGGACTATAAGTTAAAGGAAAAACTAGACGACACTCTTGAAGATAAACGTGCCAACTATTTAGTTGCTACAACAGGTGACAAGCAAGATGATGAATATATCCTGGCACCACACGACGAACTTGAGAAAAAATTAAACGGTACCTTTAAAGATAAAAATGGCGTTGAACATGACTTAAAGAAAGAGTACGAGGAATACAATAATCGAGTAAAACTAAACAACTCCTTCTTCCAAACTCTTAGAGTTGAGCCAGAAAAGATTTTAAATACAGAAACTAATCAAGAAGAAGACAACCCTAAGAAAAAAGACAATGTATTTAAATTCTTCTATATACCTTTTAGACAACGCGAATACAAGGTCAACTATATAGATGAAAGATTTAAAGGCCAAAAAAACGAAAAAGATGGAGCTATTATAGGCCAAGAACTTGTTGAAAATGGTAATCGTCACTACGATGCAAGAAATTACAGACCAATCCCAGGTTGGAAGCTAGTAAGTGCTCCACAACAACAACTCTTCTTCGATGTAGATGAAAAAACAAATGAATTCTTAGGAATCAATGGCACAGGTAAAGATGAAATTACATTCTATTATAAGGACGTAAGAGTAATTGAAGTTAAAAAAGATGACCCGACACCAGATGGATATGTAAGAGTAACTTATAAGGCAGACAAGGGTGGAGCATTTACCGACAAGGATGGAAATTCAAAGACAGAACTATACTACGATGTAATCAAGGGACTTAAATCTGACCTACTTCCAGTTCCAAAAGAATTAGAAGAAGGCAAGACAAAAGAAGAAGGCAAATATTATATTACACCAGATACTGGAAAGAAATTTACTAAGTGGGATAAGAATCCGCTATTAAATAAAAACACAATTATTGACGAAGCCCACACTTTCACAGCCTACTTCGAATGGTCAGGACTAAGTGCAACAGGTCTTGTAAGAACAGAAGCCTTCAAAGATCCTAAGGGCACTTGGACAAATGACTTTGCCCCAACAATTGATCAATTAAAGAAACAATTAGTATGGATGGAAAAAGGCAAGGTAGAAAAACTTCCAGATGGAGCTGTAATAAAGTTATATGACGAAGCTGACAAAGAATTAACAACAGACGATCAAGTCTTCGCATTAGTAAATGAAAAGAAAGCTGCCGACAAGGATGAGCTTGTTCGCACAGTAAAAATCAAGGCTAAAGTTACTTTCAAAGACGGCAAAGAAGCACAAGAGCTTATTATACCAATTACAGTTTACAAGAACGTCTACGAAGCACTTACAGGAACAGAAAAACCACTATTCTTGTCACAAGCTGAAAAAGGCGAATTAAAGGATATAACTGGAGACTATGTAAAAGTTACAGTAAATCCAACAGGTAAACCAGGGGAAAAAGACTCTAAGATTTACTATGTAAATAAAAATGCATGGGTAGAAATTCCTGAAATTGAATTAACAGATAAAGAAAAGAAAGAACTAGGCTTTACAAACTGGACAGCAGATAAAGATGAGCAAAATGAAAAAGATAAAGAAGATAAATCAATAGGCGTCTTTGACTTCAATAAACGTCACAAGTTTACTGAGGATACAGTTATATCGCCGGGATTTTCAAAGGATGTAGTTCCACAAACAGGAACAGATAAGCCGAAAGTTCCAGATAACTTTGTAAAAGTTATTGTTAAGACAACAGACAAGGCTACAACTGAATCAACACAAACATTCTGGGTTAACCCAACTAAGGAAGTAACAATACCAGTTACAGAACCAACAGGAAAAACTGACCAAGAGGCAGATATTCCAAATCTTGGCAAGAAGAAAGTCAACTATGTATTTAAAGAATGGCAAAAAGTTCAAACTGGTCAAACAGACGATAGTTTAGCTAAAGTTGATCCTGCTGTTAAAATTGATTTAGCAAAGAACCAATACACTGATAAGGTAACAGTAATTGAAGCTGCTTATAATGAAAGATTTGCAGCCACACCAATTGTTAAGCCAATAAAAACAGACGAGCTTCACACACCTGAAGGTAAAAAAATTACTGACAAAGATTTAATCGAAAAGATTACGCCTCCAGCTAATAAAGAAATTGAATCAATAACATTAGTTGAAAGCCCAGACCATTCAAAACCAGGCAAGCAAGAAGCTAAAGTAACAATTAAATACAAGGACGGATCAACTCAAGGAACAAACGACAATCCAGTTATAATTCCAGTTGAAGTACACGACAATATAATTCCAGAAGCACCAGGCGGACAAAGACCAAAAGACGCTTTGGACAATTATGTGAAAGTAATCTTCAAAGCAGGCGAAGGTGGAACAGTATCAGGTAATCTAGTTTATTATGTATCACCAGAAGTTGAAGTTGATATGACAGAATCAGCAAAGGCTATTGCCAAGAAACCGAATACTGGCTATACAGCAGAAGGTGGAACTTGGGATAAAACATTGAAGGCTAAGTTTAATGACGGTGATGTTATTACGTTTAATTTCAAAGCATTGCCAGATGTAATTGAAAAAATTGACGAAAATACAAAGAAACCACAAGGCTATGTAACTGTTAAACTTATCCCAACAGATAAGGCAAAAGATACTAAAGAAAAAGTTTACTTTGTAAATTCAACAAAAGAAGTTACAATAACAAATAAACCAGAAGGTAAGAAAGAAAATGTTAATAACATTGACCAAACTTACACTTTCAAGGGTTGGAAAGTTACAAAAGGTACAGTAGCTTCTTGGGATAATGATCAAATAAAAGGCACATTTACCCAAGATACAGAAATCACTGCACAATATTCTACTAATGTTGTTCCAGGAGAATTAGTACCAGCACCAGTTGCTAAGAAGGATGTTGTAACACCAAAAGGCGATAAACCAAAACCAGAAGATTTGATTACAAATATTCCTGGAAGTGAAAAAGATCCTCTTCCAAAAGGAACTAAAATAACTTATGAAGAAGAACCAAAGGTAGATAACCCTGGAGATTCGAAAGCAAAAGTTAAGATAGAATATCCAGGTGGAAAGACTGTTGTAGTTGAAGTACCAATCAAAGTTGTAGACAATGTAGTTCCACAAACAGGAAAGGACAAGCCACTTGTACCAGAAAGTTATGTAAAAGTTGTTGTTGACACAACAGAAAAGGCAACTGCAAATACTAAATTTAAAAAAACATTCTGGGTAAAACCAAATGTTGAAGTTACAATACCTGATATACTTGCTCCTACTGGAAAAACAGAAGTAATAGATGGAGTAACTAAGAAAAATAACTTTGTTAAATGGCAATTAGAAGGAACTCCAGGAAAAACTTATGACAAAGAAATTAAAGATACTTTCACTGCCAAGGAATCTAAAATAGTTGCAACTTATGAACAAGACAAAAATGTGGAACCAAAAGGTAAGAACAATCAATGGATACCACAAGGATCAAATCCATCACCAAAAGATTTTATCGAAAATCCATATAACGATGATGATCCTAATAACAAAGACAACTTGCCACCAGGAACTAAAATTGAATTTGCTGAAGGAAAACAACCTGACACTAACACACCAGGAAAAGATAAGGAAACAACTATTAAAATAACTTATCCAAATGGTGAAACTAAGGAAGTTCCAGTAAAATACAACGTTACTAATGATGTAGTTGAACAAAAAGATAAGGATAAGAAGCCAGAAGTTCCAAAAAACTATGTAAAAGTAGTTGTCAAGACAACTGAGAAGGCTACTGATGAAACAAAATTTGAAAGAACATTCTGGGTTAACCCAACTAAGGAAGTAACAATACCAATTACAGAACCAACAGGTAAGGAAAATCAAAAAGTTACAATTGATGGCCTTGGAGAAAAAGATGTAAACTATATCTTTAAAGAATGGCAAAAAGTACAAACTGGCGAAGCTGATGATAGTTTAACAGACGTAAAACCAGCTAAAATTGATTTAGCTAAGAATAAATACACTGACAAGGTAACAGTAATCGAAGCTGTATATAAAAAATCAATTGTACCAGGAAAATTAGTACCAGCACCAGTTGCTAAGAAGAATGTTGTAACACCAAAAGGCGATACACCAAAACCTGAAGATTTAATTACAAATATTCCTGGAAGTGAAAAGGATCCTCTTCCAAAAGGAACTAAAATAACTTATGAAGAAGAACCAAAGGTAGATAACCCTGGAGATTCAAAAGCAAAAGTTAAGATAGAATATCCAAATGGAAAGACTGTTGTAGTTGAAGTACCAATCACAGTAGTTGACAATGTAATTCCACAAAAAGGAACAGAAAAACCAAAGGATGTTCCAAACAACTTTGTTGAAGTGAAATTTGTTCCTACGGATAAGGCAACTGATTCTACTCCACAAATATTCTGGGTAAATCCAGACAAGGAAGTTACAATTCCAGTAACAAATCCAAATGGTAAGCAATACTTCACATTCAAAGAATGGAAGATTGGCGAAAAAGCTGACGGAGATGTTTACAATCCAAACACTCCAAAGAAATTTGAAGCAGCTACAACAATCACTGCAACTTACGATGAAGCTAAAAATATTATTCCTTACGATCCAAGTGTTTCAGATCCAATGGCGAGACCAGAAGGATATGTAAGAGTAACATTCAAAGCAGAAGAAGGATTAAAATTTACAGAACAAAAAGCTTACTATGTAAAGAAAAATGCAGGCATTAAACTTGGCAATGCTGAACTTGTAAAACCAGCTTACGAAGCACAAACTGGTTATAAGTTTGAAAATTGGGATAAGCAAGATACAGATGAAATAAAAGACAAAGACATTATCGTAACAGCAAAGGCTACAAAACTTGATGATGTAATTCCAAAGACAAAAGATGACGGCTCACCAAACGAAAAACCAGAAGGATATATAACAGTAACATTTAGTGCAGAAGAAAATGGAAAACTTAAAGGAACTAGTGTATACTATGTAAATCCAGATAAGGCAGTTGTATTACAAGATAAGGCACCAGAAGTTATACCTAATACAGGATTTGACTTCGCTGGATGGGATATTTCTATTGCAAAAGCTATCAAATACAATGACAAAGATGTAATAAAAGCTAGGTACAACGAAAAAGGCGATGTAATTCCACAAGAAAATCCAGATGGCACAGACAAGCCAGCAGGATATTTAACAGTAACATTCGACAAGGGTGACCATGGAGAATTAAGTGGAAAAACTGTTTATTATGTAAAACCAAACAAGGAAGTTACAGTTCCTGCACCAACAGTTACACCAAGTGTTGGATTTGAATTTGAAAAATGGGATAAGGAATTAACTCAAACATTTAAAGAAGATACAACTATAACTGCACAATATAAAAAGTCAACCGGAACAACTCCTGGAACAAACCCAGATCAACCAGGTGACAAGCCAGGAGATAATCCAGGTGGAACAACACCAGGCGATAAACCGGGAGATAATCCAGGCGGAACAACTCCAGGTGGAACAACACCAGGAGATCAACCAGGAACAACACCGGGAGAAAATCCTGAAACACCAGGAACAGTTCCTGAAAATCCAGGAGCAATTCCAGGAACAAAACCAGGAGTGGTTGAAAAACACGGTAACAGATACGTTGAGCGTGTTGCTGGAAAGAACAGAGTTCACACAGCTATCAGCACTTCTAAGAGATTCTTCAAGAAATCAAAATATGTAATCATTGCTGATTCAGGAAATTATCCTGACGCATTGACTGCAACTGTTTTGGCTCACGTATTGGATTGTCCAATATTGTTGAACAACACAAGATATCTAGAAGATGATGTTGCAAGAGAAATTGTAAGATTGGGAGCTAGTGAAGTTATTATCGTTGGTGGTCACAAATCCATTTCTGAAAATGTTAAATCACAATTAGCAAAATATGATGCAAACAAAGTTCAAAGAATTTGGGGTCGTGACAGATATGTAACTTCATCAGAATTAGCTTACGAAATCGAAAGATTGACTGGCAAAGTGAACAAGGCCATCATTGCATCTGGAGAAAATTTCCCTGACGCATTGGCAACTGCACCTCTTGGTTCAAAAGAAATCGCACCAATTCTATTGGTTACAAGAAATCAAATGGATAAGAAGGTAAGCAAGGCTCTTAAAGATTTGAACATCAATAAGGTTTATGTTGCAGGTGGACAAAATTCAGTATCCAAGAAATTGGAAGCTCAATTGCCACAAGTAATCAGAAGATTTAGCGGACAAGACAGATATGAAACTGCAATTTTAGTTGCAAGTTACACATATCCAGAATCTAAGGAAGTATTTGTAGCATCGGGTGAAACATTCCCTGACGCATTGGTAATCGGACCTGTATGTGCAAGAAGAAAAGCACCAATACTTTTATCAAAATCAACACCAGTAAAAGTAACTGATGATTATATCGAAAAATCTAAGATAGAATATCTATATATAATCGGTGGTACGAATACAATTTATGCTGATACAGCACACAAATACGCCATAGAAGATTAAAAAAATATTTTTAGCCGGGCACTTAGTGTCCGGTTTTTTATTTGGCAAAAATGGACAGTACAAATAAATTTAAAACACATCTTGTGTTATAATACTTGTAAAATATCAAACAAAGGTGATTAAATGATTGACGGATTTTACGATAGATATATGTACACTCCGATGCCCGAAATGCACAACGAGATGATTCCCGTAACGGTTGGCTGTTCTTACGGCAAATGTATTTATTGTGATTTGAATGTAGGGAAAAAATTCAAGGTTTTTGACATTGAAGATGTGAAGAAATATATACGAGATAGGAAAGATTTTTACGAGGATAAGAGGTTTACTCCGAAAAAGTTTACGCTTTTGGAGGGCAATGCCTTGTGTTTGAAGAATGATTATTTGACGGAGATTTTGAAAGAAATCAAAAAGAATTTTCCAAATATGAAATACGTGTCGTGTTTTTCAAGAAGTGATGATATTCTCAGGAAAACTGACGATGAATTGTTGGAGCTTAAAAATCTGGGGCTTGATCGTATTTGTGTTGGGATTGAGTCGGGAAGTGATTGGGTGCTTTCTTATCATAAAAAAGGTGTCACATCACAAGAACAATTGACGGCACTTCATAGGCTCGATAATTTGGGAATAAAATATTCTGTCTACATTATGCTTGGTCTTGGCGGAGAGGCACATTCACGTGAACATATAATGAAGACTGCAGAGTTTCTCAACAAGGTGAATCCGTTTGAAATTGTTGTTGTGAATTTGGTTTTGTTCAAGAATGCAAAATTGATAGAAAATGTGAGAAATCAAGATTTCAAAAGAGTGTCCATCAGACAGCAAATCATTGAGGAGATAATGCTTGTGGAAAATTTGAATAAAAGATGCATCTACAATGGAACTCACAAGACGAAGGCTGTGGCTGTGACATCTGTAATTCCAGACAAGAAGGATGAAATTATCGCTGTTTTGAAACAAAGACTAGAAGACGATGACAAGGAAATGAATAAAAAAGAACGTAAAAAATGGGATAGGTGGGATGAAGGTTAATGGATACGGAAAAAATTAAGGAACAAACTGGAATAAATAAGGTTATTTTCAAAAAGGAAGTCACATCGACTAACGACGAAATTCTGAATGAAAAGCAAGACGATACGTTGATGATTGCTTTTTTCCAATCGAAGGGTAAGGGAAGATATGGAAGAAAGTTTTTCTCGCCAGAAAATGGATTGTATTTTTCGTATTTGGTAAATGAAGAAATGACATTTCAACAATCGCAATTTATCACACCGATTATGGGAATTGCCGTAAGCTATGCGATTGACGAGGTGTTCGGCGTGAATACGTCTATTAAATGGGTCAATGATATTCTGCTTGAGAAAAAGAAAATCTGCGGCATACTCACAGAATGCAAGGTGGAGAAAAATATCTGCCACGATATTGTGGTTGGTGTTGGAATTAACGTCTACCAAACGGATTTTCCAGAAGATATCAAAGATACGGCTGGATTTATTGAAGAGAAAGATGATACAGATAAAAGAGAAGATTTGGTTATTAAAATAATGCAGAATTTCAAGAGGTCTTGGAGCGAGGATAGAGATAGTTTGGTAGAAAAATATAGAAACAAAGCCACCTTCATTGGCAATGAAATCAATGTCCACAAAAACGGAGATTATGTAAAAGCTGTTGCAATGAATATCAACGACGATTTTAGCTTGAAAGTAAAATACAACGACGGAACAATTGAAGATTTAAATATAGGAGAGATTTTTTTATAAAATCTCTTTTTTATTGGTTTATTTCCTTCCAAGCATCATCATGATCGACTAATTCGATTTTTTTGTTTTTCTTGGATTCTTCGTATTCTTTTATTACATTGATGTCATAATCATCCGACAACTTTTCAAGGGCTAGGGTTTTAATCATAGTTGAAAGTCCCACACCATGAGTGTCGGCAATATTATTCAACGCATTTATTTCATTTTCATTAAATCTTACATTAATTTTACGCGACATATTATACTCCTTCTTTTTTAATTCATTATATCAAAAAAATCTCTTTTTTTTATTGACAAACTAAAAATAAAATGATATTATCATATTAACAAATGAACAAGTATTCATATGTTCATATAAAGGATGTGAGAAGCATAGATAAAATTAACGATGAGAAATGTGAAGTAACGCTAATTCACGAGGATAATGTAAAAAAAGCTATCAATGAACTTCCAGATGACGAATTGATTGCCGATTTGTCCGATATGTTCAAAATTTTCGGAGATCAAACGAGGGTGAAGATTTTGATGGCGTTGGAAAGCGGAGAGTTGTGTGTGTGCGACATTGCAGCTGTGATGGATATGAGCCAATCTGCAATTAGCCACCAATTGAGAGTGTTGAAACAAAGCAACATTGTGAAGACTAGACGTCAAGGAAAAGTTGTGTATTATTCGATTTCGGATGATCATGTGAAAGAAATTTTCGACATTGCGATAGTACACGTGCAAGAATAACGAGAAATAATTTAGAAAAATAAAAAAATGAAAAGGAGAAAGTTATGAAAAGAAGATATACATTAGAAAATTTGGGATGTGCAAATTGTGCAGCAAAAATGGAAGAGAAAATCAAGGAATTGGACGGAGTAAATTCTGTTACTGTGAATTTTATCACTACAAAAATGGTATTGGATGTAGAAGATGACAAGTTTGATACTGTTTTGGCGCAAGCAAAAGACATTATCAAATCAATTGAGCCTTACGTTGAAGTGAAATAATGAACAAGGAAATAAAATTAACGATAGCTTCGGCGGTATTTTTTGTAATCGGATTTTTTATCAAACAACCATACGCAAGACTTGCGGCTTTCGCTGTGAGTTATCTGATTGTAGGAATTCCAGTAATAAAGTTAGCGTTTTTGAATTTGAAAAACGGTCAGTTATTTGACGAACATTTCTTGATGATGATTGCAACTTTGGGTGCGTTTTTCGTTGGAGAATACGCCGAAGGTGTTGCTGTTATGCTTTTTTATCAAATCGGGGAGATTTTCCAAGACAAGGCCGTTGGGAAATCTCGTGATTCTATCAAGGAATTGATGGACATTGCACCGACTTTTGCGAATTTGAAAACGGAAGATGGTTACGATAAGGTGGATCCTTACGATGTGAATGTGGGAGATATTATCGTAGTCAAACCAGGAGAGAAAGTTCCGTTGGACTGCGTGGTAGTAGATGGAAGCTCCATGGTTGACACGAAGGCGTTGACTGGAGAAAGTGTTCCAATTACTGTCGCAAAAGGCGAGGAACTTTTGTCGGGATACATCGTGATGGACAAGGTTTTGAATGCGAAAGTTACGAAGGATTTCGAAAATTCTGCAGTGACGAAGATTTTGGATTTGGTGGAAAATGCATCCAGCCAAAAAAGTAAACAAGAAAAATTCATCACGAAATTTGCAAGAGTATACACTCCTGTTGTAGTATTGGTCGCAGCGGCGCTTGCGATATTGATGCCTTTGATATTGAAACAACCTTTCCAAACATGGTTGTATCGTTCATTGACATTCCTTGTAATTTCGTGCCCTTGCGCACTTGTAATCAGCATTCCATTGAGCTTTTTCTCAGGGATCGGTGCGAGCAGCAAGGCAGGGATTTTGGTTAAGGGAAGTAACTACATCGAAAAGCTTGCAGAAACAGATACCGTTGTGATGGATAAAACTGGAACATTGACACAAGGTGTGTTCAAAGTTGTAGAAGCGAAATCAGTTGGATTTTCAGATGAAGAAATGCTCCAATACGTTGCGAGCGCTGAGAAATCATCCAACCATCCAATCGCACAATCGATTATTGATTATTATGGGGACAAAGAATATTTGAACTTGGACTCTGCAGAAAACATCGCAGGCCAAGGAATAAATGCCGTGATAAATGGCAAACAAATCCTAGCAGGAAATGCGAAGCTTTTAAAAGATGTTGAATTTGAACCGATTGACACTACAGACACTGTTGTCTACGTTGCAATTGATGGAAAATTTGCGGGATATATCAGAATCGCCGACGAAATCAAACAAGACAGCGCACAAGCAATTGTTGATATGAAAAATGTCGGCATCAAAAAAACATACATGCTAACTGGTGATAATGATTCTGTAGCCAAATCAGTAGCAGAAAATCTTAAAATTGACGAATACAAATCCAAGCTACTTCCACAAGATAAGGTTGAAATTGTAAAAGGTTTGATAGAAAAGGGAAGAAAAGTTGCATTCGTAGGAGACGGAATCAACGATGCGCCAGTGCTTGCACTCAGTGATGTCGGAATTTCCATGGGACAAATCGGAAGCGATGCGGCAATCGAAGCGAGTGATGTCGTAATCATGACAGATGAGCTAACGAAAATCGCCCAAGCAATCAAAATCTCCAAGAAAACACTCAAAATCGCAAAACAAAACGCGTATTTTGCAATCGGCGTGAAAATAATTGTGCTAATATTATCGGCACTTGGACTTACAAACATGTGGGCTGCAATCTTCGCAGACGTCGGAGTTACAGTGCTTGCTATTTTGAATTCATTCAGAGCGATGCGAGTTAGTTGAGTAAAATCGAAATCTCATTTATACTAATCGTAAAGGAGATGATAAAATGAAAATAGTAGGCTATGTGTTTTTAGGAATATTTGCGATAGCACTCATTTATGGAATTTATTCAATATCGACAATATTGGCAATCGCCAAGATCAGAAAAAACGTCAACTCAGAAAAAGTGTGGCAAACTATCTCACAAAATAATCGCCAACCAGTAGCGTTGGATAGAATTTTGATGAGAAAAAACAACAGAAAATTTACCAAAAAAGAACAAGAAATGATATTGAAAAGAATATCTACTTGTAGAAAATGCATCCTTGTAGGACTATTAGCATTGATACTTGCAATAGTGTTTATAGCGATAGGGTAATGACAACGTAATGAAATTACACGAATAAATGTTGATGTTTTATCGTAAATGGATTAGAATATATTTATAAGGAGGTCTATTATGTCAACTGTTAATTTAAATATTAGAACTGATAAAGAAATTAAAGAAAAAGCAGAAAATATTTTTCAAGAGTTGGGACTTAATATGACAACGGCAATAAATATGTTTTTGAGAACATCGATAAGGGAGAATGGAATTCCATTCGATTTGAAAATCGATACTGTAAACGATGAGACAAAACTTGCGATTGAAGAAGGCAGAAAAATCGCCGACGACAAAACAATCGAAGGATACGTAAGTATCGAAGAATTGAAAAAAGCTCTTGAAATATGAAATACGAAATTAAGTTCACTAGTAAATTCAAAAAAGATGTAAAAATTGCGAAAAAACAGAATAAAAATATCGAAAAACTATTTGAAGTGATAGAACTTTTAGCTGATGGACAAACTTTGGATACAAAATACAGAGATCACAGTCTTATTGGCAATTACAAGAATACTAGGGAATGTCACATAGAACCAGATTGGATTTTAATTTATGAAATAAGAAATGATATTCTTGTATTAATCTTAAACAGAGTCGGATCACATTCAGAACTTTTCAGATAAAAATATGCGTCAGAGTAATCTGACGCATTTTTTAATTTAATCTATGTAAGTTATTTTGTAGCTCATTACTTGTCCAACTCTTCAAAAAGAGAATCAATATTGTCAAAAACAGGTTGGTCGCCATTTTCAATCGAAACTTTTAGTTCTTTAACGGATTTTTTTAAATTTTCAATCACACGTTCTGGATATACAGCCACAGGGACGAAAATAATCTTGCCGTCTTCTTCCATAACTTCAAATTGGTCACCTTGGTTTAAATCAAGAGAATTCACAATATCTTTTGGAATTGTCACTTGCGACTTTGCTTTAAGTTCAACTAACATATTATCACCTCTCAAGTTAGAATTTCCTACTTTCTAACTTGATTGTAATATCTTTTATTTAAACTGTCAACAAAAATAGCGTCAGAATAATCTGACGCATTTTTTAATCCAATAAATGTGAGCGTTTCAACACTGGACGCACTGCCATGTACAAAATATTTGCAACAATAACAGTCACAACAGCATTGAAGAAAGTTACACCGGCGCTGATTTTCGCCAACGCAGATGCTATTTGTTGTGGCTGACCCAAGACATATAATTTATAAAAATAACCTACAAATGGATCAGCGAACACGTTGAACAACATCCCTGCACATGAAGCGATAACAGCCCACTTCAAAATGTATTTGTTGTCGTTAGATTCGTTGATTTTCTTGGATTTGTGAGCGATTGCCCCCACAATCAAACCAATACACAACTTCAACACGAAAGTTTTCGGAGCAACCAAAATATACACAGGATCCATAATGTCTGCGATAGTCATTCCGATAGCACCAGCAAGTCCACCGTAAAGCCCGCCAAGTAAAAGCGCCGCCAAAACCAAGAACACGTTACCAAAATGGATTGATGTGAAATCTCCACCCGGAACAGGAACCTTGATTTGCAAATAAGTGAACGTGATGAAACACAATGCAGCAAGCACCGCACATTGAACAAGCTTGTGAGTTTTTATGTTCAAATAAACCCCTCCTCAAAATAATTATAATTAAAGTGTATGGGTAATGGCATTGTTTGTCAAATGATTCTACACATCAATGTAGTCGCTATACACAGGATACAAATTGTACTTCGCCAAGTCGTGTTCTACTTGGTCGACTGTTCTTGTGTCGTTGATCAAAAATTGTTCGTCGCCTTTATCTTTTTCGTCATTTCTTCTTCCAATTCCAGTGTCGACGCTTGCGGAGATTTTGGTAGCTCCCATTAAGAGCGACAAGTTACGGAACTCGTTGGATTCTCTGGTTGAGATTGTGATTTGCGCAAATGGCAAGAAGATTCTGGTTGCGATTATAAATTGCATCAATTTTGTTTCAGGAACTTCTTTTATGTTCAAATCTTCTTCGTTTTTCGTTGGCCTGATTCGTGGAAATGATATGCTGATTTCTGCGTGTGGGTATTTTTTTTGTAGTAAATTTGCATGCATTCCCAAACAAAAACAGTCTTCAATTCCATCGGAAAGTCCGAACAACGCCCCAAACCCTACGCCACGAATTCCTCCTATGATTGCACGTTCTTGCGTGTCCAATCTATAAGGAAAACAAGATTTGTGTCCAGTTGGGTGGTAGAATTTGTAATTTGTTGGGTTGTATGTTTCTTGGAAAGCTGTAACGAAATCGCAGCCTGCTTCGTGAAGCTTCTTGTAATCTTCGACATTTGTAGGATAGACTTCAACTCCAACTACACGGAAATATTTCTTCGCCAATTTGACGGCATCACATATATAATCCACCGAGGAGTATTTTTGCGATTCTCCTGTTAGAATCAAAACGTCTTCGATTTTTTCGCGTCTCATTTGCTTCATTTCAGATTCTATTTCATCCATGGTAAGTTTCGCACGGACGATATCTGATTTCGCTCTAAATCCGCAGTACTTGCAGCTATTCTCGCAATAATTTGCGATGTAAAGTGGGCTGAACAAGTACACGTTGTTTCCGAAATATTGTAGTCTGAGTTTTTGAGAGATTTCTCCCAATTCTTCGATAAAATCAATTGCACAATCACTGAGCATATTGTAATAATCAAAATGGTCCAATGCTTCGTTGTTTTTTATTTTACCCAAAGTTCTTCTGACATCATCAGCCGTTACATTTACGGATTTTACTTCATTTAATTTTTCAGATAATTTATCGTAAATGTCCGAATGAATGTCTTGCATATTATTAAAATATTTGAAATCTTCCATTTGTCGCCTACTTGAAGAAATCTCTGAGTGGAGATGAAGGGTCGGCACCCGTTTCCAAAACTCTGCCCGGTTTTGCGATGTGAGCCAGTCTTCCTGCCTTGATTGCTAGTGCGAAAGCTTCAGCCATTTTGTTGATGTCGCCGCTTGTAGCGATGGCAGTGTTCGCCATGATTGCACTTGCACCCATTTCCATGGCTTCGCACGCTTGTGATGGTTTGCCGATTCCTGCATCCACAATCACTGGCAAATCAATTTCGTTGATGATGATTTGGATGAAATCTCTCGTTGCAAGTCCCTTGTTGGATCCAATTGGAGAGCCTAATGGCATGATGCAACTTGCACCAGCTTCTTTCAAATCTCTTGCGAAGTTCAAATCTGGATACATGTATGGCATAACGACGAATCCTTCGTCAGCCAAAACTTTTGTAGCTTTCAAAGTTTCGACGTTGTCTGGTAGTAAGTATTTGCTGTCACGCATGATTTCTATTTTCACGAAATTGCCGCAGCCCATTTCACGAGCAAGCCTTGCAATTCTGATCGCTTCGTCTGCATTTCTCGCTCCTGATGTGTTCGGAATTATCGTCACATTTTCTGGGATAAAGTTCAAAATATTTTTCGTATCGTCTGTATTTGCACGTCTAAGTGCCACAGTAATCATCTCGCAGCCTGCAGATTCCACGCAAGCTTTGATAAGGTTGGGATTGTACTTTCCAGATCCAAGAATAAATCTCGAATCGAAAGATTTGCCACCCAAAATCAATTTATCTTCCATTATTTTCCTCCAATAACCAATTAAGTGCGATTATAGCTTGTGTGCTTGCAGCCATCATCACGTTTGGATAGTACAAGCCGATGTCTGTCTTCGTTTCAAAATCGCCACAAACTACAATGTTGTTCATTTTTTTTATTTTCATATCTAATTTTTTCACGCCACCAATTCCAGACACCGATATGAGCTTCTTGTCAGTTGCGATAAAATGCTCCAACACCAATGATTTTGCGTATTCGTCATCCAACGCTTCAAGCACGATATCGTAGCCGTCGGTCAATTCGTCGATGTTGTTTTCTGTGATTTTGATATTTTCAACAGAAATATTTGCAAATGGCAAGAACTCATCACAAATTTCCTTGAACGCATCGACCTTGTATTTGCCGACATCAGTTGGCCTGTAGATTTGTCTGTTCAAATTGGAATATTCGACCTGGTCGTAGTCCACGATTTTTATGGTGCCAATGCCTGATTTTGCGAGCATGAAACACAAATTTGTTCCCAAACCGCCACATCCAAGGATCAGAATTTTAGATTTTCTGAAAATGTGTGTGTGCTCGGGGATTTGTCTTTTGAAAATATTCTCCATTTTAACCTCCTCCAACAAATGAAAACACCTCGATTTCGTCGTTATCAGTGACGATAAAATTATCGTAGTCAACTTTTTTGACGAGGTTTTTGTTCACTTCGCAAACCGTCAACTCCACATTAAAGTTCAAATCTTCCAATACTTTTCTCAACGAAGAATTTTCTTCGAATGGATATTTGACAGAATTTACAGTAATCATAATTCACCCCCTAAAAAAAATAACACGAAGGAAACCTACACCCGCGGTGGTGTACCCCTTCGTGTTAAACACTCTGTGATTATTATAGCACATTAATTTGAATTTTCAAAAATTTATCCGAGAAATTTGTCACACAAATTTTCAAATTTGCCAAATCAATTTGATTATTAAAAAAGAATAAAGGGTATACAATTTACAGCGAAACAAAAGGAGGAAAATATGAAATTATATTACGCACCAGGTACATGCGCTGTTGCTTGTTGGATTGCATTGGAATGGGCAGGCGCAGATTACGAGGTAGAAAAGGTACAACTTGGAACAGATGAATACAGAAAAATCAATCCGTTGGGAGCAGTTCCAGCGCTAGATATCGGAGAAGGTATTGTGAGAAGTGAATTGGCAGCAATTCTTCGCTACGTTTTGCACAAATACCCTGAAAAAGATTTGGGAGCTGACGAAAGTGCTGAAGACAAGTTCCAATTTGACGAAATCATGGCTTTTATGACTGGAGATTTTCATCCAGCATTTGAAGCGTTGTTCGTACCAGCTGGCTTGACAACATCAACTGATGAAGCAGAGATTGATAAAATCAAACAAAAATCATTTGAAACTATCGACAAGATGATGACTCATTTGGACCGTTTGATTGGTGATGGCGATCACGTTTACAAAAACAAGAAAACTGTGTTGGATGCTTATGTTTACGTTCTTACTCGTTGGAGCGAACTTACTCCAAAATCTTGGAAAGAATATCCAAATATCAAGAGAGTTTCAGAGGTAATTGAAAAGGACGAAGTTGTAAAAGAAATCATGAAAAAATCTCAAGAATAGAAAATTTTCGGTGTAGAATTATCTGCACCGATTTTTTATTTGTCCAAATACAGTGATATAATATAGATAATAAGTTTGTATAAAATTGGTTGATAATTAATGTCTATTGAAAAATCAAAATGCGTAATTGACAATTTTTCGGTATAAATCACATTAATAATTAATAACAAGGAGAAAATATGTATTCGAAAGTAAAAACGTGTTGTTTGGAAGGGTTGAACGGATATGTCGTGGAATGCGAGTGCGACCTTGCGAATGGACTGCGTTCGTTTAACATCGTTGGCCTTCCTGACGCTTCTATAAAAGAATCCAAGGAAAGAGTGCGCTCTGCGATTGAAAACACTGGAATCAGATTTCCGGTGAAACGTATCACGATTAATTTGGCGCCGGCAAATTTGAGAAAAGAAGGTTCCCAGCTAGACCTTGCGATTGCGATGGCTATTTTGCAATCAATGGGAGTGGTGGAAGATTTTTCAGAGAAATGGGCGTTCATCGGCGAACTATCATTGGACGGACGATTGAATCCGGTAAATGGATCGTTGTGCATGGTGTTGTCACTGAAAGATTTGGGATACGAACGAGTTTACATACCCAAACAAAACGCACAAGAATGCAGCATGGTCAAAGGAATAGAGAAGGTTTGTGTGGAAAGCTTGGATGAAATCATCGGGATTTTGAATGGCGAACAAGAAACTAAAATCCTCGATGACATTGACATCATGCAACAAGAAATACATTACGACGTCGATTTTTCGGATATAAAAGGGCAGAAATTTCTCAAAAGAGCGATGGAAATATCTGCGGCGGGATTTCACAATTTGTTGATGATTGGACCTCCTGGAAGCGGCAAAACAATGTCAGCAATGAGACTCAGCACGATTTTGCCTGACATGAGCTTTGATGAAATAATGGAAACTACGAAAATTTACTCCGTAGCAGGATTATTGGGAGAGAAAAATATCGTAACCACAAGACCATTTCGCTCGCCTCATCACACCGCAAGTCAAGTCAGCCTGATAGGTGGTGGTAGAGTTCCAAAACCAGGGGAAATCAGCCTCGCACACAACGGAGCATTGTTCCTAGACGAGCTTCCAGAATTTTCCAAATCGACAATAGAAGTGTTGCGTCAACCACTCGAAACGAAAAACATAACCATCACAAGAGTCAACGCATCCTTGTCCTATCCTGCAAATTTCCTATTTGTTGCAGGAATGAATCCGTGTCCTTGTGGATACTTCGGCGATCCTAACCACGAATGTACTTGTTCGCAAAACCAAATCGCAAATTACCTCAACAAAGTCAGCCGCCCGATACTCGATAGAATTGACATCCATGTCGAAGTTTCACCAGTAAAATTGGACGAACTCACAACAGATGAGAAATGCGACACATCAGAACAAATCAAAAAACGAGTTGAAGCTGCACGAGAAATCCAAAAACAACGCTTTAAAAACGAAAAAATCACAACAAATTCACAAATGAATACCCGACAAATCAGAAAATACTGCAAATTAAATGACGAACTAAACTCCATCATACAATTGGCATTCGACAAATACAAATTCTCCGCCAGATCATTCGACAAAATACTCAAAATATCACGCACAATCGCGGATTTGGACGGAAAAGAAAACATCGAAGCCAAACATTTGATGGAAGCCATCAGATATAGGACAGTGGATCAGAAATACTGGGGGTAGTGGGGCAGCATGTTGCACAAGATAATGCACAAAAAGATGCACATGCACAAGGCGATGCACATAATATGACACCGAAAGAAAGACGTCAAGAAATAATAAAAATACTCGAAGAAAACCCAGAGATATCAACATTGGAACTATCAAAAATATTCTCGGTTTCAAGAAGTACAATAAGCAGAGACCTGAGAAAGTTGCAACATGTTGCACAGGGCGATGCACAAGATAATGCACAAAAAGATGCACATGCACAAAATGATACCCAAAAATGATACCCAAAAAGGCACAAAATGATACCCAAAAAGGAAAAATGATACCCAAAATAATACTCAAAATATCACGCACAATCGCGGATTTGGACGGAAAAGAAAACATCGAAGCCAAACATTTGATGGAAGCCATCAGATATAGGACAGTGGATCAGAAATACTGGGGGTAGTTGGGGCAAAGGAGAGAAGATGAAAATACAACTGGAAAGATTTGCCGATAAATATAAAGAAAAGATATGGAGAGATGGATTTTGCGAAGAATCACCAGAGTGGGCGAAGTTCAACGGACCGTATTTTGAAGATTATATTTCTTTTGAAACCTTAGAATCATTTGAAAAATCTGGTATTTGGAAATATCTTCAACAACCCAATTGCAGAGCTATATTAGTAGACGGTGTTGTCGTTGGTATGGTATCTCAAAATTGGATTGACGAGAAAACTAGATGGATGGAAATAGGGATTGTGATATACGACGAAAATTACTGGAATAAATCCATAGGAACGAAAGCTCTCAAATTGTGGACGACTGAAGTGTTCAATGCTCATTCAGAAATCGAACATCTAGGACTGACTACTTTTAGCGGCAATCCACGAATGATGAAGGCTGCAGAAAAAATCGGATTCATACAAGAGGCAAGAATCAGGAAAGTTCGCTATTGGAAAGGCACATACTATGATAGTATGAAATACGGCGTCACACGTGAAGAGTGGGAAAAATTATCTCAGAAATAAAAAATAATGTAAATCAAAAAACTTAAAAATATTTTTAAACCAAAAAATCTCCCGAAAAACTCGGGAGATTTGCTGTTTTACTATTAAATCTTAAAATCTTTGTGAAGTCTTAGTATTTCGACAAGCATTCCATCACGATATTTGGCAAGTGTTTTGTTGGTGTTTCCGATGTCTTGTGGTCTGTTTTTGATTGCTTCGTGGATGCCGTCGACTGTTTTCTTCTTGATGTCGTCTGTGAATTTCGTCCATGTAGCAGCATCTTCTAGCCAAGTTTCCATGGAAGGGCCGATATGATCCAAGAGACCTTGAAGTCCGTGTTCGCCGCCTCCAAGTTCAAATATTTGTCCAGGACCCATAATTGCCCAGCGAATTGCAGGGCCAAATGTCAACGCAGTTTCGCAATCTTCCATGCTAACCACACCTTTATCCACCAAATCCATCATCTCACGAAGCACCACGGCTTGAAGTCTGTTTGCGATAAAACCTGGAATCTCATTTCTGATGACGATAGGTTTCTTGCCCAATTTAACGAACAATTCACGAAGAGCATCTGCGATTTCTGGGTCTGATTTTTCTCCTTGTGAAATCTCAATCAGTGGAATCAAATGAGGTGGGTTGTAAGGGTGCGCTCCGAAAATTCTTTCGGGATGTTTGGCATCTTCTGCAATTTTAGTGATAAGTAGTCCCGATGTTGCAGAACACAAGACACAATCAGGCTTTGCGTATTTTTCAAAAACCTTCACGAATTCTTTTTTCACATCGTAGTTTTCAGGAATACATTCTTCCACAATGTCTGCAAATTCAATCGCTTCTTTTTCGTCGGTAGTGTATCTAATTCTTGCCATTATCGTTTGTTTATCTTCACTAACGACATTCTTTTCAATCAATTCGTCGACGTATTTTTCGATAATCTTCTTTGATTTGTTCTCTTCATTTTCATCCAAATTATACAAGACAACATCCATCTTGCCCATCGCAAAAAGCAAAGTAAACGACGAACCAATCACGCCGCCGCCAATGACACAGGCCTTTTCAAATTTTTTAGCCATAAAATCCTCCTTAATAATTCAAATTTCCGATAACTTTCATTACATATATACCCAAAGAAAACCTCACATCACACAAAAAGAGTAGCTCGCAAGCTACCCTCACAAATCATTCTGATATTTTCAAATTATATGCCCTCACAAACATCCACACAATTCCAACGCCGAGGACAATGTGGCCGATGCCCGAAGTTCCATCGATTGCCGCACGCACAATCACATCCGATCCCTCACGAACGACCTCGTAAATTCCAATCACAACCATATTTGCGATTGTGAACACAAGACCTGTCAGATAAATTTCATAAGGTTTCTTCAAAGATTTCACATCTTTCATATCTTTTGCCAACAAATACATCAATAAACTAACGACAAATCCCAAAACCAAAGTGTGAACGTGAATCTTTCCGAGATGAGTTGCATCGGTAAATGCGTAAAATTTCGTGAATTCACGATAGAACACGCCACCGATAAGCCCCATAATCAAAAGCGTAATAGAATTTGCGAACAAATTATTTGCCCCGAAATCACTAACGAAATATTTAAAACCCATCCACACAATCAACAAATACGCCACAGTTTTTGGCATCATCAAAGCGCCAATCGCAGGGACAGTGTTACTGAACAACACAACAGGAACGTAGAACAAAAACGACAACGAAATCAAAATCCACATGTGTTTGAACGCAGGCAAATTTTTTTTATTATATGACCATATCACAAGCAAAATTCCCATAATCAAGAAAGGAATATTCCTGTAAATTCCAAACATATAATTTCCGTCCGCAGTTCCCCAATTATTTTGTGGCAACAACACAAGACCAATCCTTGAAATCGCCAAGCCGTAAATCAACCATTTTTTCACATTGTCAGTATCGCTACTTTGCATCCTATAATAATGATAATAAAGCACGTAGAAAATCGTCATCGTAATACTCGTCACAAATTGACCCCATGATAAAGCGGATGCGTGCGCCGCGAAACCTCCCGGACTCAAATGCGAAATCACCCTCGGAATCAAATGGAACCCATCGCCAACACCAAGCATTATCGCCATGATCCCGAACAACTTCGCGCCATTTTTCTTCTCCAACAACAACCTCACACCAAAAGCCACCACAATCATCAAATAACACACATCAAATAAACTCTCAACAATCTTCATGTTCTACTCCCTTCTTCAACCAATTAATATGAAGCCTGTATTTTTCAATGAAAATATCCCTCGACCATTCTTCCTTGAAATTTCTCTCAATCAAACTGTGAACAATCGCCTTCATAAAATACACAAGCTCTTGTTTCATACAATCAGAATTATCGTGGAAAATCTCGTAATACTCGTTTTTTGTAGCCCTCCAACCATCTTCCAATTCACTATTCCAATACAAATACCTAAACTTGTACAAATTATACTCGCCATCCGCAAAAATCACATCGCACACCTCATCGCCGAAAACATCCAACGCCCTCGACACATCATTGTTGTTCTTCTTCAACACAGACATGAAAAGCAAATGCACATCCTTCGTTTCCTTATCCAAAATGTAAAAATAACTATCCATCAAATCATCAAAATATTGGTAGAAACTCCCACGCGCAATAGAAAGCCTCTCCACAATATTTTTTACATTACAATCCTTGAAAGGCTTCGTGGAGAACTCATCCTTCAAAACCTCATCAATCAAATTTCTTTTATCTTCACTTAAATTATAAAAAGTTTGCTTTGGCATATAATCACTCCTCAAATAAAATGACACCATGTCATAATTAAATTATAAATGACACAGTGTCATTCGTCAAGTTTGTTCCTCAGCACAAATAAATTTTACGCACACATCAAATTTGAACGAAAAATCAAAAAAATATAAAAAAATCACTAAAATTAAAATAAATAAAATTAAAAAATAAAAGAATAGTTTTCCTTTTTGTAAAAAATGCATAAAAGTT
>OGSJ01000456.1_pt1 | contig 26452 bp, 17 predicted proteins | sample 1573851 | NCBI WGS metagenome assembly OGSJ01 (sample SAMN03295846, study PRJEB24534) | human gut metagenome | isolation source: fecal sample 6 from infant 6 | host: Homo sapiens | place: USA: Pittsburgh, PA | collected 2014-07 | reverse complement strand
TGAAGATTTACTAGTCTTTATTTCTTCTTTTTCATTTGTTTCAGACTTATCAACATTAACATTATTTTTGCTTTCAGAGCTATTTTTTTTATCATCAGAAATTTTAACTTCAGTATCATTAGCTAAATCCGATTGTTTTAAATTATCGTCACTTGATACGTCTGTTGAATTTTCTGTTTCTTTTGGTTGGCAAGTATTTTCTTGAGACGTTTCCTTTTTCTTATTAATATCGAATGAAGATTTACTAGTCTTTATTTCTTCTTTTTCATTTGTTTCAGACTTATCAACATTAACATTATTTTTGCTTTCAGAGCTATTTTTTTTATCATCAGAAATTTTAACTTCAGTATCATTAGCTAAATCCGATTGTTTTAAATTATCGTCACTTGATACGTCTGTTGAATTTTCTGTTTCTTTTGGTTGGCAAGTATTTTCTTGAGACGTTTCCTTTTTCTTATTAATATCGAATGTAGGTTTGTTTTCTTCTTGTTCTTTTACCTTAATTTTCTTAAAAGTTGAATTTATTTTTGTTTCTTCTGTTACGAACAAAACATAACCTGATTCTTTTTTGTCCTCTACTCCTGAAATTTCCCAGCCATCAAATTGATATCCTTCTGCTACTTCTCCATTATAAGCTGGAAGAACGAAATCTTCACCTTTTACTAGTTCATTTTCCTTATTATCTATAGTAAGCTTGACTTTTTTTGGCTCTATAGACGTTATCGTTTCAGTATTTTTGTTTAAGCTAAATTCTCTTACTGTAGTATTTCTTGCAAAGTCTTTTACTACAAATTTGATTTTTAATTCATTATCTTTGATGTCTTTAATATCATCTAGTGATTTGTATTCTTTTCCATTTACATAGATGTGTTGTTCTTGTATTTCTCCATCTTTGTTATTATCTCTTTTATCAAATATGTTAAATTTAATAAATTTATTTTTTGCATATTCAATAGATATTTTACCATCTTTGCGCACCTCAACTGTAGGTTTTACATTATCATATAAGAATTGATAGTGAACTCCTACCGCCTTTGCGTTCATTGAAGAATAACCTGTTTTTAAGAATACATTTCCGTCCATATCTTTAACTTCATCTGGGAATCCATTTGCCTTATAATCTTTCATTCCCCAATCCATGATATCCCCATCTTTTACATCAAGTTTTATATTAAAGTCTCTTGTATTGTCAATGTGTAAATCACCATATATTAAATAATTATCTACAACTGACTCATTAACTCTCATTTCCCAGTTAAATCCACCTTTATCAGAAATTTTTCCTTTTAGATAAAATTCTGGATTTCTTACGTAAATCTTATTAGATTTAGAAGGATTAAAGTAATTTTTATCCATTGATAGATTCACAGGCTTTGTATCGATAAATAGCATTGCACCGTCTTCTTTAATGGCTTCAACGTTTGATTTATCATCTCCGATATATTCCTTGCCATCTTTGCCAAGAAGAACTAGTTTAGAAGGATCATCTACAAGCTTTCCATCCTTATCTATAGCCTCTCCCTTATCATTAGTTTTGAATTTGAATACTTGGTATCTAACTATATTAAAGCCATCCAATGCTGACATAAGAACCGATTGAGCGCTTCTTCCATCTTGAACATTTCTACTATCACAGTAGATTGTTTTTTGTGATAGGGCCTTGATGTTAGGGGAAGTCTTTTGGATTTTTTCTATATCTGCCTTGCTATAAACTCCATTGCCATCGAGCATGTCAGTTTTTCCTGGGTTAAATGTCGTAACTCTTAGGGCATATCCATTTCTTACAATCATATTATCATTTAATACATATTGACCCTTTTCATTATCGAAGAACATCTTGTTTGTATCCATCTTGCTTGGATCTTTTGGTTTTTGTTTAGTTAGTTCACCTTCACCTAGTTCGATAATATTTCCATAGCTTGAAGCATATGGTGAAGCTTCCTCGGCTTCATCCTTCTTTTCTGGCATTCTTATTATAGTTTTAGCTTTTGTTTGACCCTTATCTTTTACGATAATATTCATATCTCCAGTAAAGGATAGACCATCGACTACATCATTTGTGTTTGCAAATAAGTCAAAGGTTAGAGTTTTTGTTTGTGGGTCGTATTTACTTGCCTTGATTTCTATTAGTTTAAAGTCATTACCATAGTAGGCCTTAGCATCTTTTGATACATTATTTACTTCTCCAAGAATTTCAAAATGGCCATCCTTTGATGGACTTAACACTCCACCAAGCCTTGATTTAACATCATCAAGTTTCTCAGTTTCATATTCTAGATCACTTCCATCTTCGTAGGATTTTACATTTCCTTTTTCATCATATAGATAATCAAGCTCTACTGTTTTCATTCCACCAGTTGTAAAGTCTTCTATTTTCTTATATTTCTTTTTAATTAGTTTCTTTAGGTCTTTATTTTCAAATTCTCTAATTGTTGAAATATTTTTATCTATTTCAAGGCTAGCTTCTCCCTCAACTGAACTTTCTTCAGCTGGTTTTGAGTCTTCATCCTTAGCTTTATTATTATTGGTATTTTCCTCTGAGCTTATTGCATTTTTGAGTTTTTCTTCAGAAATTTCTCCAAGTTTTTTGTAAGAAGAAGAATCTTTGTCAGGATCTACTAGGTAATAAGAAATCATTCCCTTTGCATCAGCTTTACTATCAAATTTTATCCTATGGATTTTGGTGAAGTTGCTTGCACCATCTAGGGCTATTACTTCTATGATTTTTCCTCTTAAATCTCCAGCTCCTTTAATTTCGTAGATAGTATTTCCTTTAGCATCAAGCTTTCTATGTCTACCTTCGCCTTCTCCTGCATATTTTACATCAAGGTTTCTTTCAACATCACCGTACTCGTCAACTATAGCTGCACCTGCATACCATACTTCGTTGGCTACTTCTTCAAATTTCTCTGGATGGTCTTTTTGATCTCTTACAAACAAGGTTTCGTTTTTGTACTTATCTTTTGCCTTGTGGTAAGTATCTTTTGCTATTAATTTGATTTTGTTTGGATCAGAGAAATCAACATCGACAATTTTTGGAGCTGTATTGTCAATTTTTACTGGTATATAAGAAACTTGCCATGGATAATCTTTTGTTAATCTATATTTGAATTTATAGAAATATTGGCCTTCTGCTATTGGTTCAAATTGACCCCTAAGTTTTGTTTCCAAGTCTTGGTTATTATTATCATCATTAGCGCCTTCTTCTCTTCCTCTAGGATTGTAAATAAGGCCATCCCATTTCAAATCTCCCATAACTTTTAGCTTAGAAGATTTTATACCCTTAGCGTCATTTCTCTTAGAGTTTAAGATACCTCTAATAAAATGCTCTTTAGTTATTACTTTAAGATCTTTTTGACCTTCTCCTTCTTTATCGGTATTTACGATTGATATTTGTCCTTCTTTTGCACTTCTTAGAACAAGTGGTGAAGGGGTTAGCCCTCTTTCTATTTGTACTTCTTGATTTTGTCCTTTAGAATCGAGTGGGTAAACTCTTGCTACTTTTGAGCCGCTATTAGATGCATCAGTTAATCCTTGGTTGTTATTTAATGCAAATAAGTCAGGGTCTTGATCAAGTGATTTTGTATTTCCATCTTTTCTGTTTTGGATAACGGCAGCTGGATTGAATTTATCGATGTCGTGTTCTCCACCTATACCCTTATTCAAGGTTCCAGGTATTTTTGGTTTACCATCATCATCATAACCTTCCATGGTTTTTGATTTAGATCCTTCTTCCCAAGCCCACTTGTCAAGGATTGGCTCCTTGTTCCAATTTCCAGCAAAGCCCATAAGTGGCATTGATAGAGATGGTTGAAAAACTGTCTTGTTTCCCTTACCGCACATTGCCTCAACTTCTTCTTTAGATTCAAATCTAATGAAGGATTCTACAAATTTATTTTTATCTTTAGCATCTCCGACATCTATTACAGCATTTAAGTCAAAACTTGAATTCGGTTTTATGGTAAATGTATCGTATTCGAATGTTATCTTTGCTCCATTAATTACTTCAGGATGGATTTCTGGAACAATTTGTTTTCCATCTTGAGATTTTTCATCCTTGTAAGTTTCATCAAGTTTTAGTCTATTGGTTAAGGAATCTGTTGTGATTGCAGATGATGAAGCTTTAAATGTTAGAGGTCTATCTGATGTATTAATTAATTTAATTGTGAAATATTTTTTATCGCCCTTAATCTCTTTAAGTGAAATAGATCCATATGAATTTACCAAACCTTCAGAGTCTAAATTCTTAAAGCTAGCTATAACGTCATTTCTTAGTGCATTAGCTACGTTAATAAGACCAGCGCCTTGTTGTCTTGGTGAAGCATAATATAGTGATTTCTCCTTCCAACCTGTTGGATCCATCATAGGTCTTGCTGTGTTTTGTAAGGCAATCTTTGTAAGAGTAGTTAAGTCGATTTTGTCGTCACCTGTTAGGTCTTTTAAGACAGGTTTTGCGAGCATCTCTTTTAGTTTTGGTCTAATCAATACTGTTGATGCTGCAACTACTGGTGTTGCCATACTTGTTCCTGACATATAACCATAAGTTGACTTGCCGTCAATTACATTTAGAGTTGATTTGATGTTCTTTCCTGGTGCTGATACATCTGGCTTTAAGAGGAGGTCAACCCTTGGACCCCAAGATGTAGAAGCTGCTGGAACTATTACTTCTTCCTTGTAAAGTTCCTTATCTGTATCATCTGCAAACTTAAAGTCTAACTCCTTCTCATCTCCAACCTTTGGGCGATTTGCGTTAAAACTTTCCATATCAATTGGATAGTATTGGTCAAGCTTATCTTTGAAGTCTTCCTTTTTATTCCTTTTAACCTCTGTTTTATTTGTTGGATTAATCATATTCCAAATCTTTAGACCATCATCACCTGATACTGAAAATACTTGGCAAGTTGTGCCTTCGTCTTCTTCGTAACCCATGGCTGGAAGCTCTGTCCAGTTATCTCTGTTGTAGTAGTTAACTGTATTTACAACCATGATTGCACGAGCACCCTTATCGGCAGCTCTTTTGAAGGCATATTTTAAATCTTTGGTATAGATTCTATCCATAACTGCTATTTTGCCTTTGAGGTTCAATCCTACTAAATCTTCATCTTGACCCTTTCCAATATAAACAAAGTTAAATTTTTCAGAAGCCTGGCTTCCATCATCATTTTTGACAATTTTATTTTTATCAAAGAAGGTACCGATATTTCTATACTTAAAGCTTTCTCCACCAATATTGACCTTGTCAAACTCTACTATTTGATTTTTAGCTGATGCGACCGCGATAGCATCTTCATGTGCAGCAGTTCTAGTTACATTGCCTGTATCTATCATCTTTAGTTGGTTATTTGCTGCCAAGTCCCATGATGAGCTTGATGCAGCTGTTGCGTAGTTTCCAGTTGCTACAACCATAGGAATGCCAGCTTTTCTCAAAGCTCTAACAGCCTGCCAATATTTTTCTCCTACTAGTCCTGTTCCTGTAAAACCTGATGATACAGATACTACATCGACCTTATGCTTGATTGCATCTTCAATAGCATGAAACATCGTTTCATCACCGGCAAATCCATCACCTGAATCAGAATACATCTTGTAAGAAAATATTTGAGCGTTTGGAGCAATCCCGTCAATACCATTATAATTAGCTATGTCCTCATCAGTATCATTTCCAGCAAGAATTCCTGCTATATGCATACCGTGTGGATCATGATAATCTGAACCATCATCATATTTTTCGACAGTGATTTTGCCACCATTATAATAGTTAAAAGCGTGAGGTATTTTATCACTCAACCAAAAGTACTTGTCAGTTCCTTGTAAATCATCTTTCTTATATTTCATCGATGATTTCGCATCTTCGTCAATTCTCATGGCTTTGTGTCTGTAATCAGTTCCAGTATCAATATTTGCAATTACCATTCCTCTACCATCAAAGTTTTTGCCAAATTGAGCATTGATTGCTTTTAGGTAATCTATGGATTCATCAACTCCTATTTCCTTTCGAGCATTGTTCATCATCGGTTGAACTTTTTGTGATTTTTCGACTGATGAAATGCCTTCAATAAGTTTAATTTTGTCCAAATTATCTCGATTTGTTTCTATAGCACAACCATTGAAAATCGTATTATAAGTATACAAAACTTTAGTATTTTTAAAATTAGATAGTTCTTTAATTGCTTTCTGACCATCCTCCTTATTCCTAAATTCAGCTATGTATACAACTCTATCTTCTTCTTTTTTAGAAATGTTTTGAATTTCATCTGCTTTATACAATTCATTTCCTTTTGATACTTCGTTGTTTGAATATTTGTTATCGGAAGTATTTTTATTTTCAATTACAGAATCCTCTTTAATATCTTCTTTGGTAATTACTGATAACTTTTCATCGTTTGTATTGTTCGAATTTTCTTTATTGACTTTTACCGTCTCATTCGTAAGCTTATTTTCATCCTGCTTATATTCTATAGATTTTTTCTTATCAATAATATTTTGAGTATCTTCAGTTTTTGCAAAAACTGTATCACTGCACATAAATGAAACTGATGAAACTGATAAAGCTGCAACAAGAGTTGCCTTTATAATATCCTTTTTTTTCATAAATCCTCCTAGATTAAAAAATATTAATTTTATTCATGGTATAAATTGCAAATATCGATATTGAGTCCCATTTTCAAAAATTACGTTCTAAATTTTACTACTTTTTTTTTATCTAGTCAACATTTATAAGACCTCTAATATAATTATTTTTTTAACTTTATATACATAAAACTCATAATAAAAATATATTAATAATTTTAAAAACAGAGATTTCATTAATAATTAAAATATAAAAACCTTTATCATTTTTTCTAAATATGCATTTAAAATAAATAATGTATTTATAGTTATGCTTTAAGTATAACTTTTTATGTATTTTTTGACATATTAAAATCCTCCTGATTATTGTCTTATCAGGAGGATTTCTCATACAAAAACTATTTCACAGTCTCAAATAAATACATTCAACTAATTTATATTTTATTTCGATCATCATTCACATTTCCGTCGCACAAATACTTTACGAATTTTTCAATTTGTTCTTTTACATTTTCGTCTAATTTTTCAATCCACTTTTTAGGAATTGTAGAATATCCATGAATTGAGCCGCTGATACTTCCTGCAATTGCAGCTATCGTGTCAGAATCTCCCCCATGATTTACAGCATTTATAATACAATCTTCAACGGAATTTTCCTTCGCCCAATAAATCGCATTATTGAAAGTGTTCACGATATATCCAGATGGTTTTAACAATTGCGTATCTTTTAGCTCGTGGTTTTTTCCATTGATATTATCTCTGATAATTTGTGTATATTCTCGTATAATTTCAGCACACATATCGTTGTTATGTGTAAGTTTTCCTTGTTTTATGTTCAGTTCTTCTGAGTTTTCGTTATCTAATAATGCACAAGGAAGTGCTCTCATCAAGCTTCCATTTCCAAGCGCTGTATCGTCTTCTTCGATAAATATTTCGTATTGAATGTAGTGTTCTATAGCACGTCTACATTGATTGCCAATATCTCTTGGATGAGTGTTGTACCAATCCACGAAATTTTTCATTGTATTCTTTTCAAAATTATCGTTGTCATTTTCCATCAAAGAATTCATAACACAAATGCTCATATCAGTATCATCAGTGCATTCTCCTGGATTTAAATCAAGCCATCCTCCACCGACAATATCTGTAATTTTATCGTATTTTTTATGGATTTCCTCTTCTGTCATAAATTCAGTTGTAGCACCCATGCTATCGCCTATCGCAAATGCATACAGCGCTCCTTTGATTCTATCTTTGTAATCAGAGTTCATTTTTTCATCTCCTTTTGTATATTTTATTACAAATTAAAACAAAAAAATATCCCCAGAAAATAAATTCCAGGGATATTAACAAATCTAAATCAAATTATTTTCTTTTAACATTAATTCGATATCAGTGTCTTCTATTTTCTTTCCAATACTATGAGCTAACAATTTTGGAATTGGTAGGTCAGGTTTTTCGTAATCATTAAGTGCACTAACAGCATTTAATAAATATCTCAAATCGTATCTTGAAGCGTAAACTTCTGGAATTCCCTTTTCAACATGACACAATGCATATACAGCTTCCATTGCTGTTCTTCCAGAATATTCTGTAGTAAATACAGTATCTCTGCCAGGTTTGTCCAGTGTTTCTGCAAATTGTCCAAGGAATGCAAAGTTCACAGCTCCTTTAGGAACAACGTAAGGTCTGTCGCCAAATTCACGAGGTTCAAAATGACTTGTAATATATGGCATCATTACAGGAATTGCTGAACAATCTTGTGATAATTGATCGATTTCTGCTTCAGGAACACCTATATGATATAACCATTCTTTTGTGATTTCTTTTCCTGTACAATCTCTCATAGTTTTTTTGATATAATTTCCGTCTTTGTCAGTAAATAATCCGTAAACCCAAACGCAAATATCTTCTTTTGGTTGACCAACATATTGTGGTTGTCTGTTAATCGTCCAGCTCATCAACCAATTTGAATCCTTAACAGTTACGATACCACCTGTAACTACTTTTCCTGTGTAAGGATTTCTCTTAGTAATATTTTCGATATAGTCGATAACTTTACCACCATGAACAGTTACAGTACAAGATTCCCAGTTAGTTCTTTCAACATTTTTACAGAATTTGTCAGGTTTGCCGAATTCATCTGATTTTAATGCTATATTCCTCCATAAATCCCAGCTTCCGCCAAGATCAGCACTCAAAGTTGCTGCAGTCTCATCGTCACCGTAGCTTGATGATTCAGTCATTGATCCATTAGTTATAAACACCAAATCATTTTCAGTTAAATCAATTGATTTGTCTTCACCTTTACTTGATTCCATTACCAATTTTGTAGCAACTTTCTTATCAGCAGTTATATCAAAATCAACATCTTTTACAGTGATTCCGTATTCAAATTTAACACCTTTTTCTTCTAACCATTTAACTATCGGTTTAACGATAGATTCGTATTGGTCGTATTGAGTAAATTGAAGAGCTGAAAGTGTAGGAAGTCCTCCAACATGGTGGATAAATCTGTTCAAATACAATTTCATTTCCAAAGCACTATTCCAGTTTTGGAACGCAAACATTGATCTCCACAAAATCCAGAAATCACTATTCAAAGTTTCTTCTGAGAAAACTTCATCAATTTGTTTGTTTTGTAAGATTTCATCTTTTGTAATTGTAAGCTGTGCAATTTCCTTCAAAGCTTTGTCTGATAAGTTAAATTTTTCTTCATCATATCTTTTACCATTTTCATGAGTTATACGACATTTACTGAAATTTGGATCGTCTAAGTTAGTGTAGAAGAAATGATCTAGTATTGATTCCTCTGGATTTTCAGATGATGGAATCGCACTGTACAAGTCCCACAAAGTTTCAAAATGGTGACCCATTTCTCTACCGCCTCTGGCAACATATCCTCTGTGTTCAGCCTTAAATTCTCCATCCAAACTTCCACCAGGCAATTCTAATTGTTCAATAAAAGTAATATTTTCGCCTTTCATGTGAGCATCTTTTACTAAAAATCCACCCGCAGCCAATGCAGCAATACCAGTACCTATAATGTAGGCTTTCTTATCATCTATGCCTTTTGGCTTTCTTGCGTGAACTAAAGAGTGATAATTTCCATTAACAAATTTGACTCTTTCATCATAACTATTATTCATTAAATAACATCTCCTTTTCTTTTTCTTTTTAAGAAAATTTTAAGCTGGTGGAATCATGAGTTCAAATCTCTTACATTTTTTATATACCCACTTTTTTATATTGCATAACACTATTCCTTATGTTTTTTTATTTTTTTTCTTAGAAATATTTATCAACGATAAAAACATTTACATAGTATAAAAATATGATAAAATAATTTTAGAGGTGAAAAAATGAAATTTACAGAATACAAATACACTAGACCAAATTTTGAAGAAGACAAAAAAAAGGTCGAAGATTTAATTAAAAGATTTAACGATTCCACAACTTCTGATGAACAAATCAAAATCATGGAAGAAATGGACAAATACAAGAAAACATTAAGCACTAATTCTAACCTTGCATACATTCGTCACACAATCGATACAAACGACGAATTCTACAAGGAAGAACAAGATTTCTTGGATGAATACATGCCACATTATTCAGTGCTTGACACTAAAATGTACGAAGCTATTAATAATTCCAAATTCAAAGACGAATTGGTTAAACATTTTGGTCAACATTTGTTTGATTTGATTAGCTGCCAATTGATTTTCAACGAAAAAGCAGTTCCATTCAAACAAAAAGAAAACCAATTAACTACTAAATACAACAAATTAATAGCATCTGCTCAAATCGAATTTGACAATAAAACATTGACATTGTCACAAATGGCTCCTTACACACAATCAAAAGATCGTGATGAAAGAAAAGCAGCTACAAGAAAAATCTCAGAATTTTTCGCAGAACACGAAAAAGAAATCGACGATATTTACGATGAAATGGTCCATGTAAGAACAGATATGGCTAAAGCTTTGGGATTTGATTCATACATTGAATACCAATACAAATCATTGATGAGAACTGATTATGACAAGAACGATGTTGCAAAATACAGAGAATTTGTCAAAAAATACGTAACACCAGTTTATCTTGAATTGAGAAAGAAACAATCTAAGAGAATTGGCATTGAAGATATGAAAGCTTACGATAACAACGTAATGTTCACTGATGGTAACGCAAAACCTCACGGAGGAAAAGACTTCTTGGTAGATAACGCTAAGAAAATGTACTCAGAATTGTCACCAGAAACTAAAAAATTCTTCGATTTTATGTATGAAAGAGAATTGTTCGATTTGGAAAGCAAAAAAGGTAAAGAAGGCGGAGGATATTGTACTACAATTGAAGATTATGAATCTCCATTCATCTTCGCAAACTTCAACGGAACTACTCACGATGTCGAAGTAATGACTCACGAAGCTGGCCACGCATTCCAAGCATACACTTCAATGGACGGAAGAATTTTCGAATACATCTGGCCAACATTTGAAGCATGTGAAATCCACTCAATGAGTATGGAATTTTTGACATGGCCTTGGATGGAATTGTTCTTCGAAGAAGAAACTAACAAATTCAAATTCTCTCATTTAGACGGAGCTATTAGTTTCATTCCTTACGGGGTAACTATCGACCATTTCCAACACTTCGTATACGAAAATCCAGATGCAACAGCTGAAGAAAGAAAAGCAAAATACCACGAAATAGAATTAATGTATCGTCCAAACTTGGATTATGATGATGAATTCTTAGAAAAAGGTACTTGGTGGTACAGACAAGGTCACATCTTCAACAACCCATTCTATTACATTGATTACACATTGGCACAAGTTTGCGCATTCCAATTCTTATTGAAATCAAGAAAGAATCGAGAAAAAGCATTCAAAGATTACCTTGAAATCTGTAAAGTTGGTGGAAGCCAATCATTCTTTGGAATAATGAAATCTGGTAACATCAAAAATCCAATGAACGATGGAGTTCTTGAAGAAATCCTTCCACAATTATTGGAAATATTAGACGAAATAGAAAAAGAATTATAAAATTTTAGAGTGGACATAGTCCACTCTTTTTTTTGTATATAAGAGTTGTTTTTTTTTTAGAAAACGTTTTATAATTAAATTAAATAAACAGTTTGGAGGCTTTTATGAAACGTAACAAATTACTTGTGATTTTACTGTCTGTATTGATGATGTTCTCATTCACAATGTGTAAGAGTAAAACTATGAATACTTACAATCCGTATTCTGAAAGATACGGCATAAGTTCTGATGAAGACTTAAAAAAGGCTATGCAGTCAATGAAAGAAAACGAAGATTATCCAATTTACAAGGATGGTCAAGAAGAATCTAAAATTCACAGACAATATCTATTGGATTTGTATGAGAAAAATGATTTGTCTGCAATAAAAACCTACATTGATAACAACAAATTAATATTAGGAAAGAATTAGAAAAAGGCGCTCAATTTTTGAGTGCCTTCTAAAATATATCTGATATTACCGATCTTATGCTATCAAATTGTTTGATTTCAAGATCGTATTTTTGTGTTAGTTTCGTATTTTGTGAGATATAAACTTTTTTGTATCCCAATCTTTCGATTTCTTTTAATCTGGTTTCTATTTGTGGGACTCTTTTGATTTCTCCAGTTAATCCAACTTCTCCGATGAATACGACATCTGATGGAATTGGTTTGTTCATAAGTGATGATGCAATCGCCATTATTATGGACAAATTCACGGACTGTTCTTGGATTTTGATTCCTCCTGTGGTTTTGATGATGACATTTTTATCGTACATATTCATACCTGCGCGTTCTTCCAAGATAGAAATCAAAGTGTTTAATTGGTCTTTACGAAGACTGTCACCTATTCTTTGCGGATACGGAGTGAATGATTTGGACACCAAGGCCTCCACCTCGACAACCAAAATTCGTGATCCTTCTTTTATTACAGAAAGTGCTGCACCATTTACATCTTTTTTTCTTTTCGTGACGAAATAATCTGACGCATCGGTGATTTCTTTTATTCCATCTTCTTGCATATTAAACAGTCCAATCTCACCAGTTCGACCGAATCTATTTTTCGTCGTTGTCAACAATCTCAAAGGATCGTCACTTTCACCTTCCAAATAAAGCACAGTATCCACCAAGTGTTCAAGAGTTCTAAGTCCTGCCATTTCGTCTGATTTCGTCATGTGACCAACCATAATCGCTAGAGTTGGCTTTTCGGGATTTTTGCAGATTTCTACGATTTTATTCGCACACTCTACAGTTTGCACGGGAGATCCAGGGCGTGAAGTGTATTCACGAAGTTGAAATGTTTGAATACTATCCAAGAAAATCACATCTGGTTTTATTTTATCGATTGAATCCAACGCATTGTCCATGCTAGTTGTTGAAATCAACCAAATATTTTCTGGGATTTTCTCCATAGTTCTCATCGCTCTTTGTTTGATTTGAGATGTGGATTCTTCTCCAGAAATGTAGAGAACTTTTATATTTTTAGAAGCCAAATCATTTGCAAGTTCCAACAGCAAAGTCGATTTTCCAGCTCCTGGTCTTGCAGTTAGAATTGACACGGAATCTCTGACAAGTCCTCCACCAAAAACTCTGTTCAATTCAGTAATCGACGATTGAATTCTTTCCGACGAATCTATCTTTACATCTATTAATTTAACAGGTTTTGAAGACTTGGTCGAACTTGTTGTTGTAGTATTTGATTTTTCATCTACGATTTCTTGTTCTTGCATAGAACCCCAGCTGTTACAACTGGGGCATTTTCCTATCCACATGGCTTGTTCGTAGCCACAATTTTTGCACACGTATTTTGTTTTCTTTTTCATATTATTGTTTCACAGTCTTTTTGCGTCTTACATATCTTCTGAAGCTTACCTTGTCGTTAACCACAGTTATAGTCGTTTTTCTGTTTTTGTCGATATCTCCGTTCAAAATCTTGTCTGCAAGTTCGTTTTCAATATCTGTCCTGATGAGTCTTTCAAGAGGTCTTGCTCCAAATTTCTTGTCGTATCCCTTATCTACAAGATAATCCAAGATTTTTTCGTCGTAAGAAATTATCAAATCATTCTTCGCCATTCTGTCGACCAATTCATCCATCATAAGTCCTGCAATTTCTTTTACATTTTCCTTGTTCAAATTGCTAAACACAATCACATCATCTAATCTATTCATAAATTCTGGCTTGAACATCGACTTCATTGCATTATTGATAGTTTCTTTGTTTCTGTTGTATTCATCAACCTCAATATCTTCTGCTGTATTAAAACCAATTACGTTTTTGCTTTCAAGTTCACTTGCGCCAATGTTTGATGTCATTATGATTACAGTATCTTTGAAATTAACCACACGTCCTTTGGAATCTGTAAGTCTACCGTCATCCAAAACTTGTAAAAGCGTGTTGAAAACATCTGGATGCGCCTTTTCGATTTCGTCAAACAATATTACAGAATATGGTTTCGTACGTACCATATCAGTTAATTGTCCGCCATCATCGTGGCCAACATATCCCGGAGGTGATCCTATCAATTTGGAAACGGAATGTTTTTCCATATATTCTGTCATGTCGATTCTAATCATCGCATTTTCATCATTGAACAATTCCTTGGCAAGTTTCTTCGCCAAGTATGTTTTACCGACACCAGTTGGTCCGACAAATACAAACGATCCAATTGGTTTGTTAGGATTTTTGAGTCCGACACGCGCTCTTTTAATTGCATTAGAAATTGAATCGATAGCCTTGTCTTGTCCGATGACAACTTTTTTCAAATTATCAGCCAAATACAAATATTTTTGTGATTCTGATTCTGTTAGCTTGGACACTGGAACTTTCGCCCAACGTGACACAATGTCCGCTATTTCATCGAATCCAATTTCCAATTTGTTTTCGTCTTGGTCTTCTTCTTCCATTTCTGCTTCTACTTCCTTGATGGCATCTCTTTTTTCTGCTGCAAGCAAAAAGTCAGAATTTTGAATAGCTTCTTGTTTTTCTTCTTCTAATTCTTCTAGAATTTTCGCATAATTTTTGCCACCAGTGAAATTTTTCACTCTAACCATTGATTGAGCTTCATCTATCAAATCTATAGCCTTATCTGGCAAATATCTGTCGTTCAAATATCTGTGCGATAATTCAACACTCGCTTTAATTGCTTCATCACTGATTAGAACGTGGTGATGTGATTCGTATTTGTCCTTCAATCCTTCAATAACTTGTATAGAATCCGAAACAGAAGGCTCATCTACCATGATAGTTTGAAGTCTTCTCTCAAAAGCTTGGTCCTTTTCGATTGTTTTTCTGTATTCATTGATAGTCGTAGCTCCGATTATTTGCAAATCGCCTCTCGCCAATGATGGTTTCAAAATATTTGATGCATCCAACGCACCCTCTGCACCACCTGCGCCCATCAACGAATGAAGTTCATCTATAAATAAAATTTTGTTTTCAGAATTGGACAAAGTATCGATAACTTTTTTGATTCTTTCTTCAAAATCTCCTCTGTATTTTGTTCCAGCCAACAGCGCCGCCAAATCCAATGACAAAATCTCCTTGTCCTTGAAAATATCATTCACTTCGCCCTTGACAATCTTGACAGCTAAGCCTTCTACAATAGCAGTCTTTCCAACACCAGGATTTCCAATCAACACAGGGTTGTTTTTCTTACGTCTAAGAAGTACTTGAATAATTCTTTCGATTTCTTCCTCACGACCGATACATGGATCAATCTTTCCTTCTTTCGCCATTTCATTCAAATTCTTAGTGTACTTTTCAATCTCATTTGGCTTGGAAGAATTAGCTGAATTATCGTTCACATCTCCTCGTTCTCTCTTCATCTTCATGAAGAAATATTTACGAAGTTCTGCTGTCAATTTCATAATATCCACGCCTGTTCTCTTCATCAAATGATTAGCGTAGTTCGAACTATCCAAGCATAAAGCCGCCATAATATGTTCCGGAGTAATCGCCCTTTCGCCATAAGTGTTGGACAATTGTACAGCTTGAGTGATTATCTCCTCAAGTTTCGGGCTAATTCTTTGGTTAGTCTCATCGCTATCTCCATAACCCAACTCATCTATAATTAAATTTCTAATTTTCTCATAATTTCCACCGTGTTTTTTCAAATATTGAGACGCCTTGAAGTCAAACTTGAACATAGCAAGTAAAACATGCTCCACTCCAAGATCAGCATGCTTCAAACTAATCGCCTCATACACAGCTTCAGTTCTCAAATTATAAATATCTGATTTTCTCAATTTTTCACCTGTCTTTCCAAAGTATCCTTGATAATTTCGCTTCTCAAAACGCCAATATTTTGATTCAAATTATTGTTTTCGCGAAATTTCTCAAGCTTCAACTTATTTGTCTTATCGTACAAGTCAAGAATTTCATCTACATCAAAACCATCAACCATACCAAAATCCATAGCTATCAGTAAATCTCCAATCTTGTTCATCCCTTCAATTTCATCCAAAACTCTTGAATATTTGAGCATCGACACACTCCTCAAAAGGTCATCCTTAAACTCAGGATTATTTTCGAATAAAATGCGTCTGTTTTCGATTTCCTTTCTGGAAATCGAATCAATCAACAGCGTCATATCATTAATAATATATTCAGGATCTGTCAAATGACCATTAGTAGTCAACCTATAAATCGAACTTTTCGTATTAGAATTAAAAGCTCTCTCAAACATATATCCTCTGTATCTTGCAACATCTTGAATATCGTCAATCTTTTTGAAATACTCCAAAGCCTTCAAATTCATACACACGCTTACATTCATCATACAACCTGAATCGTAGAAATCATCTGACAAATATCCAAAATCAATATCGAAAGCAAAATTCAATTTGTCATTCAATTTTTCTTCGATATTCAAACATTTTTCGTAAATGTCTCTCAAATTTTTCCCAAAATCGTAAGCAGTAATGCAAATGTGGTCATTGTCTGCCAACGTAAACACGCATTTTTCATCGCTATTTATAATAACCTCAGGAGAAACATCCTCATAATAAGCACTGGAAATGTATCCTTGTTTTCTCAGATAATCCCTGTTCGTGCTTTTAGTATCCTTAAAAGAATAAACGCTAGACTCCTTCAAATATCCCAAATTATTCAATTCTTTTTTAATATCTGATTTCATATCGTCACAAGAATCCGTATCTATAACCAACATAAAATTATAGTCCGACAAATTCCTTCTCAAAGACACATCAGATTTCATTACAACACTTGAATTATTCATAACATTTTTCCCTATACTCTTGTAATTTCAATTCCAAATCGTCAATCTTCATCTGAATATCGTGACACTTTTCAAACTCCTCTTTATCCATTGCTATGAAAAGCTCATCTGATAAACTATCCAACTTCTCCAAAATTTCCTTTGCCTTTTCAAAATTCTTAGGGAATTTGCCCTTGTAATATTTCGGATAACTCTTTGAATTTCTCTTATCCATGATGAAATCCCTGAAATGATCGTAACAATATTTGCAACCAATCGACGAATAATTCTTCAATTCATCAAACGGCATATTGCACACTGGACACACACTTTTATCGTCTTTTTGTTCGTTTGAAGATTGTTGTACCTTTTCAAATGGCAAATGTTCCACCACATCAGAAATTTGTTTTGCGATTTCTTCAAAAAGCTCCTTATTATCATTCAATTGTTCATCAGAATCAAACTTGAAATCTGAATTCGAAATAATCTCATTCTTCAAATTATTCATATATTCTTCATAGCAATCATGACACAAATTCACATCGCGAGCACCAAAAGGTCCCACGATTTTCACTTGAATAAAAGCCGGTTTGCCACAATTATCGCAATTCATATAATCACCTCTATCTCATAAAAGCCAACAACATATTCTTTAACAAATCAGCCCTCAGAATATTCCTATCATTAAAATCCACCTTCGACAAAGTATTATCCTCCAAAGCGTGAACCATAACCAAAGCTTCCCTTTCAGTTATCAAATCCTCATCCAAAAGCATATTAATAATATTGTTCGACTTATCCTTCGTAATTCTATCTCCAATAACATTTTCGACAATCTCCTTAATCGGATTACTGTCTTTAATTGTTAATTTTATTATTTTAACATATCCACTTCCACCGCGTCTACTTTCAATATAATAACCCTTGTAAGGAGTAAATCTAGTAGTCAGAACGTAATTAATTTGCGATGGAGCGCAATTAAATTGATTGGCAAGATCATTTCTGCCTATTTCAATGAAATCATCGTCAGTGTTACTCAATAATTCCTTCAAAAAAGCTTCAATGCTGTTACTAAGCCCTGCCATACTATCACCTCTTTTGACTTTCTCTGACTAATTGAATAAAAAAATTTATCTTTCTTAAATTATACCATCTTTGACCTTTCACTTCAACAACAAAATCCTACAACATATCTAAGTTTTTGAAATTAAAAAGGAAAGCTATTAAAGCTTCCCCGTTAATTTTGAAATGATAATTTTACTTTTCTCTAAAATTCTCAAATATTCAATTGTGATATTTCTATAATAATTTTATCCTTTAGCTTCAAGTAAATTTCTTCTGCTACTTCTTCGTATAATTCTTTAATTCTATTAACCTCATCTGGTTTTTTCATTCCAAAATTCAAACATATTTTTTTCATCTGGATTGCCCTTTCTATTTAAGAACAATACTCCCGAAACTTAAAATCATAACATACCATTTTAGAATTTCCACCAGACTGTGTGAATCGATAACCAGCACTGCAATTAAAATTAAATGCGGAATTGCCAAAATAATACAAGTAGTTACAACCACCCAATTCTTTTTTACAAAGAAAATAGCAAAAATAATTAACCAAGCCCACATCGAAAAAGGAACAAACATCGTAATGTGATTAAAAAATTCATTGTTCAACACATTGGCTACACCACCATTCAACGGATTATTTGTCACAGTAATTATAATTCCAACAACAAATAACAACACTGAAAATATTGTAATTCCGTAAAATATTTTCTTCGAATCTATACTCTTTTTCATTTGACCACTCATTTTTGTTAGCTCCTTTACGAGATTTATATTCCTACAAAAACTTCTACAATTTTTTCTATTTTTTCGAGAACAATTTGTTTTTTCTTTTCCCTTGCACCTTGTCTACGAGAAGTAGGTGGCAAAATTTTATCCAATACAGTACCGGCGTAATCAACAAAACCTTTCGCAATTGATTTGTTGATAAAATGATATGCTCCTTCTTTTAATTTTTCTTCTTCAATTAGAGTTTCTACCTTCTTTTCTTTTTCTTTTCTTGCGAATGAATAGAAAGTTTCCAATATATCATCATTATCTTTCAATTCTGATAATCTTGTCTTGTTAATAAAATCCATCACCAAATCTTCCTTAGCTCTCGTTCCCAAACTGGATCTTATAACTCTACGAACTTCTGCTTTTAAGTTTTCAACATCTTCATGCTCTTTAGATTTTTCCAAAATCAAAGCCAAAATATAATCCAAATTAATCTCATCAGTCTTCAACAAATCAATTTGAAATTCTACATCCGAGAAATCAACCTGTTGTTCTTCAGAATCTCCTGAACGTCTTGAATTCACGATATTTTCTCTAATATGAACATACACACTCTTCATGTCTTGCATTAATCTGTCGGAAATAATTTTGTCGAAACTTTCAAACTCATCGAAATTTTTCAGAATATTTTCACTCTTCAACAACTCTCCAAAAAGTTGCACGAATTCTTTCTTGTCTGCTTCCAAGAAAATCTCTGTTGGATCAGGAAACTTTTCTACAATTTCATTACAAATATCCTTGTATCCTCTGGTTACTTTCCCTGTCTCTTCATCTGTAAAACCTTCCATGTATTCTTCGTAGCTTTTTTCAAGAATAATATTCACGCTATTTTCATCGCCAAATGTTTTAATAGCATCTTCAGTAGCCTTTTCCAAATCTCTGAAACACACAATATTTCCAAAAGTTTTAATTCTATAGTTTTTTATTATTTTTAATTTTATTACTGTTGTGACGTACTTTATAAATTATGTGTCACAAACTATTCTTTGCTATTTAATGCTTTATTGATGGTTTCTTGAATAAGAGGACCACAGCATTTACCCAAAGGATTCTTAATTTCGCACTTTCCATTTTTCATTGCCCCTGTAAGTCTAATAATATCTTTAATATTCTTTGCACCATCATCTAAAACAGCATTTATAATTTGTTGCTCTGTAACTTGGTTGCAATAGCATATATATTTGGGATTTGCATTCTTTTTAAACCATATAGGAACTTTTACTTCTTCCTTATAAAAAACTCTTTCATTGTTTAAGTTATAATACACGACATCACAATCTTCATTCATACATAAATAGTAAGTTTCTTCATCTACAACCTTTCCCCTAAGGTTTTCTGATACCATATGCTTTACAGTTATATTCTTAACCTTTTCTCCTATTTCGTAACATTTGGGGCAATTTTCTTTTTCTTTCACTGTACCAGTGGTTTTTTGTATTGACTCTCAGCAAGATTGATTTATCTTATTTTCTTGACTCACTTTATTTCCTCCTTCCTAAATAAATATTATTTCTATAGTTAATCAGGATATCTAATACCTCTTTCAATGTATCTACAATATATTCTCCCTGTCGGTATCTCCTTTTCTCTACTATAACTCGAACTTGGTCCTTAGATTCAACCACATCTATTATTCTTTTAGGATATTGAACCCATTTCCCTATCTCCTGATATTCTTGATTCATAATAATAAATGTTGGTGTAATAACTTTTTCATTAGGCATAAACTTACTGTAACTATCTGTATCTATTACTTTAAGTTTTATATTTTCATTATTTTTTTCTAACCAATGAACTACAGGAATATTAATTATAGAATCAATACACCAGTTTTCTCCAATCGCAAGTATATTAAATTTGCTTGTTATACTACTAACCTTTTCTAAATATCTCTCTAAATTTAAATAATTTCTTATCGCATTATTAGCATAATTCTTATATCTATCCTGAGCAGTATCGTAAAATTGTTGAAAAGTAACTCCAGAGTTAAATATTTGCTTGTATTTCAAATTGTCACTTCCTCCTAAAAAAATAAGTTACTCCATATAATTTACTTACTATTTATCTAATTAAATTTTACCCTTTGCTCTAATAAGATATTCAACTTGAACATAATTATACTGATGCGTAACTAACTATTACCTTAAATATGATTGTATTAGATAATTATCAACTATTCAAGAGCTAATGTCCTTACCTCTCATGCACTGCTCACAGCAATTAGACCCTAATTACTCTAAGCAATGTACGAAATATATTTAGTTAAAGTTCCTGAAACCGTTAATTTATTAGCACAAACTGCACCCATCACTATTATGACACGTTCCCCACATCTCGGATCATATACCTTTTTAATGCTTGTTTTGCCGTCCATTACAAGCTTTGCCAAAAACTTTGACACTGTTTGGGGAGTGAAGAATTCTCCACCAGATTTTCCTGCATCACTTGCATAGTTGGATGTCAAATATTCGTATGCATCTCCGAATGCGTCGATGTCGTTGTTTTCAAATTTGCCGAAATTAATTTTATCAATTCCAGTTAGTATGTCACATAATCTTTTGTTCTTCTCAGCTACCGTTGCTCCAAGTTTGCTGCTTGTGGTGTCAACATCTTCGAATAATCCTTTGATGTCATCTTCTGAAGGATATCCTATTGCGCTTTTTTCGATTGATTTGAATATATTTGCCAAATCTGTATTCACATTTTCATTGGTGCTTGCTGTTTTTACGACATTTTGAAATAATTGACTTGGTAATATGAAAAACCCTTTTTCTTCTACTGTATCTGGTCTGAAATCCGTTTCTGCTTCTTCATCTCTCCCATTAATGTTAATTTCTCATTATGTTTTATAAAATTTTATGTAATTTTTCATTTTAATTATATCATATAATTAATTGACTATATTGTGTTTTATCTTTACTTTCTTGCAATAAAAAACCAACACATTTTTAAAAATGTATTGGCTTTTGTGTTATTTATTCTCTTCTTTTTGTTTTTCTCCGGTGTACAATTTGTTACACAAGAATGGAGAAACGAATGATGAAATTATTACGCCGAATGTTACAATGGCTGCTGCTCTTGGTGCATAAACTGTTAATGAAGGATCATTTGCTGCCATTATCATTGGAATACTTGCAGACAATCCTGCTATTGTGGACAATCCACCTGCAGATACTCCGTCTCTTTTCAATACTTTTCTTTCTACAAATAGCATTGGTAAGAATATCAAGATGTAATAGATTACTGCCATTATTACTCCCGAGAATCCTGCTTTGACTGCTTCGAATAGATTGATGCTGTTACCAACAGACCAACCTAGAGCGAATATCATAAATGGCATTCCTGTTGAGATGAATTTGCCCAAATCTTTGTCAAGATTTCCTATTGCAACTCCCAATACTAATGGAATTATCAATGAAACTATTGACATGTAATCTACATTTGTTGGTTGGGAAATTCCGAAAATAAGCATGGCTATTGCTGGCGTTGCAAATAGCGATATGAATCCGAATGCTGACATGTCAACTTCATCTCCACAATCTTCCATTATTGCCAAGAAAAGCGAAGGATTTAATGATGTGATTGTACAAATAAATCCTATCAAACTGATTCCCAATATTCCTTTCATTCCGAAAAATTTGAAAAACAATATTGTAAATAATGCGGCTACTGCTGTTCTTACGATAATTAATAGCCCGTAGATTTTAACTACTTTTTTAATTGTGCTTAATTTTACTGTACAACCTGATATAAATATTGTAGCTCCCAATATGAATCCCAAACTCGATGGGCCGAAGAACGATTCTGTTACTCCGCCTATTTTGAAAAGATTTGGAAAAAATGTATTGATTAATGCCGATATCATCATCGGCACTAATAATGTTCCACCAGGAATTTTTTTAATTATTTTCATTTTAAAATCCCCCGTTTATTTTTCATTTAAATATTTCAACGCAACAGCTCCCATAGCTTTTGCTGCAATGATCATTGAATCTTCATTGATTGTGAATTTTGGATGGTGATGTGGATATGCTTTGCCATCTGGTTTCGCACCAATATAGAAGAAACTTGCTGGAATTTTTTGTGAATAATATGAAAAGTCTTCTGATTGTGCTTGTGGGCCGCAATCTTCAACACCAACAACTTCTGGAATGTTGGCTTCTGTAACGGCATCCACTACAAGTTGTGTCATTTCATCGTCATTCATCAAAACTGGATAATCATTCTTGTAATCCAATTCAATTTCACAACTATATGCCTTTGCCAATCCTTCACAAATATTTCTAACTTCTTTTTCTATAAGTACTCTTGCGTCATCAGACATGCATCTAACGTCTCCTTCAAGAGTTACAGAATCTTTGATTATATTAAATTGACCTTTACCATCGAATGAACCAATAGTTACAACACCTGGTGTCATTGGGTTTAATCTTCTGGAAACAATTGTTTGAAGGCTCATAACCAAATTACTTGCAATAACAATAGCATCATTTGCTTCGTGAGGAGCAGCGCCGTGTCCGCCGGTACCTTTTACTGTCGCAACGAATTTCGCACGAGCTTGTTGTGTAGGTCCCTTGTGATAATAAACTTTACCAAAATCTAATTGACTCATAACATGACAGCCAAATATATTGTCAACTCCATCCAAAACGCCATCTTTGATCATAAAACTTGATCCTCCTGGTGGCATTTCTTCTGCTGGTTGGTGAATTATTACAATTTTACCAGAAAAATCGTCTTTCATTTCAACCAAACAATCTGCCAATGTCATCATATATGCAGTGTGTGCATCGTGACCACAAGCATGCATTACGCCCTTGTTTTTAGAAGCGTAGTCAAGACCCGTATCTTCTGTGATTGGAAGCGCATCAAAGTCTGCTCTCAAAGCTACAGTCTTTCCAGGCTTTCCAGAATCAATCGTAACCTTTACTCCATATCCTCCAATATTTTTTTCAACTTTAACATTTTTATTGTTTTCGTAGTGTTTGTAAATATACTCACTAGTTTCCTTTTCTTCATAAGAAAGTTCTGGATGTTCGTGAAGCCATCTTCTGTCATTAAACATATCGTCCTTCTTTGAATCAATCAAAGAAAATAATTTTTCATAATTCATTAATAATTCCCCTTTCATAGTAGTATATATACCCTTTTTTGAAGAAAAGTTATCCATTTTTAGAATATAAATTTTAAAAATGAAATAAGTAAAAAAACCAAGCATTTCTACTTGGTCTCTGTTTGTTCAAAAAATATTTTATTATATCACACTACCATCGATTTTAATTTCTTATTAAAAATATATGCACAAACAGTGCAAATCACAAAAATTAATGGAGCAATTCTGACAAATCCCCATTCGAAACTTTGCAATATAAATTTCATTACTGCTGTGTTTGAATCTGTCGTGTCCCATTGCAAATAGCTGCTTTTCATAAAAAACAGAACTAAGAACACTACCACAATTAATGCATCAATTACGATAAATATATTTCTGTAAACCTTAATTTTCTTTTGTTTATTTTCGAAAAATTGCATATTAATTTCTTCGAGTTTCTCCGATATTTTATATAATTCTGTTTGTTCTGTTTCTTCTACATTTTCACCTAATAGTACGCTTACAGATGTGTGTAAGATTTCCGATAACTTTATCAAAGAATCCGAATCTGGAACGGACAATCCTCTCTCCCATTTTGAAACTGTCTATCTGACAACGTGCATTTCATTTGCTAATTGTTCTTGTGACAATCCATTTTGTTTTCTTAGTGATTTAATATTTTCGTTCAACATTTTTATCCCTTCTTTCTATGCCACAATGATACAATAATTCCTTCCGTTGCCACAAGAAACTAAAATTAACATTACAAAATCCTATAATTTTCACAATTACAATACCTACCATTTAAATTGTACTATAATTTTGATTTAAATTTTTACAACAAAAGGATAAGCGCGAAGCTTATCCTTTGCCGTTAAAATTTTTTGTTACAATTTATTACCCAAAATTTTTATTCTCACATTAGCTTTTATTTTCTCGAGAAAGAATTGTGTTTGTAGAATTGTTTTTTAAATATTTCTGCTGTCAATGCGTAAATCAAAGATATTGCTAACATTGATAATAGTGCTTGAGCTGGCAATGCTATCAATCCAAGGTAAGTGTTTATTGGACTGTAGATTATCGCAATCAAGGCTATTGCAACTAAAAATATTGCTAGCAATAGTTTGTTGCTAGGTTTGCTTTTAATTACCGGCCTTTTTGTTCTGACTATTAGCATTACTACCATGGCTGAGATTACCGATTCCAGCATCCATCCTGTTTGGAAGAATTGTTCATTGGCTTTGAACAATAATAACAATACGACAAATGTTAAATAGTCAAACACTGACGATGTTATTCCAAATATTATCATGAATCTTTTTATAAATTTCATATCCCATGTTACAGGGCTTTGCAACCAATCTTCATCTACCGAGTCTGATGCGATTTGTAGCGATGGAAAATCTGTAAATAGATTTGTTAGTAGAATTTGTTTTGGTAATAGTGGTAAGAATTTCAAGAACAAGCTCGCTCCAGCCATTGAAAACATATTTCCAAAATTTGCGCTTGTGGCTACAAATATGTATTTCAATGTGTTGATGAATGTTCTTCTACCTTCTTTTATTCCCGATACCAAAACTTTTAAGCTGTTTTCCAATAAAACAATTGATGCCGCATCTTTTGCTGTGTCTGCTGCTGTGTCGACAGATATTCCGACGTCTGCTTGTTTTATCGCAGGCGCATCATTTATCCCGTCTCCCATATATCCGACGATTTCTCCAGCTTGTTTATATGCTAAAATTATTTTTTCTTTTTGGTTTGGACTGATTTCTGCAAAAATATCTATGTCCATGATTTTTTTGTTCAATTGACTCAATGAATACGAGTTCAAATCTTCGCCGAGTAGAATTTTATCGGGATTTAATCCCACTTTGCTTCCAATATTTTTGGCTATCAAATGATTATCTCCAGTTATCATTTTTAATGAAACTCCCAACGAGTTCATTTTTTCAATAACATCTTTTATATCGTCTTTTAATGGATCGATGAATAATAGAAGTCCTCTAAATATCAAATTTTCAGCTTTTTGTTTGCTTACATCTGTTTCCTGATCGATGTTTTTGTAAGCTAATCCCAAAATTCTGTATCCTTGGCTAGAATACTTCTCGAACAAATCCATTATTTCAGATTTGATTTCTTCGATATTTCCCGAATTTCCACTCTCATCTTGATATGTCGAACAAACATTGATTACGCTAGTCAATGCGCCTTTTGTAATCATGATATTTTCATCTGACAAATCATTATTTGTGTTTACAATTACGCTCAATAATTTGTTTTCAAAAGAATATGGAATTTCGAAAAGTTTCTCGTACTTCGAAAAATCATTCTTATTTTCATCTAAAATCGCTTGATCAATCGGATTGGTGTATCCTTCTTGAAAATATGAATTGATGGCTGCTAGTTTGACTAATGTTTCTGATTTTTTCCCAGTATTATCCATCGCAGATTCAAGTTTGACTTGGCCTTTTGTTATGGTTCCTGTTTTATCTGAACACATTACTGTCATCGAGCCGAAGTTTTCTATGGAGTTTAGTTTTTTTACAATAACTCCTTGCGCTGACATTCTTTTTGCACCTTGTGACAAGTTTACGCTGATGATAGCTGGTAACATTTGTGGTGTCAATCCTACAGACAATGCCAATGCAAACATGAATGATTCCAAGAAAGGCTTGTTGAGAATAATGTTGAACAAAAATATCAAGCC
>OGSJ01000448.1_pt1 | contig 27127 bp, 10 predicted proteins | sample 1573851 | NCBI WGS metagenome assembly OGSJ01 (sample SAMN03295846, study PRJEB24534) | human gut metagenome | isolation source: fecal sample 6 from infant 6 | host: Homo sapiens | place: USA: Pittsburgh, PA | collected 2014-07 | reverse complement strand
AAAATTTGACCGCTTGAGTGCGAAGCACGAGCTTCAAATTTTAGGATTTCGAGATTTGTTGTTTTCCAATTTTTGGAAGCTAGACGATGCGTGTTAAACCTTTTATTCTGGTATGAAATAACCTAAATCCTGCAACAAAACCCTGTCCCTGTCTACCTAACCACGAACACTCTAACTCCATCTCAAAACTATCTCCACACAAACTCTCATACCTCACTACTTCTTATACTCATACCTCAACACGCCCTCTTCCCCTGGCTCTAATTCCTCAACAACCTTCCCTTGGTAAAACACATAAGCGCCACCCTTCGCCCTGTCATCCTCATCCACGAACGAATTCACAAACAACACCGGCATCGGCACAAGCTGCGATTGTTTCTTGTAGTCCTCAAACTCATTTTTATACCAGTCAATCACCGAAAAATCCACAAACACTGGCCACAACAAAATATCCGAGTCAATCATCGAAATATACGTATACAAATTCTCATCCCAGAAATCACCGCAAATCAACGTCGAAAAACTCACGCCATCCATCTTGTACAAATACAACTTGCTGCCTTCCCTGTAATCGCTACACGCAGAAGGTTCCTTCCAACCAGGACTCATTCTCCTATAATTGTTCAAAATCTCCCCACGTTTCGTCACAGTCATCTGCGAAGAATAAAAAGCGCCATGATCATTCTCAATATATCCGAACGAAATCGCAACCTCATTCTCCCTCGCAATCCTACGAACCTCCGCAATCTCGTTCGAATTTTGCGTAACAGGAACACCCACATCATCCTTGTACACGAAACTCAAACACTCAAACCCTTGCAGAAAACTCTCCCCAAACACGCACATATCAGCTCCATTCGCCGCCTCAACGCTTGCGTATTTCTCAATCTGCTTCAAATTAAATTCCTTATCATTCAAACGCTGCTCCACAGCACACAAACTAATCTTCATTACTCAAAAAACTCCCTTGCATAACTCAACTCACCACGAGTCTTGAAACCGTCCTCGCATCTCGCCATGAAATAATCATCCTCCACATAAAAAGGACATAAAATCCCGTAGTCCCTCGCCCTCGTGAAACCAAATCTCCTGAACACATCAGGCTCACCCATCACACAGATGAAACTAACACCACGATCCATAACATCATTCACAGCGTTTCCCACAAGCAAATCCACATTATCATCACTCAAATGCTCATCGTCAATGTAGAAAATCGACAACAACAACCCATCGAACTTTCTCACACGACATTTCGTGAACATAACAATCCCACAAATAGCATCGCCATCTTCCAATACAAACGTACAATCCTCACAGAAACTCTCCGAAGCTACAATATCCGTGAATAATTTCATATCGCTCTTCTCCGAAAAACTGTACTTCATATTAGAATCTCTCAACAAATCACAACATCTGTCGTAATCATCCGCATTATATAATCTATATCTCATAAATCCCTCTTTTTCATCATTCGTTACATCAATTATATCCTAATTCACACACTTTTTCCATTTGTATCAATCGCATCACAAACATTTTCACAAACTCATAAAATAACCACAATTAAAGAATAAAATTTCATTAACATAAAAAAAGGAGGAATCAATGCAACAAACTAATAAAAGATACACAATAGGTGAAGAAATCTTCAACTCCGTAACACATGGAGTGGGAGTTCTAATAGCAATAGCGTTCATGGTACTATTAATCATAAAATCACAAGGCAACCCTCCACTAATAATCGCAAACATAATCTACGGAGTAAGCCTAATGCTGATGTTCTTATTCTCCACACTATATCACGCCATCACCAACACCAAAGCAAAAAAAGTCCTCAGATATTTTGACCACTCTGCAATATTCATCTGCATAGCTGGAACATTCACACCAATAATAGTTAGGGTATTACAAGGCGCACAAAGAGTAGGATTCTTAGTAGCCATTTGGCTTATAGCACTAGTAGGAATAATCCTCAAAATCACAATATTCAGGAAAAATCTCCAAGAAAAATACAAAAAGCAATCACTCATACTTTACGTAGTAATGGGATGGATGTCTGTATTACTAATGAAAAAAGTCATCCAAATCTCTGGAATGCCTTCCTTCATACTCATATTATCCGGAGGAATACTCTATTCAATCGGAGTCTACTTCTACGCGAAAAAGCGCAAATACTTCCATTCAATATGGCACATATTCATAATACTAGCATCAGTAGCACAGTTTTTCGGAATATATTTCGGATAAAAAATTAATAGATATAAATTAAAAACGACTAACTCGTAAGAGAAAGTCGTTTTTTGTATTATGCACAGTAAAATCAAATATTTAATAAATCAATAATTATTTTAGTGTTTCTCTTGCAAATTCATCAAACTCTTCATCAGATAACATTGTATCGTTTTTAAATAATCGTTTACCAATATATCCTCTCATCATATTAGAACTCTTCTTATCAATTGTTAAGAAAAAATCTTCATGTAATTCGTCAATCAATTTTAAGGAATCACCTTTTGTATAACTTAAATCATCGTGTAATACATTAATTAGTGACGGTAACCACGCCGTGTTAAATCTTCTAAATACAAACATAGGTCTTGTAGTATTAATGTCTTCATTAATATCTTTTAAATATTTCACTATTCTCCATATTATTATCCTTGCACTTAGCATACTTACATCTGAATTCAAATCTACGATTGAATCAGCAAAGCTAGGGTTATCTATATCTAATTTTTTAGAAAAACCTGGAAGTTTGCTTCTAAAAGGAAAAGCTTCTAAATTTACTATTTTCTTCGACATTTTTTCTAGTTTGTTCCATTCAGCATCTGATAAGTTTTTCATCAATGGTTGAATAGACTTTTCATTATCCATGTAAGAAATAATAATCTGTGCAAAATACCTGCTTAAATAATATCCATAATACTTTTTTGGCGTTTTTTTATCTTTTTTAATTTTTTTATGAAGAGAATCCAATTCTTTATGTAGTATGCTACTTTCTGCCTCTTTATTCATAATATAATTCTCTATTTCTTTTTTAGTTTTTAAAATATCTCCGTTTTTATCTAAGATTTCTAGTGACTGATCGTCAGATTCTAATTTCCTTGCTTCCTCATAAAAACTAGTTATACCTTTGTTTTTTCTGCCGTTATATTGAATATTCGGATTCACTAAGCACAAAAACAACGTACCATTTTCAATATCTCCTCTAACATGACTCGGAATTCCATAATCAATACTTGCTGCCTTACCATTCTTATCCTTTAATTCATTATATAACTTATCATCTATCTTTAGCCATGAAAACTCCTTATCATCATTCTTCAAAGCTTCAAAGAAATCATCTAATAATTCATCAATGTCTTTTCCTTTACGTTGAGTATTCTCTTCCTCTGGATTCTTTTCTCTCCATGGATTATATTCTCCTGGAAATTCATTAATTGCATCTGCGTTTCCTATTTTTTTCTTATAACATTCTACCAACTTTTCCAATTCTTTTGACTCTTTCAATTCTACCGACTTTTTAGTCATAACTGCACCTCCACAAAACATTCCGTCATAATCTTTACAACTTATATATACCCAATTTTAAAAGATAATCATGCATTCCAATATTTCGCCCAACCAAAAAACTGCGAGTTCACACCCGCAGTCTCCTAATCTTTGTGTCTTCTAATATCCAACACAAATTTTCTAATATTCACAATAAGCACAATCCATGCTAATATTGTAAACGCCAACAAAACATAATCAACGGTCTTTGATGACGAATCGCTCTTAGTGTTCATTTGCGCCGCATTTTTCTTACTTGTAGCATCTGTCGTAGCTTTACCGGAATTTTCATCAACCCTCACGCAGTTAATCAAAATCCTTCTAGTAAATGGAGGATACATCGGATCACACGACAAAATAGTCAGCATATCCTTGTCTTCCACAGGTTTCAACCTATCCCAATCTGACGGACTGATGTACTCTCTTCCAACAACCTTGTACGTCAACGTCTTCCCATGATGATGCACATACACCACATCATTCGAATACAATTGACCCACCTTCAGCAACATAATATCTCCGTACCAACCCCTGTGGCCCGCAAGCACACTACGTCTGCCCTTACCACCCACAGGAATCGAAGTACCGTCAAGTTGACCGACACCCTTCGCCAAATGATTGTAACTAGCACCTAAATAGATAGGCTTCTTGAAATTAATCTTAGGAATCTCCAAGTACCCGAAAATCCCATTCTCATCAATCACCTTACTACTTTCAAGCTCAATATCCTCCGAATTAAAAGGATCCACAAGACCCGTTTCATCCACATTCACATTCGAATTGTATTTTTCGATTCTTTCGGAAAGCTCAGTTGTCATATCACCTTGTGCCCTCAAAAAATCATCCATCTTTTTATCTTGTGAGAAAATCTTGTACGACAAATTGCTCAAACAAAAAGTCAATATCCCAATCCCCACAAACAAAATCACATAACCAATCTTCCTACTTGATCTCATTATTCTTCTTCCTTCTTCTTTGTCTAATGTAATACCACAACAAAATAGCAATAATAATCAGTGAAATAATCAAATAAATCTTGTACTTACCAGTCACTTGACTCACCAAATCCTTCTCCACAGCAGCAGGATTGTACTCAGTACGCTCAGCACGCACCAACAACCTGTGCGAATTAATCATATACGGAGTACAAGTAAGTAACGTACAATAATCCTTGCCCTCCACAACCAAAACCTTGTCGAAATCGCTCGGCTCCACAACGAAAATGTCGATAACCTTGTACGCCAACACCTCTTTGATATTGTGAATGTAGAACACATCGCCCTTCTTCATCTTATTCAAATCAGTAAACAGCTTCGCAGTAGGAAGACCCCTATGAGCAGTCAACACAGTGTGTGTACTCTTGCCACCCACAGGAAGAGAAGTTCCCTCCAAGTGACCAACACCCTTTTGCAAAACCTCTTCGCTCGTACCAGCATAAATCGGCAAATCCTGATTAATTTTCGGAATCTCAACGTGACCAATCTTTTCCTTCACCTCGAGCATTCTCGCATACTCGCTAATCGCATTCTTCTTTTCCTTCTCAGAATAAGGATCCGCAAGCTTACTAGGATCCAAAGTCTTGTTGTAAATCTGAGCGAGCCTAATCCTCCTGTCAATCTCCTTCTTGTCAATCTTCTTAGCCGTAGTATCAAAATCGTGCACCGCACTGTTAGCCTCAATCCTGTAGTACAACCTCGAAATCAAAGGATACATCGCCACAGCAAACCCCACCAAGAAAATCAACACATACTTCAAATTTTCCTTTAACTTAGACTTCTTCATGCTTATCCTCTACATCAAGTTCTTTCAATCTCTTCTTCGCCTTACGTTGACGATAAATCAAATACAACAAAATAGCGATAATAACCAAAGAAACATAGAACAAATACCTGTAAATATAACTTGCCTTATTATCAGCAATCAACGCCTCATCCACAGCAGGAACGTAAGGAACCCTGTGACCCCTAACCAAAAGCCTGTGCGAATTAATCATAATAGGAGTACAAGTAAGTAACGTACAATAATCATGCCCCTTCACAATCAGCAAATCATTAAAATTCGACGGCTCCACAATCTTTATCTGATCCACCTGATAAGCTAACGTTCCGAAAATATTGTGAACATAGAACTTATCGCCAATCTTCATCATCTTCAAATCAGTAAACAACTTCGCCGTAGGAAGCCCACTGTGAGCAGTCAACACCGCATGAGTATTATTCCCACCAATAGGAAGAGAAGTCCCCTCCAAGTGGCCAATCCCTATCTGCAACACATCCTCGCTCGTACCAGCATACATCGGCAAATCCTGATTAATCTTCGGAATCTCAACGTGACCAATCTTTTCTTTCACCTCAAGCATTCTCGCATAAGCCTTCCTGCCCTCTTCTTGGTTCTTCTTATCATAAGGATCCTTGCTCACCACATTATTCAACGAATCATTGTAGCCTTTTGCCAAAGCCAACCTCTTAGCCAATTCTTCCTTCGACAAACCCTTCACAGCCTTGTCGAACTCCTTCACTTGATTTGCCGAATCCACCCTATAATACAACCTAGAAATCACAGGATACATCATCACGCCAAATCCCAATAAAAATATTAAAATAAACACAAAATTATGCTTAATCTTCTTCCACATTACAATAACCTTTCATAAACACCGATTTCCAAGTAAATTATACCTCAAAAAATAAAATCGAAAAACATTTGACCCATCAGCATAAACATTGACCCCCACACCATAACCCAACTCACAACAGTAGATCATTAGCATGAGGGCCCGCTACATTTATACTTCAAATAATTCTTCGATTTATCTAATATTTTTTCCTATTAACTTATCGTCCTTCGCAATTATCCACTTACCAATAAAGAACATAATCAAACCACCAATCATGCTCATGAAAAATCTAATATCCCCAGTTTTTGGAATTCTACGACGAGTAATATCCCCGCCTGGAGTAGTTCTTCTTCTAGTAATCGTATCACTCTTGTTAGTAATGAAAGCAATGGAAATAGTCTTGTCATCGGCTTGTTTTTTGATTTCAAATTCAACAGGCTCACTCAACAAAATGAAACCTTGTGGAGCCTTTATCTCAACCAAGTAATACTTACCATAATCCATATCCTCAACAGCAAACTTACCATTGTCGCCACTTGTTACAATATAATCCTTGCCGTCCTTCTTCACAGGCTCGAACTTTCCGTCCGCATTCTTCGTCATAACCTTGAACATCGCACCACCCAAAGGCTTCTTGGCTTCATCAGTCTTCATGAAATCATGTCTGCCCTTGTCTTTTTCGGGAGTCTTGCTGTTTACAACCCTAAGTTCCACCGACTTGTCAGTAATAGTAAACCTAGTGTCAATATTTTTAATCAAATAACCTGCAGGTGCTTCCACCTCTCTGAAAATATAATCGCCTCTTTTAATATCGTTGATTATAATCTCACCAGATTCATTTGAAATATACAAGCCTTCATCACTTGACTTGTCTTCCTTGTTCTTGTCATCCTTCTTTTCAGTATCCTTCGAATCATCCGAGAAAATATCCAATTTTTTATCATCAGATTTCAAAGTATCCTTGTTCTTCAACTCGACATACTCGCTGCCACGTCTCACAAGTAACTTAAACTTAGCACCCTTCAAAGGATTACCGCTCTCGTCAACCTTCACAAGTCTCACATTAGTAGAAGACTCCTTCGCATGAATAGTCACATTCTTGCTGTCACCCTCCACATCATCTGGAAGGTTAACCAAAATTGAAGCAATCTCCTTGTTACGTTTGATGCCCGAAGTGTCACGCACATAATACGCACCCTTTTCCAAATTCCTAAATACCGCCTCATTATTGGCAAACTCCACATCGGCCTTGTCCTTGTATGTAGAATTCAGATTTTCTACGGACAACTTATTCAAATCACCAAGCACAGTAGACTTCTCGGAATCGGGAATTTGTTCATCGGAAACCTTCCACAAGCTCATCTTGCCAGTAACATCTCCGTATTTCTTGTCCACCGTCACAGTTATCGAATAATCTCCCGCAGCGAATGAACTGCTAGTCGCAACCATCGCCACCATTATCATAACCATTAAAATTTTTCTTAAAATCTTCATAATTTTACCTTCCATTTATGTTTAACATTAATTGCTTACTCTTCTAAAAGTGCAAATACATCTTATATTTGCACTTTTAGAAGAAGGAAAATTTCTTTTCCTTCATTCTTAATCTTCTAGTTATTATCTAGCTTCAGTTGCTTGTCTTTTTTTGATAGCGATAACAGCTGATGCCATTATTGCAAGACCAATTGCAGTGAAGATAATAGTACCAATACCACCTGTTTGTGGGATAGTTACTTTCTTGTTCTTGATTTGTAAACCGTATCCTTTATCAGCATTGTCTTTGTTGTATTGAAGTTCTGTATTTTTTCCTGCATAAGAACCTTTTTCAACTGTAAATTCTTGTTCTGATATTGTTGCATAGTCTTTTGGAGCTGTTTTTTCTTCAAGTTTGTATGAACCATATTCAAGACCTGTAATTTCAAATCTACCTTGGCCATCTGAAGTTAGTACTACTGCGTCTTTCTTATCTCCCCAAGTGTAAGCAGTTGCATTATCTTTGAAAGCTTTATTGTAAGCATCTTGTGCATCGTCTATATCTTTTTTAGCTTTTTCGCCTTCCTTACCTTTTTGTTGGTCAGCTGTTAATTCATTGTATGCTTTAACTTTTGCATCTAAAGCTTCTTTTGCTGCTGTTACTTTACTTGCATCTTTTTTAGCTGCTACAAGATACTTGTTTTCTGAATTCTTAACATAGAATTCAGCTCCTGCTAATCTTTCAAGTTTGTCGCTACCTTTTTCTTCGTTATTTGTTTTAACAAATCTTCTACCACCTGTTACTACTTCTGGTGATGTTGGTTCTAGTGGTGTTGGATTATCAGACTTGTAGTTCTTAACTTTTATTTCGCCTACATTATCTACAATATATTCAGCTTCAGTACCAGTAGTTATTTTGACTTCAACTGCCTTATATTCTTTGGACTTGTCAAGATATTTCCATGTATAGCTTCCGCCATTTTTATTATATCCAATTTCAACTTCGTTCTTGAACTCTGCTTTTGCTTTATTCCAATTTTCATCAGTCATGTCTTTTGGTCTTACTAAATCGTCAGCAGTTACTAATTTACCATCTTTATCTACTAGTTTGAAGGTAGCTTTTTCGCCTGTTGCCCAAGTACCATCATCCCAAGTCTTTGTAACCTTTAATTCTCCATTATCATTTGGTTTATTTGATTTAGGAGTAGTTCCTTTTGAAGGGTTATTTCCATAGTTAAATACAACTTTGTTCTTGTCTGTTTGATCAGGTATAGCTTTTGAGTTTACAGTTGCAGAATAAGTTAATTCTACTTCTACATCAGCATCTTTATTATTAATTTTAGCTAAACCATCTTTAGTTAATCTTAATGTAAATCCAAAGTCATTTTTATCAATTGTATAATCTTTTCCTTCTGCTTCTTGACCACCAATTTTTATTTTTAAAGAATCTTTGTTAAATGTCAAACCTTCTGTCATTTCATCTGTCCAGTATGCAGTTGCAAGTTTTGACTTAGCTGGGATTTTTGTCTTTACTTCGTAAGGAATCACTTTTCCTACATAAGCTTTGGCAGTTGCTTTTGTTTTATCTTTATTTTCGTATTTAGCACCTACACCTATTCCTGCGCCATCTGCTGCTTCTGTAAATCCTTCTGCTTTTTCTAATTCTTTTTCGTTTTTAGATGTATCAGCTTTTTTGAAGTTCTTGTCAATATCTGGTTTATCTTCAGTGTTCTTTGGATAAACGTGCGCGTTTATTACAGTACCCTTTTCATTTACAAGTGGTAGTGTAATTTCTACTGGCACAGCTTTCATGTCTGTAAGAGTTTTTCCATTTTCTCCCTTGTAAGTAGATTTTTCATGGATTTCATATATTTTGTATTCGCCTTTAAAGCTTGATGTTGAGAATTTTATACCTTTGTCAGCTTCAGTTTTACCACCAAATGTATCATCAGGTAATTTAGCTAATTCATTTTCTTTAACTTCTGTTTTAGTGTCTGTGAAGTTTCCATCAGTTTTAATCCAATAGTACTTACCATCAGTATCTTTCTTTGCCCACGCAAAGTAAACTCCTCCGATGTCTTTAGAGCCGTTACCGAAGTAACTTTCTATTGTTAATGCATTACCATTGTAATCAGTATTGTCAATACCTATTTGTCCTTTAAATAATTTAGAGCCACCTTCTTTTATATACTGTGCAACAAATTTATCAGTTTCGGCAGTTTCAACACCATTTACATAGTATTTTTTAACATCATTTCCTTTTTCTTTTACAGTTTTTTCGGTAACAAGTTTTGTTACTTTGTTTTCAGGTTGACCAGCTTCTGCAGTATTAACTGTTACTCTTTTTCCTATGATGTTTAAATTTTCTTTGTCCATCAATATCTTGTGTAGTGTTACAGTTTCAGTCTTAGCATCTTTTTCTGTACTTTCACCTTCGGCGCTAGCTATCAATGGGGTGAATACACCAACCACCATCGCTAATGCTAGCATTAACGATAAAAATCTTTTTTTCATAATATAACTCCTTTATATTTTTTTATAATTATTTACTGTCCTCATCAGCAGTAAATTATTACCTTAACCTTGCCCTCGTGGGCGTTTTTTCTTCGGCTCAGCTTTCCACCCTTTTCGAGTTTCATCACCTCGCCTTTTCTAAGAACCTTTCAGTCCGCCTTTCTAATCTCGTATCTTAAGTTGATTAGTTTTTCCTTTTATCTTTTGTTTACAAGATTTGTCCGAACATTATCGAGACCCTAGGGACTTGGCTTCTCGCCTCATCCCCTTGTCTCTTATTTAGTCCCTTTACGGAGGGTACCTCATCTTTTGATTAAACTCAATCATGATAAAGCACTCTCTCTTCTCTTACGTCTGTACTTGTAGTACGCCGTTGCCATTATCACAACACCCGCTACAAGGAATCCAATAATACCCATCGCACCTGTCAACGGATATTCACCTTTTTTGTTTTCTATCTCAATAGGTGTGATTTTATAAGTTCCATCGCTTTGTTTTTCTGGTTTAATTTCTGGTAAACTATCAAACTTTTTAGTTCCAGAATATATATTATCTCCTCCGCTTGCGAAGCTTGCTTCTACGGTTATATCTTTATTTTCGGAGATTAACTGGCTAGCATTTTTATCTTTGATATCTAGTTTGACATTTCTCTTTACCTCAGTATTCCATGAAGTGTCTTCTTTTATTTCTAAAACTATAGAGTCATCAGACTTGATATCTGTTGTTCCAGTTGTATCAGAACCAGCTTTGATTGAAGCAATGGCCTTATTTAAATCAATTGCCAAATCTTGATTATTAGTAAAATTGAAAGTAGGTACATATCCTGTTTTTTGAACTTCTTGTCCTTTTGCTTTTCGATAAACTTTTACTGTTCCATTTGATTTAAATCCAGACAGAGTTAGGATTGACTTAGAGTTTTCTCCATCAGCTTTTGGATAATCAATCATCATATTATCTGGGTTTACAGTAAGTGTATAGGTATCCACATGATACCAACCAAAGGTTATACGATTCATCAAAGATGCTCTACTTAGTGACATAGACATATAAGATTGTCTTGCTTCATAAAGTTTTCCATCTTTATAAATAAATTCTTTTACAAAATCTTTCGGAGCTATATATCCCCTAGGTGCTTTTACTTCTTTTATGCCGTAGTAACCTGAATCATAGAAGTTAAATTCTACTAGACCATCTTCGCCTGTGGTGAACTTATCTTCTTTTACAGGTGTGAATCCTGCTGGGATGTTTTCTCCTTCTTTAACAGCAAGTCTTTCAGTTTTACCATCTGCTGTTTTTTCATAAAGTTTTAGTTTAGTGTATTCTGTATCTTCTTTTTTAGCTTTATACCAAACTTCAAATTTTGCACCTGCAAGTTTTGTTTTATTATCTTTTGCATCGACTTTAACAAAGCTTATCTTTTGCTCTTTCTTATTTACTATTTCAATAGGTATTGCTCCATGTTCTTCTTCATTAGTTGAAGTGTTTCCTGCTGTTCCACCTACTGGAGTTTTGTTATCTTTTCTAATGATTCTACCATTTTCATCTACATCAAATACTGCTACTGGATCTTCTGCCTTTTTATATCCTTCTGGAGCAGATATTTCTATTACCTTGTAGCTACCTGGTTTAAGCTTAGTATATTCAAATACTCCGTCAGCACCAGTTGTTTTATCTCTAGACGTATCTGCTACCCATTGTCCTTCCTTGTTTTTATATTGAAGTTGGAATTTAGCATCTGCTAGAGGGTTGCCATCTTGGTCAACTTTTTTGAATTTGATTATATTTTCTGGGTTTACGGCTTGAATATTTAGGTCAGCTTTTGCAGCAGCTTCATTTTTAAAGAAGTATTGATTATCCCATCTCGTTACGTAACGGCCTGGATAATCTATCATTTGTAGCATACCATGACCAACATAACCGTCTTTATTTTTTTCATTTCCAGTTACTTTACCTGTAACTTTTACTAGATAAGTAGAATTAGAATCTAAACCACCCGGGAAAGTGAAGCTTTCTTCTTCCCCTGAATATAGCTTTGATCTTGATCTTATTCTAACAGGTTCAGGTAGACGTGAATCATCTTCATTTACACCAAATGATAATGGCATCAACTCATCAAGTTTTGCATTACCATCAAGTCTGTAGTATTCGATATTCATGTTTTCAATATCTTGGTCAGATGAGTAGTAGAACCTTGACCTTGGAGTATTGCTTCTATCCCTATTTACATAGTAGTAATGAACAAATTCACCAGTATCAGGATTAAATTTAATAATCTTTGATCCAAGGTTTAGATAATTTTGCTTCATTTCATACCAATTTCCATCATTAGCTTGATATTTTTCTCTTGCAGTCATTGAATCATAAACAACCTCGATATTATTTTTAATCATGTCATGACCAACAACTCCACGCTCAATACTTTGTGAACCTGCTTTTGGTACTTTGTTAAGGTTGATATAGGCTTTTAGCTTGTTAGAAAATTCTGTTAAGTTATAAGTTTTAGCATAGTCTGTGAAAGTATAAGTTATTGTGCCTTCTTTTCTATCATAATCAGCCTTGGCTATTGTACCAACTCCGTCTGCAATTATATCAAGGTTTGAAATATTTGTTTCCATTATTCCGTGGAGGTCTATATTTTTGCTTAATTTTAATACAAAATAATCTCCAGGGTTAATCTTTAAGTTGGAGTCAATAGTGTATTTGTTAGCGAATTCAAATACCTCTCCTAAATGTGGGTGCATTTCTTTTTGATTATCAGATAGTAAACCTTCTTTTTTACTTTCTGGATTTAATACACTTAGCTTTGATTCAGTGATTTTAATGCTACTAGATACATCATCTCTTCTTTGTGGTGCTTCTCCTGCATATGGGTCAAGTCCTTCCCCACCTACGGTGAAGTTCCAAACTTGCTTGTTGTTGATATATCCATCAGGTGATTTTACTTCTTCAAGTCTATAGTCACCTATGTTTAAACCTGTAAATTTAAGTGTACCATCTGGGCCAACTGTTTTTTCTTCTTTCCATCCCGTTGATTTATTAGTTAACTTGAATTTAGCACCTGGTAATTGGTCTGTGGCATTTATTGCATTACCTTTTTGGTCAACTTTCTTGACTGTTATTTCCCCTTTACCTGGTTTTTCGTTTATGATTTTACCCATGTTCTTGGCAGTGGCACTTGTTACGAAGTCCACTAGCTTACCATCTTTTTCTGATGTGGATTTTTCTGGAACGTATTGGTAAACACCATTTGCCTTATCGTATTCTAGTGAGATGTATCCACTTGATCCATCAACGATTTTAATTTGGTTGATAGGATATCCGTGACCATCTGCTGTTACGATAATTAAATCATTTAGATTAACTATGGCATTTGTAGTAGGGTTTACAATTTGACTATCCTTAATGCTAATTTTCTTTGAATCCACACTGCTTACTTTTATGATTTTATTAGCATCATCTGGATTAACCATACTTAAGTCGCTCAATTTATAAGTTTTAGTATCAGTTTCAGCAAATTTAACATTAATAGATTTGATATCAACGACTTTACCTGATTCTGGATCTACAATATTACCAGAATTTGTCTTAATTGTTTCTACTGTAAATTGTAGAAGTGGTCCATTTATTGGTTTGTAGCCTTCTGGAGCTTTTACTTCTATAAGTTGATATCTACCTGGTTTTAGTCCTCTAAATCCAAAGTATCCGTTAAATGCTGATGATATAGTTGAACCTTCTACATCCTTGTAACCATTGATTACATATTCTTGAAGTTTGAATACTGCTCCTTCAAGTCTTCTCTTTGTTACATCTTCACCGTTAATATCTTCATCTTTATTATCACGTCCGTGTTTAGAGAATGTGATGTTATAAGTTTCTTCGTCATTGACTATATCCATACCTTCTGGACCAACTTGAGTCTTCTTAGTAGATGAATAGAGTGGTCTGATGTTTATACTTGTTGTAACTGATTCAATTTTTTTATCTTCATAACCATTAGGCACTGCAACTATACCAAATTTCCAATTTCTATTATATTGGTCAGTAAATTCCTTACTTAGCCAGTTAGGATATTTTTGTCCAGTAGGTTGTGATGCTCCCCAAGGAGTAGGAGTGCCTTTTTTCTTAAGAACTCCATTTACATAAGTGTCTTTTTCGTAGACAGAACCAAAAGTTTCTGCACCAGCTTGGTAGGATCCACCAAGTTTAAAGTGTTGAGTATTATCTTGGTTGAAACCATCTGCTTGCCAGAAGTATCTTGGCGTCTTGAAGTCTATATTCATTTCTATTTTGCCAACATCTGTAATATTGTCGTCATAGAAACCTTCGACATCTATATAGTAAACCCCTGGGTCAAGGTTTAATTGGTCTTCGTCAAATCCCCAATCAAAAGGTCTCCATCTAGCTGTGTTTACTACTGATACATCGTCGTTTGCTATAGTGTAGTTTCTAAAAATGTCATTTAGTTTTGCATCAGTTGGACTATCAGCTAATCCCTTTATCTCATAAGTTGATCTATAGGCAGTCTTTACACCATATTTTCCGTCATAACCAATTTTTGGTGGTTGACCTGGAGCGTCCAATTCTTCTCTTTTTATTACTGGTTTTATTTGAACGTTGACAGGTTTTTTGTAAGCTCTTGTATCGATATAGATTCTTTGAATATAAGCCTTACCTTCCGTATTGATATTAGTCATACGAGCTGCGTATTTAATACCGCTATTAGTTGTTTTTATTGGACTTTGTTGTTCCTGTGCTTTAGGATCATAACCATGGAGAGCCTTGTCAGAGCTTACGAAAGAGTTTGGTGTTTCATCTGGTCCTTGGTACTCTGCCTTCAATTGGTTAGTAGTAGTGTCTTCATATACATGAATCTTCCAAGGAGCTTGGGCTTTTTTGTAGCCTGATGGAGATTCTGTTTCTTCTAATACATAGTAACCTGGTTGTAAGGCTAGAGTTTGTTCTTTACCATTCTTGTCAGTAAATACTAACTTACCGTCGCTACTTGAAATACCATCCATTGGGGTAAATGTAGTATCTTCTGTTTTATAATCTTCTTTTGTTTTCTTTAAAGTAAACTTACCACCTTCAAGAGGTCTACTATTAGAATCTCTCTTGAATATCTTAAGATCAAGGCCTGTTTGCTTGTTAGTGATTTTAAGTGGTTCACCCTCTTTTGGTATTTCAATTTCGTCTTTTTGTGGCCCTGTTATTTCTTTTTGTTTAAAGGAAGCAGAAATACTTACAGGTTTATCTGGCATTGTAAACTTATAATTACCTTGACCATCTTTTGTTATAGGATTTCCGTTATAAGTTAGGCTTGCTAGTTCGTAGTAATCATTTGGATTTACACTTACTGTAACTTCTTCTCCATTTGTTGCACTAGCTGCTACACCAACACTACCATTTTGTGATGGCTCTATACTTATTGGATAAACATTCTTTGGTTTTTCCTTAAATATAGCTGTAACTGTAACATTAGATTTTGGCATTGTAAATTGATTATTTTCATTTACTGCTACCGGATTATTATTAGCATCTTTTACTTCAAATTTATCTAATAGATATCCATCACTTGGAGTTGCAGATAGTGAAACTGTGTCTCCTGCTTTTGCACTTGTTGGATTTGCAGTAATAGTTCCACCAGTTATATTTTGAGCAACTTGGACCTCATAGCTTGGTCGTTCGTCTACAAAGTGAGCTGTAAGTGCCATACTATAGGCTGGCATTGTAAATTGATTATTTTGATCTAAGGCTAGAGTTTGTTCATCTCCATTATTATCGTTATAAGTTATCTTTTCTAACTTATAGCCAGTTTCTGGTTTAACAGTTATTGTAACTTTATCTCCAGCTTTTAGATTACTATTTGGACTTGCTGTGATAGAACCATGGTCTACAGTTTGTGTCCATACTGAATATAATTTTGCTTTAAATGTAGCCTTTACTGCAACATTACTTGCTGGCATAGTGAATGAATATTTTCCATCTGCCACCTTACTTGTTACATCAAGTCCAGCTACTGTTAATTTTTCAAGTTGGTATCCATTGCTTGGATTTACAGTTAATGTGACTTGCTCGTCTTTTTTAATTCCAGTAGTTTTTTCTGCTGTAACAGTACCATTTGCTCCATTAGTAATATCTAACTTATATGAAGAAACTAGGTTTTTGTTTATTGATGATTCTTTATCATAAGAGTCAGCAATCCATAGACTTGAAATATCACCCCAAGGACCTGAGCCCCTAGAATAAATATAGTCAACACCTAAGCCAACTCCATATTGAGCATTATATGGTGTTTCTATTTCAACATATAAAGGGCCTCTAATTGTCGCTGGAATTTCAGACTTAATCCTTTGTTTCTTGCCAGATGGTGTTGGATAAGTTTGTGTACAAGCTTTTGTGACATCTTTTAAGTTTATTGGATTATCCAAAGTTGATTTAGGATCTACTGTATAAATTTTATAAGTAGTCTTTCCACCATCACTTAAATTTATACCATAATCTTCTGGCTCTCTATGGAATTGAACTTCTCTTTTTGAATTAGAATCTCCGTCTTTTAATAAGAAAACTTGTCTAAACTTCTTCTCAACTTTATTAATTTCAGTGATTTTTGTGTTTGCTAAGTCCTTGTCTTGAATTTTATCTCTTCTTCCAGTAGAAGCACCTGGATCAACTTTTTGCCAATCACTTTCTGCTCTTAAAGGAGTAGGTATTGATTCATCTGATATTTCTAATCCACCATTGTTTGCCAATGCTACTGTTTCTCCTCTGAAGAATTCGTTCATTGAGATCAATGTTGGAGTATCCAATAGATTACTGTTGTATCCATATGCTACTGAATTTTGTCTATCTTTTAGTAGTGTTCCAATTCCTGCTGATCTGATAACTCTAGTAGCGTTGGAATTTGGATCTACAAAAGCTGGGTCAACTAGCTTAGTGTTTTCTGTAACATCTGCTTTCTTATTAACCTTGATATACTTTTCGCCGTTAGAAGTTATTCTTACTGTCCAATCTACATTTGATTTTTCGTAACCTGGTGCAGGTTCGATTTCTTCTAGTTTGTAGATTCCTGGTCTTAGTTTGTCGAATGAAATTATACCGTCTTTTCCAGTTGTAATTTCTCTTTCTTCTCCACCTTCGCCAGGTCCAGTTAACTTAAACTTCGCACCTTCGATTGCTTTTGAATTATCATTATCTTTTACCTTTTTAAGTTTAAAGTCAAATGTTTTGAACTCATTTGTTACATCTAAGGATCCTTCTGATATATATGATCCTACGATATTTCCATCATTTGATACTACAGGAGATGCTTCTTTGATTACACTTGCTCTTTCGTAGTAGTCGGACTTCCAGTATGTTGTACCATTTTCAGTCCAGTCCATACCAGTACCAACTCCACCAGACTCTTCCTTGTATGGAACTTTTACATCAATAACAAGTGGTTTGTCAGTTGATGGGAAAGTAAGTTTTAGTCTTTGAGGTTCACCAAATCGTGAATCGTCTACGCCTTTTTTAACATCTTTTGTAATATCTTTTGCACCGTACTCAGCAAGTCTGATGTCTGATATTACTCCTGTTACAGGTTTGTTAAGTTTAAATACTTGGTAAACTTCGTCACCCTTATACCAATCCATGTTTGGATATTCTGGTTTTTCTCTGTGAATTGTTGCAGAAGTTGCACCAATGCTTGCTGATTCTGGGTTAATTACATATCTTTGGATAACATAAGGTTGTTGACCTTGTCCAGGATTTCTATTGATACCGACAATTCTTGTACCAAGCTTAAATGGATCGACGTTATTTCCAGTCCAGCCTGTGTATCTGTTGTCGTATAAATTCCAACCGTCAAGAGATCTTCCTGCAACGTCTACCCAGTTTACTCCAGGTTGTTCCAAAATTGAATTTAGGCTTGTACCTGTTGTCTTTTCTCTATAGTTATAAACTTTTTTGCTTCCATCGGCTCCTATAACAAGAACCCACTTTTTGCCGAGTTTGTTGTAGCCTGATGGGGCTTCGGATTCTTCTATAATATAGGTGTTTCCTGGAGTTAGGTCTTTGAATTCTACAACACCGTTGTCGTTAGATACGCCAGATTTAATAACTTTAGTACCATCTTTATTTTTTATAACAAATTTCGCACCTTGAAGTGGTTTCCCGTCAGAATCTTTCTTATAAACACGGAAGTCTGCTCCACTTGGTTTGTTGGATACTGGCATGATAATAATATTTTCGTTATTTCCAAAATATGACTCATCAGATCCAAGTATTCCTATTTGAGTAATTCTAACTGATCCGTCTGAATAAACATTTACTGCCCATCTTTTTTCTGATTGGATAAAATCCTTAGGAGCCTTGGTTTCTTTTAGAGTATATTTGCCAGGAGCAAGATTTGTGAAGCTAAGTTCTCCATTGTTATCTGAAGTTCTGTAGATAGTTTTATTATTAGCGTCAGTAAGCTCAAATGTAGCTCCAGGAAGTTTGCTTTTATCGGATTCATTTGATTTTATTATCTTAAATTGTCCTGGTGTGTATTTCTTATTAATTACACCTATATCTTCCTTGTAATATTTCGGAGTTTCTCCACCAGTTTGGTCTCCTTTTGCAAAACTTTTGTTGGCTCCACTTGCGAAGGCTGATTTTAGGTTGCCGTTATTCATTACAAATGCTCTCCATTTATTATTGAAAGCATCTATATCTGGGATCTTAAACCTTTGTTCAATAACGTAACCTTCACCATTATTAATGCTAGGCATTTTAATCTTAAGTGGTTGATTTTTATCGTCTATCAACTTTCCATTTGGATTAATTTGGTTCCTATCATAAATCAATGTAATACCATTTTGTGATATTGTCGCATTTTGATTTGAATCAACTGAAGCATTGAAAACTGGTCTGTAAATATTAGGATTTTGTTCTGCATTGTAGCCCATTGACAATGGCATGTAGTCATTAATCAAAGTTTCATTGTTTATTACTCTAACATTTGCCTCAGTACGATAGATTTTTACCCTATCTAGCACTTGTCTTGGTTCAGTACCTTCTCCTGTCCAATTAGCAATGTTTCCGCCTTGGAATTTAGTTGTTATCCAGTTATAGTTAAGGGTTTTTTGACCAACTTTCTTATATGGATTTCTATCACCTATTACGTTGTAGTAGGATATTACATCTACATAATACTGTCCATTTTCTTCATAGATTTCTCTGAAGTAGTAGTTTTGTATAGGTTCGTTATGACCTGAGTCGTAGGAGTCAAAGAAGGCCTCTATGTTTTTGTCATATTTTTGACCTGATATATTTGTTTGGTTCGGTTGTACAGTTATAGTAAATGGATAAGTGCCCGTATTTTTGGCATAATATTTACTTGGTATCATACCTATAAGGTCAATAGTAGCTGTAGCTGGACCTCCATCAGTCTTATCATTAAACACATAAGTTAATAGATTAGTTTCATAGTTGAAATAAGGATCTGCTACATCTTTTCCATTTATTCTAAGTTTAGGGAATCCATTAAAGTATTGTGTGAAGTCAAGGTTAGGGTCAAATTGTATTTCAAATCTTTCGTTTTTTGATGAGCTAGATAATGTAATATCTGCGTGATATTTTAATGATTCGTATCTGTAAGCTTCCCATACCTTTGGTCTTTCACCACGACTATAGGATTGTCCTTCGTTGTAGTCAAGCCATTGGTTTACACTAGTTACTATATTGCCACTAGGAGCTCCAATTTCTTTTCCCTTTTCTATAAAGTAATCTTGACCTGGTTGTGGTGTAGCTGATGAGTTTTCAAAACGAGCCTTGTAGCTTACTTCGCTAGATTCGTTAACTTCTACTTCGAAGTAGACTCCGTTTTTCTCGTATCCATCTGGAGCTTTAACTTCGTAGATAGTGTATTTTCCTTCTGGATGTTCTCCAAAGCTTGCCTTACCATCTTTATCAGTAAAGACATTCTTAATAGTGTTTCCTTCGCTATCTTTTAATACAAATTCAGCTCCAGCAAGTCTATCTCTCTTGCCATCAGTAAAAGTATCTGCAAATTTTACAATTTCTATTGGTTTTTTCTCAAATGGAGTATTTTTAATAGTTATTGTTGGCTTATCATCTGGGCCGCTTGTATTTTTGCTTAATCTTACAACTTTTTGTATATTTGCTTGATTTGCTGTATCTTCATTAGTTAACCAATCATAATACAAGCTTGCTGAATTGTTTTGACCAATATTAGCCTTAACCTTTACCAAGAATCCCCAGTCGTCTGCAAATCTTTCTTTAGGGAAGTAGATTTGATAGCCAGTTCTTCCTGTATAAGAATCAGTTGTATTAGTAGCACTTGTGATCTTATTTTTGTGGTTGGCATTTATTACGCTATTTCCAAGGTTCAATGTACCTGCAGTTTGTGCTTCCATTGCAGATTTTACATTTGCTCTATTTCCTGGTCCTACGTCGTATGCTGTTACATCTGTAATATTTACACCTGGTATAGAAATATCAAGTCTTGTATTTCTATCAGTTTGTCCACCTTGTCTTGGAGCTATTGGTTTTAGATATAGATAGAATTCTGCATTACCATCGGCGTCAACTTTTCCATAATGCATTGCATTCATATAGTCTGGCCAACTTGGATACTTGTTGTGTTCTACTACTTCTGTTTTTCCTGCTGGTTGTGAGAAGTCGACGTTTTTACCAGATACACTTACATTACCATCATCTGATATATTTATTTTCTTTTCTTCTCCATCTAGTTTGTATCCATTTGGTGCCTTTGTTTCTTTAAATGTATAAGTTCCTGGTGGGATGTTTGTAAATGTGGCTTCACCATTAGCATCTGTCACTACACTTACTCCAGAACCCAATAAGTGGAAGCTTGCTCCTTGGAGTTTCTTGCCAGTTTTGCTGTCTACTTTTACAATTTTAAAAGTAGCTGGCTTCTTATTGTCTACTTCCATTAGTGAGTTTAAAATGAAGTGGTTTTTGTCATTGTAATTGTAGTAACTTGTGTTTTCGTTGTATTTATATTGTTTTGTTCCTATGGTTACATTTTTTTCAGGGAAAGTTTGCTTTATTTTATGATCAATAAAACTAGCTTCGCCTTTTTCATTTATATTCCAATATTTAACATTAGGAACTGTGAAGGATCTTTGTTTACCGGATTCTTTTTTGACAGTAGTTTTTCCAAGTTCGTTTCCACTCTTATCTACAACCTTGATTTCTTGATCAGGCATTTCATTGTAGTTTTCTGGAAGGTTCCAATGTTGGTCGATAGGAAGGTCTCTGTATCTTGATATGGAAACTCCTGACATAGTGTAAGAATTTGGCGTGTTTGTATTATCAACATCGTGTGTGAATTGATATACGCCAATGTTACCTACATCTTGAGTTCCCTCTGGGTCTTTTTCTTTAGCTGGAATAGAAGTTAAGCTTTTTTCTTGTTTCTTTACTACCATCATACCAGTAGTTGGATCTACACCATAAACTACTCTCTTACCGGATTTTATATTTGCTCCTTCAAGAGTTCTAGTTTCTAAAGGTAGACCTTTATTTTTATCTAATGTACACACTCCATCTGTTATAGTCCATTGAGCACTTGTATTTGATAAAAATTTTCCTTCTATAGTAGTACGATTGTTTATACCTACTCTTGTAGGTGTGACTTGTTCTACTTTGTCCTTTGGATATCCCTTATCCATTACACTTCTAACTGCACCGACATATGGCTGACCATCAGTTACATCTTTAGTTAGGACAGTAGATATATCTAAAACATAAGCTGCTTGTTTATTGCTTATAGGAGTATAAATACTATACTTATAGGATTTTGTTGATTGATTTATCACAGAGTGCTTTGAATCAACTATTCCTGTTTTGTCTTTTATGTCATCATTATTTTGGACAACTTCAGTAGAATCACTAGAAGTTATGCTTTCGATTTTTTCAAGTCCTGAACCTTCTACTAGAGTGAAGTTCATCTTCATTCCTAGGTCTTTTGTTAAATCCTTACTAGATTCAATTTGTACTACCCAGTTTATTCCAACCATTTCACCATTTTCTATGACTGGATTTCCCACTGAGTCAATATCTAGTCTATAGTTTTTACTTGAGTCAACTATTTGGGTTACATCATCCCTACCTGGTTCTATAATTGATCTAGCTAGGTTACCGTTCTTGTCAACTTTTTGTGGTACTAGGTCTTTTGGTGGATTGTTTACTCCGATACCAGTTACCTTGTTGATTACTGTAAATGTTCCATCATCGTCAAGAGTAATTTTACCTACATTATAATCCACAGGAATATTTAGAGGTACTTGGATATTTTGGTCAATATTTTTTGTTAAAGTGTAAGTTATTGTATTGTTTGAATTATATTTTGGAATAGCAATAACTTCGTTGTTGTATTTTATAGATGGAAGAGTTGATTCATCGTTTACTGTAAGTTTATCATCTAAATGGATTGTAAAAGATTGTCCTTTTTGAACTGGTCCATTTGCATTTGAAATATCATATTCAGTAATTATAGTGAACTTCTTTCCATCCAAATTAAGTCCAGTTCCTGGCTCACTTAGTGGATTTGCAGCAAGCATTTGTGGGTTGAAGTTCTTATCAGCATCTTTTTCGATTAATGCTTTGAGCGCATCTTTGTTATCGTCCATTAGCTTTGCTTGTTCTTGTTGTGTTAGATGATATTTGTCTTCAAAGCTAGATAATAATGCTTGAACTTCTTTTAATCCGTTGGCTTTTACTGATAGGATTGCTTTTAGTTCACGGTCTGCTTTTTGAAGGTTTGAAAATCCGAAGAATTCTTTGATGCCTTCTAATAATCCTTTTGTTTCTTTGCTGACTTCTTTTTTGTCAGTTGTCTTTTTATTGCCTTCTTTATTATTAGCATCTTTTTTGTCTTCTGATTTTTTGATGTCTTCTTTTTTGTCTTGTAATGCTTTGTCAAATTCTTCTGCTTTTTGTTTTCTTTCTTCTGGTGTGGCAGGTTCTGATTTGACTTCTTCTTTTGTTTCCTTCTTCTTTATAATAGGTTCTTCTTCTTGGTTTTCTTCTGTGTCTTTTTCAAGTCCAAGAAGTTTTTTGTTTTCAAGGTCTTTCTTCGCTTTTTCTTCAGCGGCTCTTTTGGCTTCTGCTTCAGCTTGTTCTTTTGCAAGTTGTTCTTGTTTTGCTTTTGCTTCAGTTTCGGCTTTTTGTTTTGCTTCGGCTTCTGCTTTTAATTTTTCAGCTTCGGCTTTTGCTTTGGCGTCTGCTTCTTGTTTTGCCTTAGCGTCAGCTTCTGCTTTAGCTTTTTCATCAAGAGCTTTTTGTTCTTCTGTCTTCTTAGCTTCTTCTTCCTTTTTCTTGTCAGCTTCAGCTTTTGCTTTAGCGTCTGCCTCTTCTTTTGCTTTGGCATCTGCTTTGGCTTTTTCTTCGGCTTCTTTCTTTGCCTTTTCGTCAGCTTCTTTTTTTGCTTTGGCATCTGCTTCGGCCTTTGCCTTTGCATCGACTTCTGCTTTCTTTTTGGCAACTTCTTTTTTGTGTTCTATTGATGATGTTACTTCAGCTGGTAATTGTTCTGTTTGGTAGACGCTGTAAGTTCTATCATCTAATATAGCTGCAAATAGGTCTGCTGTTTGTTTTACTTCAAGTGGATTGTTTTCATCTTTATTAATAGCTATTGTTGTAAGCTTTGTGTCAACAGCTTTGTCAACTTTGAAGTCGAAGATGTAAGTACGGTTGTGTTTGTCACCTTGTGGTACTTCGCCGTCTTGTTGAAGTCTACGTTCTTCTGATGTTTTAAGTCTGTTTTCTTCTGATAACTTTTCGTTTTCAGGAAGTTTGTTGTACAATCCTTCTTTGTCAAAATCAAATTCTGGAACAACTTTTAGGCTGTATACTTTGTAGTCACTTCCAAAGTCTTCTTTGCCTGCTTGAGGTACGTAGTTATTGTGAATTCTGTATTTTTCGCCTTCTTGTACTACGGATACATCTAAGCTCAATCCTTGATCTTTGAGTGCTTTGTCCACTCTGTCAAATTCTTTGTGAGCCTCTTCTACTGTATCAAATGTCCTTTCGTCATAAAGACTAAAATCCTTTCTAACTAATAGTTTGATGTTAGAATTGGTGTCCGTGGCGTTCAATACAAACTTGACGTTCGTATCGCTGTCCAGATTCTTGTCATCAATTACGGTAGCGAGGTTCAATGAAAAGTTTGCGTAAGTATCCTGTTTCAAGGTCTCGAGCTTTTGTATTACGTATCTCTTGTCGAGCTCTTCCTCCTTAGCAAATGATGTTATGGCTGGTGTTATAGTCTGAATTACCATCAGCATCACCATGACTAACGCTGTTAGCCTATCTAATATTTTCTTCATTTTAACCTCCTGATTTACTTGATTTTTATTTTAAACGTTAGTAATTTGATATTTATTATACTAATTTAATTCTCTACTGTATTACAAGTATATATAAAATTTTTTACAAACTTTTGATAATGATACTGATAATTCTTCGTTATTAATCCACAACACAAATAAAGAATCAGCCCAACATAGTTGATGAATAATGTTGCCTGACTCAGTTAGTTCTAAATAAAATGTATTGCTTAATTATATCATTATAATTACGTTTGCTTTGATTTTATGTGTTATATATTTGTATGTACTATCTATGCATTAATATTACCATATTATATAAACATTTGTCAATTTGCTATCTTTGTTGAAATCTTTTCATGGTAAATTTGTTATTGCAGCATAAACTTTGTTGATGTTATTTTCTATTTACTTTATCATACGTTATTATTCGTAGTTTATTTCTCTAAATATTTTCTTATTTTGTTTTATTTGCTTTATTATATGTAATATTTTGTATATAAGTAGATTATTGAGTTGATTTTGTACTATTTTCGTCATTTATATTTAGTTTGACCAAATCAAAAGATTTTGGAATTTTCTTATATTTTTTAGATGATTTCTAAATTAACATTGAATTGCTAACGTTTTTAATAGGAATATTTTGATATAACATTGTGAAATGTGTAAAAAATGTGTAAAAAATAGAAAAAATTTAGTTTTCTGAAAAAATATCTGACGAATTTGTAAGATGAGCAGGTTTGGGCGTGGAAATTTTGTCGTGTAGATGTGTTGTGCAATCAGATTTTGCAATAAAAAAAGACTATAGATACATGATCTATAGTCTTGGCGAACGATAGAGGATTCGAACCCCCGACCTTCTGGTCCGTAGCCAGACGCTCTATCCAGCTGAGCTAATCGTTCATATACAACAAAACAGATGTATGCACATCTGTTGTTGTCTGGAGCGGAAGACGAGACTCGAACTCGCGACCCTCGCCTTGGCAAGGCGATGCTCTACCACTGAGCCACTTCCGCATGAATTCTTTTGGTGGAGGAGGGTGGATTTGAACCACCGAAACATAAAGTAACGGATTTACAGTCCGTCCCCTTTGGCCACTCGGGAACTCCTCCTTGATCCTTTATTAAAAAGGATTTGGAGCTGGTGGGAGGACTTGAACCCCTAACCTACTGATTACAAGTCAGTTGCTCTACCAATTGAGCTACACCAGCATACTTGGCGACCCGGAACGGACTTGAACCGTCGACCTCCAGCGTGACAGGCTGGCATTCTAACCAACTGAACTACCGGGCCTTGTGTTAGAATTTGTTATCTTTGTTTCTGTAAAAAATATATGGTGGGCGATACAGGGCTCGAACCTGTGACCCCCTGCTTGTAAGGCAGATGCTCTCCCAGCTGAGCTAATCGCCCATATATCTGGTGACCCTACCGGGATTCGAACCCGGGATACCGCCGTGAAAGGGCGATGTCTTAACCGCTTGACCATAGGGCCTTAATTACTAAGGTTTTCGTTATATATATATATTCATTTGTTAACAACTTACTTATTTATTTTAGCATTTAATAAGCATTTTGTCAACACTTTTTTTCAGTTTTTTTACTCAGGTTTTACATAAATTATATGTATGGTTGCGGGAGCAGGATTTGAACCTACGACCTCCGGGTTATGAGCCCGACGAGCTACCAAACTGCTCTATCCCGCGTTATTGGTGCCGAGGATCGGAATCGAACCGATACGGTGTTTAACCACCGCAGGATTTTAAGTCCTGTGCGTCTGCCAGTTCCGCCACCCCGGCATTTGGCTCCCAGGGTGGGACTCGAACCCACAGCCTATCGGTTAACAGCCGAGTGCTCCACCATTGAGCTACCTAGGATTATTGGTAATAAATGAGCCCTTGTTTTATGAATTTAATGTTTTCACTCGCTCAGCCTCACTTCAAAAACCTTCTTTTTAATAATTAAATATGAAGGTTTTATCGTTCGAAGCGTCGCTTGTAAAATACATTAAATTCTTCAAGGTCTCATTAAGTGGTTTGCACACCACTTGTTTGTTTGGCGACTACCTACTCTCCCACGACGTTTCCATCGTAGTACCATCGGCGTTAAGAGGCTTAACTTCTGTGTTCGGCATGGGTACAGGTGTATCCCTCTTGCTTTTATCACCATACTTATTTACTTTTACATTTCAATCAATAACAGTATATATTTCCAGTCAAGTTTTCGATTTATTAGTATCAGTTAGCTTTGATATTACTATCTTTACACCTCTGACCTATCTATCTTGTTTTCTTCAAGTAATCTCATAGAAATCTTATCTCGAGGTTGGTTTCGTGCTTAGATGCCTTCAGCACTTATCCTTCCCAGACGTAGCTACCGAGCTGTGCACTTGGCAGTACAACTCGTACACCAGCGGTCTGTCCATCCCGGTCCTCTCGTACTAAGGACAGATCCTCTCAAATTTCTCACGCCCACGGTGGATAGGGACCGAACTGTCTCACGACGTTCTGAACCCAGCTCGCGTGCCTCTTTAATGGGCGAACAGCCCAACCCTTGGAACCTACTCCAGCTCCAGGATGAGACGAGCCGACATCGAGGTGCCAAACCTCCCCGTCGATGTGGACTCTTGGGGGA
>OGSJ01000447.1_pt1 | contig 27143 bp, 40 predicted proteins | sample 1573851 | NCBI WGS metagenome assembly OGSJ01 (sample SAMN03295846, study PRJEB24534) | human gut metagenome | isolation source: fecal sample 6 from infant 6 | host: Homo sapiens | place: USA: Pittsburgh, PA | collected 2014-07 | reverse complement strand
GTCTACATGTTCGTAATAATATGTCTTTTTATCAAAATCAGCTTTCAAGATAGCCTCTTTTCCTTCTATCCTTTCTGCTTCAGATACATAATCAACGAAAAAACCTTCCGCCTCCATTTCTTCTTTTGTTTTTAATGTTCCATCAGGATGTTTTTCTCCCCAAATAGGGCTGAATGGATCATAGTTAATATTACACAATCCGAATTGATTTTTTTTAAAATATACCATTAAATCTTCCTCCCTTATATTATTATTTTATATTTAGTAATGTCTAATATGCTATTTGAATTTATAACATCAATAGTGTAAAATATTTTCGATTCTGGGCTCATGGCGGCTTTTTCACTTCCGCCTATATTTGAGTTTGGAATTCTCTCACTGATAAATTTAACGGTATTATTTTTCTTATTATAGTAAATTTGTTGTATATTATTCCCATTGTAAAAATTCAACTCAATACAACTATTATTTATAAATCTTTTTTGCCTAACATTTGTATGAGATATAGTTGACGTTTTAGTTGGATATGAACTTACTTGATTTGTACTAAAATTCCAAGCATAATACATATCCAAATTTGATTCATAACTAAGTAGCAACATAACGTCTTTGTTAATATTGTATACATTTCCACTATACGCTACTGTACTATCTGTAACTACTTTTGAATTCCCATCAAACCCCATATTAACAACCCTTGACGCTACTGGTGATCTTCCTGTGTTATAAAAGCCTACAAAGCCAGTATTAGTTTTACACACACCTCTTAAACTAGTTGCATAAGGTTTTACTTTTTCATATATAAAATTAAAATTTCTATCTAATACATATATATATTCATTTTGTGAGTAAACTTTAAATGTTATCTCAGTCATATTGTAATTAGGTATCATCCACGAATTTGTGTCCATATATACAGCCCCTTCGTTAATACCTAATGGTAATGTCTTTTTTAAATTATAATTTAAATCGTATACTTCCAAAGTGCCTGTCGAATTAAGCACAAGATATGAGTTGTTAAAGACTGTAAGTAAGCCAATATTAGTTGGTGTAAAACCTAAAGGTGAATCAGTCATTGTTAGAGTTTCAAAATTAATTCTTTTATTAGCTCCTATTTCACTATTTCTCACTAAATCAAGTGTATCTTCGCTACCCAATAATGTATAAAAATTTGAATTAAAATTACTTACTGACATTTGTTTTCGTTCTAACATTTTAACAGTAGCAACTGGTGTTGTTGCTTTCTTATTTAACACTCCATGATCTTTTAGAACGCTATTAACATTCATTAACTCACCACCTTGGTGACTATGTTATTATCTTCATCATAAGTAAATATCCACGTAATTGTCTTAATAACAGAATTGCCACTTGTATTATATAATTGCCACATATCTTTTTTATAATTTCCATTACCATCCGCATTGGTTAATGTAGATTTCATGTACAAACTTCCATCTTTCTTCTTATATTCAACAATTGTAAAAATACCGTTATCATCTTTTCCAGAAGAATAAGAATTATAGTTTGCAATATTCTTCTCTATCTCTTCTATAGAAGTATTTATCTTCTCCATATTCTCATTTTGCTTTGTCGCAATATCAGCCAATTCCGACTTAATATTATTTATATTCCCTTCATTTTTAGTTATTAAATTTAGTAGGTTGCCTGCTGTATCTTCATCCAAAACATCTTTTAAAGTTTTAAGCCAATCTTCAAATTCTTTTTCAAATTCTTCTGATTTTATTTTAAACCTTTCAGTATATTGGTTAAATAGTGTGGTTGTATCAACCTGTTCAACCACACCATGCACTATCCCACATAAATCTTTGTTTAATCTCAAATCTGTTATATCTGCTTGAGTTATACTTATAGTTCCTGCTTTTACGTATATGTCTGCAATACCTAACTCATACGCATCCGCATCACGTTGCAATGTTGGCGCAGGTGGAGAGCTTGCAAAATATCCTTTCTTTATATATGCATAGGTTTTACGTTTAACTGTATCTTTTCGTATAACAATCCTATCAATTCTATCTAGCACTCCATCTGCAATATCTAAACTTAATACTAAATCACTATCGTTGTTATAATAACGACCGTTAATCCATGCTCGTCCTTGTTTAATAGTAACGGTCATATCATTATTACTAAGTACTTGTAAACTAGTACTTGGATTAGGATATACTCCATTCCCTATGAAACTGGCGAAAAATTCCGCAAAAAAATCAGCCTTATATTTACGATCACCGTTTATCGAATTAAAAAATCCACTTTTTTCCATTATTTCACCATCCTTTTTAATACGGCCAGTAAGCTTGGTATTCTTGTACCAAAAGTAGCTTTAAGTTTCATACCATCATTGCCGTATACTTCCTGTACTTCTACAATTCTACTGTCCATAGTTACTTTTAATTTTTTATCCTGGATAGTAACTATATCCCCTAAATCATAATCTTTTTCATACACAAATGTACTATTTGGATTAATTTCTAGTTCAAATGTTTTTAGTTCCTTAATTTCTTCAAGTTTAACTAAACCTTCTTTTTTTATATCCTCTACTTCCTCTGATGTACTATCTAAAAATGTTTCCATTCTTTCAAATCCAGTTATATCACCAAGATTTAAAACTAGCTTTTCTTTATTTCCAATATAAATAGAATTTCTGCTATTAATAATGCTTTCCGTATAATGTCTAGTCTTTATGTTATTAAAATCGTTTCTGAAAATAACAGGGGGATTGCTATCTTGATTAACTGTTAAATCTTTCCCTTGTAGCACATCAAATATAAACTTTTTTTGCTTATGATCTAGCATAATGTTCCAACCAAGCTTACTGTATTCTCCTATTTCTTTTAACTTCTCGTCTAAATTTTCATACGCTCCCCTCCATCTATCATCCTCACCACGTTTTTTATCTACTGCTATAATCAAATTATCTATTTTTCTATTTGAATCTATTGGATTAACGCAGTTTCTATTTATGAAATATTTCATTATAGTTTCTTGATATCCGATACAGCTATCAAATTCTTGTCCTGTATTAGGTATTATAATTCTTCTTTTAGTTAATCCTTGAAGCATTACACCTTTTATTAGAAGCGTCTCTGTTTCCTGTCCTTCTTCTCCATAAACAAACTCCCTGTGTAATATTACACCTACCTTGTTATAATCTTTTCCTAAAAGGAGTAAATTATTTTTAACCAACTTGTCTGTATGGAGTTTATTAGAATTAATTTTAAATTCAAATTCTCCACATTCAAAAAACCTTCTAGTTATAGAAAAACTTTCATAATTGTCTATAACACCTAATAAATTTATATTCTTATCTAATATTTTAACTGTCTTAATAATCTACACCCCCAAATATAATGGCGTGTAATATATGGCCACTTCTAAATTATCTATGCCACTATCTGCATTGTATCTCAAAAGATTGTCTCCTGGCTCTAGCTGTAAGAACTCCGAATCTAAATCAATCCAATTGAAGACATTTTCTTTAGAACCATTATTTCTAATCATTTCTATTCTTTTATTACTAAACTCTGTGGTACATTCCAAAACATCTCCTGCATTAAGCGTCCTATTAATTTTTATAAATTCTCTAGTATTGATGTTGAATAGACTTGGATTTATTACTGTTGCTAATGCCTTAAATTGTATTCTCATGCCGCACTCAACAGCTCCAGTATTATTTATATTTACAATTAGATTACTAACTCTATGTCCCATTTCTATACCCTCTGGTGGAATTTCTAAAGGGAATTCAAAATCTCCAACCCATAAGGCAACTTCTTCTTTTTTAGCGTAGATATCTTCCCAAAATGGGTTAGGAACTAAAATTTGTACTAAGAACTTTTGAATAGATCCAACCTTATCTTGAAAGGTTATATCCTGCACTCTTCCTTTAATTTTTCTACTTGTTGCATTATTTGTGTAGATAAGTTCTCCATTAAACTTAGGATTAAATATGCTTGTTAAATATTCTCTTTTCATATCTATATCCTCAAAATCATTACTTACTATTCCTCCAGTTATAGGTAATAATTTTTCTTTAATAGATATATTATCTATACTAACTCCATCTTGTCCTGCACTTATAGATGTATTTATACTAGTTGCTGTATTAGCTACATTTTCTATTTTTTCCAAAACAAAAGGACGAGAGTTACTTAAAGTCACTTCTTGTCCTTTAGAATTTCTATATATTAATTTTTGCAACTCTAATCCTCCCTCCTTATGCCATAGAAAAAGCTAGACTTCTTAATTCACTTTCTATACTTCTACCTTTATTATTGGAAGCATATACATTAAATGTATTATTTCTATTATTAGTTACACTATTATTATTTGTAGTAACGCTACTAACACCTCTACTTAAATCTAAAGCATTTTGCCTTGCTCCGTTTATTTCAGCAGTTATACTTGCTATCATATCCTTAATTTCTTGGATTTTGGGACTAAATCCATCAACTAGTTTTTGCCCTAGTGTTTGTCCAGCATACTCATATTCTTTACTGTAAGAATGAAGTAACTCTACTATCTCCTTCTGATTGTTATCCATAATCATTTTTTCAACTTGTGCTTGAAGAACTGCATCCTGTGTTCTCTTTTCACAAAAGGCTCTATAATCTTCTAACTGCTTTTCCAAGCTTTGCTTATTACTTTCATATACAGAATTAATATTTTGTAGTTTATCTTCTTTTTCTTTTTCTAGCTTTTTCTTCTGTTCTTCTAACTGTTCTCTGTGTAATCTTTTTTCTCTTTCTTTAAGGAGATTATTAAGTTCTTGTTGCATTTCTGCTTTGTTGAACTCATTATGTTCAAAATCAATGGCACTCTTCAAGGAGTTTATTTTCTTCATTTCTTCTCTATCTTTGTCTATTTTTTCTTCTTCTTCTAATTGCGCTTCTATAGCTTTTATTTTAGTATCATAAACTTCTGTAATTCTCTTTATGGATTCATCTTTCCATTTTTCCAAATTTTGAATTTGAGCATTTATAGATTCCTCTTGTAGTTTTAGCTCATCTTCATATTTTGCTTTTAATGCGTTAGCTATATCTTCCTTAAACTTATCTATGTAATCTGATAAGTTTTTAGCTGCATCTTTTACTGCATTGGCCATATTCTCCAGCTCTACTCTAGCATTTTCAAATTCTTCCCTAATCTTTATCGTTTCTTCTGCTGCTATTCCTAAAGTATACGCTAAATCCTCATAACGCTTTCTTAAGTCTTCTACTTTTTTACTCTGCACTACAACTATAGCCTCTTGGTTCTCTAAATCTTTTATCAAATCTCCTGTTTTAATAGATAATTGTTTTATTGCAGTATTATAAGTTGTCATAAGATCCTTGAACATATTTTCTTCAATTTTTAATGACTTTTTAACTTCTTTTTCTCTTTTATCTAATAAATTTAATCCATCTTTATAATACTCTTCTAGTGCTTTCTTAGATCTTTCCAAACTATCTACCTGTGACTTTTGATTAGCCTTAGTAGTGTTTAAAACTTGTTTTTGATATTGTCTTAAGGCAGCAATTTGATTAGCATAATTCTTCTTAGCGTTTTTATCCTTTGTATTTCTTTGCAACTTTTGATAATAAGCTATTTGATTATCTATTCTGTTTTTTTCTGCCTGTAATTCTATAGAGTTTTCATTTTTTAAAATTCTCAACCTGTCATCTATGCTCTTAACTCTATTATTATAATCCTCTTGCAAGTATTCCTTCGACTTTTCTATTTCTTCTTTATTTAGTTTATCTACAAACTCCAGATACTTTTGATATTCACTTTTATTATAAACACCCCAGTTTAATTGGCGTGCTACTCTATCTTTTATTTCTTTATCATTTGTATTTACCTTTACTTGTATATCGTCTAGCTTATTTTCTGTAACATCCTTTATAACTTGTGCTGCCAGATTAGCTGCGCTTTCTACTTTATCTTTGTTTTCCAATATACCTAATGCTAAACCTTCACTTGAGAATTTCCCCAGTTCTTGCATTACCCTTGAAGGAGAATTTATACCAAGTGCTTTTCTTGTTTTTAAATTTATTCCATTTACTGTTTCCAATATAGAGTCATGTACTAATTTTCTACTGTTACTTATCCCATCTGCTAATCCTTGTGAAAGATTAACTCCCCATTCTCTAGATGTTGCATAGCCAATTTTATTATCTAATTTATTAAACAAGTTAAGAGTATCTCTGTTATTTAGAACTGTTTCTCCGCCATCAAACCACAATAGTTCTGGTCCTTCTTCTCCAACAAGGTTCCAACCACGAGTAGCATTAGTTGTACCAGTTGCATATGCTTTACCACCTTCTTTTTTCTGTACAGCTTCTCTTTCTGAACCTCTTAATGTATAGCTGAATTGTTTAGAATCTGGCTTCCATCCATCCCACCATTTTTTTAATTTATCCCAAGTGGTTAACATATTTCCACTAGTAGTATCTACACTCTCTCCAATGTCTTTATTCATGGAAGTAATTTTTTTTACTACTTCTTTCTTTTGATTTTCTGCCTTATCAATACTTTCCTTTCGTTGTCGCTCTGCCTCTTTAATCATTTTATCTGCGGTAGCCGCAGATATAACTTTGCTTTCATCACGAAGCTTTATTATATTTTTCACAGTTCCATCATACTGTTGATTAGCTTTATCAATAGTACTTTGCTTTTGTTTCTCTGCATTTTTTATAACTTCACTCGCTTGCTCAGCGGTTATTCTTCCATTGTAAGATTTCAATCTTTCCATTATTACCTTTTGTTCCACTTCACTAGCAGATAAAGTTTTAACTGCATTTTCTTTCATTTGTTGTTGTAAGCCCTCTATTGTTTGCGCCTCTTCGCTTGTTATTTGCCTGTGATTGTTTGCTGCATTTTGAATAATAGCATTGATTTGATTTTGCAAGCCATTTATTGTGCTTTTCTTGTTTTCCCAACTAGTTGCAGTTGTTTGTAATATTTTAGCCTCCTCTGTGGTAGTAAGGACATTACTTCTGCTGAAAAATTCTTGTTGACTTTTTAATTCATCTGTTTTCTTTTTGTCTAGGCCAACCTTAATTTTATCTCCCATATCCTTATATATTTTTTGTAAATCTGATGATTGTTGCTTGGTAATTGCAGTGCTTTTATTTAAAGTATCTGTGAACTCTTTTATTGTTTGGTCTTTCTGCTTTTTACTAAGCCCCTTAGTTCCATTTACCATTGCAGTATATTGTTTTATTATTTCATCTTTATTTTTCTTAGTTAGCACTCCTGTATCAGTAACTAATTTTTTAAAATTGGTTGTCATGGTGTTTTTTTGTTCGTTTGAAAGTTTGCTAGATTTCTTACTCATATCTGTGAAATTTTTTATCACTTTGTCTTTAGCTTGTTTAGTGAACTTATCAGAATTTGCTACTAAATTTGTTAAAGATCCACTCGCTTTCTTATCTAATTCCATGTAAGAACCTACTGCTTTTTTAGTTGCTGATGAAATTTTAACAGAAGTTTGTCCATAAACAGTTGCCATTTGTCCATTTGCAGCTTTAACCCTTTGCACTGTTTGTTCGTTCTTATTTGCAAACAAATCTATGCTTGGTATTGCATCTTTTTGTAAGTGTTTATATAATGCTACTCCAGCAACTGTTGCAGCACCAATTCCCAATACCCAAGGGTTTAGAAGCAATGCTCCTGCTTTTGCAGCCAATCCCATTCCAGTAATACCTTTGCCAGCCGCAGCTGTGGCTACACTTGCTGTCGTAGTTGCTGCTTCTGCTCCTTTTGTAGCAAGTGTTACTTTACCCATTACTCCTGCGACTTTACTTCCAAGACTTAAAATACTTGCAAATCCAGTTGCTAATTTTCCCACTCCCACTATAGCAGGACCTGTAACAACTGCAAGTGCTCCAAATTTAACAATATTTTTTTGTGTCTCTGGACTTAATGCTGAGAATTTTCGTGTTAATTCTGTTATTTTATCTGTGATCTCTCTTATTGCTGGTGCTGCTGCACTACCAATACTTATTGCTGCACCTTCCATTGCAGATTTTAAACTTCTAAAAGCACCACCTATATTATCCTCCATTGTTTCAGCTGCCTTTGCTGCACTACCATCAGCTTTTTTCAGTTCATCTGCATATTTTCTTACACTATCTCCGCCCTCAGTCATAAGAGCGTTAATCCCTGCGATAGCTTCCTGACCAAAGATAGTTACAAGCGCATTCATTTTTTGTTCTTCTGTTAGTTTAGAGGTTCCTCTTTTAACCTCATCTATAACCTCGCCTAAAGCTTTCATTTTACCGTTATTATCAAATACCTTAATTCCTAGTGCTTCCATTTTCTCTGCTGAAGCCTCTGAAGGCTTAACTAATCTAGAAATAGCACCTCTTAATGCAGTTCCTGCCTGGCTACCCTTAATTCCATAATTACTCATTAACCCTATGGCACTTGCAGTTTCTTCAATGCTCCAGCCTGCGGTGTTTGCCATACTACCAGCATATTTTAGTGCTTCAGCCATATCATTTACCCCTAGATTAGCTTTATTAGCTCCTAAGGAAAGAACATCAGCAACATGGCTTGCATTTTTAGTCTCTATACCAAACTGTGACATACTGGATACTAATACATCCGTACTTTGTGTTAAATCAATAGCTCCCGCCTGCGCCAAATTTAAAACTGCTGGCATAGTATTCATAATTTCTGTTGTTCTGTATCCAGCTTGTCCTAGCATGACCATACTATCTGCTGCTTCTTTAGCACTATACCTAGTTTTTACACCCAGATCCTTAGCTTGATTACCCATCTTTTGCATATCTTGGGCGCTAGAGTTAGTAATAGCCTTTAATTGACTCATACTGTCATTATAGTCTGCTGTCGTCTTTACTGCTATTACTCCTAGTCCAGCTAAGGGTGCTGATACTTTTGTAGTTATACCCTTACCTACAGATTCCATTTTCTTTCCTGTAGTTTTAAACTTATTCCCTGCAGAATCGAGTTTTTTTGAAATTTTATTCCATGAATTTTCTTGTTTATCTATTTCTTTGCTTACACTAGAAAGTGAACTTTTCATTCCTTTTAATTTAGCTTCAGCATTATTGGCTTTGTTAGTCCAATTGTCTATTGACCTAACATTATTTCTAAGTTTTTCTTCGTTTCTAGTGTATTCAGAACTTAATTGTTCATATTCACTTTTAAGCTTTTTAGTTTCCTGGGCGTTTTCTCCTAAAGTTTTTTTACTATTTTCGTATGCATCCTTAGATGCTTGCACCTTACTTTTTAGTTTTTCTTGTGCTTCTGCATTTTTACTTAAAGTATCTTTGCTTTCTTTTAGTTTATCTTTATATTGTTGTACTATTTTACTTTGTACATCTATGGATTTACCAAGCATTTCTTGCTTAGATTTAAGCCCATCTAAACCTTGTCCATGATCCTTTAACCCTGCAGTTGCATTTTTAAATTCACTTTGAATCACTTTCATGGAACGATTTAGATTCTGTATCCCTTGTTGAAAATTACTATTATCCATCGCTACACGGACAACCAAGCTTCCTACATCTTCTGCCATTTACTTACCTCCTTTCTTGCAAAATAAAAAGAGCCTAGAAATTAATCTAAGCTCTATAACCAACTAACCTGGTCTATATAAACATCTTCTTCTTTTCTTTTCCCTGTTTCACTATCAATAGTTTTATTTCTATAAGCCAATACTTCAAAATAATAAAATACGTCCATATTATCTATATCAATAATAGTCCATTTTTGCTCTAATAGATTGCTATATAAATCTAAAATAAATTCTTGTGGAGTAAGAGAACCACCTTCTCCTTCTCCACTAGCTAGTTTTTTACTTTATCCTCAAAGTTACCTAACACCCTTTGCATATCTTCTATTGCTTTATTCGCAAATTCATTCGCTGGGAAGCCATCAAATAGCTCGTCTATAGTAAATTGGTTCCCGTATATTTCAACTAAATGTTCTGCTACTTCATCTATTGTTTCAATATTAATTCCATTATATATTTTCTCACTTAAAGCCAAAGTTTCTTTTAATCTTCTTGTACTCACAAAAGGTGCATTAAAAGTTTTTTCTTTCCCATCTATCAATAATGTTATTGTCATTCTAATTCCCTCCTAAATTAAAATAAGCAAGAGCATTAAGCCCCTACTTTTACTGGTTTCTTTCCTGTTTTAAGAAAATCTATAGAGAAAAATTCTTCTTCTGTTGGTGCTCCTTCTAAATTAGTATCGGCTGTAAATTTATGATGGCCATCATAAATTCTTGGCATAAACTTAAATTTAAGCTTTTGTGTCTGGAAGTCTATTTTATCCCCCTGAGTTTTCCCTTCCTCTTCTATAGGTTCTGCCTTTCCTTTAGTAAGCCAAACCATTCTATCTCCGCCACCACTTTTAGCAGCTATAAATCCAAATGCTATATCTGGAGGAGTATCTCCTTTATTCTCTATTAATACCCCATTTTCAAATTTATTTCCAAGAATAATTGCTCTTTGTTCTAAAGGCAATTCTGTTACATCTATATCTACATCTATCCCTCCAAGTGAAGAAGCAGTTTCTAAAAGTTGATCATCACCATACAATTCTGCTGAATTAACTTTAGGTTTAATTTTCGTATTTATTGCTCCTATTATTTTTTGTATTTCTTCATATTCTAAATCTGTTTTATTATCCTTTGTTAAAGGCACAAATCTAAACCCTCTTAATCCTTTTAAAGCCATATTATCTATTCCTCCTCATTTTTTACATAATAAAAGAACCTCAATACTTTGTGGAATATTCCTGTATCGGGTTCATATGGTCCATCATGGATTGTTCTTTTAACAAATCCATTTGCTTTTAATAATTTTACTATATCTTCTTTTAATTTTTCTATATTCCCTTTGCTCCATATGTCTACTTGCATATAGAACCCTGTGACAATTTCTATATCATCCCCAAAACTTTCTCCCTGCTCGTTATAACAGAAGAAAGTTATATATGTCTCTTCTTTTCCCTCGTACGTCTGGAATCTGGTTGGAACACCTAGAGGTTTTAGAGTATCTATTATTAATTTATTTATGCTCACAACCCTAATCCCTTTTTTAATTCATCTTTTATAATTTCTTTTGCTTCTTCTTTTTTGCTCTCGTACGCAGGTCCCATAAATGGTTGTGCTTTCATTTTGCTTGTACCAAACTCCAAAAACTTTCCATAGAATATCTTGCTGTTATCTCCCTTTTGTATTCCAGCTAAAACAAATTTATTTCCACCTTTTTTACGAACACCACTTACCTTTAATCCTTTTTTCAGTTTTTCAGTTTTAACAGGTACATTATTTTTAGCTTCTTCCACAATTAATTCTCCAGCTTTTTTTAGTGCAGCATTTTCTACCCTTACTCCTGCCTTACCCATATCTTGTACTTTTCTTATTAATTCATCTAAACCGTTTAATTCCATACTAGCCACTTTGTTTCACTTCCTTTGCATGTATTTCATATTCCACATGCTTTTCATTTAAATCATTTATAGAAGTAATATTATAAAGCTTATCATTGTATTTTATTTGCATAGAAGTATCAAGCCCTTTAAAGTATCTACAATTAAATATCTTATCTTGCTCACTTTGTACTGCTGCGGCATTATAAAATTCTCTACCTCTTAACCCTCTTACACTTGCATAACTCTCTTTAATTGTTTTTTCTCCTGGTAATGGGTAGCCATCTTCATCAGTTCCGTTTTGTTCAACTATAAATTTAATTCTTTTATTAAGTTTGCCCGGGTCCATCTGCTTCACCTCTTTTGATTTTTAAATATTCAGCCTCTAGTTGTAGCAGAATTGAATCCATACCAAAGCTTAATTTATGAAAGTTAGGGCCTGTAGTTTCAATTACCCTATTCTCATTCCAATGGCTTACTAAAATTTTAATACATAATTTATATAACTCTAATATTTCATTGTCTTTTATCATATCCTCTGTTAAGCCTGTAGCACCCTTAATATATGCCTTTGCTGCAAGTAAAAGGGAAGGAATTGTTATTTTTCCTCCCTCATCTTCTTCTAGTCTTATATATTCTTTTAATTCATCTAATTGCATAAAAATAACACCTCCTAAGGTGCTAATATTGCTGTTATTAAGTCAGCTTTATTCATACTAGAATATCCAACTATATTTTTATCTTTAGCTATGGTCTTTAATTGTTCAACTGTCATAACTTCTAATTCTTCTTTTTCATATGTTATGGGTTCTGATACAATTGTTTTAGGTTCTGCATTTTCTCCCCCTTCTGGTTGTTTAGGGGGCTCACTAGGGAGTAGTTATTTTAGCTATTCTGAAAGCAGATTTTAATTTTATTTGATGGTCAAACCATGCTGTTAAAACAAAGCATTCCATACCTGTCTTAATATCTTTATCTCTTTCATAAAGCATATCTAAATCATAGTTAAAATGTGAGTATCTCATGTCACCTACTATTGGGTCAACTGCACTATCACAGAATATAGCTGGCTTTCCTAATATTTGCTCTGGTTGTGCTGCATAAAGTGTAGCATTACCATTAGCAAGTAATTCAACTATATCCATATAGTCAGCATATCTCATTATTATTTTTGAATTCTCCCTGTAATCTTCATGTAAATCTGCTATAGCTGCCTTTATAGCTTTATATTTATTTGCTCCTTCTACTGTTTTTATTGCATTTTTAGTTGAGTAAAAACTCATATGTTCTTCACCTGCTTTTGGTGTTGTAGCAAAGGCAACCTTTTTTTCTTTTGCTGATAATCCACTTTCTAATGCCATTTCAACAGTTTGTACTATATTAGTATTAGTACCTCTTAAAATAGTCTCTGAAACTGGTGCAAATACTTTAAATTTATGTCTACCAAACTGCACTATATCTCCATCAGCTTTTAATTCTTTTGCAGTTTCAGTATCTGCTATAAAATCATCATTATCTAAAGTAAATGTTATTTTAGGTACTTCTAAATTTGTTTCATTAGTAAATGTGGAAACATCTCTTAATGGGTTTTTAACAAAAGGTTCATGCAATAATTCATTTTGCATAGTCTTAGGTAAGAATTTTTCTCCACCTGTTGAATTATTATCACCTAAAGCTGCCTTAACATCCATTGAAACAGGCTTGTTCGCCATGGTTGATCTAATTAATTCAGCCTTAGCATTAACTACTTTTTCTTTTTCTGTATCTCCATTAACAACTTTAGATGCACTATTTTTTAACTTTTCTTCTGCCTGTCTGTCCATTTCTTCTATCTGTGCTTTAATACCTGCAAATCTTTCCTCTAAATCCTTAACAGTATTTTTTTGCTCATTCCTTGCTTCTAAAGTAGTCTTTGCATCAGCATACATAGAAGTTAATTTTTCATTTGCTGCTTTTAAATCCTGCCCTATTCCTGCCAACATTTGTTCTAATTGATATCTATTCATATATTCTTTCCTCCTCAAATTTTAAAGTATTATTTACTCTTGTTATAAGAGCCTCTATTTCTTCATCTTTTTCTATTTTTTCAGTATTTTTTATAGGTTGTTTTATTTTTTTATTTAATAACTCCTTAGGAGTATTTTTATATTTAGCAAATAACTCTGTATTAATGCTTGCTGCTATTTCTTTTTCCTCTACTAACTCATCACATAGTCCATAATCATAACATTCTTGAGCTGTAAGCCATGTCTCATTATCCATAATTTCTATTAGTGTTTCTTTACTAAGTTTGTTTCCTGCTTTACTTAAATAAGCTTCAATTAAGCTTTCTCTTATTTTATCTAAATCATCTGCTTGTTTTCTTAGTTCATTAGCATTTCCCCATGCAAATGTCCATGGATTATGGATCATCATCATGCTATTTTTAGGCATAAAAATAGTATCGCCTGCCATTGCTATAACGCTTGCGATACTTGCTGCAACTCCATCAATGTGAATATTTATTTTTGCTTTATGTCTTTTAATTATGTTGTAGATAGCTGTCCCTTGAAACACTGATCCACCTGGAGAATTAATATATATATTTAAAGTGTCAATATCTCCTAAGCTATCTAAGTCTTCTTTAAAACTTTTTGCAGTTGTATCAGTATCATCCCATTTATAAGACACTATATCACCATAGATATAAGTTTCTCCTATATTTTCATTTTCTGTTGAGTTTTTAACCTCCCAAAACTTCTTATTTGCCATTCTTTTCACCCCCCTTCAGCAATAAATCAATTTTATCTATTGGGATCAAATCCCTTGATACAAATAATTGATCTCCACCTTTTATAGGTGGCATTTCTTCCAAAGCTCTTATTTCATTAGGTGTAAACCAGGCGCTCCGAATACCTTTAAAGTAAAAATCTCCTCTGGTTTTCATATCTGCTCTGGCTAAACCATTGAGACTAAACTTCCATGAGTATCCTTCATTTCTTTGAGTCTCTGTAAGTAATTTCTTATTTAATTCTTCTTCATCCTGTCTTATATCAGGTAAAATGGTATCCTTTATATATTCTAGATCTGCCTGTTCAGCGCTAGAATAACTCTGCTTTTCAGCTAGTAACTTGTGCAATGGTATATTGTAAACCCTCGCTACTCTTGCTATAGTTATATTTTCAACATCAAAAACCTTAGGATCTATGAAGCTTGAATTTTTAAGTTCTTGGAATTCTTTTCCCTGATCCACAAAAAGAATTCCATTCTTCTGAAACTTTCCTAACATTTCTGTATATTCATCCATAGATTCTTTACTTAATTTAGCGCCTAATTTTATAACCAAATTTGCTTTTAGTCCGTTTTTCATCTGATTTAAGCTAAATTCTTTAATTTCCCTATCATAATCAATGGTATTTCGTAAAACATCCAAGGGGCTAATACCTTTGTACCCATTCATAGAAATATGGCTAAAATGTATTATATGAGAATTATGTACATATCTTAAACCATCTTCATCTCTGATTTCGTAATACAAATCCTTTGTATCTTTTTCTATTACTGGTGTTACAAAATCAGGGTTTAAAATATGCATTTTTATAGGCTGATTCATGCAATTATACTCTTTTATAGCATATGCATTTCCTTTAGTATTTTTTAATGTCTCCATGCACCTTACCCATTGGAACATGGTCATGTACGAATTGGGATTATACTCTATCATTCTTGCTAATTCATTTTCAGAAGGTTTTACAACTTCATAATTTTTATATAGTTTAAGTGGTAAACTCCCCTTTGTATTACTTAATAACGATATGGCAGAGAATATAGTTTCATTGGTAGCTAAATCGGTGTTAAAGAAACTAAACCCACTACTATAATCTCTTATGATACTAGTTTTGAATGGTGCTTTAATTAAACTTTTAATCTTATTCCATATTCCCAATCTTCCACCTCCTCTCTATATATCTGGACTATAGAATATGTCTCCTGCTCCATCATCTAATATAATCATTGCTCTAACATGTGCATTTATTGTTGCAGCTGCAGGGTCTATTTTTTCACTGGATTTTGCTTTATCTAGCATTATAAATTCTTGTGCATTTTGTTTAGTTACCGCATTACCTATTGCCCAGGTTAAAAGTCCATCTCCACTATGTTCTAACTTTTTATCATACACTTGGTCTCTAAAGTCTTTTGTAGGTTCATTCAATGTAAATGCTCCTTGTCTAACTTCAACCATAACATAACCTTCCTGCTCCATTTCCTGTACAAACTGTGTAGCATTGTATGGGTCATATCCTATCTCTTTTATTTTTAAATTATATTTTTGTTCCTGTTTTTGAATCCATTGTTTAACAAAAGCATAGTCTATTACTGCTCCTGGAGTTACAGTTAATAGTTTTTGCTCTTTCCATAAATCAAAACGATATTTTCCTTCTCTTACTCTCTTTTGATATGTTTCATCTGGCATAAATGAATGTTGGAACGGATAATATTTATCATTTCTTTTGAACTCAAAGGCTATAGAAGTTAGATCAAGTTTAGTTGATAAGTCTAATCCACCAACACATTCTTCTCCTTCAAAATCAGCAAAAGTTAACTTATTATTTTCACATTCAGCCCACTTTTGCATGTTCATGTAGCCGGATTCCTTCATGTCTACCCACTTATTCATGTTCTTAGTTAAGAAGTTTCTCATCTTCTCCGGTGCATCAAGTGCTGCTTTAAGTTCACCTCTTAAATAATTCAATCCATTTTCATATGTAGCTACTATAGGGTTAGCTTTTATCCAATTACTTTCATCCTTGATATCATCTTCAATATCAAGTTCACAGATCATTACAAAATATTCTTCATTTTCTGTAGGGTTATTAGGATCAAGTATTTTACTAACATATTGATATTCTTTAAAACATGGTCTACTTAAATCAAAACCTGCTGTTGTTATAATAACCATTAAAGGCTGTTCTCTAGCAACCATACCAGAAAGAATAACGTCATATATCTCAGAAGTCTTATGAGCATGATATTCATCTACTATCCCTAAACTTGGATTTGTACCATCACCTGTATTTTTAGCTTCCCTTGAAAGAGGTTTTATAAATGAACCACTTTTTAAGTGAGTTATTTTACCATAGCTATCAGTGTATTTACCTTTTAATAATTCAGCACTTTCTATTTGATACTTTATTTCTCTATAAACTATACTTGATTGTTCTTTATCCCATCCAGCAAGATAAACTTCGGCCTGTTCCTCGCTTAAGAAACATTCATAACTAGCTATTATACCCAATAATTGTGACTTAGCATTTTTCCTAGCTATTTGAATATAAGCTTTCCTAAATCGTCTTAAACCGGTATCTTTATGTTTCCAGCAAAATAAATTTCCAACAATAAAGAGCTGGAATGGTACAAGGTCAATTTTCTTTCCCTTTAACACACCAGCTCTATGTTTGAATAATCCAGCCCATTTATAAAATTTGTATAGTTCTTCGTAGTCAAAAAAATAAGGATAGTCTTCATTTTGAGACTTATCCAAATCATTAAGGAACCTTTTACAAGCTTGTATATGCTTTTTACAAGCTTTAATTTTCCCGTCTACAATATCACATGCATACCTATAAATTATAGTATAATATCTAGCTATATCACTCATAGGGAACTACCGAAAAGTTTCTCCTCTTCCGTCTTTTTATTCGGTTCCTCTTTTTTAGGTATTACAAGTTTGCATCTGCTACTTATAGTTAACCCTAAATCACTGGCAGATGCTCTGCATTGTTTAAATAATTTATCCTGTGTTGTTACTATGTCTTTATCCACTATCATCAATTCTGGTTTTTCAAGTATCTGTTTAGTAAGCTCTAAATACATTTTCTTTGCTATAATAAAACGAGCCAAGGCATCTATATCAAGATTAGTAATAATACCAATCTCTTTTAGTTCCTTGGCTATCTTATTAAATTCTTTTTTTAAATCAGCTGGCAAGTAAGAAGGTGCTTTGACCTTATCACTTGGAGCTTTAACTTCTTTGCTTTTCCTATCTTCTATTTCAGCTTTAGTTAAATGTTTTTTACCTTTTACTAAAAGTAAATCTGTAGGTTGTCTTGGTCTTGCTATCCTTCTCACCCCCTATTTATTTAAAATAAAAAAGTTAATTACCTGCTCTACATGCTAATATAATATGGGTAAGGATTTGAACCTTACATGACAGCTGCTTCAACTCATGTCTGTGCTTAACTGTCAAGCCGACCGCGTTAAGAGATACCTATGTCTACCCATTCCACCACCATATATACAACATAATCTTGCTTTGAAAATTTCATTTAGGGAATTTTTTGTGAGGGAATCTACCCCGTCGGTCTTTTAGAATCGCGCTAAATTCTCTAAGGGAGGGGGGATATACCAAATTGTTTTTTAAATCTTTCTAGCAGCTCTACAAGGAGCCTTTGGGTTTCCTTTTTATCCTTACTATAGAGACTGTGTATCTTATTATGTGTAACATCTGACAAAGGAAAAAGATTATATATATCTAACCTCTTATCCCAGTTATCTTTTATCTCCTCTATATGATGCACTGTATTAGCAATTACTATTTTATTATCTATATAATAACTATATATATCAATTCCATTGTAAGTTTTTAAAATATCTTCTCTCAATATTTCCCATTCTTTACTATGATAGAACTTAGTATACTTCTTGTCCTTGTTATTTCTTATATACTTATCATAGTGCTTATGCTTTTGTGCTTTCTTCTCTTCTGCTATGTGTATATGTTCCTCACAGTAACCTGTTATATCCCTTGTTAGGTTCTTACACCCACGTTGCTTGCATGGCCTTAAGCTACGCTGTGCCATTACTTTAAAAGCTCCATACTCATTGCTGATTCCACGCACCTCTTCATCATATCTTTTATGTCTACATTATTATTTATTGTTATATTCTTAACCTCATTAAAGTCCTTGCTAAGCTTTAATGTATCTTCTAAAGACTTTATTCTCTCTAATCGCCTTTCTATTCTATTTAATTTATTCTCAAACTCTATCGTATCTAAATTTATCTTTATTGTTAAATCTTTTACTTTACTTTTTTTATTTGGAATGTATTGTTTATCTGCATTTTCTATCTTATCCTGCATTATTCTTACACTATTTTTCAATGTGTCTACATAACCTAAAGGTATTAATGATCCTTTGCATTTGTCACAATTTAACCCATCTTTATTCTTATCAATAATAAATGTCATTCCACATTCATTACATTCATACAGTACTTTATTCATTTTACTCCACTCCTTATATTATTTATTACACATATTATCTATTTATTTGTTTCATCTTTTTCATCCAATACATGCTCATTGAAATAAGATACACTATAGAACATTAATTCATTTTTACCTACTCCTATTATAAAGTTATATCCTTTGCTAATATTTTCCCACCTATCTGATATAAACTTTACAGTGTCTTTCTTTATATTTGATGCTTTCATTCTTGATAATGTATATCTTTTATAATCATCCTTAGTAAATATTCTATAATCTATTTCTTTCCTGCCTAAGTCTACAATTTCCATTCCCTTAGGTAATATAACAACTCTGCCAATTCCTAACTTATTCAATTGTTCTAGTTCAGTTATAGATAAATACTTATCTGTTTTTATAATTATTGGATTAGTATATTGTTTTCCTGGTGGTTCAGGCCTTGGTCTTGTAGTGGCTTTAACTTTTTTTAACATTTCCATTCCTCCTTATCTTTATTTATTACAATAAAAAAGACACTCGTTATTGAGTGCCTAGTTCTAATCTCTTAACATAATCATCACTATATTGTTTCATATTTCTTATAATCTTCCTTTGTTCATTAATAAGTTTATTAACTTGTTTCTCTTTGGTGCATTGTTTTATCTTCTCTTTTATATTATTTAACTCTTTACGCTTCTCTCTTATATAATCATCTATAACTGCATAAGTATATTTTTCATTACAATGAGGGCATATAAAATACTGTACCTCTATTCCATAATAATATTTTGTTTTAATTTGAATTTCAAAGTCTTTATTACACTTGTTACAGCTTACCAATAATAACACCTCTCTTTTTACTTATCTAATATTATAATAACTAATCCCATGCAATTTTTATATATTGATTGTTATTTACCATTTCAAATACTTTATATTCTTTTTTTATTTCTTTAAGTAACTCATCATATAAATACTTTTTTTCTAAATCTGTGCTAAGTTGGCTTCTTTCACATGCTTCTTGTATCTTATCATTAACATATTTCACACAGTTATTTTTAAATTCTTGATTAGCTTCATCTCTTTTAATTAATAATAATTTATCATCACAATACGTTTGTTGCATATTAATCATATACCTCCAAATAAAAAAACACTTAGAAATTAATCTAAGCGCCTTTTAACTATTTACATCTAACCTTTGTTTCTTTTCCACAGTCTGAACATTTATAAATTTCATATCTATTCCCATTAATAGTTTCAAATCTATAAAAATTAAACACTCCATCCTCACAATTATTACATCTATCATCATCCAAATCTGAATGATATACACATCCATCTGTAATGTATGCAAATTTAATATAATCTCTTATGTTCTTTAAATCAACTTTATGATTTTCCATTTCTTTCATATAAAATTCCATAGCACATTCTTTTGAACAAAATAGTTCAAGGGTAGCATTGCTAAATTGTATATCCATATCTTCTGTTAAATCGACCAAACAATTACCACATTTTATTTTTTCCATATTTCAAATATACTCCCTTCACAAACATTTATTTTAAAAATTATTACTGTAAAAACATTATAATTTCACTTAATTTTATTCTCTTGTAAAGGGCTGTTTCCTTCTTTTTTTTAAAACTCTTTTTATATTAATTTTAATTAATTATTTTTCTATCCAGTTCTTAAAATTCTTATATAAACTAAAAACAAGAATAGTTGCCATTATATTGTCTACTTTTCTTTGTACTATAACACCATCTATACGTATTTCTATTCCTTGCCAAAATAAAATAACCAAACTACAAATTCCAAATACAATTAATAAATCAGTTGTGAACTTCTTCATTTTCCCCAACTCCTTTGCTTAATAGCTCCACCCCTGCATCTTTTATAACTATCATGTGACATTAAATCCATAATATCAGAAAAGGAGAGGTCTTCTTTCTTACCTCTCCCACGTTTTTTATTATTCTGTTTTCTATTTTTATTTAATTGCTTATGTGTGTTCGGCTGCTGTGTTTTTAATATCTTTTCTACCCTCACCTATCCCACCTACCTCGCATTCATTTATACAAATACAACTAACTATATCTACTTTACATCCCATGTAGTGCTTACAAAATCCGTTATTTCCTTTTTCAAAATTTTTGCAGTACTCTTTTTTATTCAGTTTCATAATTTACTCTCCTATGCATATGAATATAATCTTCTGGACTAATCCATGTATGTAAAAAGCACCTAAGGTTTATATTCCTTAAGTGCTTTTAGTACATTACACAATATATTATAATTTTTTTATTTTTGCAGTTGCCTTATTTTGTACGATAATCCCCTGCTGTATTAACCTTTTTTACTATTTATTATTATAAGCCATCCTTACTTTAATATACCTATAGTTTTTCTATAGTAATTCTATAGTTCTCCTATGAATACTATAGGTATTAATTTTAAAATTATTTCATCTTTAAGCTGATAGCATCTACTTTCACTTAAATAAGTTTGCTCTGCTACTATTGGCCAACTGACTTTCCCTTGACCTTCAATGTACCTAATTCTAATCAATTCTCTTTCTTTATTACTTAAAACAATTAGAGAGTTATTAATTTTATTAATTAGCAATTCTTTGTAATTTAACTCTTTGTATAACTTTTCTAGGATTTTTTCTTTATTAATTATTTCTTCTTCAACCTGGCTAGTAATTTTATATGTTGGGCCAGTTCTCTCTTCATAGCCTACAGCTCCACAACCTTTGAAATTATTTTTAATATAATGAATTTCTAATTTAATATTATTTATTTCCTGTTGTATGTTTTTATAATTATATAATATACCCTCTAATTTTCTATATAGCTTATTTTTTTTCATGCTTGTCCTCCCTTGAATTTCCGCACACTAATGGATTCCCATTACAAGCTGCACTACATATAATCCTATCTTCACAGTAATAGCAACACTTACCATCGCACATTATTTTTTCTAAATTGCATCTATGTTTTTTATATTTATTCTTTAATTTATTATTTTCTTTATTTAATACCATTGTGGTTACTACACTAATTGCTGCAGTTATAAACAATATTATCTCTAATTTAGTCATACTGCTTTTACCCTCCTAATTTCCTTCCCCTTTAAGTTATATATAACACCATGATCCATATCTATCTTTGCTTTTATTCTTCTTTTGCCTCTCTTTAAAATGCATGGATAAGTTATTGTGTAATTTTCCTCAAACAGCTTTAAATCACCATCCCAATCAATAACTTTTAAACGCCATGCCAACCTCAATGCTCCAAAGTATTCAGCACACTTCTTTTCCAACTCAAGATTTGATTGAATATGCATAGATTCTATGTCTGTTAATTCACTTAATATTTTATTTTTAAAATCTTCGTCCATAGAAACTTCTCCCTTCATTGATTCGCAATAATTTCATATTCCGACTCTCTTTTCTCTTTGACCCTGTTCTCCTTTGTTCCATAGCATTCTAGTAAACTCGTGAATGTACTGCATCTGCCTATATTTTCTATAGCAATAATCTTTTAAATCTGTCTTATTAAACTTTTCTTTTAATGCTAGCTTTCCAGCATTAGATGCTATGTTTGCCCATCTATCACTTAATACCCATGCTCTTTTACTTATTTCAAAAGCATTAAGATGATCCTCTGTACTTAAGTTTAGGAATCTATTTGCTATATCATAATACTGATTTATATCTTCAGGAAACAGACTATCAAAGTCCGTTCCCTTTCTTTCTATTACCATGGGCATACCTATTTAACCATTTCAAAAACTTGCTTATACTCTTCTGTAAAATTTTCTAGCTGCTCTATATTTTCAAAGAACATTGTTAAACCTTTATTCTGCAACTCTACACCTTTCTCACAAACTTTATATTTCCCGTTCTCTCCTTCCACTGTCATGCTTAATACTTTTAAATTATTTCCCATAGACTTGTCCTCCTTATTTTCATTTGGATCTTTTCTTTTAGCTTTTTCTTCTTTCTTAACTTTCTTTGGTTCTTCTATAATCTCCATTATTTCATCTACTGCTTTTTCTGATTCTCTTTTTTCTTTTGCTTCTTGATAAGCATTTATTATCATGGCTTTGCTCATATTAGGAAATTTAAATAAAGTTTCTTCTATAATTTCATTTTTCTTCTTTCCACCATCTAACATTGAATTTATCAAGTCCAATACACCTTTTTCAATTTTCTTCTTTGCCATTTGTATATCTCCACTCCTTTTTAATTCTTCATTTAATTTATAAGATTTTTCATCTTCCTCTTTCATAAAATCTGTGGCCATATTGAATATTTTTTCTATTTCACTATAGCTAAGCCCATATTCAATTAATGAAGCATTTATAACTCTTTGATAGCTAACTAAAACTGCTGTTACCTTTTCAGTAGTTACATGATTCATTGCTTTTACTTGTGTAGGCGTTAAACTTTGTATAGATTTCATCATCTTATCAATTTCTCTTACTTGCCTTCTTTTATCTGTTCTATTCACTTTCTTCCACCTCTGGATATTCTAAATATTCAACCTTCATTTTTAAACCTCCTAAGCACTCTTTATTATCTCCATCACATGTATTCTTCCTATAGCGGTATGCTTATTTCCAAATACTATATTTAAAATTTCATTTCCAATGCCATATTCATGTGTAATAGTTCCTTCTATAAGTTCTTTTCCATGCTGAGCCTGTACAAAATCTCCTGGCTTAACTTTCTTCTGTATAGATTGTAGATCCTCCACTATATCCTCTTCTATAACTTCATCTTCTAAATAGGTGGCTTGTACATTATTAAACTCTAATAACCACCCTATGGTATTTATACTAATAACCTTATCCTGCAACTCTAAAATAATATTCTCGTCACCTTTGCGCCTAATTTCCTTTAGTGCCTTATGTTTAGATTTGATTTCTTTTAGTTTTTCCTCTTGAATCTCGTTAGGTTGTAAATCCTTTTGGTAAAGAAGTATATTGTCCATAGGTAGTACTGGTAATTTCTTTTCCTTGGTAAATTCTTCTTTACCTTGTGCATTTACATATATAGTTTTAAATCCCCCTGCAGCAGTCAGCTCTATACCAAGTCCTCCACCAAAATATTTTATTATTCTGGATAAATTATCATTTCCCATAACTTTATTTTTATCTAAAAATTTTTGTTGTTCTTCTGTTGGTTTTAAAGGGTTTACTGTTTTATCATTTTTACATATTGTAATTTTATTGATAAATTCTGTAACGCAAGCAGTGTTTTCCATTGCTTTTTTAGGAGTTTCTTTAAACTCCATATCCCATATGGTTAATTGCCCTGGAGTAAGTTCCATAACCTCTCTTCCTTTCAATGGGCATATAGCCCCAATCTATCTAGCTGCCTTCAGATTAAACTTTAACTGTTTATCTGCCTTTTTAAGCATTTTAAAATCTTCATCTTCAAATCCTTCTAACAAGTTAGGTATTGGGCTTAAAGTAGTTTCCCATCCTAATCCTAAGTTTCCTATTACCTCTTTCCATCCTTTAACGTCTGGTTCTATTAGCTTGTCTCCATCAATCTGTTTTAAGCAGCTATATATGTGTGCTATTATTTGTTCATTGCTTATTCTCTCCATCCAAAATTCTCTGCTCTCTATAATAAATTTATATCCTGTAAGCTCTGTAACTTGTTTTGGCGCTTTCTTAATCCACATAACATCATCAGATTTACTCATTTCATCTCCTACATAATCTATGTCCTCAATAAATAAAATCTTTTCCACATTAACACGACTTAACTCTGGCACCTGTCCCATAAGATTTTGTTTAATTTTTAAGGCCATAGGTTGATATATATCATTTTTAATCCAATGCTTAATATCATATTTTCCATTACCTAGAGCTCTTATTTTTTGAATTTTTCCGTCTCCTGTAGCTTCTGCATACTGTAAGTTATAACCTATACATTCTATTTCCTTTACTTCTCCTGTTAGCTCATTAAGTATTTTTATTTTTGGCATTTTTTATTCTCCCTTCTAATCTTTTTCAACTCGTCATATTCTATCCATCCAGTTGAGCTATATTTTAAGGACCTTGATATCCATGTAAGTTTTAAATCTGGATATTTATAATCAAACATTTTTCTTCTCATATTTCCTTGTTGAGTTTCAGTTCCCTTAACATCTATAAGCTCCTCCGAACCATCTAAATGATATATTAAAAAATCTGGTGCATATGTTATTGCTTTGTGTGTCTTTCCGTACTTTTTAAAGCTTGGTTGCAGTTCATACTTAGGTTGTCGCTCAAAATTTAATATCTTATCTTTAGCCTTTAATTCTTTAAGATATAAATAATATCTACCTTCATCCTTACTATCAAAAGTAATTCCATCTATGACAATTTTCTTAGCTCCATATTTGCTCCTATTCACCTTTGCCCCTCCAATCTAATGTGCCTTTTACTGCTCTTCTTTCTGCACCTGTTCATGCTTTCTCTCACCATTGCTCTATATTCCTGTTCTCTTCTGCGTCTTCTTTTTACTTGTGCTTTTAATATGTTTCTTACAAACTCTTCTTTGCTTATTTCCATAAAAACACCTCGTATTATAGTATTAATACTCTAGTACACTATAAGTATAAGCATGTCCAAAGCTAGCCCATACCTAAAGTATTAATTAGCTACTTATGCACTTTATTATTTTGCTTTTCTTTGGCTTATTTTTCGATACAAGTCTGCTATAATAATTGCGGTTCTTGTTAAATCAGCATCTTTTTGTATTAGTTTATTTCTGTTCAGTATCAACAACTGTTGTCTTGATACCAGAATAAGATTATCAGGATTAAAATTATGTTGATCACCATCACCAAAAATAACAACATATCCTTTCGGAACTGGTCCATTGTATTTTTCCCAAATCAACTGCTGCTTTAGCCTCCATTTATTCGGCTCTTCTACTTTAATTTCTGTATATCCATCTACTGTTATTCTTTCACTTCCTACCGGTCTATGATTTATTGGAGTGCTACCTTTCTTAAACCATGTTTTTTCACACCCCTTAGCATATAGCCCTTTTATGCCTTTATTCCAAGGTTCCTGTCCTTTTTTAAACTGACCATTTAAACCGCTATCTAATTTACGATTTTTTTTTAATGATTTTATTTGTGAAACTTTTAAACTTAATCCAAAGTTATTATTAAATATTTTTGTTAATTCCTTATTGCTTCTACCTTTAACATTCTTAGTTATAAATTTAATTTGTTCTTTTGTATATTGGTAGGCCATCTTTAACCCTCCAACATTTTAGGTTTCTTTAGATCAGCATTAAGTTTATCGTTATTCTCAAACACTTTAGCTGCTTCAATAACTAAAGAACCATTTGATATAATTTGACTAGCTACAGAAGTAACAGCCTTAGCTCTGTTGATTTCCTCTGCAAGTGAATCTCCTTTTAGATCTTCCTCTCCCAATCTCTCAAGTTGCATGAATAGATGATTATTTAAATCACCAAGTGTATTTTTCATAATGCCCCCTCCTTTAAAATGCTTTACCATGCTTATATGGTCTGTTTTTATTCTTGTCCATCTTATTTTTAATTTCTTTCTCTAAGTCTATATCCAAACCTCCAGCTAAATCTGCAACTCTTATTACTATATCTGCTAACTCTTCTTTAAAATTCTCATAATCTCTTTTTCTAAGAGCCTCATGAGCTTCTGCTACTTCGTCTGTTATAAGCATTAATCTATTACCTAGTGCATTGTTGATTAAATTATCTTCTGCATGTCCTGTTTCTATTTTTACCGTTTTATGTTTTTTACTGCCTTTAATATCCCTCCAATCTTCCCAAAATCCTTTTCTACTAGCATTTTCATATGCCTTTTGTACTAATTCTTTAATACCCACTATTTGCCCAACTCCTTTAAACAAATCCTACAAATATTTTTACCTTTAAAGTTTATAACCTCTTTAGCTTCTCCACAGAATATACAAGCTGGTGCATATTTCTTTAATATGATTTGCTCTCCTTCTGTATAAATTTCTAGTCCATCACCTTCCTCTATATTCAAAGTTCTTCTTAACTCCATTGGTATAACTATCCTTCCTAGTTGGTCCATCTTTCTAACAACTCCGGTTGATTTCATTTTACATTCTCCTTCCTGGAGCCAAAGCTCCTTAACCTAATAATTCTTTTAATATTTGTGTCTTTTCTTTAGCCTTTTCTACTCTTATACTTTTTCCATCATTAAATACTGGAGTACACATTTCTAAAATCCTATCATAGGTTCTTTTTTCATACCTGTTTTCAAGTTCTCTAAGAGGTAAATTGGTTGTAATTATAAGTGGTAATCCATTTCTATATCTACTATCTAAAATGTTATATATTTTAGTTTTGGCCCAATCTGTGTCCTGTTCTGTTCCTAAATCATCTATAATTAATAAATCTGCATTACTTAAACTCTTTAATATAGTTTCTTCTCCTTCTTTGCCCCATGTGTTATATGTTTCTTTAATTCTATTT
>OGSJ01000444.1_pt1 | contig 27295 bp, 16 predicted proteins | sample 1573851 | NCBI WGS metagenome assembly OGSJ01 (sample SAMN03295846, study PRJEB24534) | human gut metagenome | isolation source: fecal sample 6 from infant 6 | host: Homo sapiens | place: USA: Pittsburgh, PA | collected 2014-07 | reverse complement strand
GGTAAACTAAATACAGAAGATCCTGACTACCTATCAGCTGAAGAAGTAAATGCAGCAGTAAGAAAAGTAGAAGCAGCTAAAACAGTAGAAGAAGTTAAAGATGTATTAGCTCATCCTAAAAAAGCTTACAGCGATGAAGTAATAGAAAAGAAAAAAGCTGAAGAAAAGAAAAAAGCTGAAGAAGAAAAGAAAAAAGCTGAAGAAGAATTAGCAGCAGCAAAAGAAGCAGCAAAAAAAGAACTAACTGAAAAAGGTAAACTAAATACAGAAGATCCTGACTACCTATCAGCTGAAGAAGTAAATGCAGCAGTAAGAAAAGTAGAAGCAGCTAAAACAGTAGAAGAAGTTAAAGATGTATTAGCTCATCCTAAAAAAGCTTACAGCGATGAAGTAATAGAAAAGAAAAAAGCTGAAGAAAAGAAAAAAGCTGAAGAAGAAAAGAAAAAAGCTGAAGAAGAATTAGCAGCAGCAAAAGAAGCAGCCAAAAAAGAACTAACTGAAAAGGGTAAACTAAATACAGAAGATCCTGACTACCTATCAGCTGAAGAAGTAAATGCAGCAGTAAGAAAAGTAGAAGCAGCTAAAACAGTAGAAGAAGTTAAAGATGTATTAGCTCATCCTAAAAAAGCTTACAGCGATGAAGTAATAGAAAAGAAAAAAGCTGAAGAAAAGAAAAAAGCTGAAGAAGAAAAGAAAAAAGCTGAAGAAGAATTAGCAGCAGCAAAAGAAGCAGCAATTAAAGAATTAAAAGAAGCAGGAATAAAATCTCAATTCTTCTTCAATCTTATCAATAATGCGAAAACTGTTGAAAGTGTAGAATCATTAAAGAACGAAATCTTAAAAGCACACGCTTCAAGTTCCGCTACTGTGAATGATATAAAAGCAGGTGACAAAGAAGTAACTGGTACAGGCGTGCCAGGCGCAACAATTTATGTAACAAAATTACCTAAAAACGGCGACAGAGATGGTTCTTCATTAAGCGCGACTGTTGGAAAAGATGGAAAATGGTCTGTTACATTGACAGAGCCAGCAAAAGAAGGCGACAGATTTAGTATTATACAAGTTGAACCAGGTAAAGGCGACTCTAAGCCAGTTACTATAGATGTTAAAGAAGCAGAAGAAACACCAGAAGTAAAACCAGAAGAAAACAACGAAACTGGATATTCAACTAAAGAAGCAGCAGAAGCAGCAGCTAAAGAAGCATTGAAAAACGATAAATTAAACAATGCATACAAAATAGCACAAAATATTAATGGTAAATTTATTTATTCATTGTATATCGACAACAGTGATATAGGTGATGCACCAGAAGAAAGTAACCAATACATTCAAGAAGAATTTGCTTATAGAACAAGAGAAGAAGCAGAAGCAGCAGCTAAAAAAGCTTTAGAAAATGAGTTGTTAAACCCTGGTCATATAAATGACACTTATGAAGTTGCACAAAAAGCAGATGGAAACTGGGATTACGTATTAAAAATTAGTGATAAATCAGAAGATAAAACTCCTGAAAAACCATCAAATCCTGATGTAAAACCAAATCCATCAACACCTGGCGTGACACCAAATCCTGGCGTAACACCAACTCCTGGCGTAACACCAACTCCTGGCGTAACACCAACTCCTGGTGTAACACCAACTCCTGGCGTAACACCAACTCCTGGCGTAACTCCAACTCCTGGTAAAGAAGAAAAACCTGGTAAGGAAGAAAAACCAGAACAAAAACCTGGCAAAGAAGAAAAACCTGGTAAAGAAGAAAAACCTGGTAAAGAAGAAAAACCAGCTAATCCAGCTAAACCAGCTAAAGAAGAAAAAGAAAAAACTGATTCTCCAAACAAGAAGAAAAAAGAAAAAGCTGCATTACCAAAAGCTGGTAGCGAAGCTGAAATCTTAACATTAGCAGCAGCTTCATTGTCAAGCGTTGCAGGTGCTTTCATTTCACTTAAAAAACGTAAATAATTAATCTTAGTAAAAGATTAATATAAAAATGGGACTAATTTCGGTCCCATTTTTTAATGCGAAAAACTGATACGAGATGTATCAGTTTTTTTTATTTTCTTGTGAATATATCCAAGTTTGTCGTGTAATCGTCTATCAAGAGTCTTGCGAGTTTTGCTTTTTGGATTTTGTCTTCGATGCTTCTTTTCGATTCTAGTGTTGCGATTTTCTCGTTGTTTTTTAGTGTGAGGCTTCCTGATTCGATTGTTTCGATGGAGTCGATGTTGAATAGTCCGTAGCTTCCATCGTTTTTAGTTATTGGTTTTCTGACTTTGATCATGCAGTAGGTTCCGTTTTTAAAACAAATAGGAGGATTTTTGGTTATGTTCAGTGATTTTTTGATTAATTTTTTCGCTTCAGTGATGTCTAATAATTGGTTGCGGGCGATTTTTTTGATACAACAATCGAGTGAACAATAACTTGTAGTGGTGAAATCATTAAAATAAAGTTGGACTGCATTGCCGATATTGTCTACGTATATCGGAATGATTGCTTGTAATTGTTTCATAAATTCTCCTTTTATTTTATGATAATTTTATTATAACAGAACATACGTTCCTATACAAGTGTTTTGAATTGAATTTCACAATGAATTGATTTGTTTTTTGTGGAATGGATATTGATTTTTGTAAAAATTTATGTTAATTCATGCTGTTACTATTTGTTTTGATGTTGTTTTTCGTTTCATTCTTGATTTATAAAATTTTCTTATCGATTGTAAAATTGTAAAAAAGGAGATGGAAATCATGAATTACGATGAGATAGATTATATTGTGAACAACAAAATTGTAGATGACAAGAGAATTTACAAGGCTTTTGAGCCGTTGATTATCAGCAGTATCAAAAAATATTACGATAGGACGGATATTTTTGAGGAGCTTGTGGATGATGGCAAGACCGAGATTATGTATGCGATTATGGAGTATGATGCTTCGAAGAAGGTTCCGTTCAATTATTATTTGAAGCAGAGGTTGAGGTTTTTCTATTTGAAGAAGAATCCGAGAAGAAGTGTTGCATCGCTTAATTTTACGAATGAGGATGGTGATGAAATAATGAATTTGATTGAATCTGATGAGAATATCGAAAAGGATTTTGAGGATAGGTTGGAGATTAAACAGCTTTACGAGAGGGTACGCAAGCTTCCCGAGAAACAACAGAAGATTATTTACGAGAATTTCCTTCGAGAAAAAAGTGCGAGGGAGATTTGTAAAAAACTGAATATGAAACAGTCCACTTTCTACAATACAAGAAGTAAGGCGTTGGAGAATTTGCGCAAGATGTATTGATTGTAGGGTGTGGAATGGGTGGGTTTATATAGATGGAATCGGTGTGATTCCATTTTTTATTTGGGAAAATTTACGGAGTTTTTTCTTATAAGCTGGTGTGTTGTATTTGTAGATTTTGCATGAATTGGGGAGATTTGTGGTATATTATAATATATATATTTTAATGAGGGGGACATAGTGGATATTTTAGAGTTGATGAATAAGAGGCATTCTGTTAGAAAATACATTGATGAAGAGATTGATATTAATGTGAAGAAGATTATCGAAGAGAAGGTCGACGCGGTTAATCGTGAGTCTAATTTGAATATAAAGGCTGTGTTTGATGACAAGGAAGGTTTCAATTCGAGGCTTGCAAAGTATGGTAAGTTTGAGAATGTGAATAATTTTCTGATTATGAAGGGTGTCGGCAATGATTTGAGCGAGGTTTGTGGATATTACGGCGAAAAGCTTGTGATGGAGCTTATGAATTTGGGTTTGGGTTCGTGCTGGGTTGCGCTTACATATAATAAGAAGAATATTAAAAAATACATACAGCCAAACGAAAATTTGGTGATTGTGATTGCGTTCGGTATTCCTGAAAACTGGGGCTACGATCACAAAAGCAAACTTCCAAGACAAGTGTCAAATGTGAATGGAGACTCTCCACAATGGTTCAAGGACGGTGTGGATTGTGCGCTCAATGCTCCGACAGCGATTAATCAACAAAAATTTATGCTGACTTTGGTTGATGATAAGGTGAAGGCGAAGGCGAGGTTTGCTCCGTCAGCGAAGGTCGATTTGGGAATTGTGAAATATCATTTCGAAATTGGATCGGGCAAGGATCATTCTATTTGGTTGTAAAATTTAATTGAAAAATAAAATTTTTCAATTAAGGTCAGAACAAAATCTAAAAGTCAAAAAATAAATTTGAAAGTCAAAGAAATTTCAAAGATTGAAAATACTATTGATTATGCACTCGTAAGGGTGTATAATATTATTAAGGTCAAAGAAAGTCAAAAACAAATTACGGGAGGTTTTTTATGGAATATAAAGATTATTATAAAGTTTTGGGGGTGGATAAAAAGGCGAGCTCCCAAGAAATTAAAAAAGCATACCGCAAACTCGCCAAGAAATATCACCCTGATTTAAATAAAGGCGATGAGAAATCACAAGAAAAATTTAAGGAAATCAACGAGGCTTATGAGGTTTTGGGTAACGAGGATAAGCGTAAAAAATACGATATGTTTGGCTCGAATTATAATTTCCAAGGCGGACAAAACTTCGATCCAAATGCGTACGATTTTGGAGGCTTCGGTGGATTCGGTGGTTTCGGCAAGAATTCTGGTTCGTACACTTACACAACTGGTGGTAGTGGCGGAGGATTCTCGGACTTTTTCAACGCGTTTTTCTCGGGTGGACAAGGTAGCGGCGGAGGCTTTTCCGATATTTTCGGCGGATTCAAAGGCGCTGGAAGAAAATCACAACCAAGGCAAAGATACGACACGGACATTTCCGTTTCCCTATCAGATATCTACAATGGTGTAGAAAAAAGATTGGGACTTATGATTGGAGATAAAAGTGTCAATTTGAATTTGAAAATTCCAAAAGGAATTTTGCCTGGCAAGAAGATTAAGGTCAAGGGCGAAAAATTCGGCGTTGACGGGGACATTTACGTGAAGATTAACTTGGTTGATGTGTACAACAAGCTTGAAGATCACAATATTATCAAGAAGGTTGAACTTAAACCATGGGAAGCTTATTTTGGAAAATCAATCAATGTTGAAACGATTAGTGGCGAAAGAATCAAGGTTAAGATTCCGAAAAATATCAAGGCTAATCAAAGAATTAGGATTAAAGATAAGGGATTCGTGGATATGAAAGGTGTCAAAGGTGATTTGTATCTTGAAATTTCCATCGCAAATCCTACAAAATTAAACGAAGAACAAGAAAAATTATATAAACAATTATACGAATTATCTGAATAATGTTAGGGGGTAAGGTTTATGGATTTAAATAAATTCACACAAAAATCTGTTCAAGCAATTCAAGATGCTCAAAATACTGCGATAAAATTGGGCAATCCAGAAGTGACGGATGTTCATTTAAGTTTTGCGTTATTGTCTGATTCAGATTCAATAGTTGCAAAGACTATTCAAAAAATCGGCGCTGATTACAAGAAAATCGTGAGCGCTTTTAATCAAAAAATAGATTCTCTTCCAAAAAACGACAGTCAATCTAGTGTGTACCCAAGCACTGCTTTTCAAAGAATTTTGTTGAAGGCAGAAGACGAAGCAAAGTCTATGGGAGACAGTTTCATTTCAGTGGAACACATTTTTATGAGTATTTTGGGAGAAAAAAACACTGTTAGTGCTGTTTTGTTGAAAGATTTTAATGTCAACAAACAAAACTTCACATCTAATTTGAAAGATTTGAGAGGAAATCAAAAGGTAGATTCTGACAATCCAGAAGATACAACTGATGTGTTGACAAAATACGGTCGTAATTTGACTGATTTGGCGAAGGAAGGCAAGCTTGATCCAGTTATCGGTCGTGACGATGAGATTAGACACAGCGTTAGGATTTTGAGTCGTAGAACGAAGAACAATCCTGTGTTGATTGGTCAACCTGGTGTTGGTAAGACTGCGATTGTTGAAGGTTTGGCGCTTAGAATTGTCAATGACGATGTTCCAGAAACTTTGAGAAACAAATCTATTTTTGCATTGGACATGGGAAGTTTGATTGCCGGTGCGAAATTTAGAGGTGAGTTTGAAGAAAGATTGAAAGCTGTATTGAAAGAAGTTGCAGATTCTGACGGCAAAATCATTATGTTTATCGACGAGATTCACACTTTGGTTGGAGCAGGAAAATCAGAAGGCGCAATGGATGCTGCAAACTTGTTGAAGCCAATGCTTGCACGTGGTGAAATCAGAACAATCGGCGCTACAACTTTGGATGAATACAGAAAATACATCGAAACAGATGGCGCATTGGAAAGAAGATTCCAAAAAGTTTTGGTTGAAGAACCTTCAGTTGAAGACACTATTTCGATATTGCGTGGTATCAAGGACAAATACGAGATTTATCACGGAATCAAAATCACAGACAATGCTGTAATCGCTGCGGCAACTTTGTCGGACAGATATATTACTGACAGATTTTTGCCAGACAAGGCGATTGATTTGATGGACGAAGCGAGTGCGATGGTTAGAACTGAGATAGATTCTATGCCTGAAAGCATCGACGAAACTAAGAGAAAAATATTGCAACTTGAAATTGAACGTGCTGCTTTGAACAAAGAAGACGACGAGATGAGCAAGATCAGACTCGAAAATTTGGAAAAAGAATTGCAAGATACTAAAAACGAGTTTGATGCGATGTATATGGAATGGACTCAACAAAAATCCAAGGTCGACGAAATCAAGGACACAAAATCTGAAATCGAAGCCGTAAAACACGAAATGGAAGAAGCTCAAAGAAAATACGATTTTGAAAAATTGTCTGAATTGAAATACGGAAAATTGGTCGAACTTGAAAATAAACTTGAAGAATTGAACAAGAAAATGGACGAAGATGACAGTTCAATTATAAAAGAAAGCGTAACTGAAGATGAAATCGCAGAAGTTGTCAGCAAGTGGACTTCAATTCCTGTGACAAAATTAGTGGAAACAGAACGTGACAAGATTTTGAATATGGATAAGTTGTTGCACAAGAGAGTTGTGGGACAAGATGAAGCTGTAACTGCTGTGACTGATGCAATCATCAGGGCTAGAAGTGGTTTGAAGTCGCTCAACAGACCAATCGGTTCGTTTATATTCCTTGGACCAACTGGTGTTGGTAAGACAGAACTTGCAAAAGCGTTGACTGAAAATATGTTTGATGATGAAAAGAATTTGATTCGTATCGATATGTCAGAATATATGGAAAAACACGCAGTAAGTAGACTTGTAGGAGCTCCTCCAGGATATGTTGGATATGATGAAGGTGGTCAACTAACTGAAGCTGTCAGAAGAAAACCATACTCGGTGATTTTGTTCGACGAAATCGAAAAAGCGCATCCAGATGTGTTCAACATTTTGTTGCAAGTTTTGGATGACGGACGTTTGACAGACAACAAAGGTAGAACTGTCGATTTCAAAAACACAATCATCATCATGACAAGTAACATTGGCTCGATGGATTTGATTGAAGGAATCGACGACAACGGAAATATTTCTGATGAAAGCAGAAATTCTGTAATGGACGAATTGAAATCACGATTCAAACCAGAATTTTTGAACAGAATTGACGATATCGTAATGTTCAAACCGTTGACAAAACAAGACATCTACAAGATTATTGAAAAACAAGTTTCGTTGTTGCAAAAACAATTGGAAGACAGACAAATCACTATCGAAATCGACGAATCTGCAGAAGATTTGATTATCGACAAAGCATACGATGTGTTGTACGGTGCAAGACCAGTTAAGAGATTTATCGAATCCAACGTTGAAACAAAACTCGGCCGTGAATTGATAAAAGGAACTGTAACTGACAAAGACACTGTCGTTATCACAAATGTAGATGGTGAATTGGGAATTAAAAAGAAATAGATTTTAGAGAATAGGTAAGATCACAGGTCTTGCCTATTTTTTAAATTGTAGCACTCATAATAAAAGCTCGTAACTAAGCGAGTCATCTGGAGAAAATTGTGCCAAATTCAATCGAAGAAATTCGTTAAAAAATCTCATTGTCTGAGTGCGTAGCACGAGTTTGAGATTTTAGAATTTCGAGATTAGAATTTGCCAATTTTCGTAAGCCAGACGATGCGTGTTACGACTTTTATTCCGTATCCTTGTGCCGCGACTTTATTTCCGTTATCATAACAAAAAATAGGCAAGTTGTATAATGAGGGAGAAAATTGCCCACGCTATATATATTAATAGAAAAGCAGAAAAACTGATTTGCACGAATATCTGGCTTACAAAAATAAAAAAATCCTCACGCTCATGCCCCTAAAATCTCAAGTGCGCCAAGGCTTTCACGAGTGAGATTTTTACGGGTCATTTCGCTTGGATTTTTGATTATTTTCTCCAGACGATATTCTTAGCAAATGCAGTAATCTGCTTTTATTTCATGGACAAGCTTTTGAAATTTTCACAGCAAAAATAAAAAGAGGGAGCGTGCAAATCGGTTTTCCACTTTTTGTAAGCATTTACGAAATCTCAATCTTGCGACCCATCTACACCTACCTTATAGCAAAAATCAGCATTTCTTGTTACAATATTATTAGAGACAAATGATTTATGGCGTAAAATTTTAACATGAGGAGCGACAATGAAGATAAGAAAAGCGGTTATTCCTGCGGCGGGATTTGGAACGAGGATGCTTCCTGCATCGAAATCTGTTCCTAAGGAAATGCTTCCAATCTACGACAAACCAACTTTGCATCATATTGTAAAGGAGGTTGTGGATTCTGGAATTACGGATATTTTGATTATTATAAGCAAGGATAAGGGATCTATCGAGGATTATTTTGATGTGAATTTCGAATTGGAATACGAATTGAACAAGAAGTCTTCGGAGATATCACGAGAAATTCACGAGCTTTCGAAGATGGCGAACATTTACACTATTAGACAGAAGAAGAAAAATGGTCTTGGAGATGCGATAAAATACGCAGAAAGTTTTGTTGGTGGTGAGCCTTTTGCGATTTTGTTGGGCGATGATATTATTTACAATACTTCTGATGAACTTCCTTGTATCAAACAAATGGCTGATATTTACGAAAAGGAAGAGACGCCGGTTTTGGGTGTGCAAGAAGTTTCGTGGGATGATGTCGATAAGTACGGGATTGTGAATGGTGTGAAGACTTCGGATAGAATTACTGAGGTTGAGTCGTTGGTGGAAAAACCAAGTCGTGAGGAGGCTACAACTAACTTGGCAATTCTTGGAAGATACATTGTAACGCCAGATATTTTTCCAATTCTTCACGAAACAAAACCTGGCAAGAACAACGAAATTCAATTGACTGATGCTTTGAACAAGTTAGCTGAAAAACGCAAGATGATTGCGTATGATTTTATCGGCAAGAGATATGATGTAGGTAACAAGCTTGGTTTTGTGAAGGCTACGGTTGATTTTGCACTTCATGATGAGAAAATAAAGGATGAATTGTTAGAGTTTTTACGAGAAAAATAATTATTAGCTATTGGCACAAGGTGTCAGTAGCTTTTTTTTATTGGAAAATAATTTGTTGTGATAAAATAATACAGAGGTGTGTTATGAATATTGCAATCGTAGATGACGAAGAAAATATAAGAAATTTGTATAAGAAATACTGCGAAGAATGGGCAAATATCAACAAAATCGATTTAAAGACTGAACTTTTTTCATCGGGGGAAAATTTTATATTCAATTACGATGAAAATGATTATATAGATATTTTATTGTTGGATGTTGAGATGAAAAAAATTAATGGCGTGGAATTATCCAAGAGAATTCGTGAGAAAAATTCCGATATTCAGATTATTTTCATAAGTGGTTATCCAGAATATATCGGATACGGATATGATGTAAATGCGTTGAATTTTTTGATTAAGCCTATAAAAAAGGAGAAACTTTTCGAACTTTTGGACAAGGCGACTAATCAAATGAACAACAAGGAAAAGTTCATTATAGTAAAGAACGACGGGATTAATACGAAGATTTTATTGAAGGATATCTTCAGTTGCATTTCGGACAAAAATTACGTGGATATTTTCGCACAAAATAAAAGTTACAGAGTTAGGATGACGTTGACACAACTTTTGGATATGCTGGATGACAGATTTTTCAAGGTGAGTCGTTCGGAAATTATTAATATTGAAAAAATCGCAGAAACCAAGAAAGATTATGTTTTGTTGGAAGATGATAGCAAATTTTTGTTGTCAAATGCGAAGTTCAACGAGCTTAACAGAAAAATTATTGAGTTTTATTAGGTGAGATATGAAGTTTTTAAATAAAGTTAGGATTTTGTTTTCAAAAAAGGATGTTTTTGAATATCAACAACAACTATTGAACACTCATTATCAAGAAGTGGAGAATATGTACCGCGATATCAGAAAATTTCGCCACAATTACAGAAATCACTTGCAAACTTTGCGCTCTTTTGTTGCTGAAAATGATATGGAATCTATCAAGAACTACTTGGATAATTTGGATGAGAATTTGCATTCTATAGCTCCTGTGATTAGAACTGGAAATAGGATGGCGGATGCTATTTTGAATTCCAAGATAACTATGGCGACTAATGAAAATATAAAATGCATTGCTGATTGCAAGATTTCGAATATTTTGGATATAAAAGATATCGATTTGGCTACTATTATCGGAAATTTGTTCGACAATGCGATTGAATCGGTGAGAAATTTGCCAGAAGAGGATAGATTTATCAGGATTTATATGGATATGAAGGGCAATAAATTGTACATTTCATTTACTAACAAGACAAGTAGCAAAAAACAGGAGAAGTTTGGCAGAATTTTCAAATCGACAAAGAGCGAGAACAGAGGCCTAGGACTTATCAGTATCGACGAAATCGTTGACAAATACGATGGTTACATCAACAGAAATTCAGAGGACAATGCTTTTACGACGGAAATTTTGATATAGTCATCCCTGTTTTTGATATGCTTATCCCTAAAACGTAAATACGATCGTATTTCGGTTAATATATTATTGGGAGGTAATTATGAAGAAAAAATATTCTACAAATGATAATATAAAATTTATGTTCAATCTTGCGTGGAACAACCAAAAAAGTTTGATTTTCATGCTGATAATTATGGCTATCACAACTGCTGGAATTGATATTTTACAGTTGTATTTTACTCCACAAATTATCAAAATGGTTGAAAACTCACAAGATTTCACAACAATTATGCTTACTGTTGTCGTGTTTGCGGTCTTGATATTCGTCTGTTCAGCGACAAAAGAGTCGTTGGATTTGAGAATATTGTCCAAGAAAATCTACATAAGAAGTATTTTGATGAATCAATGTATAGAAAAATTCTTGTCGATGGATTATGAGATGACATTGGACAAGAATGTGTTGGATTTATCCGAAAAGGCGAACGTAAACTTAGAAGGAAATGATAAAGCTACAGAAAATATCTGGCTTACGATGAAAGACGTTTTGTATTTATTAATCAGCACAAGTGTGTATTTGATTTTACTTGCAAGACTTCCTATTTTCATAATTTTGGTGTCGATTATCGCTAGTTTGATTAGTTTTCTGTATTCCAAAAAACTTAAACAATGGAAGTACGATAATAGGAAAACTCAGGCTAAATTTGAGAAGGAATTCAACTACATTTATTCAGTGAGCAGTCAAGAATACTCAAAAGATATAAGAATGTTTGGCCTAGGAAATTGGCTGGACGATATATACGACAGCGTTTTTGTGTTGTACGATGATTTCTTGAACAAAATGGGCAACAAAATGTTGATAGCAGATTTCTTGGATTGCGTGTTCAACCTTTTGAGAAATTCCGTTACATATTATTATTTGATAAATTTTGCAGTGAATGGCAAAATCGATGTCAGTATGTTCTTGTTGGCTTTTTCTGCACAAACAAAATTCGGATACGATGTTCAAAGATTGTTCAATTTTCTCAGTGTGCTTTTTATGGAAGCGAAGGACATCGCAACTGTGAGAGAGTTTGTGGATTTGGAAGAAAAGTTCAAAAAGGATGGAGGAATCGAATTAAATCCTGACGAGGATATTACGATAAAATTCGAAAATGTGGGATATAAATATCCTGGTAGTGACGAATATGTTTTGAAGAATGTGAACTTCCAAGTCAATCCACAAGAAAAGGTCGCTGTAGTTGGACTTAACGGCTCTGGTAAAACTACTTTGATTAAACTTTTGATAGGATTTTTGGATCCAACAGAAGGTCGTGTGCTTGTCAACGGAATTGATTTGAGAGAACTCAACAGAAGAAAATATTACGAGATTTTCTCTGCGGTATTCCAAGATTATTCTATATTACCGGAAACTATTTACATGAATGTAACTCAATCAAAATCCACAGATGATGTGGAAGGCGTGGAAGAAGTGTTGAAATTAGCAGGTCTTTACGATAAGGTTAAGGGATTCCCAAATGGAGTATTCAACACGATTGAAAAATATATCTACCAAGACTCTCCTGTTTTATCAGGTGGAGAAACTCAAAAACTACTTCTTGCGAGAGCTTTGTACAAGAATTCGAAGTTTTTGATATTGGATGAGCCGACAGCAGCGCTTGACCCATTAGCAGAAAGAGATTTGTACAACAAATACAATGAACTAACGAAAAACCACACATCGATTTTTATTTCTCATAGAATGGCTTCGACGAGATTTTGCGATTACATTTTGCTGATTGGAAATAAGGGGATTGAAGAACGTGGAACTCACGAAGAATTGATGGAAAAAGGTGGAACGTACAAGTATTTGTTCGACACTCAAGCGAAATATTACAGGGAGGACTACAATGCAAAAGAATCTTAAACTATTCAAAGATACTTGGAGTGTTTTGTGGAAAAATTACAAAAAACTAATCATCAACTACACTCTTAACTGTTTATTCTCAGCAGTTTTCCCGTTAATTAGTATTTACGCATCTGCTAGAATGATAGATGGAATTGTCAACAAGATGCCTGTACAATTTGTGGGTAAATGGGCAGTAATTGCTTTGTTATCAGTGTTTTTCATTCAAATTATTATCGCCTTGACGAATAAAATCCAAAACACATACAATGACAAGAAATACGAGATATTTTTCCACATTTTATCCGAAAAATACAATGAATTGGATTACAAACAATCCCAAGATACAGAAATTATTGGAGAAAAATCGAATATAGAACAAAACATAAACTTCGGTGAATTCGGAATTATAAGAGTTCTTTACGCATACGATATGATATTGGAGTCTTTATTGGCGATGATAGGTAGTTTGGTGTTGTCGTATCAATTTTTAGTGACGAAATGGAACGCACCAGAAAAATTTTCGTTATTGAATAGCGCTTGGATAAATGTTTTGTTGATTGTAGTGGTTGTATTTTTATCGTGGATTTCACAGAAAATTAACGGAAAACAATTTGAAATTTGGCATAAAATAAATGAAGAAGGAAAATTTGGAAATCGAGTGTTCTCATTTTATTTTTCTAGGATGAGAGATCAATATAGAATGCTTGATAATAGAATGTATCGTCAATATAACATTGCATCTAATATGCTTAATGAATGTGGGATTTTCAATCCTGGTGGAGTTTTTGACAGAATTATGTCGACAGAAGGTGTCACATACAAAATACTCAGCGAATTTTTCTCGAAATTACAAGTTTTGTTGATATATCTTGTCGTAGTATCCAAATCATTGCTCGGAGCTATTTCAATAGGAATGCTAAGTCAATATTTGGGAAGTTTGATAAATTTTACGAGCAATTTGTCGAAATTCTTGGAAGGCGTTGCATTGTACAAAGGTATCACTCCGTACGCAGAACTTACGATGGATTATTTGCATAAAAAATCGGAATTTTACAATGGAAGTTTGACTACGGAAAAAAGATCCGACAAAAAATACGAAGTTGAATTCAAAAATGTCAGCTTCAAATATCCTGGAACTGACAATTGGGTATTGAAAGATATCAATTTGAAATTCGACATTGGGAAAAAATTGGCGATTGTAGGGCAAAACGGTTGTGGAAAGACTACTTTTGTGAAGTTATTGATTAGATTTTACGATGTTACTGAAGGGGAAATCTTGCTGAATGGAATTAACATCAAAAAATACAGATACGATGAGTATTTGAAAATATTCTCAGTTGTATTCCAAGATTTTAATTTGTTCGCATATCCATTGGCACAAAATGTCGCTTCGGGAATGGATTACGACGAAGAAAAAGTAGTTCAATCGCTCAAAGATGTCGGAATGTACGATGATGTTCGAAAATGGGACAAGGGAATCCAAACTTATCTGTACAAAGATATCGACGAAAATGGAATCAGCGTTTCCAAAGGTCAAGAACAAAAAATCGCCATTGCAAGAGCGTTGTACCAAGACAGTCCGTTCTTGATATTGGATGAACCGACTGCGAGCCTTGACCCTATAAGTGAAGCTGAAATTTACGAGAAATTGGGCGAAATAATCAAAGACAGAACTGCGATTTTTATCTCACATAGGTTATCTAGTTGCAAATTCTCCGACAAAATTATCGTGTTCGACAAAGGAAAAATTGCTGAAACAGGAGATCACGACAGCTTGATTTCCAAGAATGGAATGTACAAGAAATTGTGGGATGCACAAGCGGAATTTTACGTATAGAAAATGTATAACTTCCTCGATATATGGTATAATTTTTGTTAAGGAGGAAGGTATGAATAAAAAGAAATTATTGATAGCTTTATTGTTAGCGTTTTCAATGACAACAGGAATTAGTTACGCCGAAGAAGAAATTATTTCACCAAAAGTTGAAGTAAATGACGGACAAGTTAATCCTGAAAACAATTCAAAACAAGAAAATTCTACAGAAAAAGCCAATCAAAAAGAAAACCAAAAAGAAAACAAAAAAGAACAATCACAAGATGAAAAAGAACAACACAAGGAAGTTCTTACGGAAGAAAATGTAGCTGAAAGAGTCGAAGGACATGACAGATTTGAATCTGCAAACAAGATTCACGATGAGTTTTTCGAAAAGACACAAGAAGTTGTACTTGCATCAAGCGAAGTGTTCGCAGATGCTATAAGCTCAGGCAACATCACTGACGGTAAGATGCCAATCTTGTACACTGAAGGTTCAAAGCTAAACGAAAAAACTAGAGAACAACTTAAGAACAGAAACATCAAAAAAGTTCACATCATTGGTGGCGAAAAGACAATCAGCAAAGATGTCGAAGAATTTTTGAAAAAAATGGGAATCGAAGTTGAAAGAATCGATGGACATGACAGATACGCTGTCAACGCAAAATTAGCAAAGAACAAGAAAGATGCTGACACTTTGGTGTTTGCTAGTGGAGAAAATTACGCAGACAGTTTGAGTTCGGTTGGACTTGCAAACAAAACAAAATCTCCAATCCTTTTAGTTCAAAAAAACACACTACCTACATCAATCAAAGAGTATTTATCTTCAATCGATAAGACGAAAATTTTAAAAAGTTATATTGTAGGTGGAACTAACAGCATTAGCGATTCTGTAAAAGCAGAAATCGACAGCATTCTTAATTTGAAATCTACAAGAATTGCAGGAGCTGACAGATACAAAACAAGTGTTGAAGTATCCAAAATCGCTTATCCAAAAGCCAAAAAAGCTATATTTACAACAGGAGAAGTCTATGCAGATGCATTAGCAGCAGCTCCAGTTAGCCAAAAAATTGGCGCGCCAATTGTCTTGGTTCCAAGAAATAATATTCAATTGGAAAAAGAAGCAAATTCTTCTAACAAAACTCAAACACACGAAAACTACTTGAAGAATTTGAATGTAGAAGAAAAATCTTACGTATTTGGCGGCAGAAATTCTATTTCAGATGATTGCTTCACAAATATTAAAAATGTTTTATTAAAAAAAGAATTAATCAAAGTTTACAACACAGATAGAAATTTATTCAGATTAAAAGATTACGTTGTTAATAACAAAGCTATCTCTTTGTTGACAGAAATGAAAGATGCAGCAAAAAAAGTAATCGATGTTGCAGTAAACAAGATTTTGAAAGTTGTAAAAATTGAAGATAAATGGGTTAATTTGTCATTTAATGGAATTAATGGCTGGGTTAGACCAGAAGGATTCAAATATTACAATCCACAAGATTTTGCTACAGTTCACATAAAAGTTCCAAATATAATGAACCAAATCACGCCAAAATCACAACGTGGAATTAAACAAAAAGCTGCTCCAATTGGTTGCGAACCAACTGCGATGTATCACGCATTGCAAGCAAAAGGCTATGCGCTTGATTACACATACAACGAATTTTTGAATCAACTTCCAATGAACACTAACGACAACGACAAAGGTTTCTCAAAGAATCCATACGTTTGGGATGAATATTATCACACAAGAGTTATGGCGACATATATGAATCCAGAACCAATGACCAAATTTGCAAACAGATTTGCAAATGGTAAGGCGGAAAATATTTCTGGTTCAAATATGAGAGATATTTTGGCTGAACTTCAAAACGGTAATGCAATCATGTACTACGGTACGTTGAGATGGGAAAAACCAAGATGGTCAACAAATGTTTACGGAAAGAGATTTTTCGCAAACAACCACGGAATTTGCATCAACGGATACAATCCAAAAACAAACAGATTCTACTTGGCAGATCCTTGGTACTCAAATGAAATCACAAAATCATATGCAGAAGTTTCGGAAAATTATTTGTCAAGACAAATGGCAGTAGTAGTAAGATAAAAAATGGTCTCTTTTATAGAGACCATTTTTTTATGAGAAATATTCGCAAACTTCATGCACGATTTATAAAATAATATTCGCAAACTTCATGCACAAATATCACTACTGAAATTTCTGTTTACTAATACATACTATTTCGCTAGGGTATAATATCAAAAAAAAGATTTAACTTTATAATTTTATGAGGTATAATATAAATGTAAATACTAAAACGCTATCCCAACAAAAAAGGATGGAGTATTAGATATAGGAAGGAGAAATTCATGAAAAACAAAAAGATTTTAGGTTTAATGTTAGCAGGGGTTATGCTAGCAAATATTGTTCCACAAGTATCATTTGCAGATAAAGGTGTGGATGTTGAAAGAATTAAAGGAAACAACAGATATGAAACATCAATAGCAATCAGCAAGAATGCTTTTGCAAAAAGCGACAAAGTTGTCGTAGTTAGCGGAGAAAAATTCGCCGATGCATTGACAGCAGGAAACTTTGCTAATCAAGCACCAGTTTTATTGACTGAAAAATCAAAGGCTTCTTCTGAGTTGCAAAAAGAAATCGACAGACTTGGGGCAAAAGAAGTTATTATTATCGGTGGTAAGGGATCTGTATCTAAAAGTGTAGAAAAAACACTTAAAACTAAAGGCAAAAAAATCACGAGAATTTCTGGAGATGACAGATACGAAACATCAACAAAAGTAGCAGAAGCATTACAATCAAAAAATATTGTATTGGCCAATGGACAAAACTTTGCCGACGCATTGTCTGCAGCTCCTTTTGCTATTGCAAAAAACAAAACTCTTGTACTAACTAACGGAAAAAAATTACCAAAAGGTATTGATGCAAAAAAAGTTAGCACTATAATTGGTGGTAAAAATTCAGTAAATATAAAAGGATTGGAAAATGTAGATAGAATTTCTGGAAAGAACAGAAACGATACTTCAATCGAAGTTATGAAACAAATCGGAAAAACTGAAAAGGCTGTAATCGCTGATGGAAGAGATTATCCAGATGCATTGTCTGCAGCACCACTTGCAGTTAAAATGAACACAGGAATTTTATTGTCAGATGATTCTGCAATTGATAGCATAAAATCATATATCGACAAGGCAGGAATCAAAAACGTTACAATCGTTGGTGGAGAAAATTCAGTTTCCAAAACTCAATATCAAAAATTAACAGGCGAATACAAACCAGAAACAAAACCTGCAAAGCCAGCTAAGACTGAAAAGAAGCCAGAAAAACAAGAAAAGAAACCAGAAAAACAAGAAAAGAAACCTACAGAACAAGCAAAACGAGTAAAAGATACTAACCTTTCTAACTTCGACATCAACACTCCTCTTTCATTAAGAGAAGAAGAATTAGCAAAATTGGTAAACGAATACCGTCAATCAAAAGGGTTGAAACCACTAAAAGTTTCTAAATCATTGACATTTGTTGCCAGAACTCACAACAACGACCAAAACAAATACTACAGCGAAAGTTGGAAGGATAACAGAGGAATCGAAGCTAATCTTCATAGCTGGTCAAACAAAGGAAAATGGTCACCCGTAATGTATACAGAAGATCACAAACACCAAGAAGGTATGTGGAACAAACCAAAAGAATTGACAAACTTCAAGGTGGATGGATACGAAATTTCTGCAATGAGTGATTTCACAAGAGAAGATGCAGCTTCAAGAGCCCTTAATATTTGGAAAAGGTCTACAGGTCACAATGCTGTTATTACTGGACTAAAACATTGGAACACAATTAGCGTAATGGGAGTTTCAATAAACGGCGGATATGCTGATATTTGGTTTGCAGATGAAACAACAGATCCAGCAGGATTTTTCAATCTAAATTAATTTGTAATTAAAAAATAAAATTTTAAAAATTTGAGAGGCGATTGCCTCTCTTTTTTTGCGGGAAAATTTTCCTATTTTTCTTTATACAGTGAATTTGATATGATATAATTGTTACGGAAATTACTTAGGGGGTTTTTATGGGAGAATATAATATATTTGATATTTTGGGACCTGTAATGATTGGACCTTCTAGCTCTCACACTGCAGGCGCATGTAGAATTGCAAAGACTGCTCTTATGATTGCTGGAAATAAGTTCAAAAAAGTTGAGTTTGATCTTCACGGATCATTTGCAAAAACTTACAAGGGTCACGGTACTGACAGAGCTTTATTAGCTGGTGTGTTGGGGATTGAACCAGACGACATTAGACTTAGAGATTCATTTGCAATCGCTAAACAACGTGGGATCGACTATGTTTTCAGAGAAGCTGACTTGGGGGATGTGCATCCAAACACTGCGAAGATTACATTTACATACGAAGACGGAACAACAATGTACATCATAGGCTCATCAATCGGTGGAGGAAACATCGAGATTATTGACATCAATGGAATCGCTGTTCAATTTACAGGAAGCTATCCTACAATTTTATTGAAATACGTTGATGTAAGAGGAATTATTGCGGATATTTCATCTAATTTAGCTAAACATGGTTACAACATCGAAGGAATGAAGACATTGAAACACGACGGAATCGTAACTTTGATTGTTGAATTGGACAAAAATATCGGCGAAGATTTGACAGAAAATTTGTTAAAAGACAAGAGATTTCTTTTCACAAAATATATTCAACGAAATTAAGGAGAGTTTATGTTTGATACATCACTAGAAATAATAAATACCGTTAAAAAGGACAACAGACCTTTTTACGAATACGTTATAGAAATAGAAAACGAAAGAACTGGCAAATCAGAAGAGTTCATCAGAAATGAATTGTCACACATGCTAGATGTTATGGAAAAATCTGCGACAGATTTCTTGGAAACACCTTCAGTGACTAACCAACATATGATCGACGGATTCGCACACAAAATGCACGTTTACGCAAATGAAAATGAACCAATAGTTGGACAGTTTAATGCAGAAGCAATGGCGATGGCTTTTTCAACGTTGGAAATCAGTGCAGCAATGGGCAAAATCGTAGCATCACCTACAGCAGGTTCAGCAGGAATATTGCCAGCAGCTCTTATGAGTTTTAAACAAAGATACAATTGCACACATGATGAACTTGTCGATGCAATGTTAGTCGCAATCGGTGTTGGACAATTATTGGGAAAATACGCAACATTTTCCGGAGCTGACGGTGGTTGCCAAGCAGAAACAGGTTCTGCAGCAGCAATGGCAGCAGGAGCGATGATATTTTTGAGAGGAGGCTCCATTGAACAAGTATTACACGGAGCATCATTTGCAATTCTACACGTATTGGGACTTGTATGCGACCCAATCGCAGGACTTGTAGAATATCCATGCACATTCAGAAACGCAATGGGTGTTACAAATGCAATGATTAGCGCGGACATGGCATTAGCAGGAATCACAAGTATCGTTCCATTCGAAGAAGTGTGCCAAGCAATGAGAAAAGTAGGCAAAACTCTTCCACCATCATTGAGAGAAACAGGAATGGGCGGAGTTGCAGGAACAAAAACAGGACAAGATATCAGAAGAAAATTTTTGGGCTCATGCAACATAAGTGACGACTACGAAGATTAAAACAAAAAAATTATCCACAAGATTTTATGGATTTATCATAAATTCTTGTGGATTTTTTAATTGAATTATTTGTGTTTGTTTACACTTTTTGCAATCAAAATTGCCAACACAAACGATAAAACAATTTCGAAAGGCATATTCGTAGCGACAAGTCCTCCGAGAAAATATTGTGCCTTAATATGCATAACAGCTTCGATTTGTTTTGCATGACAAATAAACGCCATCCCCAAAACACCAACAGTGTTCATTACACTTCCGCAGATTGCAGGTATTCCGTAGCGAATCACATCGTTTTTGTCTTTTAATTTCTTGTAAACCTGATAAGTTACCACAGCTATCAAAACTCTTGGTAAAACAGAAACCAATGGATTATAAAACATAAATGAAAGAATTGTCGGCGCAATAATATTATTTACCAATGAAAACAAACCGAACAACAATCCCACGAACAAACTAACCCAAGGACCTGCAACCAAAGCAGCAACAATAGTTGGAATATGTAGTGTAGTCACCCTAACAGGTCCAATCGGAATCATACCCAAAGGAGTAAGCCCGAGGACAATCGTCAAAGCGCCAAACACACCGATTTTTGTCAAATCTTTAGTAGTTAATTTCATTTTTCCCTCCTAGAAATCATTTATACAATTATACCACTTATAGATAAAAACATGAAAGAGTAATCTATTTATAAAAAATTCCAATAAGTAATATCTAGTAAATGGGAATTCTTCCATATATAATAAAACATGTATGAAAAATAGGAGGTAATATGAAAAAAATCTTAGGAGTAATTCTTACAGCGAGCATGGTAATGAGCTCATTCACACCAGTTCTCGCAGAAGAACAAAACAAAATCAATGTTGACACAATTAAAGGTGTTGACCGATACAAAACATCAGCAAAAATCAGCCAACAAACATTCCCGAATCACATAAAAACAGTTGTACTTGCTAGTGGGGAAAATTTTGCAGATAGTTTGGTTGCAGGAAGCCTAGCTAACAAGGAAAACGCACCGGTATTATTGACACAAAAAGAAAAGCTTCCACAAGTCATTAAAGACGAGATTACAAGACTGAAACCAGAAGAAGTAATCATAGTAGGTGGAGAAAAATCTGTAAATATTAAAGGCCTTAAAAATGTTAAAAGATTAGCAGGAAAAGACAGATTTGAAACATCCGTTGAAGTTTACAAACACGTAAATCCCAATGGAAAAGTTGCACTTGCAAGTGGATTGAACTTTGCTGATGCATTGTGTGCAACACCACTTTCCTCAAAAGAAAATTTGCCAATTATTTTGACAGATGGACACAATTTACCGAAAGGAATCACAAAGGACAAGGTCGCCTTAATTTTTGGTGGAGAAAAATCAGTAAACATAAAAGGCTTAGAAAATGCGAGAAGATTAGCAGGAGCTGACAGATACGAAACAGCCTTGATAATAGCAAAAGAATTCGGAAATCTTGAAAAATTCGTATTAGCAGACGGAAGAAACTATCCAGACGCATTGTCAGTAGGCCCATTGGCACACAAAAATAATCAACCAATATTGTTGACAGATCCTAGCCACACAGATTTTATCAAACAAATTGTTAGAGATAATAACACAAAAGAAATCACGGTAGTAGGTGGCGAACAATCAATATCAAAGGCACAAATTGAGAGAATCAAAAGTGTCGGAGTAATTGAAGATAAAAAACCAGACACACCTTCAGTCACACCAACACCAAACATACCAAATAAACCGGAAGAAAAACCCGAAGAAAAGCCAGAAGAAAAACCAGAGGAAAACAAACCAGGCGAACAAAAGCCAGAAGACAAACCTGGCGATAAACCAGAAGAAAAACCAGAAGATAAACCTGGCGACAAACCAGAAGATAAACCAGAAGAAAAGCCGGAAGATATTGCAAAAGAAAAAGCTCTAAAAGAAGCTAAAGAAAAAGCTGTTGAAGAATTAAAGAACAATGGAATAACATCACCAGTGTACATTGACCAAATCAACAAAGCCAAAACAGTAGAAGGCATTAATGCATTAAAAGATGAAATCATCAAAGCACATAAGAACAGCGAAGAAAAGCCTGAATATGTAGACATTGAAGATGCTAAGTTATTGAAAGTTTTGAACAAAAACTTAGATGTTAATAGACCTGACGACAAACCAATCACAAAACAAGAAATGGAATCTTTGAAAGAAGTATCCATATTCTTAGACAAGAAGACTAATAAGCCAATATTTACAGAAGAATCCAAAAACACATATTCAATATTAGGGAAAGCACAAGATTTATCCAACACAAAAGATTTCAAATTCTCTGTAACTAGAGGAATGAAGAGCTTAAAAGGAATTGAATATGCTACAAATTTGGAAAAATTAAAAGTAAATGAAAATGAGATTTCAGATCTTACTCCATTAAAAGACTTGAAAAACTTGAAATATTTGGAACTTCAAAGAAACAGAATTGTAGATGTATCACCTTTAGCAAACCTTAAAAATTTAGAGTTTTTGAAATTATACAACAATATAATTGAAAATGTTGAACCACTTAAAGATTTGACAAACTTAACTGGGTTGGATCTTCACAATAATGTAAAGGTTCGTAAAGAAGGAGAAAAGAGAATAAACTACGATGGAATTACAGATATTTCTTCTTTGAAAAACTTGACTAACTTGACATTCTTCGACGTATCGGCAAATAGAATCGAAAATGTCGACATATTACTTGGAATGGAAAAGATAAATCACTTAGATTTTTCAGATAACAAAATCAAAGATTATTCCAAATTAGCAAACTACATTTTACCAAGATATATGAAACAACAAGAGGGAGAAGGAAGCATCGGATTCCATGGACAAAATGTAGAACAAAAACAATCAGTTACTGTTGACAAAAATAAAGTTTCATTCTCACCTGAATACAAAGGGCTTGGAAATTTATTTAATGAATTTGGCAAAGCTTTTGAAATGGAAGATGTTTCTGAGGTTGTAAATGTAACAACTAATGTTGAAGGAGTAACAGCTACTTTTGATGTAAAAAACGATAAGATTAATCTAGAAGTTACAGATGAATTTTTGAAATCAAATGACGGAAAAACTGTGAATGTTAATTTGAAAGTTGTATTTGCAGAAGCTTACGGATGGAACTTGAACGATGTAAAATTACAAGTTAAGAAACAAGAAGAAAAACCTGAAACACCTATTGAAGAAAAAATAGCGATGATTCAAGACGTTCTAAAGGACAAACTTCCAGCAAAAGATGCTATTGCTAAGATTAGAGTTATTGGAGAAATTAACAACATTCCAAGCGACAAATTCATCGTAAAATTGGTGGACGAAGAAGGCAAGGAAACTTATCCTGAAATTGAAGTTACAGGTGATGCATCAAAAGCTTTCAGAATTATCAATATTAAAGTTCCAGAAAATACTTCTGATAAGGAAAAAACTTACGAAATTTTTGTATCATCAACTGGAAAGAAAGAAAATTTCAAAAAAGCTGAATTTAATTTGACACAAGAAAAAGCTTCAGGAACACAAGAAGTTGAAAAAACTTACAAGATTAATTCTAGCAACAAGGACATCGTAATAACAGTAAATGGCGAAGAAAAGACAGTAGCTAAAAAAGGTGATACTGTCGTAGTAAAAGCAAAGTCTGGAAAAGAAATATCGATGTTTTATGTAAGTGGATCAAATAATGATGGAGATCCAATGAAAGTCAACTTCAAACAAGTCGGAGATTCTTATCAATTCACAATGCCAGAAAGTGATTGTACTTTGAATATCAGAACAAAGGATAAGGAAGTTTTAAAAGAAAATATCCAAATGTTAAAACTAACAACTCCAGAAAAAGTATCGAAAGATTCATCCACTGCTACAGTTCAAGTAATGGGTGATTTGAGTGGTATTGCAAATGATAAATTTGTAGTAAAACTTGTTGATAACGATGGAAATGAAACATTCCCTAAGGTAAATGTATCAGGCGATGTAAACAAAACTAAGAGAACTGTTTCTTTTGAAATTCCAAAAAACACGACAACAAAAGAAAAAGAATACACAGTTTACGTATCATCTACAGGTTCTAAAAAAGATTTCGCAACTGTAACTGTAAAAATCACACAAGAAAAATCAGATACAGAAGAACAAATTCCAGAAGGAATAATGAATTTGGAATTAGAAACTCCTGGAATGTTAGAAAAACTAGATGCAGCAGGTGGAAAAGTTGTTTTAAAAGTTATGGGTAATTTCAAAAATGTTACGGATGATAAATTCGTAGTCAAATTAGTTGATGAAAAAGGAAAGGAAACTTTCCCACATGTTACAGTTAGTGGAACTGGTGCAAAAAGAACTTTGGAATTTGAAGCTCCTAAAAATGAAGAGGCTACAGAAAAAACTTACAAAGTTTACGCTACATCAACAGGATCGCACAATAAATTTTATGAAAATTCAGTAGAATTGAAACAAAAGGCGACTGAAAATACAAAAGCTACAATTGAAAAAATCAACGTGCTTACGCCGATATTGAAAAATGCAGAAAAGTTAAGAGCTAATGTAATTGGTGAGAATGTAAATCCAGATAAATTGACAGTTTCGTTCTACAAACTTCAAAGCGGAAAATTCGTTAAAGATACATCTATTAGCTCAAAATTTGAAAAATCAGGGAAATTTGTGCAAATTGTTGCGGATAGTATAGCTTTGATAAAAGGCAATGAAGAAGATGTTTACAAAATTTTGGTAAGAGATAATACAGACCCTTCAAAATCATACGAAGGATATTTCAGAGTTAAATACACTGAAGACAAAGCCAGATATACTGAAATTCTTCCAAGTTATGTTCACGCATCAAAGGATGGTAAGATCATAGAAGTTGGTTTTAATGAAGAAATCGAAGAAATATTTGATGGAAGCATTAAAGCAGGGATAAGTATTGACAAAAATGCCGATGGAAATTACGAAAGATTAGCAAACGGAGATACTGTTGAATTATCAGATAAAAAATTCGTAATAACACTTGAAAAACCATTAGATGTAGAAGGTCTTGGAGTTAAAAAAGCGAAAATAAAATTAAATCAAGGTGTATTTAGAGGTAAAGGTACTGAAAACTTGAACTCAGATGTCGACTATTCTATAAATATAGGAAAGCCAATCATTCGTCAAGCTACTATCGAAGGCAACAAAATAATTACTAATAAGAACAGAAAAGTGACTATAAAAGTAAACGGATTGAATTTGTCAGAAAATGCAAAAGTAAAAGCAGTAATGCAAACAAAACTTGCAACTGAAAACTCTGATATAGCAAAAAAAGGAAAACAACCTGAAGTTCAAGGAAAAATTTCTGGAAAAGATAATGAACAAACTATAACATTTGAACTTCCAGAAAATAAAACTGATAGAACAGTTTCATACGAAGTTTTGTATAATCCAGAAATGAATGGTAAATTCGAAAAATTGCCTGGAAACAATCCAAAATCCAGAGCAAATGCAACAGCTATTTCATTACTAGCAGATGGTGTGGCTGAAAATGCAGCTACACTTGCATTTATGAAAATTCAAACTTACGGAGCAACTTCTACAGAAGCTGGAAAAGTTCCAGATATAACTTACGGAGTGACACCGACAATTCAAGAATCCAAGAAGACATTTACTCACGTTTACGGAACTAACTTGGAAGCGAAGAAAACAAGAGTTAAAATCTTCGATGAAAGAGGAGTTGAATGGTACGTTGTTAACCAACCATCATTAGGAGCTGCTGCATTTAAAATGGTAGTTCCTGCATTGATTGGAATTGATGGCGATGGCAATTATCAAACTATGGAAATAATTGGACCAGGTAACTTGATTGGAGATCACACATTCACATACAAAGTTGCAGTAGATGGCAAAAACTACGATGATAAGGTCACAGTTTCAGTTACAATTCCAGCAAGTGGTAAAACAGATTCAGGAAAATTTGACTTAGATAAACAAGAAACTACATTGAAGTTAAATTACGTCGATGAAAAAGGTAATAAAATTAAAGAATCTACAACAAAAAAATCATACAGTTTCTTTGAAGAATGTGCAGCGGGAATATATCCAGATTCTATCGAACGTTATGAACCTATTAAAATTATTCGTAAATCAGATGGAAAAGAAATAAAATTACCAGGCGGCGTTGATTATACAGACTACAGAAATCTTCAAACGTTATTAGGAGTTAATAAAATTGGCGACAATCCTGAATATACTATAGTTTATGAAAAAACTAAATAAAATTTCACAAAAGCTTCCTTATCGAAGGGGGCTTTTGTTTTGTAAAAAGATTGTAAAACCCTTAAAAATTAGTCAACGATAAGTGGATATGATATAATATTTTATATATAAATAAGAAAAACGAATGACTGATGGAGGTTATTTTGGAAGTTATACAAGTAAAAAAAAGTTTAAATTTGAAAGGCGAGGTCAAGATTGACGGTGCCAAAAACTCAGCGCTTCCTATTATAGCAGCATCTCTTTTAGGAACTGAGCCTATAATTTTAGAAGATGTTCCAAAGTTAAAGGATGTTTCAATTATATTGAAAGTTTTAGAAGAATTGGGATCAAAAGTAACTTATTTGGACAAGAATAAGGTTGAGATAGATAGTAGCAATGTCAATAATTCTGTGACTCCACACGAATTGATGAACAAGATGAGGGCATCATTTTTGGTGATGGGACCTTTGTTGACTAGACTTGGTCAAACAAAAACATATTTGCCAGGCGGATGTGCGATTGGTTCGAGACCTGTGGATTTGCATTTAAAAGGATTCAAGGCATTGGGTGCTGAGATTGAATCGACAGATGAAAAGATTGAAGCTATTGCAAAAGATGGTTTGATTGGTGGGGAAATTTATTTGGATTTTCCTAGTGTCGGTGCGACTCAAAATATTATGATGGCAGCGACGATGGCAAAGGGCGAAACTGTTATCGAAAATGCTGCGAAGGAACCAGAAATTGTTGATTTGGCAAGTTTCTTGAACAAATTGGGAGCGAAGGTTCGTGGCGCTGGTACTTCTACAATTAGAATTGTCGGCGTTGACAAATTACACGGTGCAAGACCTG
>OGSJ01000416.1_pt1 | contig 28922 bp, 26 predicted proteins | sample 1573851 | NCBI WGS metagenome assembly OGSJ01 (sample SAMN03295846, study PRJEB24534) | human gut metagenome | isolation source: fecal sample 6 from infant 6 | host: Homo sapiens | place: USA: Pittsburgh, PA | collected 2014-07 | reverse complement strand
CGCTCCGGATGAATATGATGATCTCATATCAGGAACTTGTTCGCACCTTCCTTAGCACAGTTGGCAACTAACCCGGATGGGATGTTGGAACTGGGCGTTGACTATGGCCGTGCGAATACCACCGATGATTACCACCTGGCAGACGGCGCATCTAAAGATGGTTGGATGTTCACCGCTGAACATACCCAGAGCATGCTGAAGGGCTACAACAAGTTTGTTGTTCAGTACGCGACAGATTCTATGACCACTCAGGGTAAAGGTCTGAACCAAGGGTCTTACGGTTCATCCTCCTTCACCGTTACTAACCCAGACGGTAGTAAAACGAATTACGCCAATAACGTTATTAATAACAACGGTAGCCTGTTCCGCGTACTTGACCACGGTGCAATCTCCCTGGGCGACAAATGGGATCTGATGTATGTCGGTATGTACCAGAACCTCGATATGGATAACGACCTGGGGACCGAATGGTACACCGTCGGTATCCGTCCGATGTACAAATGGACACCGATCATGAGCACCCTGCTGGAAGTCGGTTACGACAACGTCAAATCTCAGCAGACTGGCGATCGCAACAGCCAGTACAAAATCACCCTGGCGCAACAGTGGCAGGCTGGCGACAGCATCTGGTCCCGCCCGGCAATTCGTGTCTTTGCAACCTATGCCAAATGGGATGAAGAGTGGGGCTACGTTAAAAATGGTAACGACGTAACCAAATACGCCGCTGCAACGAACTCTGGTATCAGCACAACCAGCCGTGGCGACAGCGATGAGTGGTCCTTCGGTGCCCAGATGGAAATCTGGTGGTAATTCAGCACTAACCTGACGTAAAGACCGAAAGAGGGGCGCCAGCCCCTCTTGATTACGGTTTAGCGCGCTATTGCCTGGCCACCGCTGAACCCATGCTATCTGAGGTGATAACAATGAAAATGAAGAAAAGTCTCGTTGCCCTTTGTTTATCTGCAGGGTTATTTGCCAGCGCGCCTGGCATCAGCCTGGCCGATGTAAATATTGTTCCGCAGAACACCACCGCGGCTCCAACTATCCCCACTGCTGCGCTACAACAGTTAACCTGGACGCCGGTTGATCAATCCAAAACCCAGGCGACACAACTCGCGGCAGCGGGTCAGCGTCTGGATGTTGCTGGTATTACTGGCCCAGTCGCCGCGTACAGCGTCCCCGCGAATATTGGTGAGTTAACCCTGACGCTGACCAGTGAAGTCAACAAACAAACCAGTGTATTTGCACCAAACGTTTTAATTCTTGATCAGAACATGACGCCATCTGCGTTCTTCCCCAGCAGCTATTTCACCTACCAGGAACCCGGCGTGATGAGTGCCGATCGTCTGGAAGGCGTAATGCGTTTGACGCCAGCGCTGGGCCAGCAAAAGCTCTATGTTCTGGTCTTTACCACAGATAAAGATCTCCAGCAGACCACGACCCTGCTTGACCCGGCAAAAGCCTATGCCAAGGGTGTAGGTAACGCTGTTCCGGATATCCCTGACCCGATCGCCCGTCATACCACCGACGGTCTGCTGAAGCTGAAAGTCAAAACCAGTTCCTCCTCCAGCGTGCTGGTAGGGCCGCTGTTTGGCTCATCCGGCCCTGGCCCTGTCACGGTGGGTAATACCGCAGCGCCTGCAGTTACTTATGCGGCTCCGGCGGCAGCCGTTGCCGCTCCAGCGCCACAACCGGTGAAGAAAAGTGAGCCGATGTTAAATGACACGGAAAGTTATTTTAACCAGGGCATTAAGGATGCCGTGGCGAAAGGCGATGTCGATAAAGCGCTGAAGCTGCTTGATGAAGCTGAACGTCTGGGATCCAAATCTGCCCGATCCACCTTTATCAGCAGTGTAAAAGGCAAGGGGTAAACGTCTCCCCGCAGTGCTGATTTTGCAACAACTGGTGCGTCTCCTGGCGCACCTTTTTTTATCCTTCGGTGCTAATTGTTACACTTATGTTGCTCTGACGATCACTTAATTGTGTTTGCTCACCCCGTAATGCATTTTCTGCGATACAATGCCTTCAGGTTATAAATCGGAGAGTAAGGCATGCCACACCCTGCGTTAACGCAACTGCGTGCGCTGCGTTATTTTGATGCGATCCCGGCGCTGGACCCCCAACTGCTCGACTGGTTGTTACTGGAAGATTCCATGACCAAACGTTTTGAGCAGCAGGGGAAAAAGGTCACCGTAACGTTGATTCGCGAAGAATTCGTTGGGCAAAATGAGGTGGCTGAAGAACTGACGCTGCTGCCTAAAGAGTCTCGCTATTGGTTACGTGAAATCCTGTTATGTGCGGATGGTGAACCCTGGCTTGCCGGACGGACCGTGGTGCCTGAATCAACCTTGTGCGGCCCTGAACTGGCCTTACAGAACCTGGGGAAAACCCCGCTCGGACGCTACCTGTTTACGTCATCGACATTGACCCGAGATTTTATTGAGATTGGCCGCGATGCAGCGCTATGGGGGCGTCGTTCCCGCCTACGGCTGAGCGGTAAGCCGCTGATGCTTACCGAGCTTTTTCTGCCTGCATCGCCGTTGTACTAAGAGGAAGATAAAGATGGAGTGGAGTCTGACGCAGAATAAGCTGCTGGCGTTTCACCGCTTGATGCGTACGGATAAGCCGATCGGCGCCTTACTGCTGCTCTGGCCAACGCTATGGGCATTGTGGGTGGCGACCCCAGGCATGCCGCAACTGTGGATCCTGGCGGTATTTGTCGCCGGCGTTTGGTTAATGCGCGCCGCTGGATGTGTGGTAAATGATTATGCCGACAGGAAGTTTGACGGACACGTTAAACGCACCGCGAATCGACCGCTGCCGAGCGGTGCTGTCACCGAAAAAGAAGCCCGAACGCTGTTCGTCGTATTGGTGTTGCTCGCCTTCCTGCTGGTTTTGACGCTCAACACGATGACCATTTTGTTGTCCGTTGCGGCGCTAGCGCTGGCGTGGGTCTATCCCTTCATGAAACGCTACACGCATCTGCCGCAGGTGGTGCTGGGCGCGGCGTTTGGCTGGTCTATACCGATGGCGTTTGCCGCCGTGAGCGAGTCTGTACCACTGAGCTGCTGGCTGATGTTCCTCGCCAACATTCTCTGGGCGGTGGCCTATGACACACAGTATGCGATGGTTGATCGGGATGATGACCTGAAGATTGGCATTAAATCGACCGCGATCCTGTTCGGCCAGAACGACAAACTCATTATTGGTATTCTGCAGGTCGGTGTACTGGTGCTGATGGCGCTGGTTGGGTGGCTGAACGGACTGGCGTTAGGCTATTACTGGTCTTTGCTGGTGGCGGGTGCGCTGTTTGTGTATCAACAAAAGCTGATTGTTCACCGTGAACGTGATGCCTGCTTTAAAGCGTTTATGAACAATAATTATGTAGGGCTGGTACTGTTTTTAGGACTGGCGATGAGCTACTGGCATCTTTGATCGCTTTTGTGAGACAAAAAACCGGTCGTTGACCGGTTTTTTTATGCCCTATCGGTTTTATATGCAAACACCCATGAAAGCGGATTTGGCTTTAATTAACGTTCAAACGGTCACCTCAACGGCTTTGTGTGATGAGGTAGTCATTGTCATTGGCGAAAAAAACACCGCATCAATACTTCTGCTAATAATGTGATATATCAATTTTCCCCCTCTATAAAAGAGCTATTTTATAAAACATAAGCAATTCTAAACGAATCGTCTTTTGTCCTCTGGATATGTAAATTTTCGTTTCACCGGTAATAATCTTTAAGGCTTAACATATCTAAAATTTATTATTATTTAGTAATCTAATGTTTTTAGTTGTTATATTTGGTCGATAAATATTTATTGGTGAAATAGTTAAGAAAATCGTGACTATCCAATGATGCTGATGAGTTGATGCTCGTCAAAATGCTGCTTTATAACGTGGGGTGTTTAAGGATTTCCTTATTTTTAGCTAAGCCTTGGTCTTTTTTGATATATTTATTATGAATATATGTAGATTTTCTAAAAATGAATTTAGTTTATCTAACGTGATAAATAAAATCCTCCATGATAAATTCTCTCCTGTCATTCAGTACTCGATTAAATTTTAATCTTATCGACGGCTCTGTTTGTTATCATCAAATCAGTATCTAACTCTATAAAAGTATTTTGATTTTATTTATTGTAAAGGATTATACACAATGTTTAAGAAAACACTGTTAGCTGTTGCTGCAACTTCTCTTCTTTCCAGCATGGCTTTTAATGCATCAGCTGCTGATCAGGGGCATGGTAAAATTTCTTTTGAAGGTATCGTAATTTCCGCGCCTTGCTCTATTGCTCCGGGTGACGAAGACCAGACTATTAGCCTGGGTGAAGTGGCTGATACCGCTCTGAACGGCGGTAAATTCTCCCTGCCGGTTCCTGTTCAGATCCACCTGCAAGATTGTACCCTGACTGGCGGTACCACTGAAGCGCCGACCACTATCACTAAGGCAAAAGTTACATTCTCTTCTGCTAACGCAGATGCAGATAGCCTGTTGAAAAACACCGCTGAAGGCAACTATGGCGGCGCTGAGCACGTAGGCGTGCGCCTGCTGACTGAAGGCAATGAAAAGGTGGTAATGGGAACTGCGGTTGAATTCGCTCTGATGGCTGATAACTCTTATCAGGTGCTGAACTTCAAAGCTCGTATGGAGTCTCCGACTACTAATGCGACAGCGGGTAACGTAGCCTCTGACGTTAATTACGTTCTGGCATACCTGTAATTATTTTTATATAGATGATTGTATGAATCAAGCCGGTGGAGGAATCACCGGCTTTTTAGGCTTTTTTAACTGAAAAGGATTTTATGAAAAATACAATTATAAAGGCCGGGTTAAGAAAGCTTCCTGTTTTAATTAAGCAATCTCTGCGTCCTGCAATTATTACCGCCATTATGTTTACCCCGGCTTGGGCGGTTGAATTCAACACAGGTATGATAGATGCTGAGGATAAAGAAAATATCGACCTCAGCCAGTTTGAAAAGAAAGGTTTTATCCCACCAGGACAATACATTACACGTGTTGAAATAAACAAAAAGAAGCTCCCGAATGTCTGGTCCTTTGAGTGGATTAAAGCAGATAATGAAAGCGGTTCACAAATTTGTCTGACCAAAGATGATCTAATATCTTTTGGCTTTGCTGATGAATTCATCCAGTCATTGCGCTCAATCAATGAGCGAGGATGTCTGGATCTCGCCAGTAAACCTGAACTGATTGTCAGGCTTGATAAGGGCGATATGGTTGTTACCATCATTGCACCTCAGGCATGGATGAAATATCAGGCAACAAACTGGACGCCGCCAGAATTCTGGGATGACGGTGTTGCGGGATTCATACTCGATTACAACGTTTATGCCAGTCAGTATAATCCGGACGAGGGCGATAAGAGCCAGAGTATCAGCTCCTACGGCACGCTTGGCTTCAACCTTGGCGCATGGCGCTTACGTTCTGATTACCAGTACGACAAATCCTACGAAGACGGCAAATCTGTTGGCAGTAACAGCAGCATGGATCGCACCTATCTGTTTCGCCCGATCCCGTCTATTGCCTCGAAATTGACGCTGGGTCAGTACGATCTGAATTCAGACATATACGATACATTTCATTTTACCGGTGCTTCGCTTGAGAGCGATGACAACATGCTGCCGCCAGATTTGCAGGGATATGCCCCGCAAATTACCGGTATCGCACAGACGAATGCCAAAGTGACGGTAACCCAGAATGGACGAATGGTTTATCAAACCACCGTCGCGCCGGGACCGTTTAACATTACTGACATTGGCGATACCTTCCAGGGGCAGTTGGATGTGACGGTTGAAGAAGAAGATGGGCGTAAAAGCACCTTCCAGGTTGGGGCGTCCTCAATACCGTTCCTGACGCGCAAAGGACAAGTACGCTACAAAACCTCTACCGGTAAACCGACAGCTGTAGGAAGTACCGATGTTAATAATCCGATGTTCTGGACCGGTGAGTTTTCCTGGGGCTGGACGGGGGATACCTCACTTTACGGTGGGGCACTGCTGACGGCTGATGATTACCAGGCGGCTACGGCGGGTATTGGTTTTAACCTGAACAGCTTTGGTTCTCTCTCTTTTGACGTGACTCGCGCAGAAGCCACTCTGCGTGGAGAAAATGATGAGAACAATGACAAGCAGCGTGGCTATAGCTACCGCGTGAACTATTCCAAGCGGTTTGAGTCCACAGGAAGCCAGGTGACATTTGCCGGCTACCGTTTCTCGGATAAAGAATATATCACCATGAACGAGTATTTAACGGCTCGCAGCGGTGATGACTCCTCCGGCAACCAAAAAGAGAGCTATGTGCTGTCTTTCAACCAGTATATTGAATCGCTGGCGATCAACACTTATCTCAATCTGACGCGTAACACTTACTGGGATGATTCTGCCAGCACTAACTATACGGTATCGATGAGTCGAAACTTCGACATTGGTAGCATAAGAGGGATCTCTTCTTCGTTTACGGTTGGTCGTTCCACATGGGATGACACAGAAGAGATGCAATACTATCTCTCGTTTTCTGTACCACTGGAGCAGAACCGCAGCCTCTCCTGGAGCATGCAGAAAAATGGCAGCGACAGTATGTCCCAGACGATGTCTTACTATGACTCTTCAGATCGCAACAACACCTGGAACATTTCTGCGGCAGGCGATGCGAGTGATTTCCGCGAGGCCGAACCTGCTATTCGCGGGGGCTACCAGCACTATTCGCCTTATGGTCGCCTGAGCGTTAACGGCAGCGTACAGCCTAATGTATACCGTTCAATCACGGCGGGCTGGAATGGCTCATTTACCGCTACACGTTACGGTATGGCATTGCATGATAACGCCTACGGCAACAACGCCCGCATGATGGTAGACGCGGACGGCGTTGCAGACGTTCCGCTGAGCGACAAGCGCACGGTAACCAATATGATGGGGATTGCCGTAACCAACTCGGTCAGTAACTACACCACCTCCGCGGTACGCGTCGACAGCAACAAATTGCCTGACGGCGTCGATATTAATAACTCCGTAATTAGCACTACGCTCACTGAAGGTGCTATTGGCTACGCGAAGCTGAACGCCACAAAAGGCTATCAGATCCTCGGCATTGTCAGACTGGAAAATGGTCGCTTCCCTCCACTGGGCGTTACCGTTGTGGATATCACCAGCGGCAAAGACGTTGGTCTGGTTGCTGAAGACGGTTATGCCTACCTCAGTGGGCTTCAGGAAGACAGTAAATTGCGTCTCCAGTGGGGGAGTAACGTTTGCGAAATAACGCCGCCTAACCAAAGCAATACTGATGGTCAGGCAGTAATTTTACCTTGCAAAACAGTAAACTAATTCAGGATGAATAAGATGAAACCAACATTTATTGTGAAAGGACTTTTGGGTTTACTCAGCGTTTGCTCTGTGGCAAACGCGACTGTCTCACCAGACAGAACACGCATTATCTTTAATGAAACGGATAAAAGCGTCAGCATTAAATTAACGAACCAGAGCAAAACGCAGCCCTACCTGGCGCAGTCATGGGTTGAAGATAAAAATAATCAAAAAACGCGCGAATATATTTCGCCGTTACCACCGTTAGTACGCCTTGAAGCGGGAGAACAAACTCAGGTTCGCCTGATGGGACAGCCGACGTTGCAGCAGCTTCCTGCGGACAGAGAGTCGTTGTTTTTTTATAACATACGTGAAATTCCGCCGCGTACGGAACAAAAAAATACCATGCAACTGGCAATGCAAAGCCGCCTGAAATTATTCTGGCGACCCAAAGCCATTGTGCTGAAAGAAGGCCAGGCAGTACCGATGGAAAAAGTTGAGGTTTCGCGGACGGCTTCAGGCATAACGATTAAAAACGATACCCCTTACCACGTAACAGTGGGTTATATCGGCATTGACGGCAAAACGCTTTTACCGGGAGCCGATGGATTTATGGTCAACCCCTTTGAGCAGGCCACTTCAGAGATTAAAAATCTGCCGGCTAAATTTCAGATTGGCTATATCGGTGACTACGGTGGCTTAAATATGTTCAGCGTAAGCTGCACATCCGTCCAGCCCGTTTGCCATAGTGAACCTGCGCAGAAGGGTAAATGATGAAAACGATTTTAACCTTTCTGGGGGCCGTACTCTTACTGTGTTCATCTTCTGCCTGGGCAATAAACTGCTATAAAGATGTGGTGAATGGGCAAACATCGTTCGGTGTAGAATTACCCAGTTTTACCGTTCCGTCCAACGCGGTGCTTGGCAGTAAAATATGGGAAAGCTCGGATATCAACGTCACAGTGTATTGCGATGGTGCGACAGGCTGGAGCACAAGCAATCAGACGGAGGACATCTTTGCGTGGATTAAACTGACGGCTAAGAACAGTGCTGATGTGTTGAATAACCCTCTGTTTACCTTTGGAGTAACCTATAACGGTGTTGACCATGAGGGGATCGATGAGGGGATTGATACTGGCGCGTGCCTGGATACATTCGAGCAATATTACGATGGGATTTGGCATGACCCTGTCTGTAATGGAAGCACAGTGCAGAAGAATATTACCTTTCCAGCCCGTTTTCGTTTGTATGTAAAACTCAAAGGCTTTCCAGATGACCCTGATGCCATCTATAACTTTGATAATATTAACGTTCTACAGTTTGATGGTAAGGGAGGGGCGAACCTGGCGGCTAATGCGAAAAACCTGCGTTTTAACATTACTGGGATGAACAATGTTCACTTTCTCGACTGCGGCGTGGATATTCAAATCTTCCCTGAAAGCCAGGTGGTCAATTTTGGTCAGGTGAATAACGTTGAAGTGTTGTCGCAAAAAGCGCCGTTTAGCGTATCAACCATACGCGACGCAACTGCAGCCTGTTCTCAGCAGTTTGATGTCACCATGAGCTTTAACACTGACGATTTGTATGACACCAATCGTGTGGATATGGGGAATGGTCTGCTGATGCAAATTCGGGATGAAACGTTAGGCGAAGACCTCCTGATGAATACCTACTATCCGTTTGCCACCTACTATCCGGATGGCGGTGCCAGCACGGTTACCCATAATTACATGGCAAAACTGACGAAAAAACCGGGTAGTGATATACAGTTAGGACCGTTCAGCAAGGATCTTGTACTGAAAATAAACTATCAGTAGCCTAAAAAAAACCGGTCATTTCGACCGGTTTTTTTATGCTTACTCGCCCTGTGTGGCGCTCTCGATGGTCAGACGCACATCTGACGTCACCAGTTCGGCCAGCATCTGGTAGATCTTCATCGTCTCTTCCGGCTCGGCATCCCCGGTATCGCTGATGAATCCTTCGTCACGTAGCGTCAGCACCAGAGAGCTGAACACCGCTTTATCGAAGAATTCCGGCGCGTTAATGCCGTGCAGCACGGAGAGGCGTTGTGCCACGGTGCGGCTCTCTTTCTCCAGCGTGCCACGGTTGATGGACGGGTTGGCGCTCAGTAGCCAGAAGGTGATAGCGTAGCGTTGCAACGTCTCGCGAGCACCCGCAGCCAACAGCTGCAGCGTACGGGAGCGGGCAGGATTAATATGCAGCTCGCCATCCTGTAGAGTAATCAGTCCCTGGCGCTGCATTTCGCTGGCCAGTTCGTCAATCACTCCGGCAAGTTCATCGCGCTCCCAGCGCAGGAACAACTCGGCTTTTAGCATCGGGTACAACGCATCAATATGCTGCTGTAGCGCGACGCGTGAAATACGGCGGTGCTGAGTCACGATGGCTGCCATCAACGAAGGCAGAACCAGCATATGAGCAATGTTATTGCGGTAGTACGTCATCAAGACCGCCTGCTCGCGCGGCAGAATAATGATGTCACCGATGGTGTCTTTCTCGACCTCAAACTTGTTCATCTGCAAGGCGTGGTCGATCAGTTCACTGGCACTTTGCGCAGGAACGGTTGAGTCCGCCGCGTACGGCACGTTGCGCAGCAGGCTCAGGTAGCAGTCGAGCTGCTCGGTTAACTGTTCACGGGTCAGAGAGCGCTGGCGGGAAGCCAACAGCGCGGTACAACACAGGTTCATGGCGTTGGCCGCGCCGGCGTTGTTAATGCGCACCATCAGATCGGCGGCAATGTTATTCACCGTCGGCGTCAGCCAGGCCGGGCGAATCGACTCGATAGGATCGATAGATTCACGCCACTCTGGCACATGCTGGTTGAGGTAAGTCATCAATGGCATTGGTTCACCAAAGTTGACGTAGCCCTGACCCAGGTTACGCAGCTTGCTTAAGCCACGCAGCATTTGTGGCAGACTTTCTTTCTCTTTCGTCGCGCCACGCAGCTCTTTTGCGTAGGTGCCCACTTCCATTACGTGCTCGTAGCCGATGTAGATCGGTACGAGAGTAATAGGACGCGTACCGCCGCGCAGCATCGCCTGAATAGTCATCGACAGGGTGCCGGTTTTCGGGTCGAGCAAACGACCAGTACGTGAACGTCCACCCTCGACAAAGTACTCAACCGAGTAGCCGCGGCTGAACAATTCGCCCAGGTATTCGCGGAATACGGTGGAGTAGAGCTTGTTGCCCTTGAAGGTACGACGAATAAAGAACGCACCCAGACGGCGGAAAATCGGGCCTGCCGGCCAGAAGTTCAGGTTGATACCGGCAGCGATGTGCGGCGGAACCAGTCCCTGGTGGTACAGAACGTATGACAGCAGCATATAGTCCATATGGCTGCGGTGGCAGGGCACATAGACAATTTCATGGCCGTCGTGCGCCAGTTGGCGTACACGCTCCGCATTGTGAACATTAATGCCCTGATACAGACGGTTCCAGGTAAAGCCCAGAATACGGTCCGTCAGGCGGATCATCTCATAGGAGAAGTTGGCTGCAATCTCTTCCATCAGCGCAATGGCATTTTGCTGCGCTTTTTCGTGGGAGATTTTTTTACTGCGCGCTTCATCTTCTACCGCGCGAGCGATCGCTTTTGAAGCTAACAGCTTATTAAACAGATCCTGGCGGGCAGGGAGGCGCGGGCCGACAGCGGCCAGACGCTGGCGAGCAAAGTGCATACGCGCCACGCGTGCCAGCTTCTGGGCAATGATCTTATCCGTACCGTGTTCATCCGCCATACGACGCAGAGAGACCGATGGGGAGAAGCGGACAAAACTGTCGCGACCCAGCCAGGATACCGCAAAGAATTTCTGTACGCCATTTAGCATACGTAACGGCGGATTAACTTCACCTTTTTCACGCCCTGGCGCACGGCCAAACATCACCGAAACCGGCACCATCTGCACATCCAGGTCTGGATTGCTGCGATGTAAGTCGAGATAGTTATGGAACAGCTTGATGGACTCTTCTTTTGGCGTGTAATAGGTGAACACACGCGGGCCGCCGTGAATAAACACGTAGCGCGGCAGTAAAGTCCCGTCTATCTCCAGCGGTTCCAGGGGATCGGGGAGATCGTGCACCAGACATTGGGCACGCAGCGTCAGCAAGTCTGCTTTTGAATTGTACGGTAGGACGTACATAATGGGACGAGACGTATCGAGTCCCAATTCCGGGGCAGGTTCTGCCGGAATAGACTTGCTTTTTACCAGGACGCTTAATGGTAAATTCAGTAATTTGTAGTAAATTCGTGGCCAGCCGGACATAAACGATGTAAAGCCTCTGGTTAATAATGCAAATGCGCTGCAAGGATATCAGAAAGTTTAGTGAATTTCTGTGGTATCCGGTCATACTTCGCGCTGCTTTGCCACACCCTGAAACAAACGGGGTAACGTTACAATGACATTGACGCTAATAATGTAAAAAGGTTCTTTTTGATGGCCAATAATACCACTGGATTTACCCGAATTATCAAAGCTGCAGGCTATTCCTGGAAAGGTTTTCGCGCCGCATGGATCAATGAGGCGGCATTCCGCCAGGAAAGCGTTGCCGTACTACTGGGCGTAGCCATCGCCTGCTGGCTGGACGTCGATGCGATTACCCGCGTGCTGTTGATTGGTTCCGTGATGCTGGTGATGATCGTTGAAATCCTCAACAGTGCGATTGAGGCGGTGGTTGACCGTGTTGGCTCTGAGTATCACGAACTTTCCGGTCGGGCGAAAGATATGGGGTCGGCGGCAGTGTTGCTGTCTATTTTCGTTGCTCTGATCACCTGGGGCATCCTGTTGTGGTCGCATTTGCGATAAGGATTCCACATCTTTATAAATCTCCTGTTTTTTGTGCAGTTTGCGGTTCCAAAATCGCCTTTAGCTGTATATACTCACAGCATAACTGTATATACACCCAGGGGGCGGAATGAAAGCGTTAACGGCCAGGCAGCAAGAGGTGTTTGATCTCATTAGAGATCACATCAGCCAGACAGGTATGCCACCGACGCGTGCGGAGATCGCGCAGCGTTTGGGGTTCCGTTCCCCAAACGCAGCTGAAGAACATCTGAAAGCGCTGGCGCGTAAAGGTGTGCTGGAAATTGTATCTGGCGCATCGCGCGGTATTCGACTGCTGCAGGAAGAAGAAGAAGGATTACCGCTTGTCGGCCGCGTGGCGGCAGGTGAGCCACTTCTGGCGCAGCAGCACATCGAAGGCCATTATCAGGTCGATCCTTCACTGTTTAAACCGAACGCCGATTTTCTGCTGCGCGTTAGCGGTATGTCGATGAAAGATATTGGTATTATGGACGGTGATTTACTCGCTGTGCATAAAACTCAGGACGTGCGTAACGGTCAGGTTGTTGTTGCCCGTATTGATGACGAAGTTACGGTTAAACGCCTGAAAAAGCAGGGCAACAAGGTTGAACTTCTGCCAGAAAATAGCGAATTTAAACCTATCGTTGTCGACCTGCGTGAGCAAAGCTTCACCATTGAAGGGCTGGCGGTAGGTGTCATTCGTAACGGTGAATGGCTCTGATTTTCTGCTGAATCTCTGTAGGCCGGATAAGACGATTACGTTGCCATCCGGCAATGTGCCCGGTAGCGCTGCGCTTGCCGGGCCTGCATCACATTGTCCAGTACGTCTAACTTCTTCTCAGGCCCTCCTGTATGCCTTTCTTTACCTCTTCTGATAAAGCACTCTGGCACCTCGCCTTACCGATGATCTTCTCCAATATCACTGTTCCCCTGCTGGGACTGGTGGATACCGCGGTGATTGGTCATCTGGATAGCCCGGTCTATCTTGGCGGTGTTGCGGTTGGTGCTACGGCAACCAGTTTTCTCTTTATGCTGCTGCTTTTCCTGCGCATGAGCACCACGGGTCTTACTGCGCAGGCATTTGGTGCGAAAAATCCTCAGGCGCTGGCGCGCGCACTGGTGCAGCCGCTAATGCTGGCGCTGGGCGCGGGGTTGCTTATCGCACTGTTTCGTACGCCGATTATCGATGTCGCGCTGCATATTGTCGGGGGAAGTGAAGCGGTACTGGAACAAGCCCGGCGTTTCCTTGAAATCCGCTGGCTCAGCGCACCCGCCTCGCTGGCTAATCTGGTGCTGCTCGGCTGGCTGCTTGGCGTTCAGTATGCGCGTGCGCCGGTTATCCTGTTGATTGTTGGCAATATTCTTAACATTGTGCTCGATTTATGGCTGGTGATGGGCCTGCATATGAACGTGCAAGGTGCGGCACTGGCGACGGTGATTGCTGAATATGCCACCTTACTGATCGGTCTGATGATGGTGCGCAAAGTCCTGCATATGCGCGGAATTTCGCTGGCAATGCTGAAGCAGGCGTGGCGTGGCAACTTCCGCCGTTTGTTGGCGCTTAACCGTGACATCATGTTGCGCTCGCTGCTGCTGCAGCTCTGTTTTGGCGCTATCACGGTGCTGGGTGCACGTCTGGGAGGCGATATTATTGCGGTTAATGCCGTTCTGATGACCCTGCTAACCTTTACCGCCTACGCGCTGGATGGATTTGCCTATGCCGTGGAAGCGCATTCGGGCCAGGCCTATGGGGCGCGAGATGGTGGCCAGTTACTGGACGTCTGGCGGGCGGCCTGTCGGCAGTCCGGTATTGTGGCTATTCTGTTTTCGCTGGTTTATGCCCTGTTTGGCGAGCAGATTGTTGCGCTACTGACCTCGCTGCCGCAAATCCAACTACTGGCCGATCGCTATCTCTTCTGGCAGGTGGTGTTACCGCTGGTGGGTGTCTGGTGTTATCTGCTCGACGGAATGTTTATTGGCGCGACGCGCGCGGCAGAAATGCGCAACAGTATGGCCGTTGCCGCCACAGGATTCGCATTAACGCTGCTAACTTTACCGTGGCTGGGAAATCATGGCTTGTGGCTGGCGTTAACCGTTTTCCTCGCGCTGCGTGGGCTGTCGCTGGCCTTTATCTGGCGGCGTCACTGGCGTAATGGAACCTGGTTTGCCTGAAGGGGATGGTTAAAAATTCCGAATAGTAAATAAAACCCAGAATCCCTGACTAAACTTATTCTCACGTCCAGAGAAAACAGCATGTGTCTGGACATGGCACTCTCGCTATTCACAACCTAACGATGAGGACTTGATGATGAATAAAGACGAAGTCGGCGGCAACTGGAAGCAGTTTAAAGGTAAAGTGAAAGAGCAATGGGGCAAACTGACCGATGATGATATGACGGTCATTGAAGGTAAACGTGACCAACTGGTCGGTAAAGTCCAGGAGCGTTACGGTTACGCGAAAGATCAGGCGGAGAAAGAAGTTAACGATTGGGAAAAACGTAATGATTACCGCTGGTAATTAACCCCTCCCTCCTGAGAGTACAAGGACGTACGCTCTCCCGCTTACCTAGCGCCCAACTTTCTTCTTCACCTGAATCGTATGGTCATGCTGGCACTCGCCAGGATGGCGGCATGACTCAACTTCTACACAGGCCGGACACAGCCCGTGTGCTTCAATAACATTATGTCGCAGAGCAAAGCCCATTTTGGCCGCCAGCGTATGCATGATGTCTTCCACACCTTCTGCGCACTCTTCTTTTACCACACCACAGCGGTCACAAATGAACATCGCGGAACTGTGCGTTGGCTGATCGAACAGATGGCAAAGGACATAGCTGTTGGTGGATTCCACCTTATGCACAAACCCTTGTTCCAGCAGAAAATCGAGCGCACGATACACGGTTGGCGGCTTGGCCTGCGGCTCGGTTTCCCGCAACAGGTCGAGCAGGTCATAGGCGCTGATAGCCCCTTCCTGCAGGCTCATCAGGCGCAGCACTTCGAGACGCTGTGGCGTAAGCCGCACGTTGCGTTGCGCACAGAGTTTTTCAGCTTGAGCCAATAACTCTTGCGTAGTGGTTTTGTCCATTTGGCGCCTCGATTTGCGTGGAAGGTTAATCCCTTACTTTAACATGTTCTGCTTAAAACGCCGAGATCCACCGCGGTGTGCTATACCTGACGCATCGCAATACTGGAAAATAACCATGAAAAGACCCGATTGTATTCGCCACTGGCGTGAGGTTGAGGGGGCTGATGACTCCACTTATCCCGACAGCGATGAGCTATTTGCTATTGGCGCGCCGCTTGCCCGCAAGTTGGGGTTAGGACGACTCGGCATTCATCATGAACGCCTGCCGCCGGGTCGGCGCACGTCGTACCCGCACGCTGAAAGCGATGAGGAAGAGTTTATCTATGTACTGGAAGGTTATCCTGAGGCCTGGATTAACGGGTATTTATGGAAGCTAGAACCGGGCGACAGCGTCGGTTTCCCGGCAGGTACAGGCGTGTGCCATACCTTTATCAATAATACCAGTGAAGAGGTGCGTCTGTTAGTCGTGGGTGAGGCGAACAAAAAATATAACCGCATTTATTATCCGCTTAACCCGGTCTATGCCGCTACACGTGAGGATCGCTGGGTCGACCATCCGCCGCAGTTTTTCGGATCACATGACGGAAAACCGGGGCGTAAATAGCGTTTGTTGAGGGGCAGGGGGAGTGAGCCGCGAGGATGTGGCTCACTATCGTAACGGTCTATGCTATAGTAGCGCCCCTTTTTTAACCGGATGCTTGAATATTCGCCATGCTGCCTGAATCTCAGTCTACCGCTTTTCCCGCTCATCGTTTTTCTATCGCGCCGATGCTCGACTGGACGGACAGACACTGCCGCTACTTTTTGCGCTTACTGTCCAGCCAGACGTTGCTCTATACGGAGATGGTAACCACCGGCGCGATCATTCATGGTAAAGGCGATTATCTGGCGTATAGCGAAGAAGAGCATCCGGTCGCATTGCAACTGGGCGGGAGCGATCCTGCGGCGCTGGCGCAGTGCGCAAAGCTCGCTGAACAGCGGGGTTATGACGAAATCAATCTCAACGTGGGTTGTCCTTCCGACCGCGTGCAGAATGGCATGTTTGGCGCTTGCCTGATGGGGAATGCGCAACTGGTCGCCGATTGCGTCAAAGCAATGCGCGACGTGGTGTCGATTCCGGTAACGGTGAAAACGCGTATCGGCATTGATGACCAGGACAGTTACGAATTCCTCTGCGATTTCATTAACACGGTATCTGGCAACGGCGAATGTGAGATGTTTATCATTCACGCCCGCAAGGCCTGGCTGTCCGGGTTAAGCCCGAAAGAAAACCGCGAAATTCCACCGCTGGATTATGACCGTGTTTATCAGCTAAAGCGTGATTTCCCGCATCTGACTATGTCGATCAACGGCGGCATTAAATCGTTGGAAGAAGCGAAAATTCATCTGCAACATATGGATGGCGTGATGGTAGGGCGCGAAGCTTATCAAAACCCAGGAATTCTGGCGTCCGTTGACCGTGAGATTTTTGCAGCTACCACCGAAGATACCGATCCGGTTACCGTGGTGCGCGCCATGTACCCGTACATTGAGCGTGAACTGAGTAAGGGAACCTATTTGGGACATGTGACGCGCCATATGTTGGGGCTGTTTCAGGGGATCCCTGGGGCTCGTCAGTGGCGTCGCTATCTGAGCGAAAATGCGCATAAAGCCGGGGCAGATATTAACGTACTGGAGCACGCGCTGAAGCTGGTGGCAGACAAGCGTTAAGTTTTCACCAAAAGTTAGTTAATTTCACCACGCCCTGTGCTTTGTCGCGGGGCGTTTTCTTTATAAATCAATGCATTATTTTTGGCATGTTTCTTGTAAAGCAATGGAGAGAATTTCATTTCGGGAGAGAGCCATGCTGGAACTACTTTTTGTGATTGGATTTTTTATCATGCTGATGGTCACCGGCGTATCTTTGCTGGGCGTTCTGGCCGCATTGGTCGTAGCCACCGCAGTGATGTTTCTGGGCGGACTATTTGCCTTGATGATTAAACTGTTGCCCTGGCTGCTACTGGCTGTTGCCGTGGTGTGGGTTATCAAGGCGATAAAAGCGCCAAAAGTCCCACAGTATCAGCGCAATAACCGTCGATTTTACTAAGGTATTGAGCGGTGCGTCACAACCTGCAACATTGCCTTTAGAACCAAATAGGAATTGATTATCAAATCTGTCACTATTGCCAGGTTAACGAATTCATCGAGCTGTACCCTACATACAGCCGAACTAAAAAAAGAAAGGGCTTCCCACGGGAAGCCCAATTTCTTTTTGGGACTCAGGGAATTAACAAGCTCGACCCCTGCGTCGCCCGGCTCTCCAGCACCTCATGCGCGCGCTGCGCATCGGTCAGCGCGAATTTTTGCGCATCTGACACCTCCACTTTGATGACGCCGCTGGCGATCAGCGAGAACAGCTCGTTGCTGGCTTCCTCAAGTTCTTCCCGGTTGGTGATGTATCCTTGCAGGGAAGGGCGAGTCACATACAGCGAACCTTTCTGGTTCAGTATGCCGAGGTTAACGCCGGTTACCGCGCCTGACGCATTGCCGAAGCTGACCATCAGACCACGGCGCTGCAGACAGTCCAGCGACGCTTCCCACGTGTCTTTCCCCACCGAGTCATACACCACGCGCACTTTTTTGCCGCTGGTGATCTCCTTCAGCCGCTCAACAATGCTCTCTTCACGGTAGTTAATCACCTGCCAGGCGCCCGCCTGCAGCGCGCGCTGCGCTTTTTGTGCATTTCCGACGGTGCCGATAAGCTTCGCGCCCAGTGCCTTTGCCCACTGACAGGCGATGAGCCCGACGCCACCCGCTGCGGCATGGAACAGGAACTGCTCGTCGGGTTTAATTTCATAGGTTTTGCGCAGCAGGTAGTAAACCGTCAGGCCTTTCAGGAACGAGGCCGCCGCCTGCTCAAAGGAGATGGCGTTAGGCAGCAGGGCGGCTTTATCCGCCGGAACGTTGTGGACGGAGCTGTAAGCGCCCAGCGCAGACTGCGCGTATACCACGCGATCGCCCTCTTTAATATGCTTAACCGCGCTGCCCACTTTAACGACGACACCGGCTGCCTCGGTGCCCAGGCCGCTCGGCATTGACGGCGGCGGGTAGAGACCGCCGCGAATATAGGTGTCGATGTAGTTAATGCCGATGGCTTTGTTTTCAACCTGCACTTCGTTTTCGCCAGGCGCGGTGGGGGTGAACTCCACCGCTTTCAGTACGTCTGGCCCACCGTGTTTCTGGAATTCAATGCGCGTTGCCATGCTCCCTCCGTAAGAAAAATATGGTAATCTTTCGACCCACTCTTTATCTCGGTAACTCCATTCACTATGGCAGGAAACAAACCCTTCAACAAACAGACTGAACCTCGCGAGCGTGATTTCCAGGTCGCAGGGTTAAAGGTCCCGCCGCACTCGATTGAAGCGGAACAGTCGGTGTTGGGCGGTTTAATGCTGGATAACGAACGCTGGGACGACGTTGCCGAGCGCGTTGTTTCGGAAGATTTCTATACTCGCCCGCATCGCCATATTTTCACCGAAATGGCGCGCCTGCAGGAGTCGGGCAGCCCGATCGACCTGATTACGCTCGCCGAATCGCTGGAGCGTCAGGGGCAGCTGGACAGCGTCGGCGGATTCGCCTACCTGGCGGAATTATCGAAAAATACGCCAAGCGCGGCGAACATCAGCGCTTATGCCGATATCGTCCGCGAGCGCGCGGTGGTACGCGAGATGATCTCGGTGGCGAATGAAATCGCCGAAGCCGGTTTCGATCCCCAGGGCCGCACCAGCGAAGATCTGCTCGACCTCGCCGAATCCCGGGTCTTTAAAATCGCCGAAAGCCGCGCGAATAAAGATGAAGGGCCGAAAAATATCGCCGACGTGCTCGACGCCACCGTGGCGCGAATTGAGCAGCTCTTCCAGCAGCCGCATGACGGCGTCACCGGGGTCAATACCGGCTATGACGATCTCAATAAAAAGACCGCCGGTCTTCAGCCGTCGGATCTGATTATTGTTGCCGCGCGTCCATCGATGGGTAAAACGACGTTTGCGATGAACCTCGTGGAAAACGCGGCGATGTTGCAGGATAAACCGGTGCTTATCTTCAGTCTGGAGATGCCCTCGGAGCAGATTATGATGCGTTCTCTGGCCTCGCTGTCGCGCGTTGACCAGACCCGTATTCGAACCGGTCAGCTGGATGATGAAGACTGGGCGCGCATTTCCGGCACCATGGGGATTCTGCTGGAAAAACGCAACATCTATATTGATGACTCCTCCGGCCTGACGCCGACGGAAGTGCGTTCACGCGCGCGGCGTATCGCCCGCGAGCACGGCGGCATCGGCCTGATTATGATCGACTACCTGCAGCTGATGCGCGTGCCGTCGCTCTCCGATAACCGTACGCTGGAAATCGCCGAAATTTCCCGCTCGCTCAAGGCGCTGGCGAAGGAGCTGCAGGTGCCGGTGGTGGCGCTGTCGCAGCTTAACCGCTCCCTGGAACAGCGTGCGGATAAGCGCCCGGTGAACTCCGACCTGCGTGAATCTGGCTCCATTGAGCAGGATGCCGACTTAATCATGTTTATCTACCGTGATGAGGTTTACCACGAAAACAGTGACTTAAAAGGCATCGCCGAAATTATTATTGGTAAACAGCGTAACGGTCCTATCGGGACGGTGCGCCTGACGTTTAACGGTCAGTGGTCGCGTTTTGATAATTATGCTGGGCCACAATACGACGACGAATAAATAATTTGGCTATTTTATTGGCGATTTTGGGATTGGGCAGTGCTCGCCATCCTCACGTACTTCAGTACGCTCCGGTGGCTGCGCGCTGGCCGCACCCAAACTCGCTGCATCAATAACGCCAAATTTGAGATAAATAATTCAAGGAATTCAAATGCAAGCGGCAACTGTAGTCATTAACCGCCGCGCTCTGCGACACAACCTGCAACGTCTGCGTGAACTGGCTCCTGCCAGTAAACTGGTTGCGGTCGTGAAAGCGAACGCCTACGGCCATGGTCTGTTAGAGACCGCGCGAACGCTCCCCGATGCGGACGCTTTTGGTGTCGCTCGTCTTGAAGAAGCCCTGCGGTTGCGAGCGGGAGGGATCACGCAGCCCATCCTGCTGCTGGAGGGATTTTTTGATGCCTCCGATCTGCCGACTATTTCCGCGCAGCGTCTGCATACAGCCGTCCATAACCAGGAGCAGCTCGAAGCCCTGGAAGCCGCTAATCTGGTTGAACCCGTTACCGTCTGGATGAAGCTCGACACCGGTATGCACCGCCTGGGCGTACGCCCTGAGCAGGCCGAGGCGTTTTATCAGCGCCTAACTCAATGTGAAAATGTGCGCCAGCCGGTCAATATCGTCAGCCATTTTGCGCGCGCAGACGAACCTGAATGCGGCGCGACCGAAAAACAGCTCGATATCTTCAACAGCTTTTGCGAGGGCAAACCTGGGCAGCGTTCGATTGCCGCATCGGGCGGTATTCTGCTGTGGCCACAGTCTCACTTCGACTGGGCGCGTCCGGGACTGATTCTGTATGGTGTGTCGCCACTGGAAAATCACTCCATCGGTGCTGATTTTGGCTGTCAGCCGGTGATGTCGTTGACCTCCAGCCTGATTGCGGTGCGTGAGCACAAAGCGGGCGAACCGGTTGGCTATGGTGGAACCTGGCAGAGCGAGCGCGATACGCGTCTGGGCGTTGTGGCAATGGGCTATGGTGATGGTTATCCGCGTGCGGCGCCGTCTGGGACGCCGGTACTGGTCAATGGCCGTGAAGTGCCGATCGTCGGTCGCGTTGCGATGGATATGATCTGCGTCGATTTAGGCCCCGAAGCGCAGGATAAAGCCGGCGATTCGGTGATTCTGTGGGGGGAGGGACTGCCCGTTGAACGCATTGCTGAAATGACGAAAGTAAGTGCTTACGAACTTATTACGCGCCTGACCTCAAGGGTGGCGATGAAGTATATCGATTAGCAGAATGATGTGCTGGACAGGCGGTTACGCCGCCTTCCGGCAATATTACCCTCAACATCCTCTCGATCTTCTCCCGCTTCCGGTTTATTGTGTTCTTAACCCTTGCCTGTAAACCTGGAGAACCACACGTGTTTCAGAAAGTTGACGCCTACGCCGGCGACCCGATTTTATCGCTCATGGAGCGCTTCAAAGAAGATTCACGTAGCGACAAAGTGAACCTCAGCATCGGCCTGTATTACAACGAAGACGGAATTATTCCTCAGCTTAAAGCGGTGGCGGAAGCGGAAGCTCGACTTAATGCCAAACCGCATGGTGCTTCGCTGTATCTGCCGATGGAAGGTCTGAACACGTATCGTCATACTATTGCGCCGCTGCTGTTTGGCGCAGATCATCCGGTTCTCCAGCAGCAGCGCGTCGCAACTATTCAGACGCTGGGCGGCTCCGGTGCGTTAAAGGTTGGCGCAGACTTCCTGAAACGCTATTTCCCTGATTCTGGCGTATGGGTCAGCGATCCGACCTGGGAAAACCATATCGCGATTTTTGAGGGGGCTGGATTCGAAGTAAGCACTTACCCCTGGTATGACGACACGACTAACGGCGTGCGTTTCAACGACCTGCTGGCAGCGCTGAATACTTTACCGGCGCGCAGCATCGTGCTGCTGCATCCGTGCTGCCATAACCCGACGGGTGCGGATTTAACTCCTGCGCAGTGGGATAGCGTTATTGAGATCCTGAAAGCACGCGATTTGATTCCGTTCCTGGACATTGCTTACCAGGGCTTCGGTGGTGGAATAGAAGACGACGCCTATGCGATTCGCGCCATTGCCAGCGCCGGATTGCCCGCTCTGGTCAGTAACTCATTCTCGAAGATTTTCTCCTTGTACGGCGAGCGTGTCGGCGGACTGTCTGTAGTATGTGAAGATGGTGATACTGCCAGCCGCGTTCTGGGGCAGCTAAAAGCGACGGTACGCCGGAACTACTCCAGCCCGCCAAACTTTGGTGCGCAGGTAGTTGCCGCGGTACTGGGTGATGACGCGCTGAAAGCCAGCTGGCTGGCGGAAGTCGAAGAGATGCGTACCCGCATTCTGGCGATGCGTCAGGAGCTGGTTAACGTATTGAATGCAGAGATCCCGGGCCGTAACTTTGACTACCTGCTGCAACAGCGCGGTATGTTCAGCTATACCGGGCTTAGCGCAGCCCAGGTTGATCGCCTGCGCGATGAGTTCGGTGTGTACCTGATCGCCAGCGGTCGCATGTGCGTAGCTGGGTTGAATCACGGTAACGTGCAGCGCGTGGCAAAGGCATTTGCCGCCGTCATGTAACCGGCTTTGTATGTTGCCGGATGGCTGCGTAAATGCCTTATCCGGCTTACAAAGGTATATGGATTTTCGTTTGTAGGTCTGATAAGCGTCGTGCCATCAGGCACGCTTTCCTGTGTGATCGTGCTCCTTTTCCAGGGCAAAACCAGAGAAAATCCTTCCTTTCCCTCCCCCTAAGGGGTAAGGTCAGATAGTTTTTTGACCAGTTGTTAATAAAAAAATGATAACTAACTGACTACTTAGGGAAAAATATGCGCAAGTTTACGTTGGCACTGAGTGCCGTTTGTTTATTGTTCACGCTAAATCAGCCAGCCCAGGCACTCGTTTCTTCTCCCTCTCAGCTCAATCCAGGCACCAATGTTGCAAAACTCGCTGAGCAGGCTCCCATTCACTGGGTCTCCGTGGCACAAATTGAAAACAGCCTGGCCGGACGTCCGCCGATGGCGGTCGGGTTTGATATTGATGACACAGTCCTCTTTTCCAGCCCAGGCTTCTGGCGCGGTAAAAAAACGTATTCTCCGGACAGTGAGGATTACCTGAAGAATCCGGCCTTCTGGGAAAAAATGAATAACGGCTGGGACGAGTTCAGTATTCCAAAAGAAGTCGCGCGCCAGCTAATTGATATGCATGTGCGTCGTGGTGACAGCATCTTTTTCGTGACCGGGCGTAGCCAGACGAAGACTGAAACGGTGTCGAAAATGTTGTCTGATAACTTTCACATCCCGGCAGGCAATATGAATCCGGTCATTTTTGCCGGCGATAAGCCGGGCCAGAACACCAAAACGCAGTGGTTGCAGGATAAAAATATCCGCATGTTTTACGGTGACTCCGATAATGACATCACTGCCGCTCGCGACGTGGGTATTCGTGGTATTCGCATTTTGCGCGCCTCTAACTCCACTTATAAGCCGCTGCCACAGGCCGGTGCGTTTGGTGAAGAGGTGATCGTCAACTCGGAATATTGAGGACACTGGCTGCGGATTGCTGTTTTTTTAAACAAATTTACATTGCTGGCTTTTACCTTTTGCGGACTTGCTGCACACTGAATAAATGATGTTCTCATTAGGCAATATGCTGGTAAGGGGAATAACGATGACTAATTCGGAGTTGCTGCAATACTGCATGGCAAAAATGGGCGCGGAGCAGAGTGTTCACAGTGACTGGAAGGCCACGCAAATCAAAGTCGAAGATGTGCTTTTTGCCATGGTAAAAGAGGTGGAAGAACGCCCGGCGGTGTCTCTGAAAACCAGCCCAGAACTGGCAGAGTTGTTGCGCCAGCAGCATAGCGATGTTCGGCCAAGCAGGCATCTCAATAAGGCGCACTGGAGTACGGTGTATCTGGACGGCTCGCTGCCGGATTCACAGATTTATTATCTGGTCGACGCTTCTTATCAGCAGGCTGTGAACACGCTGCCTGCTGATAAACGGCGGATACTGACGCAGCCCTGAACGGTCTTGTTAAGCGTAGCGCCATCAGGCACAACCGTTGCCTGATGCTGCGCAAGCGCCTTATCAGGCCTACAAGCTTTATGCGTGTTCTGTGGGCCTGATAAGTGTTGCGTAATTACAACAGTGGTTTGAGGAAACGTGCCGTGTGTGAGGCTTCACACTCAGCGACCGTTTCTGGTGTGCCGGAGACAAGAATTTCGCCGCCGCCGCTGCCACCTTCCGGACCGAGATCGACAATCCAGTCAGCGGTCTTAATCACGTCCAGATTGTGCTCAATCACCACGATGGTGTTGCCCTGATCCCGGAGCTGATGCAGCACGTCCAACAGTTGCTGAATATCCGCAAAATGCAGACCGGTGGTCGGCTCATCGAGAATATACAGCGTTTGCCCGGTACCGCGTTTTGACAGTTCGCGCGCCAGCTTCACGCGCTGCGCCTCGCCGCCCGAGAGTGTGGTAGCGGACTGACCCAGTCGGATGTACGTCAGGCCAACGTCCATTAGTGTTTGCAGCTTACGCGCCAGCGCCGGAACGGCATCGAAGAACTCGCGTGCTTCTTCAATCGTCATATCCAACACTTCGTGGATAGTTTTGCCTTTGTACTTAATTTCCAGCGTTTCGCGGTTATAGCGCTTGCCTTTACATTGATCGCACGGCACGTAGATATCCGGTAGGAAGTGCATTTCGACTTTGATCACGCCGTCGCCCTGACAGGCTTCACAGCGTCCGCCGCGGACGTTAAAGCTGAAACGCCCCGGGGTATAACCGCGTGCACGTGACTCCGGCACGCCGGCAAACAGTTCGCGCACTGGCGTAAACACGCCGGTGTAGGTTGCCGGGTTAGAACGCGGCGTACGGCCAATCGGGCTTTGGTCAATGTCGATCACTTTGTCGAAATGTTCCAGGCCCTGAACGTCGCGATACGGCGCAGGTTCAGCCAGCGTCGCACCGTTCAGCGCCGTCTGCGCAATCGGGAACAGAGTATCGTTAATCAGTGTCGATTTACCCGAACCGGAAACACCGGTAATGCAGGTAAATAAACCTACCGGCAGCGTCAGGGTGACATCTTTCAGGTTGTTGCCGCGTGCGCCGGTGAGCTTCAGCACTTTCTCTGGGTCAGCCGCAACGCGCTGTTTAGGCACTTCAATCTTGCGTTTACCGCTCATGTACTGGCCGGTCAGCGACTCAGGCACTGCCATGATGTCGTCGAGCGTCCCTTCGGCGACGACCTGACCGCCGTGAACACCCGCGCCGGGGCCGATATCGATAACGTGGTCAGCGGCGCGAATCGCATCTTCATCGTGCTCGACTACAATGACGGTATTACCCAGATTACGCAGGTGGATAAGCGTACCCAGCAAACGCTCGTTATCGCGCTGATGCAAACCGATAGACGGTTCATCCAGCACGTACATTACACCGACCAGACCCGCGCCGATCTGGCTTGCCAGACGAATACGCTGGGCCTCACCGCCGGATAGCGTTTCCGCCGACCGCGATAGCGTCAGATAGTTGAGGCCGACGTTGACCAGGAACTTCAGACGATCGCCAATCTCTTTAAGAATTTTCTCGGCAATCTTCGCCCGCTGACCCGCAAGCTTCAGATTGTTGAAGAAATCCATTGCATGACCGATGCTCATGTCAGAAATTGCAGGCAGCGGCGTATTTTCAACAAATACGTGGCGGGCCTCGCGACGTAAACGCGTCCCTTCACAGCTGGCGCACGGTCGGTTACTGATGAATTTGGCTAATTCTTCGCGTACCGCACTGGATTCCGTCTCTTTATAACGGCGCTCCATATTGTGCAGCACACCTTCAAACGGGTGACGACGTACGGAAGTATCGCCGCGATCGTTCATGTATTTGAATTCGATATTTTCTTTACCCGAACCGTACAGCACCACTTTATGCACGGTAGGGCTCAGGCTGGCCCATGGGGCTTCAACGTCGAATTTATAGTGTTCAGCCAGAGACTTAAGCATCTGGAAATAATAGAAGTTACGGCGATCCCAACCACGAATAGCACCACCGGCCAGCGACAGTTCCGGGTTTTGAATCACCCGGTCAGGATCGAAATACTGCTGTACGCCGAGACCGTCACAGGTTGGACACGCGCCCGCTGGGTTGTTAAACGAGAACAGCCGAGGTTCCAGTTCGCGCATGCTATAGCCGCAGATAGGGCAGGCGAAGTTAGCGGAGAACAGAAGCTCTTCCGCTTTCGGGTCGTCCATATCGGCGACCACCGCCGTACCACCGGACAGTTCCAGCGCGGTTTCAAAGGATTCAGCCAGTCGTTGGGTGAGATCGTCACGAACTTTAAAGCGGTCAATCACCACTTCAATAGTGTGTTTCTTTTGCAGCTCAAGCTTGGGCGGATCGGAAAGGTCACACACTTCGCCGTCGATACGGGCGCGGATATAGCCCTGGCCCGCCAGGTTTTCCAGCGTTTTGGTGTGCTCGCCTTTACGCTCCTTAATTACCGGTGCCAGCAGCATCAGACGTTTGCCTTCCGGTTGGGACAGGACGTTGTCCACCATCTGGCTAACGGTCTGCGCTGCCAGGGGAACGTCGTGATCCGGACAGCGCGGCTCGCCAACGCGGGCAAACAGTAGACGCAGATAGTCGTGAATTTCGGTAATTGTACCTACCGTGGATCGCGGGTTATGGGACGTCGATTTTTGTTCAATTGAGATGGCAGGAGAGAGCCCCTCAATGTGGTCGACATCCGGTTTTTCCATCAGCGACAGAAATTGACGCGCGTACGCGGAAAGGGATTCAACGTAACGACGCTGCCCTTCGGCATATAAGGTGTCGAAAGCGAGCGAAGATTTGCCTGAGCCCGAAAGCCCGGTGACGACAATCAGCTTGTCGCGCGGGATGACGAGGTTGATGTTTTTGAGATTATGGGTGCGGGCGCCCCGAACTTCGATCTTATCCATTCACCTTTCCCGGTAGATACGCGGATTGCCTGGTTTGTTAGAAGGACAAACGGCAGAAACGGCTAATTATGACACAATTTAACCTGTTTGAATATACAGTATTGGAATGCATTTCCCGGCGAGGTATGCAAAAATGTCGTACCGCGAGAGTTCTCTGGAACATACTTCCCAGCTATCAACATAGCACCTGGAAATGGTACACTCGCGCGTTTACACTATTAAGAAACGCATTCAGGAGACACAAACATGGCCAGCAGAGGCGTAAACAAGGTGATTCTCGTCGGTAATCTGGGCCAGGACCCGGAAGTACGCTACATGCCGAGTGGTGGCGCAGTTGCCAACATTACGCTGGCTACTTCCGAATCCTGGCGTGATAAAGCGACCGGTGAAATGAAAGAGCAGACTGAATGGCACCGCGTTGTGCTGTTTGGCAAACTGGCGGAAGTGGCCAGTGAATATCTGCGTAAAGGTTCCCAGGTCTATATCGAAGGTCAGCTGCGTACCCGCAAATGGACCGATCAGTCCGGCGTAGAAAAGTACACCACTGAAGTTGTTGTTAACGTTGGCGGCACCATGCAAATGCTGGGCGGTCGTCAGGGCGGTGGTGCTCCGGCAGGTGGCGGCCAGCAGCAGGGTGGTTGGGGTCAGCCTCAGCAGCCGCAGGGCGGCAATCAGTTCAGCGGCGGTGCGCAGTCTCGTCCGCAGCAGTCCGCTCCGGCAGCGCCGTCTAACGAACCGCCGATGGATTTCGACGACGATATTCCGTTCTAAGATAGCTGAACGTATTAACGTTCGTACTAATGAAAACCCCGTTGCGACGGGGTTTTTTTACATCTCTTATTCAGAATTAATTATTCGGTATTTTCTGGTTTATCATCGTTGCTTGATGATTCATTTAATGCGAGCTGATTGGCGCTAACATTCGATAATATTTATTTATAACCATGGGAAATAAAAATAAATGTAGGTATTATCGAATAATAAAAGAAAATATGAAGATAATAATTGGTGGATATGTGTCGTACATTCAAATTCTTCTTTTTGAGATAGTTTCCCGGCGAATAATATTTAATTAAATTAATGGAAAAAATGTATTTTACTGCATGGTAAATATTGACAAATTAATGTCTGGCTTTAAATAATACTTTTGGCTTATCAATTCTTCGTTAATGAAAATACGTTTATTATCCGCTGCTTTTTATTGGTGGGGGTTGATAAATGCTTTGATAAACTATTTATTATGGAGCTGATTATGTATCAACGGAAGATAAACCCTAAAGCAATAATACCCTTCGCACTTTCATTTACCGCGGCACAGTTGGTTTGTGCTGGATTAGCGAGTGCAAAAAACTATGAACTAAATTATATAGATGTTGATGGTGGTCAGGAAGGGATCATCATTCGGGATACGATTGCTGATGACAAAAACTATGACATCACGGTGAATATTGATAACCCTGTGCGAGATGAAAACAACGGTCTTGAGGTGAAGATTGGCAGCATCACCAAAGACCAGGCGGGAGAGTATCACATTGGCAATTACAACGTTAATATTAGCGGAACCACACAGCAGGAACACCGCGCAGGACTGGCTTTTTTTGGCTTATCCGCCGAAGGTCAGAACACCAACGTCACCATTGATAACTTTAGTCTGAAAAATACTTTCTTAATCGGTTCTAAATATACCCATAACAATACCGCGTTGTATGCGGGAAGCGGCGCGAATATCTCTGTAAACGGCAATGTGTACATCCGTTCAGAGGTTGAACATACCAACGATGGGGAAGATGCCACGCTGGCAAATAATGGAATCTATGCTCGCGGTGCAGGTTCAACTATTACGGCGAACGGTGGCGATGTTTAGGAAGGTGCGAACAAGTCCCTGATATGAGATCATGTTTGTCATCTGGAGCCATGGAACAGGGTTCATCATGAGTCATCAACTTACCTTCGCCGACAGTGAATTCAGCAGTAAGCGCCGTCAGACCAGAAAAGAGATTTTCTTGTCCCGCATGGAGCAGATTCTGCCATGGCAAAACATGGT
>OGSJ01000387.1_pt1 | contig 31506 bp, 23 predicted proteins | sample 1573851 | NCBI WGS metagenome assembly OGSJ01 (sample SAMN03295846, study PRJEB24534) | human gut metagenome | isolation source: fecal sample 6 from infant 6 | host: Homo sapiens | place: USA: Pittsburgh, PA | collected 2014-07 | reverse complement strand
GTAGCGCCGCCGACCAGGGCGTACCGGCCAGTGGCCAGGGGAAACTGATTACGGTTAAAACCGACGTGCTTGAGCTGACTATCAACACCAACGGTGGCGATATTGAGCAGGCGCTGCTTCTGGCGTATCCAAAAACGCTGAAATCGACCGAACCGTTCCAGTTACTGGAAACCACGCCGCAGTTTGTCTACCAGGCGCAGAGCGGCTTAACCGGCCGTGACGGTCCGGATAACCCGGCAAACGGCCCCCGTCCGCTGTACAACGTCGATAAAGAGGCGTTTGTGCTGGCCGATGGCCAGGATGAGCTCGTTATCCCGCTGACCTACACTGACAAAGCCGGCAACGTCTTCACCAAAACCTTCACCCTGAAGCGCGGTGGCTATGCGGTGAACGTGGGTTACAGCGTGCAGAATGCCAGCGAGAAGCCTCTGGAAGTCTCGACCTTCGGTCAGCTGAAGCAGACCGCTGCGCTGCCGACCAGTCGCGATACGCAGACCGGTGGCCTGTCCACGATGCATACTTTCCGTGGCGCCGCGTTCTCCACTGCGGATTCGAAATACGAAAAATATAAATTCGATACCATTCTGGATAACGAAAACCTGAACGTCAGCACCAAAAACGGTTGGGTTGCCATGCTGCAGCAGTACTTCACCACCGCATGGGTGCCGCGGAATAACGGGACGAATAACTTCTACACCGCCAACCTCGGCAACGGCGTTGTCGCTATTGGCTACAAATCGCAGCCGGTACTGGTGCAGCCAGGCCAGACCGACAAACTGCAGAGCACGCTGTGGGTCGGCCCGGCTATTCAGGACAAAATGGCTGCCGTTGCGCCGCACCTGGATCTGACCGTCGACTACGGCTGGCTGTGGTTCATCTCCCAACCGCTGTTCAAGCTGCTGAAATTCATCCACAGCTTCCTCGGCAACTGGGGCTTCTCGATCATCGTTATCACCTTTATCGTTCGTGGCATCATGTACCCGCTGACCAAAGCGCAGTACACCTCCATGGCGAAGATGCGCATGCTGCAGCCGAAGATTCAGGCCATGCGTGAGCGTCTGGGCGACGATAAACAACGTCAAAGCCAGGAGATGATGGCGCTGTATAAAGCGGAAAAAGTAAACCCGCTGGGCGGCTGCTTCCCGCTGATTATTCAGATGCCGATCTTCCTTGCGCTGTACTACATGCTGAGCGCCTCGGTTGAACTGCGTCATGCGCCGTTTATCCTGTGGATCCACGACCTGTCTGCTCAGGACCCGTACTACATCCTGCCGATCATCATGGGCGCGACCATGTTCTTCATCCAGAAGATGTCGCCGACCACCGTGACCGACCCGATGCAGCAGAAGATCATGACCTTTATGCCGGTCATCTTCACGGTGTTCTTCCTGTGGTTCCCGTCTGGCCTGGTGGTGTACTACATCGTCAGCAACCTGGTCACCATTATTCAGCAGCAGCTGATTTACCGTGGTCTGGAGAAACGTGGCCTGCATAGCCGCGAGAAGAAGAAATCCTGATACTCTTCATTCTTCAAGCCGCAGATGCGTTGGCTTCATTAGTTCGCCCCAGTCACTTACTACAGTAAGCTCCTGGGGCCTCACTAACTTGCCGCCTTTCTGCAACTTGAATTATTTCGAGTATCTACGGTAGCGTTAATGCCAGAGAAGGCGGTCAATGGACCGCCTTTTTTACATCTACATAGAGAGTCACCATGAGCCATAACGACACTATCGTCGCCCAGGCAACCCCTCCGGGACGCGGGGGTGTGGGCATCCTGCGTATCTCCGGCCTTAAGGCGCGCGACGTCGCGCAGGCGGTGCTGGGCAAGCTGCCGAAGCCGCGCTATGCCGACTACCTGCCGTTCAACGACGTTGACGGTACCCCGCTGGATCAGGGGATTGCGCTGTGGTTCCCCGGGCCGAACTCCTTTACCGGGGAAGATGTGCTTGAGCTGCAGGGCCACGGCGGCCCGGTCATTCTCGACCTGCTGCTTAAACGTATTCTGACCCTGCCGGGCCTGCGCATCGCCAGGCCGGGTGAGTTTTCCGAGCGCGCGTTCCTCAACGACAAGCTCGATCTGGCGCAGGCAGAGGCCATCGCCGACCTTATCGACGCCAGTTCAGAGCAGGCGGCGCGCTCGGCGCTGAATTCGCTGCAGGGGGCGTTCTCCGCGCGGGTGAATCATCTTGTGGAAGCGCTCACTCACCTGCGCATCTACGTGGAAGCGGCCATTGACTTCCCGGATGAAGAAATCGATTTCCTCTCCGACGGCAAAATTGAAGCCCAGCTGAACGAGGTGATGGCCGATCTCGACGCCGTCCGCGCGGAAGCTCGTCAGGGCAGCCTGCTGCGCGAAGGGATGAAAGTGGTGATCGCCGGGCGGCCAAATGCCGGTAAATCAAGCCTGCTGAACGCCCTGGCGGGCCGCGAAGCGGCGATCGTCACCGATATCGCCGGTACCACCCGCGACGTGCTACGCGAGCATATCCATATCGACGGCATGCCGCTGCATATCATCGATACCGCAGGCCTGCGCGATGCTAATGACGAAGTGGAACGTATCGGCATCGAGCGCGCCTGGCAGGAGATTGCCCAGGCCGATCGGGTGCTGTTTATGGTCGATGGCACCACCACCAGCGCCGTTGACCCGGCGGAGATCTGGCCAGACTTTATCGAGCGCCTGCCCGCTAAATTGCCGATTACCGTGGTGCGCAATAAAGCCGATGTCACCGGCGAAGCGCTCGGTATCAGCGAAGTAAATGGCCACTCACTTATTCGCCTGTCGGCGCGAACCGGCGACGGCGTGGAGGTGCTACGTAACCACCTCAAGCAGAGCATGGGCTTCGATACCAATATGGAAGGCGGCTTCCTCGCCCGCCGCCGTCACCTGCAGGCCCTGGAAGAGGCGGCGAACCATCTGCAGCAAGGCAAAGCCCAGCTGCTGGGCGCCTGGGCCGGCGAGCTGCTGGCGGAAGAGCTGCGCCTCGCGCAGCAGGCGCTGAGCGAGATCACCGGGGAGTTCACTTCCGACGATCTGCTGGGCCGCATCTTCTCCAGCTTCTGTATCGGTAAGTAAGTTTTAGTCCATCCTCGTCCGTGAACGTTCACTAACCCGCATTAACTGCCTGTTAATGCGGGTTTTTACTTTCCGTACTCGTCCATAGTCGTGCGGGTTTATCCGCGATTTTTGTGTCCTGAATTGTGCCCATCTTTAAATCCCTCATGTGCCATTGTTTGTTTTTTGAGCTAAAAATCACATCAAATGGACACAAAAAACGGTATAAAAAAACGCTCAAATCTGCCTTCTCATGGACACAGTGAAAAAGAAGGCGTTAATAATCCAATATTAAACAATCTATTAGAAAGGATGCTCATGGACACACTGTAGAGGTGAGATATGGCACTTTCAGATACAAAACTACACACACTGGCTCCCAGAAACCGCCCCTGCAACTTGCCGATCATGACGGTTGGTGATTGAAGTTCTTCCCACCGGACGAAAAATCTGGCGTTTCCGCTACCGCTTTGACAACAAATCGCAAAAGATCACGCTGGGCGAATACCCGGCTTTCTCACTTGCAGAAGCGCGGCCTTGGCGTGAAAAGTGCCGCTCAATGGTTGTCCATGGCATCAATCCCGCGCAGAAAAAGCAGAAAGAAAAGCTTAAACAGAAAGACCCAACGACAGTCAAAACATTCGCCAAACGCTGGCTGACCGATATCGTTGAAAAAAGTAACCGCGATCCGCGCAACATCACTCGCGTTATCGAGAAGGACATCATTCCCATCATCGGGAAGCTGGAACTCGAAGAACTCACAACTGCTCACATTCAGGTCGTGCTCGACCGCATCAAGCAACGAGGTTCGGATCACGTCGCGCTACTGACGCGAAACGTGCTTAAACTCATGCTGGCCTATACGATTTCCAAGGGAATCATCTTAAACAATCCGGCAGCCGCTATCGAGGCCCGTTATATCGCACAAGCAACAAGCCGCGACGTGGCGCTAACAGCAAAAGAGATCGGCATCCTGTTACGGGAGATCTACACCTCTAATATGAACCGACGCCACAAACTGGCTCTGCACCTGCTGATCATCTGCATGGTGCGTAAATCTGAGATGATTGAAGCGACATGGAGTGAAGTTAACTTTAACGCGCTGTAATGGCGTATCCCCGGCGAAAGAATGAAGATGGATAACCCGCATATTGTTCCGCTGTCAAAGCAGGCGCTGGCGATGTTCGAAGAGCTAAAATTTCTTGCCGGAGATTCCCCTTACGTTTTCCCCAGCCGAAACGACCACCGACGCCCGATCTCCAAAACAACGCTTAACTGCGCGGTGCGTACGTTGGATCTGAACGTCAGGGATTTTGTTATTCATGACTTCCGGCGTACTGCCAGCACATTGCTCCATAAGCAAGGCTACAACTCCGACTGGGTAGAGAAATGCCTTGCGCATAAGATCGGCGGCGTTCGCGGTGTCTACAATAGTGCGGAGTACCTGAATCAGCGCCGGGAGATGCTTCAGTCCTTGGCTGATTTTGTTGATGCGCAGTTTGAGTAGGGACGAAAGGTGGTTATCGGGAAGTTTGGGAAGGCTTACAAGGTCAAATAAGAAAAATGAGGCATTACTACAAATTGATTTAAATAGTTAAGTACCCTACATTTGCTACATCAACACGCTACACAAAGCCACAAAAATCGGAATAAACTATAAAATTCAGTTAATTACAATAAGTTAGTTAAAAATAAAAAGGAACAATAATGTGACAAAAGTTAGCTAATAAGGTATCATCATAATTGTTATATAACTCACTGAAAGTAACTAATAATATGAGAGATAGTTACCATTAAGTATAAACATTGTGAGGATAGATGTGTTAAATCCTACGCAACTCTCAGCGCTATCAAGGATGTTTTCTTCATCAGTGATTTCCGAGATAGCAAAAAAAGGTCAGTCACCTCTTTTTTCAAGGTTACTGTCTGAGGCATCTGTTTTCGAATTTGATGACACAGATAATGTAACTATTGGTGATGCCTTTGATACAGCATTTTCTTTGCTCAGACGCTCAGGCTTGAGAAATGAGTATGTCTATCGTTCTGCATTAATTCGAAATGTATTATTAGGCCGTCATTCTTTGCGTACCGCCAGTATGCTTACTGAATTTAGAATTGGATCTAGCAAAGCAGATATGGTTATTCTTAACGGTTGTGGAACTGTATACGAAATAAAATCAGATAGAGATTCACTTGCCAGACTTGAGAGCCAAATTGAGAATTATAGAAAAGCATTCAGTAAGATCTACGTCATTGCAGGGACTGCACATATCCAAGACATCTTGGAAAAAACATCGGAAGACGTAGGGGTGATGAGCTTAGTTAGATGGAATAGAATTAGTATTGTACGAGAAGCAAAAGAGAATACTGATTATATTTGCACTGCAACTATTTTTGATTCACTAAGACTTAGCGAAGCTATTGATATCCTAAATGAATTAAATATTGAAATCCCAGATTTACCCAACACATTGATGCGTAATGCAATAAGAGGTATTTTTACCAAGCTAAATCCAATTGATGTACAGAGCTGCATGATTAAAACTTTAAAAAGGACGCGTAATCTTGCTCCATTAAGTACTTTAATTGCAAACTTACCAAGTGCATTGCAAAGTATAGCCCTAATGGTTCAGTTACGTAGTAAGGATCGAGATCGCTTAGTTGAGACGTTGAATAAACCTCTTAATGAAGCATTTAAATGGGTTTAAAAAATTATGTACTATCCATATTTTAGAGGTAAGCAGTTTGAATTAATAGCGATTCGTGAGACAGCAGAGACAATGGCTCGGGCTGGTTTCATTCCAATTATTGAACCAGTTAAAGAAACCCTTAATGGATTAGAAAAAACACTAAAAGCTATCTGTGAAGCTGAAGGTAAAGCTATTGTAATAGTAAATCCTTCATATGGTGACCATTCAACAAATGGGCATAATATCTCTCAATTATTGAAAGATAGTTTTCATGGACATGAAAACATTTTTGCAGGGATACTACTAAATGAAGGGATGGATGAAAAAGATATAATAGAGTTGCTTGATGAACATGCTGAACATCAACCTTGTTTCATCCACTCTGGATTTTCTGAGCCCCGCTCTTTATCAGAAAAAACAAATGGTCGAGTATCCAAACATATCTTCTTAGAACTTTACTGCGGTAAACTCTATAGGAAACATTTTAACGGCTGCGAAAGAATATTAATTCGCGATGGTTTTAAAAAGAGAAAAAATGCTGATTATCCTCCTATTGAAGAGTTTTCAGACCTTCATATAACCTTCGGGGAAGAAGGAATGGATGGATTTGGTGATTTTTTAATCGTTGGGGATGACTATACTGAAGGTGGTGGTCCGGCATATGCGGTAGCAATACATCTCACGTTCTTAGAATCTAAAAAAGAAAATGTTATGTATATTTATCACTTTGTTTCTACAACAAGAGATACACCAACAGACCCTGCAGGGAAATTCGGTCAGGCACTTGAAAAACTCATTACAACAATAAATGAGAATAATTATCCTGTACTGGAGACCTCAGCTATTCTAGAATTTCGAGCGTTGCATGCAAAAGGCCATTTCCCTGGATTGGGAACCGTCAAAAAACTCTCAATGAGGCACCATGTTGAAACATTAGCTAATTATTTTAGGGGCTAGAAATGATTAGAATGTGTTGTGCTGAATGTTTTAATGATATCGGATTGCGAAATAATATAATCCCTACATTGATGCCACAAAAAGGAAACTGTTCTTTTTGTAATAGTCAAGATATTGATATTATTGATCCTAAACTCTTGTTGGATTATTTTGAACTTCTGATAAATATCTATGAAATAAATCCTGAAGGGAAAAATCTTGTTGAATGGTTAAAAGAAGATTGGTGTTTATTTTCCCATCCAACAATGGACAATGCTCATGCTAAAGAGTTATTGGGAGAAATTCTTGATGACGGAGATATAGTACGAAAGAACTTCTCTCCCTCCGAAAATTATAAAAGTACTGGCCTTGCGCAATGGGATACATTACGAGATGAAATTCTTCACAAAAACAGATACTTCCTTGATGAAAAAATTGACACTCAAAGATTACAGGAATTACTCAACCATTTAAAAGCATTTAATATCCCGCGAATATGGTTTAGAGCAAGGATAAATCAAACTGATACTCCATATAAAATTGAAGATATGGGAGCACCTCCAAGTCGGTATGCTAGTCATGGACGAGCGAACCCAACAGGCATTCCATATTTATATTTAGGATCAATGCCAGATACAGCGATCTCTGAGATTAGACCACATACAGGTGAAATAGCAACAGTAGCTGAGTTTGAAATACCAGAAGAACTAATTATTGTTGATTTAAGAGAGCCGAGAAAACATGTTTCTCCTTTTGTTCTATCTGATGCACAAGAAATAGGAAAAATGCGGGCAGACATACCTTTTCTAGAAAAACTAGGAGAGGAATTAACTCGTCCTGTGTTACCTCGAAGTGCTGCCATTGATTATATCCCCAGTCAATATTTATGCGAATTCATTAAGAAAATTGGTTTTCATGGTGTAATTTACAGGAGTTCTGTAAGTGAAGGAATAAACTTAGCTTTATTCGATCCAACATTAGCAACCCCTATTTCAATATCACAATATGACGTTTCTCGCGTAAGTGTTGAAGTACAAGCAAAGCAGTTATAATGGATTTTCAAAAGCTGATGCCAGTAATATTAAGTTAAATTTATTATTGGCATTACAATTTTTGCTGCTATTGTAAAGATTAACTTTGTTGTAATTTAGAATTTTCAAATCCCACAAACAATTTCCCGCAGCTTTCCCCCTCCCTCAGCTCTACCCTATCCCCAATTCATAGGGGGATGATTTTAACCGTGGTTCCACCAGTCATTGTGAACAAAATGGTTTTTGTGTCCTTGATATGCCCATAGCCATGTCTTTAAGGTAACGTATCGCTGATAGATTAACGAGTTAGTTCGATTTTCCAGCTTCTGTATTGCCGCGTTAATGCGGGTTTTTTCTTGCCCTTTGCGGCGCAACGTTCTCTACTTTTATCTCCCCCTCTGCCGCGAGACTAAAACATGACCGTTGAATATACCGTGATCGAGAAGGTGCCCTCCGCCGAAGCGTTTTGCCACCTGCGGGTAGCCGCCGGCATGTCGCCGCGCCCCCTGGAAGGCGCCAGAGCCGGACTGCCGCATAGCTGTTATGGCGTACATATCCTCTGGCAGGAGACGCCGATCGCGATGGGACGCATCGTCGGCGACGGCGCGATTAATTTCGATATTGTCGACGTCGCCGTCGATCCGGCTCACCAGGGAAAAGGCCTTGGCCGGCTGGTGATGGAGAAGCTGGTCGCCTGGCTGGACGCTAACGCCTTTGATGGCGCCTACGTTACGCTGGTGGCGGATGTGCCGGAACTGTACGCGAAGTTCGGCTTCGAAAGCGTTCGCCCGGAGAGTGAGGGGATGGCCCGCGTCTGGCGAACCCGCAGTCGTTAGCTCGCATTTCCTGCCAGGAAAAGAGCGTTGTCCAAATGGCAACTCGTCTTACGGCGCGTTCCTCACTATGCTGAACGCCATTCACATCGCGAGGATCCCATGACACGCTTTCTTCTCTGCAGCTTTGCCCTGGTTCTGCTCTACCCCTCCGGCATCGATATGTATCTGGTCGGCCTGCCGCGTATTGCTCAGGACCTGGGGGCCAGCGAGGCGCAATTACATATCGCCTTCTCGGTCTATCTGGCCGGTATGGCCTCCGCGATGCTGTTTGCTGGCCGCATCGCCGACCGCTCGGGGCGTAAGCCTGTCGCTATTGTAGGTGCAGCGATCTTTGTTATCGCCTCCCTGCTCTGCGCCCAGGCGCATACCAGCAGCCACTTCCTCATCGGACGCTTTATCCAGGGGATCGGCGCCGGCAGCTGCTACGTGGTGGCTTTCGCTATCCTGCGCGATACGCTGGACGACCGTCGCCGCGCCAAGGTGCTGTCGTTGCTCAACGGCATCACCTGCATTATCCCCGTCCTGGCGCCGGTGCTTGGCCACCTGATTATGCTGAAATATCCGTGGCAGAGCTTGTTCTACACGATGACCGGCATGGGCGTCATGGTCGCTGTGCTGTCGGTCTTTATCCTGCGTGAAACGCGGCCGACGGCGCCTCCGCAGGCAGCGTCAGCGCAGCATGACGCTGGCGAATCGCTGTTGAACCGCTTTTTCTTCAGCCGCTTACTCATTACCACCCTCAGCGTGACGGTGATCCTGACCTACGTTAACGTCTCGCCGGTACTAATGATGGAAGAGATGGGGTTCGACCGGGGAACTTACTCAATGGCGATGGCTCTGATGGCGATGATCAGCATGGCGGTCTCCTTCTCAACGCCGTTCGCCCTGTCGCTGTTTAACCCCCGCACCTTAATGCTGACCTCACAGGTGCTGTTTCTGGCGGCAGGCGTGACGCTGAGCCTCGCCACTCGCCAGGCCGTCACCCTGATCGGGCTGGGCATGATTTGCGCCGGCTTCTCCGTTGGGTTCGGCGTCGCGATGAGCCAGGCGCTGGGGCCGTTCACGCTGCGCGCGGGCGTCGCCAGCTCGGTCCTCGGCATCGCGCAGGTGTGCGGTTCATCGCTGTGGATTTGGCTCGCCGCCATCATCGGACTCAGCGCAATGAATATGCTGATCGGGATACTCATTGCCTGTAGCATAGTGAGCCTTGTTTTGTTACTGGTCGTCACCCCGCCGCGGGTTGCGCAATACGATGAAGAAGCCGCTGTCGAGTCTTGATCTTAATTTACTCCTCTGCCTGCAGCTCCTGACCCAGGAGCTCAGCGTTACCCGTACGGCGAAGCGGATGAACGTTTCGCCGTCAGCGGTGAGCAAGTCGCTGGCCAAACTGCGCGCCTGGTTTGACGATCCGCTGTTTGTGAAAACCCCGCTGGGCCTGGCGCCCACGCCGCTGGTCAGCAGCATGGAGCAGGATCTGGCGGACTGGATGCAGATGGGCAACCAAATCCTCGATAAACCGCACCATACCATGCCCAGCGGCCTCAAATTCGAACTGGCGGCGGAAACGCCGCTGCTGATGATCCTGTTTAACACCCTCTCTCAGCGCATCTATCAGCGCTATCCGCAGGCATTGATTCGTTTGCGCAACTGGGACTACGACTCCCTGGACGCCATCATCCGCGGTGAGGTGGATATCGGCTTCTGCGGACGCGAAAGCCATCCGCAGTCGCGTGAGCTGCTGAGCCTGCTGCCGTGGTATATCGATTTTGATGTGCTGTTCACCGACCTGCCGCAGGTCTGGCTGCGCGCCGATCATCCGGCGCTCAGGGAAGAGTGGGATCTGGCGGCATTCTTACGCTATCCGCATATCACTATCTGCTGGGAACAACGCGATACCTGGGCCCTGGACGACGTGCTGCAGGAGCTGGGGTATAAGCGTAACGTGGCGCTGACCGTGCCGGGGTTTGAGCAATCACTTTTTATGGCCGCTCAGCCGCAGCACACCATGCTGGCCACCGCGCCGCGCTACTGTCAGCACTATAATCAGCAGCACCAGCTGCCGCTCGTCTCCCGGCCGCTCCCCCTGGAGGCGCAGCATCTGGAAAAGCTGCGCGTTCCCTTCACCCTGCTATGGCATAAGCGCAACAGCTACAACCCGAAGCTTGTCTGGCTTAGAGATACGCTGAAAGCGCTCTATTCCGGTACGCTTTAAGCCTTGTTTCGTGCCCATAGCACCTTATTTGCGCAAGAATTTGTAAAATTCAAACAAATTCCCTTTTCAATGGGGGATTTCGGCATTAAAACCTGTTAATACCAGGCGATAATAGCGCCCGCAGTTTTATCCAGACCATTACTCACGGAGCGACGTATGGCAACGCATTTTGCAAGAGGGATACTCAGTACCGGGGAGCCGCTATCGACACGTTTGTCAGCGGCCTGTCATCAATCCGCACGTCTTCTCCCGACATATCGCCAGGCTCGCTTTTGCGCGTCGCGCTCGCTGCTTGCCGAGCTGCTGTTTATGCTTTACGGCATCAGCGAGCTGCCTGAAATCATCAACGAAGCCAATGGCCGACCGGTTTTTAGCGATCGCCAACTCCCCCGCTTTTCGATCGCTTATACTGGCAATATCGTTGGTGTTGCCCTCACCACCGAGGGGGATTGTGGCCTCGACATGGAACTGCAGCGCACTGTCCGCAGCCACGACGCCGACCGGCACAATTTCAGCAACAATGAGAATCTGTGGATTAACATACAGCATGATCCGGACGAAGCGCGCAGCCAGCTGGTAGCGCTGCGCCGCAGCGTGCTAAAGCTGACCGGCGAAGCATCAACGCAGCTGCAGCTGCTGCCCGGCTCTGGCCGCCTGCGCACCGCCGGCAGTCAGCCAATCGAAGCGGTATGTGACGCCGAATCGCTGCTGGTATGGTCCATTGCCGCAACCCCGAACATCGGCTCGCTGAAGGTCTGGGAATATGATGCTAAGGGAGGTGACTGGCGCAGCCTGGCGGATGCGCAGCAGCGCGCACGCGAACCGTCAGCCCGCCTGATGCGCTTTACCAGCTTACCCATGGAAAAAACCTTATCCCTCAATTGACCGGTCTTGCCGGCATCATGATCCAAAGGAGCAATCATGTCAGATACCTTGAAAGTGGTTACGTTACTCGGCAGCCTGCGTAAAGGGTCGTTTAATGGAATGGTCGCGCGCACCCTGCCCGGCATCGCGCCAGCGGGCATGGATATCTCCGCGCTGCCGTCGATCGGTGATATCCCGCTGTACGATGCTGATATGCAGGAGGAAGAAGGTTTTCCGCAGCGCGTGCAGGAGATTGCGCAACAGATCCGCGAGGCGGATGGGGTAGTGATAGTCACTCCAGAATATAACTATTCCGTGCCTGGCGGCCTGAAAAACGCCATCGACTGGCTGTCACGCCTGCCCGAGCAGCCGCTGTCCGGCAAACCGGTACTGATTCAGACCAGCTCAATGGGCGCCATCGGCGGTGCGCGCTGCCAGTATCATCTGCGGCAGATTCTGGTCTTCCTTGATGCGATGGTAATGAATAAACCGGAATTTATGGGCGGCGTCATCCAGAACAAAGTGGATCCGCAGGCGGGTGAAGTGGTCGATCAAAGCACCCTCGACCATCTGCGCGGCCAACTGACCGCTTTCGGCGACTATATTCGGCGGGTTAAAGCATAAAAAAAGCCCGGCAGCGATGCCGGGCTTTTTCATCATGCGTGCGGATTAATGTGCATCGATAAAGACAATTTTCAGCACGAACAGCAGCGAAACGATAATCACACACGGGCTGAGCTCGCGCAGCCGGCCGGTACCGATCTTCATCACGCAGTAAGAGATAAAGCCCAGGGCGATACCTTCGGTGATCGAGAAGCTAAACGGCATCATCACTGCGGTGATGAACGCAGGCACCGCCTCGGTCAGGTCGCTCCACTTCACGCGCGCGAGGCTGGAGGTCATCAGCACGCCAACGTATATCAGCGCGCCCGCGGCGGCATAGCCAGGAACCATCCCCGCCAGCGGAGAGAGGAAAATAACCAGCAGGAACAGGATACCAACGACAACGGCGGTCAGGCCGGTACGCCCGCCCACGGAAACGCCGGAAGAAGATTCGATATAGGCCGTCACCGACGAGGTACCGATGAAGGAGCCCGCCACCGACGAGACGCTATCGACAAACAGCGCTTGCTTCATGCGCGGGAATTTACCGTTGGCATCCGCGAGACCCGCTTTATCCGTCACGCCAATCAGCGTCCCGGAGGAGTCAAACAGGTTGACCAGCATAAAGGAGAAGATCACGCCGGCCAGGCCCAGGTTCAGGGAGCCCGCCAGATCGACCTGACCAATCACCGAAGCCACGCTCGGCGGCGCCGAGACGATCCCGGTGTAATGCACGTCGCCCAGCATCCAGCCCAGCAGGGTGGTCACAACGATAGAGACCAGTACCGCGGCGTGAATGTTGCGCGACGCCAGAATCGCGATGATAAAGAAGCCCAGCACGCCCAGCAGTACGCTGTGGGAAGTCAAATGACCAATGCTGACCAGCGTTTCCGGATTGGCGACAATCACCCCGGCGTTTTTCAGGCCCATCATGCCGATAAACAGGCCGATACCGCTGGTGATACCTACACGCAGGCTAAGCGGAATATTGGCGATCATCCAGTAACGTACGCGGAAGATGGTCAGCAGCAGCAGGCCCACGGCGCCCCAGAAGATGGCGCCCATGCCCACCTGCCACGGCAGCCCCATCGCCTGCACCACCACAAAGGCGAAAAAGGCGTTCAGGCCCATCGCCGGCGCCAGGGCGACCGGCAGGTTCGCGAACAGACCCATCAGGATACTGCCGAAAGCGGCAATCAGACAGGTGGTCACAAACACGGCGCTGGTATCCATGCCCGCTACGCCAAGAATTTGTGGGTTAACAAAAACGATATACACCATCGTCAGGAACGTGGTGAAACCGGCGATGGCTTCGGTGCGCACCGTGGTGCCGTGCTCGCGCAGCTTAAATACGCGCTCCAGCAGACCCTGGCCAGAAGACTGGCTGGTTTGTTGTTGACTCATTATCGGTTTCCGAACGTAAGGAGGGAAAATTCGAGGCTATCCTATACCAAATTACGGCACCAGGCGCGGTTGTATGGTAATTTTTTTCATTTATTTTGCTTATACGGCAACGATTGCGTCGCGGCATTGAGCATTACGAAAACGTTAAACTTGTTAATATGGAAAGGCTATGACTCAACCAGAAGCAGTATTTTTTGACTGTGACGGCACGCTGGTCGACAGCGAGGTGATTTGCTCCCGCGCCTACGTTCACATGTTTCAGGAATTCGGCATTACGCTGGACCTCGCCGAGATTTTTAAGCGCTTCAAAGGTGTGAAGCTGTACGAAATTATCGACACCATCAACGCTGAGTATGGCGTTAATCTGCAAAAGGCCACCCTGGAGCCGATTTACCGGGCGGAGGTCGCTCGCCTGTTCGATAGCGAGCTGGAGGTGATTCCCGGAGCCCAGGCGCTGCTGGATGCGGTAAGCGTCCCGATGTGCGTGGTTTCCAATGGCCCAGTCAGTAAGATGCAGCACTCGCTCGGACGCACCGGCCTGCTGCGCCATTTCACTGACCGCTTGTACAGCGGCTACGATATTCAGCGCTGGAAGCCCGACCCGGCGCTGATGTTTCATGCGGCAGAGGCCATGCAGGTAAAAGCCGAAAACTGTATTCTGGTGGATGACTCCAGCGCCGGCGCTCAGTCGGGGATTGCCGCCGGCATGGAAGTGTTTTATTTCTGCGCCGATCCGCACAACCAGCCGATCGATCATCCCAAAGTGACGACCTTTACCGATCTGGCAGAGCTGCCGGCATTGTGGCAGGCGCGCGGCTGGGATATCACGCGTTAAGGGCCTGGTGAGCGGCACGTTGGCATCGATGAACCCCCGCTATGCGTCTGCGTAAGCGGGGAATAGAACTAGCGGCTTTTTATTGCTGCAACTCCGCCGCCGCCGCTTTATCGGCAATAATCACCAGTGAAGGGTGCAATTTGAGCACTGAAGCCGGCACCTGCACGCTGACCGGACCTTCCACCACTTGCTTTAACGCGTGCGCTTTTGCCGCACCGCTGACAATTAGCAATAAATTTTTCGCCGCCATCACGCTTCTCGGCCCCATGGTGACATAGCTGTCTGGTACTGCCGAGATATCCCCGCCCATCTCGCTGTTAGCGATAAGAGCAATCATTTCCCCATGAATCGGCACTTCGACCGTCTGATCATGAAAGCGGGTGGTATTCGGCAGGTTGCCGCAAAAATGGCCGTCGGCCCCCAGCCCCAGCACCATCAGATCCAGACCGCCAGCCTCTTCCAGCTGGCGATCGTGCTGAGCGGCGTTGTCCAGCGTCAGCTTGTGAATGTTCTCTTCTTTGATCTGCGCCGGGGTAAAAAACAGCTGGCGCAAATTAGATATCGTGACGCCTTCTCGCGACTGGCCGCGAAAAGGGATCTCATCGAAGTTGTAATAGTGCACCCGATCATAGAATGCTTTGCCTTTCACGGCGGCGGTCAAATGCTCATACATCCGCTTTGGCGTGCTCCCCGCCGTCACCGCCAGATTCACCCGCCGCGGCGCCGTGATATAGCCCAGAACATGATGGCTGGCGACCAGGCTCATCTCTTCATAATCTTCGGTCACAATCATTTTCATCTTGTCGTCCTTCACAAGCACAAAACGGGGGCTGAAGGCCCCCTAAAGGTTATTTAAACAGTTTTTGCACAAACTCGGCGTAGGCCGGGCGCCAGACGTCCATTTCATGGTTCAGGCCGGGATACTGGTGGTAATCAAATTTAATCTGCTGTTTTTCCAGCTCGCTTTTCAGACCAGCAATGTCTTTACCGGTCACAGAATCTTTTTCCCCGACGACCACGGTAAAGTTACGCAGCTGCTTATTGATCGCGTCAGGCTGCTTCAGCTGCGCTTCCACGCCGGCATTCGGCACCGTGGTAGTCGTAACGCCGCTAAAGGTGGCGAGCCAGCCAAAGCTCTCCAGATGATTCATTCCGGAAACCAGCGCCTGATAACCGCCCTGCGAGAGGCCCGCCAGCGCCCGACCGTCGGCATCTTTACGCACGTTAAATCGGGCATCGATCAGCGGAATAATATCCTGCATGAGCTCTTTATCCGCCGCCTGCGCATTAAGTGGATAGAAGGTTTTGCGCCGCTCCTGCGGCGGGAAGTTTTCCGCGACCGCTTCCGGGATATCGGTTTCGGTATCCGGGACCACCACCAGCATCGGCTTAATCTTGCCCTCCGCCAGCAGGTTATCCATGATTTGCGGGATCCGCCCCTGATCGATGGCCGACAGGCCGCTGTCGCCAAAGCCATGATAGAAATAGAGCACCGGCAGCGGATCGCCGGTTCCGCTATAGCCCGGCGGCGTCCAGACATAGAGACGACGTTCGGCGTTCAGAGCCTTCGAGTGATAGGTGAGGGTGCGCAGATCGCCATGCGCAACCTCCCGATCGTCAAGAATACTGCCCGGCACCAGAATCAAACTGGTGTTCACCTGGCGCTGCGGCTTCTGATAGCGGCTGCCGGTATCTACCGAGCGGAAGCCATCCACATCGAAATAGTATTCATAGAGATTGGGCTTCATCGGCTCGCTTTTCCATGTCCAGACTCCGTCCGCTGCTTTGGTCATGTCGTGCGAGACAAAGGAGTCCGGCGTGGCGCCAGTCACTATCGAGACCCGCCGGGCATCAGGGGCAAACAAGCGGTAAGTGATACTCTTATCCGCGTTAACCTGGGTGATAAAGTGGCTCACCGGCAGGCTTGGGTCCGACATCGCGGGTAATGGCGCCGCCTGGAGGGTAAACGCCGCGCCCGCCAGCGCCAGGGCGAAATAAATTGCATGTCGTTTCATCGTTGTTCCTCTTTCGTTGTGTCCGTTCAGTTATCGTCTTACCACCAGATTTCCGCCTGCGCCCCCACGGCAAACTGATCGTTCTTCCCGTCTTCAAAAATGCTGGTGGTATTATTCGCGGCCTTATCCAGGTCAATATCCTTCGCTTTAATATAGGTGGCATAGAAACGAATTTCCGGGCGCGAGGTCAGCATACTGGTATTGACTTTGAAGGTATGGAACAGCGTGGTCTTGTAGCCGGACTCGTTATATTTCTTGCCGGTAACATCTTTGTTTTGCTGTTTGAAGTACCCCAGCTCGACGCCGGTCTGGTTATATTTATCCCAGATATAAGCCGGTCGCAGAACCGTACGGATAGATTCAAAATCGGAGTGGGCTCCGGTTTCGTAGCTATAGACGTCGTTACCAAAAGAGTAGACGATGGCATTCGCCATAATAACGTCATCGCGTAAATAGATTTCCCCCTGCGAGGTTAAGCGCACGGCGGTGCCATTGGTATGATCGCCATAATAGCGGCCATTAAAGGTGGTATAGGGGCTGGATCCGGCATAGCGTGAGAAGCTGCTGGCAATAGAGTTATTGGCCAGTAAGAAAGAGAATTCGTTAAAGCCGCCGTTAGCAAATTTCTGCGTTAACGAGGTACCAGCCATCCAGGTATCTTTCCACGGATAATAACCTTCATTGCCCTCTTTATATTTCTCAGAGGAACTTTGGTTGGCGGCGACATAGCGTCCGCTAACCATCAGGCTGGCTTTATCCCACAGCGGAATCTCTTTGTAACGAACGTCCAGGGTGTTGGTGTTAATTTGCTGCTTATTGCTTAAAGAACGGTCATAATCATCGACATCTTCGCGAATCAACGCGATATCGAATTTCCCGGCGCCCACCTGCCAGTTTTCCAGCCCTACGCCGGCCGCCGCATCGGTTCTCTGCGTTTTCCAGTCCAGCATCTGGATTTCAATTTTTGGCGCCCCGTGTTTGCCGACCCAGAAATCGGCTTCCGGCGCAAACGGCAGGAACCCTTTGGTGTTAACATACATATCCGAGAATTGAATGTAGTTTTCGCCGCCGGCATTGTCACCAAACCAGCCAGTGGAATACTGCTGGCCGACGTTCCCGTCGAGCATCACGATAGCGTCGACGCGTTTATCGCCTTCCTGAAACACCCGCTGCTTCAGCTGCAGATCGAACCAGCCGGAATATTCATTGCCCAGGCGGCCAAGCGAACCGATCGCCCATGATTTTGGCGAGCCGTGCGAGGCGGTCCCCCAGCCGGAACGGAAGTAGCCGTTATAGCTAAAGCCAATTTCATCTTTCACGAACTTGCTAAAGTCTTTCAGCGTCATCGCGCTGTAGGCTGGCGCGCCATCGGTGACAGGTTGTTGATTTTTAACCAGCACCGCATCCGGTTTAACCGCCGTTTTCGGCCCGGCGGTCGCCCCCCCGGTCTTGCGCTTCTGACCTTCCGCAGGAGGAGACCATGAGGCCCAAATCTGGTCTCTTTTTCTTTCCTGGTCCTGATATTTTTTGAGCTCTTTTTGCGTGTCTTTGAGCGCTTTTTCCAGCAGCTCAAGCCGTTGTTCCACCGTCAACTGGCTCGCTAGCAGATTAGTTGAATAACAAAGTGGCGCCAGCAAGACTATCGCCGAAGCGATCCTGTTTTTTCTCATCATAATATTCCCTTATATAATCATTGGCGTAAATAAAACACGACAACAACCCTATTCCGTGCCGGTGCTAATAGCCGTATCCATACCGTTTGACGTCGCGGCGGCTGTTATTTTTGCGGTTAGACAAAAACAAAAAAACCTGAAGAAGACCATCTGCCTTGGCAGATAATCCTCTTCAGGTTTTGCCCGCGCATCGCGGTAGCAACCCTCATTCAGCCATTATTGGCCCGCATAAAACAAAAAACCTGATATCGCCCCCAGGAGCAATATCAGGTTTTGCCTGCTGTCGCAGTCACAATCCGTTTAAACCATCCTGAGCGTTAAAACTCAGTGAGTGGCAGCTGATTGTTACGCGATAAAATGAATAACTCAAACGGGCAGATTGTTAATTGTGACGATAATCTCAGCAATCTCGCTGCCGCGGGGTAAAACATATCTAATTCTGATAAATCCATTTACCAGAATTAGACAGAATGATTATTACTCTTTCGGATCTTTGCCAGCGAGCAGTTTATCCAGCTCATCGCCGCCAACGTGACGGAAATCCTGACCTTTGACGAAGTAGAAAATATATTCGCAGATATTCTGGCAGCGGTCGCCGATACGCTCGATGGAGCGCGCGCAGAACAGCGCGGTCAGGACGCTGGGGATAGTGCGCGAGTCTTCCATCATGTAGGTCATCAGCTGACGCACGATGCCTTCATACTCCTGGTCGACTTTCTTATCTTCGCGATAGATACGTACCGCTTCGTCGAGATCCATACGCGCAAACGCATCCAGTACGTCATGCAGCATCTGCACCGTGTGGCGGCCCAGCGATTCGAGGCTCACCAGCAGCGGCTGGTGCTGCTGGGAAAACTTCTCCAGCGCGGTGCGGCAGATTTTATCCGCCACGTCGCCAATGCGTTCCAGCTCAGCGATAGTCTTGATGATCGCCATCACCAGGCGCAGGTCGCTGGCGGTCGGCTGGCGCTTGGCGATGATGCGCACGCACGCTTCATCGATAGCCACTTCCATCATGTTGACCTGCTTGTCGCCGTCGATGACGCGTTTCGCCAGATCGCTGTCCTGATTATGCATGGCGGTGATGGCATCAGAGAGCTGCTGTTCCACCAGCCCACCCATGGTCATCACCTGGGTGCGGATATACTCCAGTTCAGCGTTGAACTGGCCGGAAATATGTTTGTTAAGATTTAGGTTGTCCATGGTGTCTCCTGATTGCCCAACTGGTGAGAGCCTGAAAGCACAAGGGCAAATCAACCGTAGCGGCCAGTAATATAATCTTCAGTTTGTTTCTTCGCGGGCTTAGTGAACAGGTCATCCGTGTTGCTGAACTCAATCAGCTCGCCAAGATACATAAATGCCGTATGGTCGGAGCAACGCGCAGCCTGCTGCATGTTGTGAGTCACGATAACGACGGTGTAGTCCTGTTTCAGCTCGGTGATCAGCTCTTCGATACGCCCGGTGGAGATCGGGTCCAGCGCGGAGCACGGCTCATCAAGCAGCAGCACTTCCGGGCGGATCGCGATACCGCGGGCAATGCACAGACGCTGCTGCTGACCACCGGAGAGAGAATACCCGCTCTGGTGCAGTTTATCTTTGGTTTCGTTCCATAATGCGGCTTTGGTCAGCGCCCACTGCACGCGCTCGTCCATATCGGCACGGGACAGCTTTTCAAACAGGCGCACGCCGAAGGCGATATTGTCGTATATGGACATCGGGAACGGCGTTGGTTTCTGGAACACCATGCCAACCTTAGCGCGCAGCAGGGCGATATCCTGGGTGTTAGTCAGAATGTTGTCGCCATCCAACAGGATCTCACCTTCCGCGCGCTGCTCCGGATACAGTTCAAACATCTTGTTGAACGTGCGCAGCAGGGTGGATTTACCACAGCCTGACGGACCGATAAACGCCGTCACCTGGTTTTTGGTGATATCCAGGTTGATGTTCTTCAGGGCATGGAATTTGCCGTAGTAGAAGTTCAGGTTACGAACTGAAATCTTACCCGGAGCTGTATTCACCATACTCATCTCAATCTCTTCCTCATTCAGCGCAGCAGTTGCTGCGCCGCAAAAAATTAACCGTGTTTCTTCTTGGCGAAGATAACGCGCGCCAGGATGTTCAGCAGCAAGACGCACAGGGTGATAATCAATACCCCGGCCCATGCCAGTTGCTGCCACTCCGCAAACGGACTCATGGCAAATTTGAAAATGGTCACCGGCAGGTTGGCAATCGGCTGCATCATGTCGGTGCTCCAGAACTGGTTGGACAGCGCGGTGAACAGCAGCGGCGCCGTTTCCCCGGCGATACGGGCAATAGCCAGCAGGATCCCGGTCATAATCCCTGAGACGGAGGCTTTCAGGGTGATCGCCGAGATCATCTTCCACTTCGGCGTCCCCAGCGCATAGGCCGCTTCACGCAGGCTATCCGGCACCAGCTTCAGCATGTTTTCGGTGGTACGAATAACGATAGGCACCTGCAGCAGCGCCAGCGCGATAACGCCCGCCCAGCCCGAGAAGTGCTGCATCTGCGCCACCACGATGGTGTAGACGAACAGACCCACCACGATAGACGGCGCGGAAAGCAGAATGTCGTTGATAAAGCGGATGATTTCCGCCAGCACCGACTTGCGGCCATACTCCGCCAGATAAATTCCGGCGAGGATACCCAGCGGCGTACCAAATACGGTTGCCCACAGGATCAGCAGGCCGCTGCCGGCGAGGGCGTTAGCCAGTCCACCGCCCGCCGTATTCGGCGGCGGCGTCATTTCGGTGAACAGCGCCAGACTCATGCCGTCGAAACCGCGGGTTATCGTCGCCATCAGGATCCAGATAAGCCAGAACAAACCAAACGCCATGGTCGCCATCGACAGCGCCAGAGCGATACGGTTCTTCATGCGGCGTTTGGCCTGCATCTTGCGACGGGACTCCGCCAGTTCGGCGGTAGTTTGCAATTCAATGGTCGCCATTAGCGTGCCCCCTCATTCTTCGCGAGGCGCATAATCATAAACTTCGACGCGGCCAGAACGATAAAGGTGATAACGAACAGGATCAGGCCCAGCTCCATCAGCGCCGCCACGTGCAGGCCGGTTTCCGCTTCGGCGAACTCATTAGCCAGCGCGGAGGTAATACTGTTCCCCGGCATATACAACGAGATGCTGTCGAGCTGGTAGGTGTTGCCGATGATAAAGGTGACCGCCATGGTTTCACCCAGCGCGCGGCCCAGACCGAGCATCACCCCGCCGATCACCCCGTTTTTAGTGAACGGTAAAACGATGCGCCAGATAACTTCCCAGGTGGTGCAGCCGATGCCATAGGCCGACTCTTTCATCATCACCGGGGTCTGTTCGAAAACATCGCGCATGACCGCGGCGATGTAAGGGATGATCATGATGGCCAGAATGACGCCAGCGGCGAGAATACCGATACCAAACGCCGGGCCGGCAAACAGCGCGCCGACGAACGGGATGGTCGACAGAACGTTGCCGACCGGCTCCTGGAAGTAAGTCGCAAACAGCGGGGCGAAAATAAACAGGCCCCACATGCCGTACACGATGCTCGGGATTGCCGCCAGCAGCTCAATCGCAATGCCCAGCGGACGCTTGAGCCAGGCGGGGGACAATTCTGTCAGAAACAGCGCGATGCCGAAGCTCACCGGAACGGCGATCAGCAGCGCGATAAAAGAGGTGACCAGGGTTCCGTAAATCGGGACCAGCGCGCCGAAGATCTCGTTAGGCGCATCCCACTCTTTGGTCCACAAAAAGGCAAAGCCAAACTTTTGAATGCTCGGCCAGGAAGAGATGATCAGGGAAACGATGATGCCGCCCAGCATCAATAGCACAATCAGCGCAGCCAGTTTTACCAGCGCACTGAAAATCATGTCACCCTTTTTCCCCGGAGGGGTAAATGCAGGCTTGGTTGCAGCCATAGATTACTCTTTACGTATTAAAACTTGTTCGAATAAATGCCCGGTGGCGTTGGCTCCCGGGCCTACAGTCTGAACCGTAGGGCGGGCAGCGCCTGAACGCCCCCGCCATCTTCGTCAAAAATCTACTGTTAGTACAGCGCTTTACCGCTGCTGTCTTTGACGTTGGTTTTCCATGCCGCGCGAACCTGCTCTACCACGCTTTCCGGCAGCGTCGCGTAATCCAGCGCATTCGCTTCTTTCCCGCCGTTTTTATAAGCCCAGTCGAAGAACTTCAGCACTTCAGCGGTCTGTTCCGGCTTGTTCGTCGCCTTATGCACCAGGATGAAGGTAGTTGAGGTGATCGGCCATGCATTCTCGCCTTTCTGGTTGGTCAGGTCCTGAGCGAAAGACTTGCTCCAGTCAACGCCTTTTGCGGCGTTAGCGAAGTTGTCTTCAGTCGGGCTAACCGGCTTGCCGTCGGCAGAGACCAGTTTGGTGTAGGCCAGGTTGTTTTGCTTAGCGTAAGCGTATTCGACGTAACCAATCGAGCCCGGCAGACGCTGAACAAAGGCGGCGATACCATCGTTGCCTTTACCGCCCAGACCGGTTGGCCAGTTTACGGTAGAGCCGGCGCCGATTTTCGATTTCCACTCTTCATTCACTTTGGACAGGTAGCTGGTGAAAACGAAGGAGGTACCTGAACCATCGGCGCGGCGGACCACGGCGATGTTCTGCGACGGCAGCTTCAGGCCCGGGTTGAGCTTAGCGATCGCTTCGTCATCCCATTTTTTAATTTTACCCAGGTAGATATCACCGAGGGTTTTGCCGTCCAGCACCAGTTCGCCGGATTTCACGCCAGGCAGGTTAACCGCCAGTACCACGCCGCCAATCACGGTGGGGAACTGGAACAGACCTTCCTGAGTCAGTTTGTCATCAGCCAGCGGAGCATCAGAAGCACCGAAATCAACGGTGTTGGCAATAATCTGCTTAACGCCACCAGAGGAACCAATACCCTGGTAGTTCACTTTATTGCCGGTTTCTTTCTGATAGGTATCAGCCCATTTGGCATACACCGGCGCAGGGAAAGTTGCGCCTGCGCCAGTCAGGCTTGCTGCTGCGAAGGCAGAGAAAGCGCTCATCGATAAGGTCGCGGCGACAACTGTTGCGACGGTGGTACGCATAACGTTCATAATGTCTCCTGCTGGGATTCGTAAATCATTGTTTCGAGGCTATGGTGAGCAAAATAGGTCAAAGAGGTGACAGTAAAATGTACGAATTATGACAGTTTTATGACAGGCCGGGAGAGTGGATTTTACGCCAAATAATACGCTTATAACTCAGATGGTTATCTCTAATCATGACCGTGCAATGACAAAATAATTTTCTTTTTATGACAGCGAAATCGGACCGTAAAACGATCGTTTGTCATCTACCGCCAGCCAAAATATTGCGCACGTAATCGATGGAAAACAGCAGGTGCAAATAAAAAGGGCCGCCGTCGGCAGCCCTTTGCAAGATAGGATGCTTTACTCAACCGTTACCGATTTCGCCAGGTTACGCGGCTGGTCAACGTCAGTGCCTTTGATCAGCGCGACGTGATAAGCCAACAGCTGCAGCGGAACCGTATAGAAGATAGGGGCGATGGTCTCTTCCACATGCGGCATCTCAATGATGTGCATGTTATCGCTACCGTTGAAACCGGCTTCACCGTCGGCGAAGACGTATAGTTCACCGCCGCGGGCACGAACCTCTTCGATGTTGGATTTCAGTTTTTCCAGCAGTTCGTTGTTCGGCGCCACCACGATCACCGGCATTTCCGCATCAATCAGCGCCAGTGGGCCGTGCTTAAGCTCGCCCGCCGCATAGGCTTCCGCGTGAATGTAGGAGATCTCTTTCAGCTTCAGCGCCCCTTCCATAGCGATCGGATACTGATCGCCACGGCCAAGGAACAGCGCATGGTGCTTATCAGAGAAGCGCTCTGCCAGCTGCTCAATACGCTTGTCCTGGGAGAGCATCTGCTCGATACGGTTCGGCAGAGCCTGAAGGCCGTGCACGATATCATGCTCGATAGACGCATCCTGCCCTTTCAGTCGCGCCAGTTTCGCCACCAGCATCAACAGCACGGTTAGCTGAGTGGTAAAGGCTTTGGTCGAGGCCACGCCGATTTCCGTTCCGGCTTTGGTCATCAGCGCCAGATCGGACTCGCGCACCAGCGACGAGCCCGGCACGTTGCAGATGGCCAGCGAGCCGAGATAGCCCAGCTCTTTCGACAGACGCAGCGCCGCCAGGGTATCGGCAGTTTCACCGGACTGGGAGAGGGTGATCATCAGGCTATTGCGACGCACTGCGGACTTGCGATAGCGGAATTCGGAGGCGATTTCCACATCGCACGGGACGCCGGCTAACGCTTCGAACCAGTAGCGGGAAACCATCCCGGAGTTATAGGAAGTCCCGCAGGCAACTATCTGAATATGTTCAACCTGAGCCAGCATTTCATTGGCGTTCGGCCCCAGTTCGCTGAGATCCACTTCGCCATGGCTGATGCGCCCGGTCAGGGTGTTCTTAATCGCGTTCGGCTGCTCGAAAATCTCTTTCTGCATATAGTGGCGGTAGATACCTTTATCGCCAGCGTCATACTGCAGATTGGATTCGATCTCCTGGCGCTTCACTTGCGCAGCGGACTTATCAAAAATCACCACCGAACGGCGAGTCACTTCCGCGATATCGCCTTCTTCGAGGAAGATGAAGCGGCGGGTAACCGGCAGCAATGCCAGTTGGTCGGAGGCGATAAAGTTTTCACCCATCCCCAGGCCAATTACCAGCGGGCTACCGGAGCGGGCCGCCAGCAGAGTTCCCGGGTCACGGGTATCCATGATCACCGTACCGTAAGCGCCGCGCAGCTGCGGGATAGCGCGCAGGACGGCTTCACGCAAGGTACCGCCTTGTTCCAGCTCCCAGTGCACCAGATGGGCAATAACTTCGGTATCGGTCTCGGTGACGAAGACATAGCCGCGAGACTGCAGCAGGGCGCGCAGCGGCTCATGGTTTTCGATGATCCCGTTATGGACCACCACAATGTGTTCAGAAACATGCGGATGCGCATTGCTCTCAGACGGTTCGCCGTGCGTCGCCCAACGAGTATGGGCGATCCCGGTACCACCGTGTAACGGTTGCTCTTCTACCGCCTGAGCCAGCATCTGAACTTTACCCAGGCGACGCACGCGGGTCATATGACCTTCGCTGTCGACCACTGCCAGACCGGCAGAGTCATAGCCACGGTATTCCAGACGACGTAAACCTTCGAGAAGGATTTCAGCAATATCACGCTGCGCGACTGCGCCAACAATTCCACACATAGTTAAATTTCCTGATAATGGCGATATGCCATGCGTTGTCGCTGACCTGTATTTGCCCGTTTTCCGGGCGCCCCGAGCCTTGTAGAGAGTGGGGTTATTGTTATGGTACTGCCTGCGGACGGGGATCTATGTTGACCCTCTCATCCTGGTTCGCCGGGAAAATTTCCCCGGCGATAATCCAAATTATTTCTTCTTCACCGGACGCTGCCAGCCCTGTTTGTGGACCTGCGGTACGCGGCTCAACACCAGTTCGTTATCGGCGATATTGCGCGTGACGGTGGTGCCGGCGGCGATCGTGACGCCGTTGCCTACCGTGACCGGGGCCACCAGCTGGGTATCCGAGCCGACAAAGACATCATCGCCAATAATCGTTTTATGCTTGTTCGCACCATCGTAGTTGCAGGTGATGGTGCCCGCGCCGATATTGACGTTATCGCCAATCTCCGCATCGCCCAGATAGGTCAGATGACCCGCCTTGGAGCCTTTCCCGAGACGCGCTTTTTTCATTTCCACGAAGTTACCAACGTGGGCGCCTGCCAGCAGTTCGGCGCCCGGGCGCAGACGGGCAAATGGACCGATGGTGCAGGCCGCCTGCAGCTGGGCATCTTCCACCACGCTGTAGGGGCTAATTTCGCAGTCATCGCCGATGGTGCTGTTTTTGATCACGCAGCCGGCGCCGATTTTCACTCGATCGCCCAGCACCACGTTGCCTTCCAGAATAACGTTAGTATCGATCTCTACATCGCGCCCGTGCTGCAGCGTACCGCGCAGATCGAAACGCGCCGGATCGCGCAGCATCACGCCCGCCAGCAGCAGCTTTTCCGCCTGCTCCGCCTGGTAGACGCGCTCCAGGCGCGCAAGCTGCAGGCGGTTGTTGACGCCTTCGACTTCGCTCAGGCGCTGCGGATGCACTGCGACGATCTGGTGTCCTTCCTGGTGCGCCATGGCGATGATATCGGTGATGTAGTATTCACCCTGAGCGTTGTTATTGGTGAGTTTCGCCAGCCAGCGCTTTAGATCCGCTCCGCCGGCGATCAGGATCCCGGTGTTGATTTCCTGGATCTGGCGCTGGGCCTCGCTGGCATCTTTGTGCTCAACGATGCCCGTCACCTGGCCATTTTCACGGGTAATGCGGCCATAGCCGGTTGGGTCATCCAGCTTCACCGTTAACAGACCAATCCCACCCTGTGGTTTCGCGGCGCGCAGGCGCTGTAGCGTCTCAACGGAGATCAGCGGCACGTCGCCATAGAGCATCAGGATGTCTTCATCATCATTGAAGAATGGCGCCGCCTGCTGCATAGCGTGCCCGGTTCCGAGCTGCTCGGCCTGCAGCACCCAGTTCAGGTTGTCTTCATGCAGAGTCTGACGCAGCAGATCGCCCCCGTGGCCGTATACCAGGTGTACCGCACATGCGCCTAAATCGTTAGCGGCATCAATGACATGCTGCACCATTGGCTTCCCGGCCAGGGTATGCAGCACCTTAGGAAGATCGGAATACATGCGGGTCCCTTTGCCTGCAGCAAGGATAACCACGCTCATCGCACTATTTGACATACTCATCCTGACGGTAGTTAGAACGAAAAGTAAAAGCCTTTCACGTTGAAATTTCTACATATTTTTCATCATAAAACGAGACGTGGAGAAAACGTCCAGGCTCACTGTTTTACCCCATTTTATGACGCTATTTTTAACCACTGCAAATCAGTTTAACGCTGAAAAAGGAGGGCGGGGTGGAGAATCATTAACTATCTCACTGCTTTTGCTGTTTTTTCGCCACCTGAATAAAGCCGCAGCGGCAGGCGTTTATCAGCACCCACAGCGGGAAGAACCAGGATAAATATTCGCCAGTCGCTGGCGGGGGAGGGCGGTAAAGTGATGGATGCTATCCATAAAAAACGAAAGGCCACCTATCAGGTGACCTTCTTTTCCCGGTTTCACATCGCCAGTGTTGTCGTTTTGATGGGCGATACGTCGTGTCAGCGGGCGAGATAGCGCGGAGCTTAGAAGCTCAGGACGCTAAATTTAGCGATGATTTTATGGAACAGTTTCATGATGATTTCCTGACGCAGGTGCAGTTTATAACGCTCTTTTTTGTGATATACATCACATAAAAAGAGTTTACGCCTCATCATTTAACTAATCAATAACAATTAAGGGTGAATACTGTTTTCACTTCATCCGCTCGTCAGCAGCGGGCAATAAAAAAAGCCAGCCTGGAACCCAGACTGGCTTTTTACGTTCAAGCCGGTGTTACATCGCTTTTTTGGTCAACTCGATAACGCGCAGTTTAGCGATCGCTTTGGCCAGTTCCGCAGACGCCTGAGCGTAATCCACATCGCCGTGAGAGCTCTTAATGTGCTCTTCCGCTTTGCGTTTCGCTTCCAGCGCTCGCGCTTCGTCGAGGTCCTGACCGCGAATTGCGGTATCCGCCAGGACGGTCACGCTGCCAGGCTGCACTTCAAGAATGCCGCCGGACAGATAGATAAACTCTTCATGACCGTGCTGTTTAACGATGCGAATCATACCAGGCTTAATGGCGGTGAGCAGCGGCGCGTGGCCCGGGTAAATACCCAGTTCACCTTCGCTACCCGTTACCTGGATTTTTTCGACCAGACCAGAGAACATTTGTTGCTCTGCGCTGACGACGTCCAGGTGGTAAGTCATTGCCATATCACCCTCCGATTAAGGCGTTAAAGTTTTTTGGCTTTTTCCACGGCTTCGTCGATGGAACCGACCATGTAGAACGCCTGCTCTGGCAGGTGATCGTATTCGCCTTCCATGATGCCTTTAAAGCCACGGATGGTGTCTTTCAGCGCCACGTATTTGCCCGGAGAACCGGTAAAGACTTCTGCCACGAAGAACGGCTGGGACAGGAAGCGCTGGATCTTACGCGCGCGAGCTACCACCAGTTTGTCTTCTTCAGACAGTTCGTCCATACCGAGGATGGCGATAATGTCTTTCAGTTCCTGATAACGCTGCAGGATGGACTGAACGCCACGCGCGGTGTCGTAGTGTTCCTGACCAACAACCAGCGGATCCAGCTGACGGCTGGTGGAATCCAGCGGGTCAACGGCCGGGTAGATACCCAGGGATGCGATCTGACGGCTCAGTACTACGGTTGCATCTAAGTGAGCAAAGGTAGTGGCTGGGGATGGGTCAGTTAAGTCATCCGCCGGTACGTATACCGCCTGTACGGAGGTGATAGAACCGGTTTTGGTGGAGGTGATACGTTCCTGCAGAACGCCCATCTCTTCCGCCAGGGTCGGCTGATAACCTACCGCTGAAGGCATACGACCCAGCAGCGCGGATACTTCAGTACCGGCCAGGGTGTAACGATAGATGTTATCGACGAACAGCAGAACGTCACGACCTTCGTCACGGAACTTCTCAGCCATGGTCAGGCCGGTCAGCGCAACGCGCAGACGGTTTCCCGGCGGCTCGTTCATCTGGCCATACACCAGGGATACTTTATCGATAACGTTGGAGTCGGTCATTTCGTGGTAGAAGTCGTTACCCTCACGAGTACGTTCACCTACGCCCGCAAACACGGAGTAACCGGAGTGCTCGATCGCGATGTTACGGATCAGCTCCATCATGTTTACGGTTTTACCTACACCCGCACCACCGAACAGACCGACTTTACCGCCCTTCGCGAACGGACACATCAGGTCGATAACTTTGATACCGGTTTCCAGCAGTTCCTGAGAGCTGGACAGCTCTTCATAGGACGGTGCCGCGCGGTGGATAGCCCAACGCTCTTCTTCGCCGATGTCGCCTTTCATGTCAACCGGTTGACCCAGTACGTTCATGATACGACCCAGCGTTGCTTTACCTACCGGGACTTCGATCGGGTGCTCGAGGTCTTTTACATCCAGACCGCGGCGCAGACCATCAGAAGAACCCATGGCGATGGTACGTACGATACCGCCGCCCAGCTGCTGCTGAACTTCCAGCACCAGAACTTCATTACCATTCTGTACCTCAAGGGCTTCGTACACGCGTGGTACGGCATCCTGAGGGAACTCGACGTCGACCACGGCGCCGATTACCTGGACAATCTTTCCAGTAGCCATCTTAAATCCTCTACGAAATAACCTGGTTAAACCGCGGCGGCCCCCGAGACGATCTCGGTGAGTTCCTGAGTAATGCTGGCCTGACGAGCTTTGTTGTATACCAACTGCAGCTCTTTAATCAGGCTGCCGCCATTATCGGTCGCGGCTTTCATCGCCACCATACGGGCGGCCTGCTCGCTGGCCAGGTTTTCAACCACGCCCTGATAAACCTGAGATTCGACGTAGCGGCGCAGGAGGGTATCCAGCAGCGCTTTCGGATCGGGCTCATACAGGTAATCCCAGGATTTACGTTTCAGATCAGCATCTTCTGATGCCGGTAACGGCAGCAGCTGAGTGATCGTCGGAACCTGAGACATGGTGTTAATAAATTTGTTGCTGACAACGTACAGCTTGTCCAGACGGCCTTCATCATAGGCCTGCAACATCACTTTTACCGGGCCGATCAGTTCGGACAGGGATGGGTTATCCCCCATACCGGTCACCTGTGCAACCACGTTGCCGCCCACGGAGTTAAAGAAAGAAACGCCCTTAGAGCCGATCATTGCGAGGTCGCACTGAACGCCTTTATCGGACCATGCTTTCATTTCCGCCAGCAGTTTCTTGAACAGGTTAATGTTCAAGCCGCCGCACAGACCACGGTCGGTCGACACCACCAGGTAGCCCACGCGCTTAACGTCGCGTTCTTCCAGGTAAGGGTGCTTATATTCCAGATTACCGTTCGCAAGGTGACCAATCACTTTGCGCATAGTATCTGCGTAAGGACGGCTGGCCGCCATGCGCTCCTGCGATTTACGCATTTTGGAAGCGGCGACCATCTCCATCGCTTTAGTGATCTTTTGCGTGTTCTGGACGCTTGCGATCTTACTACGTATCTCTTTTGCGCCGGCCATGAGCTTCTCCTCAATGCCTTGCGGCCTGCCCTAAAGCAAGCCGCCAGACTTTACCAGGATTGGGTTGCTTTGAAGGAATCGAGGATGCCTTTCAGCTTGCCTTCGATTTCGTCGTTATAGCCACCGGACTGGTTAATCTCTTGCATCAGCGGAGCGTGATCACGGTCGACGTAAGCCAGCAGAGCGGCTTCGAAGCTACCGATTTTCGCCAGTTCTACATCAGCCAGGTAACCACGTTCTGCTGCGAACAGAACCAGAGACTGCTGCGCGACGGACATCGGCGCATACTGTTTCTGTTTCAGCAGCTCGGTCACTTTCTGACCGTGGTCCAGCTGTTTGCGGGTTGCATCGTCAAGGTCGGATGCAAACTGGGAGAACGCCGCCAGTTCACGATACTGCGCCAGCGCGGTACGGATACCACCGGACAGTTTCTTCATGATCTTGGTCTGCGCTGCACCACCAACACGGGATACGGAGATACCCGGGTTAACCGCAGGACGAATACCGGCGTTAAACAGGTTGGTTTCCAGGAAGATCTGACCATCGGTAATAGAGATTACGTTGGTCGGAACGAATGCGGAAACGTCACCCGCCTGCGTTTCGATAATCGGCAGCGCGGTCAGAGAACCTGTTTTCCCTTTCACTTCACCTTTGGTGAAGGCTTCAACGTATTCGGCGTTAACACGCGCAGCACGCTCCAGCAGACGAGAGTGGAGGTAGAATACGTCGCCCGGGAACGCTTCACGTCCAGGCGGACGACGGAGCAGCAGGGAGATCTGGCGATAAGCAACAGCCTGTTTAGACAGATCATCGTAAACGATCAGCGCATCTTCACCGCGGTCGCGGAAGTATTCGCCCATTGCGCAACCAGCGTATGGCGCCAGGTATTGCAGTGCAGCAGATTCAGATGCAGTCGCTACCACTACGATGGTGTTAGCCAGCGCGCCGTGCTCTTCCAGTTTACGCACCACGTTAGAGATGGTGGACGCTTTCTGACCGATAGCGACATAGACGCACTTGATGCCGGAATCACGCTGGTTGATGATGGCATCGATAGCCAGCGCAGTTTTACCGGTCTGACGGTCGCCGATGATCAGTTCACGCTGACCACGACCGATTGGGATCATGGC
>OGSJ01000356.1_pt1 | contig 34533 bp, 30 predicted proteins | sample 1573851 | NCBI WGS metagenome assembly OGSJ01 (sample SAMN03295846, study PRJEB24534) | human gut metagenome | isolation source: fecal sample 6 from infant 6 | host: Homo sapiens | place: USA: Pittsburgh, PA | collected 2014-07 | reverse complement strand
ATATTGATAAAATTGATGAGAGAATCAAAGAAATTGAAGATATTTTTTGTCAAAATGACATTTACGATGATCCGAAAAAAATTCTTGAATTAAATGAAGAATTGGAAAATCTTAACGCTGAGAAAAATTCTTTGTATTCAGATTGGGAAGATAAACAATTGGAATACGAAGATTTTGATAAAAATTAAGGAGGGAAAACTTGGATTTTTTAGAAAAAAGATTTCGTCTAACTGAGAAAAAAACAGATGTTAAGACTGAATTAATGGCAGGATTTACTACGTTTATGACTATGAGTTACATCTTAGCAGTAAATCCACAAATGTTGAGCCAAACTGGAATGGACAAGGGCGGAGTTTTCACGGCTAGTGTAGTTGCAAGTATAATTGCAATGATTTGCATGGCTTTTCTAGCGAACTTACCATTTGGACTTGCTCCGGGAATGGGACTTAATGCATTTTTTACATTTACAGTTGTTAAAACATTAGGCTATACTTGGCAATTTGCACTTACTGCAGTATTTTTAGAAGGTATTATATTTTTAATTCTCTCACTATTTAAAGTAAGAGAAATGATTTTTGATGCGATTCCAATTAATTTGAAAAAAGCAGTTAGTTGTGGAATTGGACTTTTTATAGCGTTAGTTGGTTTGGTAAATTCAGGAATTATTTTAAAAGGTGAAGGTACTGTTTTACAATTAGGAAATCTATTGAGTAGAGAAAGTGTAGTTTTCGTTGTAGGATTATTCATTATCGCATTGCTTTTGGCTAGAGAAATCAAAGGAGCGTTAATGTATGGGATTTTGGCATCAACAATTTTGGCGTTGATTTTGGGAGTGTCAAAATACCAAGGAGGATCTCCAATAACATTGCCACCATCATTAGCTCCGGTAGCTTTTCAAATTCAATTCGACAAGATATTTACTTTCGATATGTTCACAGTAGTGTTCACATTCTTATTTGTAGATATTTTTGATACCGTTGGAACTTTGGTAGGAGTTAGTGCAAAAGCTGGAATGTTGGATGAACAAGGTAAATTAAAAGAAGCTTCTCCTGCATTATTAGCAGATGCAATTGGTACAACAGCTGGTGCTTTGCTCGGAACAAGTACAGTAACTACATTTGTTGAATCAGCATCAGGAGTTGCAGAAGGTGGAAGAAGTGGCCTTACAGCTTTGTCGACAGCATTCTTTTTCTTCCTAAGCTTATTCTTGTTCCCAGTGTTTGGAATTATTCCTGCACAAGCAACAGGACCTGCATTAGTAATCGTTGGATTATTCATGCTTAGCTCAATCAAAGAAATCGACTTTTACGATTATTCGGAAGCAATTCCAGCATTTATAACAATAATTGCAATGCCATTTTGTTATTCAATTGCAGAAGGAATTTCTTTCGGAATGATAAGCTATGTATTAATCAAATTATTAGCAGGAAAAAGAAAAGATATTTCAATTTTGATGTATATCTTGGCAATAGTATTCGTTTTAAGAATTATTTGGCCATTATTTTAAATAAAAAATAAATGAGTAGTGCATTTTTAAAATGCGCTACTATTTTTTTGCTAAAAATTATTTCATATTTTAAAATTAAGTGTTATACTTTTATTGTAAACGATAACATAATTAAAGAAATTACATAGAATTATGAAATTAATTGTTATAAAATCAAATAATTTAGCTAATAAAAAGAAGAAAAATAAAATAAGGAGGTTATAAATATAAGTAAAACGTCTTCTTTTTAAAAATAAAATTAAAGGGGTAAAAATATGAAGAAATTTAGCAAAAAAATATTAATGCTTTTAATGGCAATCGTAGTTTTAGTAACACCTACTTTTACAGTCGCAGTAAGACAAGAAGTACACAACGATAGAAACTATAATTGGTACATAGATCAAGGAAATACTGGCTGGGCTAGCAACTCAAATTGTGGTCCATCTTCAAGTGTAATGGTAGAAAAATGGTTTAACAGAAATACAGATGCAAGTGCTGAAGATGCAAGAGATCGTTATCCTATGCAAGGTGGATGGTGGTCAACAAACACAGTATCAAGATATTTAAATGATCAAAGAATTCCAAATCGTACAATTGCTTACAATGGAGAAGATACGTTGACAGATATTTTGGATAACGGAAATATAGCAATTGTATGCGTAAATACTGGATTTATTTCTTTTAATAATAACAACAATTCAAACATCGGTAGATTTTATAATTACCAAGGAGGACATTTCTTAGTTGTCAAAGGATATACTCATATCGACAACGAATTGTATTTTGAAGTTTATGATCCGAATAATTGGGGAGAAATGTACTTTAACGGACAACCAAAAGGAAAAGACAGATTATATGCAGCTAACGAATTGTCGCAATCAATTTTTAGATGGTGGGGAAATATTATTGTAATAGGATAAGATAGAAAGCCTTGAAATTAATTTTCAGGGCTTTTTTCATTTATAAAAATTTCCTATAAATAACCAGTTATTTATTGAATGATTCTATAAATCATAAAAAGGTTTTATTTGATGATATAATGAAATTGGTGATAAATATGTATTATGTAGGAATTGATATCGGATCAACTGCTTCAAAGGTAGTTGTGTTGGATGATTCAAAAAAAGAAATTGTATTCAAGAAAGTTATGCCAACAGGATGGAGTTCTGTTGAAACTAGCAAAACTATCAAAGAATGGCTTGAATCAAATGGGGTTAACGAAGATAATAGCAAAGTTGTCGCTACGGGATACGGAAGAGTTTCTGTTCCTTTTGCGGACAAAGTTGTTACAGAAATAACATGCCATGCAAAGGGCGCAAGTTTTTTCAACGACGCTGACATGACTATTATCGATATTGGGGGACAAGACACAAAAGCGATAAGCTATAAAAATGGTATGGTGGAAGATTTCATAATGAATGATAAATGTTCTGCTGGTACTGGAAAATTTTTGGAAGTAATGGCAAATCGTCTTGGAGTTGGACTTGACGAAATGTTTGCATTGGCAAGAACTGGAAAAGATGTCAAGATTTCTTCAATGTGTACGGTTTTTGCTGAAACAGAAATCATTTCTCTAATTGGAAAAGGAACTCCAAAAGAAGATATAGCTTGCGGTGTAATTAATTCTATTATTAACAAAGTGAAGACTTTGGTTCACAGACTTCCTGCTACGGATTATTATTTCTTAACTGGAGGTTTTTCGGGAAATGATTATATGACAGAACACTTGTCACAACTTCTATCAGCAACCGTAGAAACAAACGAGAATGCTAGATTTGCAGGGGCAATAGGAGCAGCAGTCTTGGCAAGATAATGGATTATTTAGATATTAGAAAAAACGCATATATCGATGCACTCACTTTGAGAGAATCAACAACTGTTGTTTCATTGTGGGGAAGAGTTCCATGGGAAATCGTCGAGAGTTTTGGAGTCACAACGGTGTATTCTTATGGAATAGATAGGGAAGTCACAGAAGATTATATGGATAATAACTACTGTGATATGTTGAATTCTTCTTTTGCTTATTTGGAACTCGGAAGATGTCCTTTTATGTTTAGTTCATCGTTTTTTATAGTAGATGATAGTTGCAAAATTCGCTACGAAACTTTGAAAAAGAAAACTGACAAGGATGTTTTTGTGTACCAATACAAAGATTACAAGTCTTTGATTGCGTATTTGGAAGAAAAATTAGACAAAAAATTTGACGAAGAAAAATTTGACGAATTAATCGAAAAATCAAGAGAAATTTCTTATCTTATATTCAATCTCAGAAAATGCGATATAGATGAGAGAAGAATTTACGAGGTGGAATATTTCTCCAAATTTATTTTCGATATTGACAAAAGAATAGAATTCATCAAACGACATATAGATGATTCATTTAGGGAAAAATCATCTGTAAAACTTCAGGCAGGAGCTGGAGTGTACAAAAAATTTGATCAGTTAATCAAAGAAGGCTATTTTTGTGAAGGTGAATATCACGATATTTTTACAAAAAAAGGTTTTGAATACATAGATGAAAAGTACAGGCAATTTGATTTCAAACCAGATTATGTGATATGTAACTGCAGCCAATTTGATTATGATGATAATGTAATTACTTACTAGGGGGTATTTAAATGGCAGATTACAGAAAAATGTGGGAAGATTTAGGAATGGATGTCGATCAACACGACGTTTTATGTGAAGTTTTACCACAAGCATTTGGTGATGTATATTTATCACAAGAAAACAGACCAGAAAAAATGGATTATTTCAACATGGTTGTTGCAGAAATCCACGGGATTAGACCAGCTGAATTAATCGAATTCCAAAAAAACGGCGGAAAAGTTGTAGGAACATTCTGTATTCACGTTCCTGATGAAGTAGTATTTGGTTGCGGAGCTATCAATACTGGTTTGTGTTCAGGATCACAATTCTGGGTACCAGGTGGAGAAAAATATCTTCCAACTGCAACATGTCCGCTAATCAAGGCATCTTTGGGTGCTAGATTTGAAAAAACTTGTCCATTCTTTAGACTTGCAGATTTATTCGTTGGAGAAACAACTTGTGATGGCAAGAAAAAAGCATGGGAAATCATGTCAAAAGATGCGCCAATGTATATCTTCGATTTACCACAAATGAAAAGAGACAAAGACGTTGAATTCTTCAAAGACGAAGTTTACAGATATATCGATAGAATCGAAGAATTAACTGGCAACAAATTGACTCCAGAATCTCTACACGATGCTATTGTTTTAATCAATAACAAAAGACGTGCAATGCAAAGATTATGGGAATTCCGTAAACTAGATAATGTTCCAATCAGTGGTAAGGACTGCTTATTGATTTCACAAATTGCATTCTACGATGACCCAACAAGATTTGCACAAAAAGTTAATGAATTATGCGATGAATTGGATAAGAGAAAAGAACAAAACGTTAGTGTGTACAAAAAAGGCGCTACAAGATTAATGTTAACAGGAACTCCATTGTCCATTCCAAACTGGAAATTACACCACATAATCGAATCAAGTGGAGCAGCAGTTGTATGTGAAGAAATGTGTACAGGTTCAAGATATTTCGAATTAACAGTAGATGAATCTGGAAAGACTATGGACGAAATGGTTGATCACTTAACAGATAGATACATGAAAGGTATCAACTGTGCATGCTACACTCCAAACACTGAAAGAGTTGACGACATCATCAGACTTGCGAAAGAATACAACGTTGACGGTGTAATCGATGTTAACTTAAAATTCTGTAACATTTATGATACAGAAGGTCACATTGTAGAAAAAGAACTTAAAGATCACAACATTCCAGTATTGGGAATTGAAACTGATTATACAGACGAAGACAGCGAACAATTGAAGACAAGAATTGAAGCGTTCGTTGAAATGATTGAAAATGGCAGATAAAATGAACTACATCTTGTTCAAAGATGTGGCAAACGGACAAAAACTTTACGATTTAATCAAACAACATTCTATTAAAGCTACGATTGCGCCAACACCAAGAGTTTTGGATGTGTGTTGTGGTATTTCTATATTGTACGATAACTTGGAGGATAAACCCAAAATCGAAAAAATTATAGAAGAAAATAACATCGAAATCAAGGGCTTTCACGAAATAGAACGAGATATTAATCCCAACAGGATGAAGTTTCTATAAATTGTAAAATCAAAAGAGCACATGCAGTGCTCTTTTTTAATGCTTGTGAAAAGCTTAAATATGGTAAAATAATAGTAGCAATAAAAAGGAGAATAAAAATGAGAGCTGGAATTTTTCAATTTATGAATGATGCTGTTAAATTAATAAATAGTCGCAATAAATTTATAAACTTTGTTGCAGAAGAAGCAAAAGAGTTTTTCAGTAAAGTTTTTGAAACGAACGAAGATGTTATTAATATTAACGCACGTGTAAAAAAAGAAGACAGCATCAAAGAAAAAATACTAAAACAAAATTATTATATAAAATGTAAAGACGTAGAGGATGTGTTCAGTCTATTCCCAGATTTGATAGGAGTTAGAATAGAATGTCGTTTCAATGAAAACGAAAAAGATTTGTACGAATATTTAAAAAGACTTTTTTATTACAAAGACGAAAATGGCTATTATTACTCCAAGTATGATATGAGAATAAGGCTTAATTTGGATCAACCTCAGCCACAAAAACAAAAAAACGGGTTTGAAATTTATAAAATTGACGCAATTTTTGTGGAAAATGAAGAAATGAAAATAAATTTTGAAGTGCAAATAAAATCCATGGTCAATGTATTCTGGGGAGAGGTAGATCATTCGATTTTGTACAAAAATTCAAACTATGTAATGACAGAAGATTTGATACGTGATGTGATGTATTCAATCAAAAACAATCTTACTATTATCGACAAACAACTCAACAGTGTTTATAAAAAAATGATGACAGTAGAATCAAACGAAGATGATGCAACAAGACAACAATTTAAGAGCATCATAACAAAAATGATTCATGATGGTTACATGCTCAAACTAAAATACAATCTTGGATTTGTAATAGATATGAGAAATATTGCAAATGTGGTCAGCGATTATTTGTTTTCTGTGATGGATGTATTAGAGAAAAAACAATACGAAGAAAGGTTAATCGACATATTAAACAAAGTAAATGCAATAAGTAACAAGCCGATTAGTTTTGGTGAGTTGTATGATTTTTCAGATATGGAATTTGGAGATTACATTCACACATCATTTGCACAAGGACTCAATAGCAGATTGGACAAGGACTTCAACTGGAATTTCTGTCTGTCGATATTATTTGCCATTGATGACAGAGAAAACGACGAGATTTTCATGGATTTTGTGTATTATGTGATATATTCCATAAGAAGAATCATCGAAAAAGAAATCAGTAACTGCAATATCAACCAAACTTACCAAGATATTTTGACGGATAAATTAGTGAAAGAAAGTATAAAATATTTGTCAGAATCATATAATATTAATAACTTTTCACAAAATTCATTTGAAATAATCGGAGAAATCGTAGAAGATTTCGTAAAAGATGTGGAAAGCGTGGAAGATATTGAAAAGTTAGATTTTTTAGCATTGAGAAACAAATTCTTGGAAAAATTTGAAGGAATCAAAAATGAAGATTAGATGTGGAACTGATATTCTAAGAGTTTCACGAATAAAAAACATAAAAAATCTGGATAAATTTATGAAAAAAGTCTTCACTGAACGAGAAATTTCATATATTGAATCAAAAAATCGTAACTTTGAGACGATAACGGGAATGTTTTGTATGAAAGAGGCAGTGTCAAAGGCTTTGAAGACTGGAATTGGAAAAATGAGTTTTATGGATGTTGAGTCTATACATGACGGTGGATTAGTTGTAAAATTAAATACAGATAAATTTCCAAAAGTTTTAGATATTGATGCATCCATTTCTCATGATGGAGAATATGCAGTAGCAATGTGCGTGTTGATGTTGGAGGATTAGAATGGATTTTACAATAAAAAAAAGAGATCCCTTTTCCAATAAAGGAAACTACGGAAGAGTATGCATAGTTGGTGGTTCGAACGGAATGTGTGGCAGCGTCTACTTGGCAAGCATGGCAGCACTTCGATGCGGAAGTGGATTGGTGTACACAATTGTTCCTGAAATTATCTCGGAAATTATGCAAATTAAATCCATTGAGAATATAATACTTCCACTTGAATGTGAGGATAAAAAATTGAGTGATAATTCTATTTCTCAAATTTTAGAATATATTTTCAATAAAAACTGCGTAGCAATTGGATGTGGAATGGGAAAAGATAAATTAAATTACGAGTTGATAAAATCTGTACTTAAAAATTTTCATAAACCGGTTTTGATAGATGCAGATGGATTGAACTCGATAAAAAACTTCAGTGAACTAGAATTTGATGATTATTCAGTTGCCATAACGCCACATCCACTGGAATTTAGTAGACTTTCGGGATTGGATGTAGAATATATCAATCAAAACAGAGAAAAAGTTGCATCAGATTTTTCAAAAAAACACAAATGTATAGTAGTTCTCAAAGGTCATCACACAATCGTCGCAAAAAATGATGAAATTTATGTAAACAATACAGGAAACGCTGGAATGGCAACAGCTGGAAGTGGGGATTGTTTGTCTGGAATTATTGCAAGTTTTATGCACAACAGAGATGTGTTCGAAGCTTGTAAATTGGGAGTTTACATTCACGGACTGGCTGGAGATTTTGCAAAACAAAAAATAGGAGAGGACAGCATTATTGCATCGGATATTATTAGAAATTTACCGGAAGCGATTAATGCTTGTAAGGAGAAATAATGTTTAAATATCAAAGTTATTTGAAGGTTGATTTAGATAAATTAAAACACAATTACAAAGAAATCAAAAACATAAGCAATTTAGTCAAAATGTGTGCCGTTGTAAAGGCCAATGCTTATGGGCAAGGCGCAGCATTTATTACAAAAGAATTGGAATATTTGGGAATAGATTACTTTGCAGTGTCCAATATAAATGAAGCCTTGGAACTTCGCAAAAATGGAATATTCAAACCAATCATGATTTTAGGCTACATTTCCAATGAAAACATTGAAGTCGCAATCAAAAACAACATCGAATTAACAGTTTACGATTACGATACTGCAGTTGAAATCAATAACGTTGCAAAAAGTTTGAACAAAATATGCAAAGTTCACATCAAAATCGACACAGGAATGACAAGATTAGGGTTCCAAGTTCGACTTGACCACGATAAATGCTTGGAAGAAATATTCAAAATTTATAAAATGGATAATGTAGTGTTGCAAGGAATTTACAGTCATTTTTCAGATGCTGATAGCGAAGATTATTCTTATACCAAAGAACAATACAATACATACATTGGTTTTATGATTGATGTGGAAAACAGAGGAATAACTGTTCCAATAAAACACATAGCAAATGATGCAGGAGCGATAATTCACGGATATTTCTTGGATATGATAAGATGTGGAATAGGACTTTACGGCTATCACGCATCAGATTATGTAAGAGAAAATTCTAGGTTAAATCTGGAAGAAATATCATCACTTTACACAACAGTGTCAATGATTAAAACAGTTCCAAAAGGAACAGATATCGGATACGGGAGAACATTCACGACAAACTCTGAAACAGTAGTTGCAACAGCGACAATAGGATATGCTGACGGCTATCCTTTGGAATTATCCAACAAAGCTTATGTGATTATCAACGGCAAAAAAGCAAAAATTTTGGGAAAAGTCTGCATGGACCAAATTATGATAGATGTAACATACATTAGAGATGTAAAAGTCGGCGACAAAGTTTTGTTGTTCGGAAAAGATGACATGGGAGAAATATCATTGTATGAGTTGGCAGAAATGGCAAACACAAATGTCTATGAGCTTTTGTGTAGAGTTACCATGAGAATTCCTAGAATTTATACTAGAAATGGAAAAGTCGTAGAAGTGTGTGATTATTTACAAAAAATCAACTAATCTTAGCCCAGCTTTTAAGTTGGGCAAGTTTATGATATTGATTTCTTGAAGTGTTTTGGATATAATAAAAACAGTTCTTAAAATAGCGAAGAGTTTATAGGGTGAGTTTATGAAAGTAAAAAGAGGAGACATATTTTACGCAGACTTAAGCCCTGTTGTTGGATCTGAGCAGGGTGGTGTAAGACCTGTCGTTGTTGTTCAAAATGATGTGGGAAACAAATACAGTCCAACCGTAGTCATAGCAGCTATTACTTCACAAATAAATAAAGCGAAATTACCAACACATGTTGCAATAGAACGATCCAAGTACGGTTTACCGAAAAATTCAGTTATTTTAGCTGAACAAATAAGAACTATTGATAAAAAAAGGCTTCGTGAAAAAGTAGGTAGCTTTGATGATAGAGTTCTGATAAAGTTGGATGAAGCTTTAAAAATATCTGTGGGTATATAATCTAAACTACATATTTTAAAAAAAGTTATCAAATTTGATTTGGTAGCTTTTTTTGTATATAATTTAAGCTATGGAAAATTACGATATTTTTAGATTAAACAACTTTTTAATATACAAAAAAACAGGAACAGATGGATTAAGCATCTACGATTGGAACAAAAAGAAGTTCGCATTCAAAAACGAAAATAGCGAACAAGAACTTCTTAAAATTAACGACATATACATTAACGACAGAAACAGCGACATCGAACTAATCGACCTAGTAGAACGTGAACAAGAAAATTCATTTTCTTCAGTTGTGAATTACTACAGCGATATGAGCGAAGTACAACTTCACAAAAAGACGATACTATATCTAATTAAAGACAAAGATTTTGATATGTTACAAGATTTGTTCGACAAAATCGAAGATGATAAATCATATTCTTATCTATTCGTATACGCAATCAAAAAACTCATACAATATGGAAATAGTCCATCATTATTAAAAGGAAAAATCCAATTAACAGAAGAAAACCAAGAAATAGTCACAACACTATCCATAAGTATGATATCAGATGAATTGTTAAAATATTTTGATTATTTCAAAAAGTTCTTCATATTCACACCCAATTACGTGTTCACAATAGATGTCAGAACATATATACTTATGAATTACATGACGAAATTCATAGCAAAATGGAGAGAATTTCTATACAAATACTCAAAAGTCGACGACAAAGAATCCACATTCAAATTAATCAACGATTATGTAATCATGCTTTCACAAAGCTTGGACAATGATAATTACTCAATTGAAATGGAAAAAGAAATAATATCTGAAACCAAGAAATATTTGAACGAAGAAGATTATACAAATGTGTTCAAAAACTTGTCATCAATACACGATTCGTATTATTTTATACTATTCGTAGAAGAACTTATCAAACAGGACAAAGACAAAACATTTGAAAAAGTGTGGGAAATTTATCGAAAGAGATTAAAAAGCACATACAAAGACAAAAAATACATGAATATAGTCATAGAAATCAAATCATTTGAAGTTAGGAATGATGATTTGTACAAATATTTGAAGAAAAACATTGAGAAAACATTCAAAAAAAGAACGAAACTATTAGAAATATTAAAATTCGTAGATACATTGGATTTTAAATAAAATATTAGGCCAATCTTACAGGGACATTAAAAAATAATGTCCCTGTTTTTATGTCATAATATAATTTCAAAAAAAGACACTAATTTGTATTACTAAAAAACAATTACTTATAGATTTTTCAAATACATGAAATTAACTTAGCAAAATTGGAGAATATCTATGTTTGAGTGTTAACAAGAATTAATTTCATATCAAAACAACAAAAACTAACTAGTATCAATGTTTATATATTAAAACATCAAATAAATAAATCATTGACAAAAAAATCAAATAAAGATAAGATGAATTTGTAGTAAGTGTTTTAAACAATTATTATGAAAACGTTACATATATAAAATTTAATAAAGTATAAGCGACAACTTAGCATACAATTATAAATAAATTGCAAGATTTATTTGAAAAAGCAAAACAGCTAGATAGAGAATAACATTAACTAAACATAAATCTGACGAAATGGCAAAGGAAGTTAACCGAGGAAAATATGAAGTTAACCGAGGAAAATATGAAGTTATTAATGAATGCAAGAAATCACGGAGCGGGAACAAACAGTAGTAGTCCTTGTTCAACAGTTAATGGTATTTCTTGTCTAGTCAAAAAAAATATTATCCTTGTGGAAACATAATACTTAATTGCGTTTGTCTGGAGGAAAATTTTTGTTATGGAATTGAAAAAATCAAAAATAAATACAAGTAAAAAAATTTATTTAAAGCTTGTTTTAAGTATAATTTTTATTATACTTACTTCAGGTTTTAATTATGACACTAGTGTGCAAAAAATTCCATCTTATATGCTAGATAAGATGTATTCAATAGATGGAGAATATGGTGAAACTGAGGATATCAATCTTAAAGATGAAATATCTCAAGAAGAATACAAGAATACCATAGAAGGAATCGAAAAATTTGTGTTAGATAATCATATATTATTTGATAGTATTTCTAGGCAAGATTTTTCGAAAGAATGTAAAAAAGCAATCCAAAACGAGAAAGCTCATACAATTATTGATACGCAAATGGAATGTAAAAGACTGATATCTAGTCTGAGACAAGGACATTTTGGAATAAGTAATGATTATTATACAGAAATTTTGCCAATAAGATTTATGAAATTCAAAGATGGATATTACATATACTATTCTGATGATAGTAAAGAGGTAGCAGCAGCTAAAATTTTAGATATTAATGGAGTACCTATAGAAAAAGTAATAGAAAAAGTTTCAAAGTATTTTTATGGGGAAAATAAAATCTTCACTGAAACAAACTCAATGCGAGGGATAATGTATTATGATTTTCTAAAAAAAGAAAACATAGTAAATGGTGAAAAAGTCCAATTTAAATTAGAAAAAAATGACAAAATATATTATAAAGAAATCACACCAATAAAAACTGGAAAGTGGAAGTTTAAGAAAATAAAATCAGATTTTAATGAAATATATAAGGATACAGGATTTGAAAATATTCATGGAGTCAAGAAATTAAGTAATATTACTATTAATCCATTAGATAAGATATATATCAGAAAAAAACTGTTTTATCTTCAAAATAAAAATGATAGTTTGATAATACATTTTAATTCTTGCACTGAAAATGATCAATACAGTATAAATAAATTTGTAAAAGAGCTAAATGATAATTTAAAAACTAATAAACCTTCGAAAATCATTATAGATGTAAGATTTAATACGGGAGGACACTCTTATGTTTATAGTCCTATATTAAAAGAAATTGCGTTATATAAATTACAAAATCCAAGAACAAAAATCAAATTATTGATTGGAAATTTGACATATTCTGCAGGAGGAGAAGCTTGCATCAAGACGATGAGAAACATAGATAATATAGAAATAATAGGAACTGATTCAAGCAGTACAATAAATAATACATTTGGAATAAATAATGTGTTTTATATAAGTAGAATTAAAAGCATTTGCAGTTACGGTGATACTTTAATCAGATCTGATTATACCATTGAAGATATATACAATAATAATTACAAAAATTATGACTTCAATGAAAACATGCTTACACCAGACTTTCACGCAGAGCAATCTTTTGCAGATTATATGATAGGAAATGACCCAGCGATGAATTATGCATTGAGAGATGAATGAGATAGTTCCTTGTTTGATAAAATAAAGGGATTTTTATATTCTAAAAATTAAAAGGTTTTTATTAGGATAATATTAGCTAAAAATAAATTTATTTTAACAGGAGGAAAGGTAATGAAGTTATTACTAGAGGGAAGAAATCCTGGAGTAGAAATAAACAATAATGATACCTACAGTATCACTGAAGCAAATTGTGTTAATTTAAGTTGCAATTGTTTCGGGATAAATTGTAAAAATTGCAGGATAAAATTGTTTAATGAGAAAATGAATTTTAAAAATAAAATTATTAACCTATTAGTAGTTATCATATTTATCATGACTACTACTGGTTTTAAATACATAGATAAATTTGATGAAGATACTACACGCATGTATATTTCAAATGAGAATATTAATAAGCTGGAAACTGTGGACATAAATCCACAAGATAAGATAGATATAGAAGAATATAAAGAAATCATGAAAGAATTCAGAGATTTTATGGTAGAAAACCATATTTTGTTTGATAATGTTTCAAGAGAAGAATTTAAACGTGAATGTAATAATATTATCAGGAATGCGAATACTAAATCATTATTAGATATGCAGTATGATATGAAAGTACTTATGGCAAAGCTTGGACAAGGACATGTACAAGTTATATCCGATTATGAAAATTCATATTCAAATATTATATTAGAGAAATTTCGTGACGGATATTATGTATTTGCAAGTTCGCAAAATGATATTATCGGAAGTAAAGTATTGGAAATAAATGGAATTAATATAGATGAAGTAATTAAACGAATATCTAACTATATATCTGGTGAAAATGAATCATTTCGTAATAAAGTAGCATGCCAGAATATAATAATGATGAATTTATTGAGAAAAGAGAATATAACAAAAGACCATAATATAAAGTTAACTTTAAAAAAAGACAATAATAAATACAATTATGATATAAAATCAAGTGATTTCCCCAAAATTAAAGTAAACAAAATAGAAATAAATAATAAACAATTCTTTACATTCAATATTGGTGAATTTTATTTTAATAATTTAAAAGATGAATTCATTAAAATCAGACCAATACCAAAAAATAAACCCAAAAATAAATTATATTACAATGAAATTAAAAATAATAGTCTAATAGTGCATTATGATTCAGCACTTGAAAATGAAAACAGCAGTATTTATGAGTTAGAAAAAGATTTTAATGAAAAATTGATTAGCAAAAATCCTAAATGTATAGTTATTGATTTAAGACTAAATGGAGGTGGATCTGATTATCTTTTTGAGAATATAATAATGAAAATAATGCAATATCAATCAAAAAATGGAAATGTAAAGATTAAACTTTTAATAGGAAGGAATTCTTATTCTGCAGCAGGTGATAATGCATTGAGTATATTAAAAGTTTTAGATAATGTAGAAGTTATTGGAGAAAACTCAGGATTTCCTGTGAGAATGGCATCAGGCGCTTTGAATTTATTTTATGTAAAAAGATTTCAAGTATTAGGAACATATTGTCCTAAAGTCTTTAGTAATGATTACATGCTTAGTGATGTATATAACCATAATTATAAGAATTACGATTATATACATAATACAATGACACCAGATTTCCACGCAGAACAATCATTTGCAGATTACATGACAGGAAATGATCCAGCGATTAATTATGCATTGAGAGATGAAGGGGATAGTTCTTTATTTAATAAAATCAAGTCTATTTTTAATTAATAAGACAAAGCAGGTAGTTGGAAAATAACATTAACTAAAAATAAATTTGCCGAAACGGCATAAAATTCAAGGAGGAAAATATGAAAGTATTAATGGACGGAAGAAATCACGGAGCAGGAACAAACAGTAGTAGCCCTTGTTCAACTGCTGGTGGAGGTCGCAGAGTTTATTCATCGTGTAGAAGATTAAATGGTTGTGGAAATATCTATGTACCTGTATATGTAAGACCATGTCCATTTAAAGTTGATGTTTGTAAAGTACACTAAAATATGAAAAGGAGTGTATTCAAGATGTTTATAGTTATAATTTTAATTATAAGTATGACATCTTTTAATTATAAGAGCGAAATAGTAGAGAGCGAGCAAGAGGAGTTATATAGATATTTTATTCTAAATAAATATAAAAAGATTAACGAAGTAAATATTAATAATACTCATGAATTGACATCGAATGAATACACCTATCAAGTAAAAGCAGTTCGAGATTTTATGATTGAACATCAGTGTTTTTATGAGACGGGAAATAAAGAGGAAATTATAAAAAGTTTTAATAAATTATTGGATAAACCTACTGGACATAAGATAAAAGACTTGCAATTGGAACTTATAAAAATAATGGCACAATATAAGCAGGGACATATTATTACATATAATACATCTAATGATAAATATCTCCCAATTTTAATAGGTAATTTTAAAGAAAAATATTATGTAATTGCATCTGAAAAAAAATATTCTGATTTAATCGGAAGTGAAATCTTAAAAATAAATAATATACCTATGGAAGGTATAAAGGACAAGGTAGCCAAATACGTGTCTGCCGAAAATAATTCTTTCAAAAATTATAAAATTACTAAATACATGAATTATTATAATATATTAGAAAAAGAAAAAATTCTGAAATTAGGAGAAAATAAAATTACCGTTAATAACGGAGAAACTGTAGTTTATAAACTACCAATCAAAAATATTAAAAATGCTGGAATCAAAGAAATAATAATGGAAAGCGGGAATAATTTAATTTTTCCAAATGATTCGGGAAAATATTTTGATGATTTTGAAAAAATACAATCACTTAATAGACTTAATTATGAAGATAGACCTTTTTATACTGAGGAAAAAGGGAATAATTTATTAATAAGGTACAATTCATGTGCAGAAAATGGTGAATATAAAATAGATGAATTTACTAATGAGGTTTTTAAGAAGCTAGATTCGCACGAGTATGATAATATTGTATTTGACTTAAGATTAAACAATGGTGGAGACTCACGATTACTAATACCTATAATTTTAAAAGTGAAATCATATGATAACAAATTTAAAAGAGCAAAAGTTAAATTACTTATTGGACCAAGTACATATTCATCAGCAGGGGACAATTCACTACACATCATAAGATTGATAGATAATGTTGAATTGATTGGAGAAGATGGAGGATTTCCAATAAATACTGGAGGAGGAAATATGAATACTTTTTACCTAAAAAATACGTATATAATATCAACTTATTGTAAGACGCTTTTCTTTAGTGATTATACGCTTAGAGATGTATATAATCACAATTACAAAAACTATGACTTTACTGAGAACATGCTTAAACCGGATTTCCATGCAGAACAATCATTTGCAGATTATATGATAGGAAATGACCCTGCGATTAATTATGCATTGAGAGATGAAGGAGAGAGTTCATTATTTAATAAAATCAAGTCTATTTTTAATTAATAAATTAAAAAAGGTAGTTGTAAAATAACATTAACTAAAAATAAATCTGCCGAAATGGAATATAATTCAGGGAGGAAATTATGAAAATTTTAATGGACGATAGAAATCATGGAGCAGGAAAAAGTGGAAGTAGAGTTTGTAGCATTAACAAAGTTTCTTGTTGGAATAACAAATGCAACTATTATGGAACTTTAGTATGTGTACCAGAATTATAATAAAGGTGATGGATATGTTTCAAAGACAAACGTTAAGTAAAAAAATAAAATTAGTAGTGATTATGATTTTTTTTATAACCACTACTAGTTTTGTTAGCCAGGATGAAATAATAACAACTAGTCAACAAGACTTAATTGATTTAAATAACACTAATAATATTGAAGAATATGATTCTAGTGTAATTAAAGGTAATAATCCAATTAGTTCAGAAAAATATAAGAATCAGGTAAGAAGTATAAGAGATTTCATGAATGATAATCATGTTTATTATGAAGCACAGAACATTGATGAAATTACAAATTCTTATAATAAACTATTAAATGATTCAGAAAATAAAACTGCTCTTGATCTAAGTCTTGATTTAATGAAGGTAATCTCAAAATATAAACAAGGACATGTTTCTTTAAATACAGTATATACTGCACGACCATCAGTTTTTATTCAAAAAAGTAATGGGAAATATTACATAATTGGTACTACAGATCAATATAAGAAGTTAATAGGATCAGAAGTCATAAGTATAAATAATATTAAAATTAAAGATGTTTTAAATAGATTAGAAGATTATGCTATTGGGGAAAATGAAAGTTTTAGAAATCTTACTAAAAATTCACTCTTGAATAATCATGAAATATTAAAAAAAGAAAATGTGATGACAGAAAAAAAGAATATTTACGAATTAAAAACTGGAGATAAAATAATAAAATTAGATATACCATTTGAGGAATCAAAAGATTTTATAGTTAGTAAATTAAAGATTAATGGAATAAAAACTAACCTAATAAGTTTTAATACGAAAACTGACAAAAATGAAAAATATAATATTATCAAACCGCTAACATTAACAGTAGATAAAAATAAGTTACATTATATTGAAACAAAAGAAGACAATTTAATTCTTAGATATAATTCCTGTACTGAAAATGATAATTATAAGATTGAAAAATTCACCAAGGATGTCTGCGACAAATTAGATAGTAACAAATTTTCAAATATAATCATTGATTTAAGATATAACTCTGGAGGAAACTCATCATATATATTCAATATTTTTAGTAAGATGATGGCGTATCAGGGTGCAAATCCTAAAACCAAAATAAAAGTTCTTGTAAGCGATGGAACTTACTCTGCTGCAGGAGATTGCGCTTTGTTATTTTTGAAGAACTTTCATAATGTCGAAGTCATAGGAAAAGATAGCGGATTTCCAGTATTAACGAGTGCAGGAAATGTGGAATATGCATATACGAGAGATACTTATATTGGGATAAATTACTGTACAACTGTTTTTAGACAACACTATGAAAATGTCGATTCGTATTTATTTAATTATATGAACTTTGATTTTGACAGGAATACAATGACACCAGACTTCCACGCAGAAAAGTCTTTTGCAGATTACATGATAGGAAATGACCCTGCAATGAATTATGCATTGAGAGATGAAGGAGACAATTTCTTGATCAACAAAATAAAAAATTTGAAAAGATAATACCAGGAAACATTGTAAGGAGTATTTTATGAAAATCATTACAGAAAAGGGATACAAATCAAAAATGATAAATAAGATCAAAAAAATGAGCGCTGCTATAATCATAGTTATAGCAGTAGCTTTTTCTAATATTTCATATTCTGACAACGAACTTGATAATATAGAGGTGCTTACATTCTCTGTAGATAGCATGTATAATAAGGGAAACTTGGACACAAACAAGGAAAAACACAAAAAACTTGGGGAGATTGAATTAAATAGAGTTTTATCAAAAGAAGATTACATAAAAGATGTTAATAATTTTAAAAGCTTTTATATTCATGAACAAGGCTATCTTGGAGGATACACAAAAGAACAACTAGATTCGGATATTGATAAATTACTACAAAATCCAACAGGAAATACAGTTGGAGATTTGAATTTACAGCTTAGTAAAATAATATCTAACATGAACGATAGACACACAACTGCTATGTGGCATTTGGGGACAGAGCAATTCCCGTTCATAATAAAAATAATTGGCGACGAATTCTACATCATAAATACAACGGAAAAATGCAAGGACTTATTGTATTCTAAAATCGTAAGCATTGAAGGTGTAAAATCATCTGAAATATTGAAAATAGTGTGCAAATACATTTCTGCAGAGAATGAAATTGGAAAGAAAAATATTTTACATTATGGTTACATGTTATACACAGATTTACTAAAAAAAGAAAATATAATAAAAGGAGATAAAGTACATTTACAAATTTTGCAAAATGGAAAAATCGTTGATAAAATTGTAGACACCATTAAAACTGATAGTATTGGAATATACAAAAATTATTACGATGATGAAAGCTACAATCAAATAATGTTTGATACTAGTGAATTAAAATGGGATGCATATACAAATTGGGGAAAAGAACAATTCACAGAAAATAAACCATTTTACTTCTATAAATCAAACAGAAATTTAGTAATTAAATATAATTATACTTACGATATCAATAAATATAACGTATTAAAAGATATGATAACTAAAATGCAAAATGAAATACAAGCAAAAGATATAGACAACATCATATTAGACATCAGATATAATGGTGGTGGCATGTTTACACACGCAAAAGAATTAGAGTTTGCGATAATGCAATATCAATTATTAAATCCAAAAATCAATATTAAAGTGTTAATTGGTGAAGATACTTTTTCAGCAGGCATAAGAATGATAGATAGTGTAAAAAGAAACTTAGAAAATGTACAGATGATTGGAACAAATACTGCGGGAGCTTCAAATCATAATATGTCTGGAGGAAATATTGTATATCTCGGGAAAAGCAAACTATTCATATACACATCAGGAGAAATGAGAAGATATGATTATACTTACAAAGATGTTATACACTGTTCGAATTTAAACAAAGGTGATGGATCAACGTGGTATCCTGATATGTTTATCGAAAACCAAATCGAAGATTACGCAGTTGGCAATGACAAGGTTATGAATTATGTGCTGAGAGATGAAGGAAACAATTCTTTGTTTGATAGAATAAAGGGAATATTTAATTAGATATTTCTAGGAAATATGAGAAGCTTCAAGACCACATGAATTGAAATTTAATTTTGTGGTCTTTTTGCTTGTTGATAATTATTTTTTATTACTTTATTTCCTGTTGATTCAAATTTAATGATATTTTTATACTACATATTATTGTAATATTTATTAAAAAATATGTTAAAATATAAATAAGAGTTAATGTGGTAAAAAGCTAAAATGTAAAAAATAGAAAGAAAGCAATCACCGTAAAACGCTTATAATTACTTTTAGTAAAATACCAATAACAGGAGGAAACTATGCTTAAATATTTACATAAAAAACTAATCAGAAACAAAACATATTTTTTCGTGATTTTATTATCGTTAATAATGTGCTGCGCAACTTTATTTTTGCAAATGCAAAAGTCAACATATTATGAGCTAGATAGAATAAAAGAAATGGAATCCAGCACTGATAGTTTGATTGCTTATTTTTTGAAAAACAAAAGAAGTGGCAATAAGATAAATCCAAAGTTAAGCGTCGAAGAAAACGAAAAAATATATGACACAGAATTAAAATATTATGGAAAGTTATCGGATAGTTTGTACGAGATAGATAATTTTATGTCGACAAATACAAACAAGTCATCGTTTGGAGAATACAGCAGAAAATACGATGCCAAAGCAATCTATACTCACGAGCAAAACGTTTTAGAACTTTTGGATAAATTGGATTCACACCCAGAATCCAAAAAGATAAAAGTAGATAAGGATTACATTAACTTTATTAAACATAGAAATTCTGATAATTCGACAAAAACAAATGGAGTTATAAATGAGTATAAACAGTTGAATTTTGCTGCGATTATTTCGAAACAGTCATCTATTTTATTTGGTGCAGTTCCAGCGATATTTTTAGCTATATTTCTAATCATATCCTTGGAAAATGATGATGTGTTGAAGAAGTTACCATTTAAAAACATCTTAATTACAAAGAATAGATTTTTTATGAGTTTATTAATTTACATTATGTATATTGTGTCAGTTTTATTATTCTTGTTGTTAATTAGCACTGTATTTCTGGATGGATTCGGTAAATTTGATTATTATCACATATCTGTACTTGAAAGATACAAATTCTTAACTGAAAAACAGAACTTAGGATTTGTAAAGTTAGAGTATTTGAAACCTTACGAAATCTTGTTGAGAGCGATTGTAACTTTGGTTTTATCTTCTACTTTTGTATTTGGAATATTATCATTTGTCAAGAAAATTTTCACATCAAAAACAATGGAAATGATCTGTTCTATTATTGTTATTGGTGGTTTTGTTGGTGATTTGTTATTGTTCAATCACAGATTCAATCCGCTATTCATAACTAAATATTTTTCTTGGATGCAAATGGTGTGCTTGTTGTTGATAGATATAATTCTTTTAGTTTGCTGTTTCAGTGTCAAGGATAGAGGGAAAAAAGAAAAAGTATCCTACAGAAAAGTTGACACGACTAGTGTGAAGGGGTTGGTGTTAACTAATATAATTTCCAAGCAAATGGTTGTGTTTATTGTGGTTTCAGTTGGTTTGTTTTCGTTATTTACGGCTTTTAAAACCGAAAAATACAATAAATTACGTGAAGAAGAGCAAGTTTACAAGAATTACTTAGCTTTTGGTCAGTCTTATAAGGCAAAGATTTTAAATGATCCATATATGACAGAGACGGAAATTAATCAAAATCTTGAAAATTTTGAAAAAGAATTTGAAGGCGGAATTAAAGAATACAGAGTGTATATCAATAGAGAAAAATATCCAGATAAATTCTACAAATTTTATCAAGACAAATTCACATCTGGGGATTTGAGGTTTGATCAAAGTAGTGGATATATGGATAAGAGCGATTCTTTGAGTATGTACACGAAACGATATATGTACGATAAAATGGATTTACTTAATAAGATGAAGGTTACACCTTCAAATAGAATATATGATGGAATATATAATGTTGACTATAATCCTGAAGATGGAGTTAAGTATTTGAAGATAAAAGATAGGATATTTTCCTATTTGTTTAATGGAAGTAGTGAGGGTATTACAGGAATAAATCTGTTATATGATTTGTTCTACACAAAATTCAATATTATTGTTACATTATTGTCTGCTTGTGCATTTGGAAGTTTGCTATCTAGAAATAAGAAGATTATAGAAATACAAAAACTAACACCGATTAACAAAAATTCTATTTTTAGGCGAAATGTATTATCAAGTATTTTCAGCACAATAATAGGATTCTTGATTGTTTTGGCAATTGTATTTGCAATTGGAACAATAATTGGTGGAATTGGTAATTCACAACTTCCAACAATGAGAATATCAAACATAATGTTTAGTGCAGAAGTTATGAGATACAGGGAATTTATTATCAAAAGCACAATATTATCGATACTTGTGAGTGTTTGTTTTTCTATCTTCATAAACATGACTAAACTATTCATAGACAATAAAATTTCGAATTTGATAGTTGCGTTGATTGTGATTCTATCAATTGGATTACCGTACATTGTGAAATTCGTTCCTGCTTTTTTGCCATTCTCTTATATGGATAGTTCTGCTGTGGCGAATGGATTTATGTCATTTCATCAACAAAATGGATATTTAAATTTTACGTTTGGAGTGATGTCTAATATTTTCTGGGCTGTAGTGTTGTATTTTATTAGCAAGAAGAAATTTGAAGAAAAGAGGAAATAAATGTTACAAGTTATTGATTTAGAAAAGAAATACAATGGTAAAACTATTTTAGATAAAGTCAATTTAAGATTGGAAAAAGGACAAATTAAAGCCTTGGTTGGACCAAATGGATCGGGAAAAACGACACTTATGAATAGTATATCCAATTCCATAAAAATAGATGGTGGTAAAATAGTAATAGATAATGAACAGTATGATGATGAAAAAATCTTCAATAAGTTAACTTTTTTCAGAGATGAAACTATCTTAGATTTTAATATGAAAGGTATAGATTACTTGGACTTAATCAAGAATGCATATAAAAAATCTACAGAAGATGTGAATAATATATGCAAAAAATATGAGATAGAGGGATTTGCACATAAAAGGGTTGGAGAGTATTCATTAGGAATGAAAAAAAAGCTGATGCTTGCAATGTCTTTCTTGCCGGGAAATGATTATGTTTTATTAGATGAACCGTTAAATGGTTTGGATCCAACAAGTGTTATAAAAACGAAGAATTTATTGAAAGAGATTGCCAAGCAAAATGTAGGAATTATTATATCGAGCCATGGGTTGAATGATTTGGATGATATAAGTCGTGATATTTTGTTCTTGAAAGATAAGAAAATCTTGGAAGAAAAACTAGAATCTGTAAAATATTTGAATCTCTCAACTTCTAATGATGAACTTGTCAAAAAAACTTTGATGAACAACGGATATGAATATGAAAATAAATTGATTATACTAAAAGATGAAAATATTAAATCAATTTTGAAGATTTTATCGCAATTGGATGTAAATATTTATAGTATAGACAAGAAATCAAAATCTTCTCAAGAAAGATACATGGAATTGTTTAAAATATAATTTACACATGAAAGTTGAAGGATATTTTTAAGAAACTTAATTATAAGTTTGGTTGATTGGATGTTCTTGTCCACGATACTTATACGAATAAAGACCACATGAATTGAAATTCAATTTTGTGGTCTTTTTGCTTGTGGATAATTATTTTTGAATTATTAATTTGTCAACTGGTCTGTCAAACTCTTCTGGATTTAAATCATCGACTAATTGGAAATCGTAGACTATGGAAACTTTGTAGGAATCTTCGCCGATTTTGTCGATGAATCTGTCGTAAAATCCTCCACCGTAGCCGATTCTGTATTTGTTTTTGTCGAAGCATAATCCAGGTACTAGCATGAAATCAAATTTAACGTCTGATTCAACTGGATTTTTAGGTTCTAAGATTCCGTAAGCTCCAGGAGCCAAATCGTCCATGCTTTTGATTTCTACGGCAATCATATTTCCTTTTGATTTTACGTAAGGAACGTATACTTTTTTTTCTTGTTCCAACAAATCTTTGATGAGTTTGTGAGTGTTAAACTCAGATCCAAAGCTCACATACACAAAAAAATTTTTGGAATTTTTGAATTCTTCTAAGTTTTCCAATTCTTTTAAGAGTTCATCGTCGACTTTTTGTTTGTCGGAGATGGAGTCTCTTTGTTGTAACATTTGTTTTCTAATTTCTTTTTTATTCATTTTCATCACCTAAAAATATATATACCCTAAAAAGATTTAAATATCCAGTTGTTTAAAAATTTAAAAATACTGTGATATAATAAGGGTTGCGAGGTGAAAAATGTTAGAATTCGTTCATGTAGATAAGACATATAAAAATAAAGTGTGCGCATTAAATGATTGCAATTTTAAAATAGAACAAGGTGAATTTGTTTTTTTGATTGGACCAAGTGGTGCGGGCAAATCAACTATTACGAAACTTATACTTAAAGAAATAAATCCAGATAGAGGTAAGATTTACCTATACGGTGAAGACATAACCAGATTAAAAGCTAGGAAGGTTCCTAAATTAAGACAGAGTATAGGAATGGTGTTCCAAGATTTTAAATTATTGGAGAATAAAACTGTGTACCAAAACATAAAATACGTTATGCAAATTTTGGGGAAAAGTTCTTCAGAGATAAAATCTACGATTGATACTGTGCTTGATTTGGTAAATTTGAAGGATAAAAAGAATGCATATCCACACGAATTATCCGGTGGGGAAATGCAAAGAGTCTGCATTGCACGTTCGATGGTTAATAAACCAAAACTACTTATTGCAGACGAACCTACGGGGAATTTGGATCCAGTGACTAGCATGGACATTGCCAATGCGTTGGTTAGAATTAATGAACGTGGTACGACTGTGATGATGATAACTCACGAGAAAGATATCGTGAACAAATTACAAAAAAGAGTAATTCAATTGGACAAGGGTATTATTGTTAGAGATGAAGAAGGTGGAATGTATGAGAAGAATTAGAGTTATGATATCCACTTTGAAAGAAGGATTTGTAGGTATTTGGAAAAACAGATCGATGGGACTTGCATCTTTGACGACGATTTCTCTGGCACTTTTGATTTTGGGATCTGTAATTATATCTATGTTGACAATGAATCAAGCTGTAAAAGACATCGAAGGAAAAGTTAATCTTGTCAATGTGTATTTGGAAAATGGAATTCAAGAGGACAAGACGAAAAAGATTGAGCAGTTTATCAAACAAAAAGATGGCGTTAAGGATTTGAAGTATGTGTCTAATAAACAAGCTATGGAGAATTTCTCCAAATCTTTGGATGATAAAACTTTGATTGAAGGAATGGAATCAGCTTTTCCTGCATCATTTGAAGTTACATTGAAGGATGTAAACGACGCTGAAAAATACGTCAGAGAATTTCAAAAAATAGACGGTGTTGAAAAGGTAAGCTTTTACAAGGATTTGATAGCAAAAATCTCAAATACATCTAGAATTGTAAAATACGCTGGATCAATCGTAGTTGCGATATTGGTTTTGATTTCAATAATAAATATTTCAAATACAATTAGATTAACTGTGTATGCCAGAAGAAAAGAAATTGCTATCAAGAAAAATATCGGCGCATCGAATTTAGTAATATCTGCACCACTTGTTGTAGAGGGAATATTTTTCGGAATAATTGGCGCAGTGGTTGCGTTTTTGGCTTGTTATTACCTATACAGATATGGATATTTGAGGTATAATAAGACTGTATATGGATTGATATCAACATATTTAGTTCCACCAGTGATGATTAGATGGGATTTGTTGAAGATTTTTATCAGTCTAGGCATCGGAATTGGAGCATTCGGTTCCGTATTAAGTAGCAAAAAATATCTCAAAATATAAGGAAGGAATTATGAAGAAGAAAATTGTCGCGTTAGCCTTGTGCATGATGCTTATGACTAATGCAGTGTATGCAGACAAATTAACCGAATTAAATAACGAAAAAAAAGCAAAAACTTCGGATTTAAACGAATCTAAATCCAACCTAAATAAATTAAAAGATAACAAAGACGCTGAGATGGAAAAGTTGAAAAACATCAACTTAAAACTAACTCAAACTCAATCAGAACTTGCTATTCAACAACAAGAATTGGAAAAAATCAATAAATCAATAGATGATACTAAAAAAGAAATTGAAAAATACCAATCTAGCATCAATAAAAAAACAAAAGAATTTCAAAAAAGATTAAAAGGAATGTATATATCAAAAGATGGTGCAAAAGTTGATGTGATTTTCGGATCTGGAAATTTGAACGATTTATTGAATAATGTAAGTTTGATGAATTATATTGCTAGATATGATAAAAATCTATTGAACGATTTGAAACACGAAAAAATTTCACTAGATTACAAAAAAGACGAACTAAAATCCAAAATGCAAACAATGGAAATTGTAAAAAAGAATTTGGAATTAAAAGTCGTAGCATTAAATGATACATTGGCTGAACAACAAAAGTTAATCGACGATATTTCAAAAAATGTCAGCATGACTGAATCAGAAATATCCTCATTAATTAAAGAACTTGAAAAAATTGACGGCAAAATCGACCAAGAAAAAAAGGCGATATTACAAGCGAAATTACTTGCAGCACAAAGAGCTCAAGCTGAAAAAAGAAGACGTGAAATGTTGCAAAGAAACAAGGCATTCAATACTAATATTTCAGCACCAGTCATCAATAATGACGGAGCATACTTACAATGGCCAGTACCATCATCTCACAGAATGACTTCTTTTTACGGATGGAGAAGTGATCCATTTGGACATGGTTCAGGATTCCACACAGGACTTGATATTGCAGCACCATTGGGAACACAAATTGTATCTGCAGAAGATGGAGTTGTAGTTCATGTTGGATGGAGCGGTGGCTACGGAAATCTTGTAAAAGTTCAACACGATAATGGAGCATTGACATACTATGGACACTTGAGTGGATATAACTGTAGCGTTGGTCAAAGAGTAAAACGTGGACAATTAATTGCTTTTATGGGATCAACTGGATATTCAACAGGATCTCACCTTCATTTCGAAGTAAGATTTAATGGTCAACACACTGATCCATTAAACTATTTAAGATAATTATGAAACTAAGTTAGCAATAACTTAGTTTTTTTAATGCAATAAATCACCAGAAAATATTTGGAGAAATAAATAACTAAATGTTTGACAATTAAGTGTTTTATTTGTAAGATGGAGTTATAGAAAACGATTGACAATATTTAAGAGGAAATAAAATGAAAAAAATTAAGAGAATTCAAAAAATATTTTTATTCTTACTAACGTGCATTCTTACATTAAATACGCAAACAAAAGGATTTGCACAGAATGAATTGGATAATGAAATTCTTACAATACCAATAGAACTTAATTTAAATTTAGAAGAACACAATCTTGATGATTTAAGAGTTAAACAATTGGGAAAAATTGAATTAAACAGAGTACTTACGAAATCTGAGTATGAAAAAGATATGAAGAATTTTGTAAATTATTATTTGGAATGGCAAGCTTATTTAGGAAATTCTACAAGAGAAGAATTAGAAAAACTTGGGGAAGATCTGTTGAAAACATCAGACAATAAAACGGTTTCTGATTTAAACTTGGATTTTGCAAAAATAATTGCAAACACTAATGATGGACATACATCAGCTATGTTTGGAATAGGGAAAAGCTGTATGCCAATTAAGATTAGAATTATTAATGGAGATTATTACATAATTAATACAACACCTGAATACGAAGATTTATTATACTCTAAGATAATAAAATTTGATGATATTGATACCAAGGACATAACAGAAAGATTATACAAATACACTTCAGCAGAAAATAAATATTTCAAAAATACGATAATAAAAGATTTTTATCTATATTATGGAGATGCACTAGAAAAAGAAAATATAATTAAAAATGGAGAATTAAAATTACAGATAGAAACTGATGGCAAAAAGCTTAATAAAACAATCAAAATGATTGAGCTTCCAGATGTTAAAATAAATAAATATAGTTATGTAAATACAGATTTTTCTCAAATCTTATACGATATGACAGACATCACAAAAAATAAATTCACAAAAAATGACAAGATGAGATACATGCAAATGAAACCATTTTATTATTATATAAATGATAATAACTTAATCATCCAATACAACAATTGTTATAATACTGATAAAGATAACATCTTGGAAAATATGATAGAAAAAATGGATAAAGATGTTTCACAAAATAATGTAGAAAAAATAATTGTAGATGTCAGATACAACTCAGGTGGCTGGGCAGCACATGCAAGAGAACTTGAATTGGCGCTGAAAAGATATCAACTATTGAATCCAAAATTGGAAATAAAATTATTAACTGGATCAGAAAATTACTCTGCTGGATCCTTGTTCGTAGATGGAATCAAGAGAAATTTTGATAATCTTCAGATAATTGGGGAAAATACTGGAGGACCTTCTGGGTGGACGACAGAATCCTCAAGTATTATGTATTTAGGAAATAGTAAATTATTTGTCAAAAAATCAAGTGGAGTTAGAAGATACGATTATACATTAGAAGACGTAGTACACTGTTCCAATCTTAATAAAAGAGATGGATTAACGTGGTATCCCGATATGTTTATCGAAAACCAAATCCAAGATTACGCCATTGGTAATGACAGGGTTATGAATTACGCATTGAGAAAACAATAAATTTAAATATAGTGGGGAGATTTATGAAAAAAATTAAAACAATAACTGTAATATCTTTGTTGATAATAAGTCTGTTATTAACAAATACAAACAGTTTTGCAGATAGTGAATTAGATGATGTTGAAGTATTAACAATAGATGTAAATTCTATGTTTCAAGATGAAAATGTAGACTACAGTAAGCTTAAGACGACTGTTGTACAAAATATAGATTTTAATAAGACTTTAACTGACAAGGAATATAATACAGATTTATCTAATTTTCTTCATTATTTTATTCAGTCACAGTCTTATCTTGGGTATTCAACAGAAGATGAAATGAAAAAAGAATTAAATAAAATTATCCAAAACAAAACAGGCAGAACAGTTGCTGATTTAAAGTTTGATATGGATAAAATTATAGCTATGACTAATGATGGTCATGCTTCGGGTATGATTAATGTAGGCAGTGCTTATTTACCGATAAAAATGAAAATTATTGATGACGATATTTACATAATTAATACTACAGAAAATTACAAGAATTTACTGTATAGTAAAATTATTAGCATCAATGGAGAGTCTGCAAAAAGTTTGCTTGATAAGTTTTATAAATATGTTTCAGGAGAGAATGAATATTTTAAGAAAGCTAAACTTGAATCATATTACTTGAGTTATATTGATATATATAATAAAGAAAATATAAGTAAGAATAACAGGATATCACTAGAACTTGAAAATGATGGCAAGATTCAAAAATTCGATATAGAAGCTATAAAAATGGAACCTACTAAAATCTTCAAACAATATTTTGAAGGTAGTGAATCAAAGAGATTTGTTTATGATCTTAATGATAAAATAGGTAAAAATTTCGTGCAAAATAATAAGGAAAGATTTACCGATGACGAAGCATTTTATTGTTACGAAAGAGAAGGAAGCCTCATTGTAAAATATAATCAGGCAGCTGATAAAAGTGATGAGATTAGTTTAAAAAATCTAGAAAAAAATATGGATAGTATTATCAAGAAAAATAATACGAACAAGATTATCTTAGACCTTAGATACAATAATGGAGGAGAAACGACACATTTTAGAGAGCTATCTAGAAAACTACAAACATATCAAATATCAAATCCACAACTTGAATTCAGAGTTTTGACAGATTACAATTCTTATTCAGCAGCGACATTTTTAATTGATGATATTAAGAAAGGGTTAAATAATGTTACTATAGTGGGTAATTTTACAGGAGGACCATCTTGTTGGACAACATCCTCATCTGGTTCTATGTTGTATTTCGGAAATAGTCACTTATTTACTTCATCTGTATCAAATTATTTATTTAGATTTGACTATAACTTTAATGATATTATGCACTGTTCCAATCTAAATAAAAAAGATGGCTTGACGTGGTATCCCGATATGTTTATCGAAAATCAAATCGAAGATTACGCAGTTGGCAATGACAGGGTTATGAATTATGCTATTAACAATTAAATAATGTAATTAATATCTTCTTTTATTTATTAAAAGGGGATATTTTTTATTAAAAGCCCAATAATCTTAGACAAATTGTAACTCAATTTTAATACAAAAAATCGTTAATCTGTTATACTATATATTAGTTAGAGGTGATTTATGAAGACATTAAAAAAAGTTTTTATCGGATTGGGACTTTGCTTATTGGTGTATCTAAGTTTTTCTGTAGGAAATGCTACAGGAAAAAGATCTGCAATTGCGAATGAAAATGGTATTCCACTAGCGAAGATCAATAAGATTGAAAACTTAATTGACCAATATTATCTTTTTGATATAGACAAGAACAAGCAACAAGAAGGAGCTGTTGAAGGATACGTAAAGGCTTTGGGAGATCCTTATTCTGAGTTTTTGACTAAGGAAGAGATGGATAGTTTGAATCAACAAACCGAAGGAGAATATGCAGGTGTTGGAATTGTGGTTACTCCTTCTGAAACCGGCGCAATAACTGTTGTTAGCGCTATTAAAGGCAGTCCAGCTTTTGAAAAAGGCATCAAAAAAGATGATATTATACTTAAAATTAACGGCAAGGATTATAACGCATCTCAAATGAATGATGCTGTAAAGGTGATGAAGGGTAAGCCTAATACAGATGTGAAGCTTACTATTGCCAGAATGGAGAACAAAACTAGTAAGATTTTTGATGTTAATATTACGCGTCGTATGATTAGTTTGACTACTGTTAATTCTCAAAAAATTGGAGATATTGGATATATCAACATAACTCAATTTGACAGAAAAACAGATAAGGAATTTATCGAACAATACGAAAATTTGAAAAAACAAAATGTGAAATCAATTGTTTTGGATTTGCGTAACAACCCTGGTGGTTTGTTGGATTCTACGGTTAAAATAGCAGACTATCTTCTTCCAAAAGGAGTTATAGTGAAGACTGTAGATAAGAATAAAAAAGAGGATATTCAAAAAAGTGATGCTTCAGAACAAAATTTACCAATGGTAGTTCTTGTGAATGGTTCAAGTGCATCTGCATCTGAGATTTTGACGGGGGCTTTGAAGGATTACAAGAAAGCTACGATTGTCGGAGAGAAAACTTTCGGAAAGGGGATTGTTCAAACGATTATTCCGATGGAAAAAGGCGAGGGATTGAAGCTTACAATTAGCGAGTATTTTTCACCAAAGGGTAACAAAATTCACAAACAAGGAATTACACCAGACGTTGTTATCAAGTTGAACGAAAAGGCAAAGGGAATTGGAGTTGAGTATATGAAAGAAGACAATCAACTTCAAAAAGCTTTAGAGATATTAAATAAAAAATAGGAGATATTATGAGAGAAGAAAGAGAAGCGAGAAGAAAACGCAAGAGAAGAAAAAAAATAATCAACTCAATAGTTCTTTTGGTTTTTGTGTTGGCTGTAGGAAGTTTTATTGCAGTAAAAGTGGCCAACAGCGAACAAAGTCTTAATCCAAAAGTAGCTGAGAGTTCTTCTAAGAAATCAAGCAAAAAAACTGCTGATAAAAAAGAAGAGCAAAAACCAGATCCTAATAAATTAATTAAGGGTTCAAATCATATTTTAAAGGCAGATTCTTATGCTTATGATGCGAAGAAAATCAGTCAATTTATTAGACCTACGAAATCTGAAGGCTATGTTAAAAATACAGACAACAAAAAAATTTGTTTCTTGACTTTTGATGATGGCCCAAACCACAGCATAACTCCACAAGTTTTGGATATATTAAAGAAAGAAAATGTTCCTGCTACATTTTTCGTTGTTGGTAAGCATGTTTCACAAGATACCAAAGATATTTTGGAACGCCAAATAAATGAAGGCCACGCAATTGCCCTTCACTCTTTTGAACACGATTATTCAAAATTATATCCAGGAAGAGTTGCAAACGCTGATAGAATTAAAAAGGAAGCAGAAATGGCACAAAAAGCATTGCAAGATGTTCTTGGTCCAGATTTTAAAACAAGCGTGTGGAGATATCCAGGTGGACACATGAGTTGGAAACAATTAAAACCAGGCGATGAAGCATTGGAATCTTTGGGAATTCACTGGATAGACTGGAACAGTTTGGTTGGAGATGCAGAACCAAAAAGCAGAAGACCTACGACTGTGGAAGGCATGGTTGAATTTGCAAATACTTCATTAACTTACCAAGCTGAACAAGATTTAGTTGTAGTTTTGTGTCACGATGCACCAGGAAAACAACTAACTGTTGATTCACTTCCGGCAATTATTAAAAATTTTAAAGATAAGGGATATGAATTTGGAATTTTAAAATAATTTTAAAATAATAAATATTAGCTTAAATTTGCCACAATTAAATTATTATACAGAGCACCTTTTTGAGAAGGTGCTTTTTTAATGTTTTAATTCCTACTAACTATATATAGTATGAATAAAAATCAAAAACCCACATATTGATACTATCTGTAGTATTTGATATAATGAAGCAGTAGTAAAAACGAACAAAAAATTTTATTTTATTAATATAAAAAGGAAAGAGAAGAGGAGTTAAAAATGTTAACTGTAGAAAAAAGAGACGGAAGGCAAGTTGAATTTGATGCTAAAAAAATTGTAGTTGCGATAGAAAAAGCTATGAATAGTAGTACAGGTATTTACGAGGAGAATTTGGCTGAAAAAATCGCCAAAGAAATTGAAGGATATGCCAAAACGATTGGAAAAGTTTTGAGTATTACTGATATCGAAGACCAAGTGTATTATAAGTTAATTCAGTACAACAATCCCGCTACGGCAAGAGCTTACGAAAACTACAAGGCCGTACAAAAATATAAAAGAGAAACTAACACGACTGATGAAAGTATAATCGGTTTGTTGGAAGAAAGTAACAAGGATTTGTTGGAAGAAAACTCCAACAAAAATGCAGTGATAGCTTCTACTCAAAGAGACTTGATAGCTGGTGAAGTTAGCAAGGATATTGCAAGAAGAAAGCTTATTCCACAAGATTTGCTTCAAGCACACGATGAAGGGGCAATTCATCTTCACGATATGGATTACATAATCCAACCTATGTTTAACTGTTGCCTTGTAAATATGAAAGATATGCTTGACAAGGGAACTGTTGTAAATGGTAAATTAATCGAATCACCAAAATCATTCCAAGTTGCTTGCAATGTTATGACTCAAATAATCGCACAAATTGCAAGTAATCAATATGGCGGTCAAAGTATCGACATTAGATGTTTGTCAAAATATTTGAGAAAATCTTACGAAAAGAATTTGAATTTGTGTATTGAAACTCTTGGAGACATCGATATGGCTGAAAAAATGGCAGATAAGATGACTCAAAAAGATTTGGAATCTGGAATTCAAACAATCCAATATCAAATCAATACATTGATGACTTCCAATGGACAAGCTCCATTTGTGACTTTGTTTATGTTTATTGAAGATCACGATGAATACAAGGAAGAAACTGCGAAGATAATCGAAGAAATTTTGAAGCAAAGAATTCAAGGAATCAAGAACGAAGCTGGAGTGTATGTTACACCAGCATTCCCTAAATTAATTTACGTTTTAGATGAAAATAACATTCACAAAGACAGCGAATTTTATCATTTGACTTCACTTGCAATTCGTTGTACAGCCAAGAGAATGTATCCGGATTACATTTCAGCTAAGAAAATGAGAGAAAACTACGAAGGAAATGTGTTCAGTCCAATGGGATGTAGAGCGTTCTTGTCTCCATGGCAAGATGAACATGGAAACTATCAATTTGAAGGTAGATTTAATATCGGTGTGGTTACGATTAATTTACCACAAATCGGAATCTTGGCGGATGGAGATGAAGACAAATTCTTCGAAATATTAGACAAAAGATTAGAAATGTGCAAACGAGCTGGAGTGTTGCGTTACGATTTACTAAAAGATGTAACTAGTGATTCTTCTCCAATCCATTGGCAACACGGAGCTATCGCAAGACTTCAACCACACACACCAATTAAAGATCTATTGATAGGTGGATATGCGACTGTAACTTTGGGTTACATCGGAATTTATGAAGCAACATTGTTGACTATTGGCGAAAGCCACACAACTCCAAAAGGCAAAGAATTTGCAATGAAAATAATGGATATCATGAATGAAAAAATAAAACAATGGAAGAAAGAAACTAACCTAGGATTTGCATTGTATGGAACTCCAGCAGAAAGTTTAACTCACAGATTTAATAGTATCGACAGAGAAAGATTCGGAGTAATCGAAAATATCACAGACAAAGGTTACTACACAAACTCATTCCACGTTGATGTAAGAGAAAACATATCTGCTTTCGAAAAATTCTCATTTGAATCTAAATTCCAAGACAAATCATCAGGAGGATGTATTTCTTATGTAGAAATTCCAAACATGAGCAAGAATTTGAAGGCTTTGGAAACTCTTGTAAAATACATTTATGATAATATTCA
>OGSJ01000327.1_pt1 | contig 37308 bp, 37 predicted proteins | sample 1573851 | NCBI WGS metagenome assembly OGSJ01 (sample SAMN03295846, study PRJEB24534) | human gut metagenome | isolation source: fecal sample 6 from infant 6 | host: Homo sapiens | place: USA: Pittsburgh, PA | collected 2014-07 | reverse complement strand
AAACAATGAATTAACTTCTTAGCGTACGTTTTCGTTCCATTGGCTCTCAAACCCCATTAACAGACATGAGAGAGGTACAGACGTGAGAAATCCTCCGGCGTCAGCCGGATTTTCAGTCAGGAAAAGCTATATGGGGACGGTGGCCAGTCGCGTGTAGTTGTTGCCGCGCGACATCAGCATGCGCTCTGTGACACGCCGCTCAAGTTCCCGTTTTATCGCATCTCCGCTTCCGGTAAAGCGACCGCTGGCGAGTTCTCTCGTCAGTTGCTGCTTCACCAGGGTTTCAATGTCCTTGCGGGTTCTGTCGACATCACGTCGCGCCCGTGCGCGCTTCAGTCCGTGCTGTTTACGTTCCGACTGATAGCTGCGGAACCGCTCGCGTACAAACCGCCAGGCCTTCGCTATCAGTTCATCCATCTGCAGCGGCTCCAGGCTCTGCTTTTTACGCAGCTTGTTTTCCCACTCAACGCGGCTGCGGCGCGCAGCCAGTACAGCCACGTCAGAAACATCGAGCGCGGAAAACAACGCCGGCGTAAAGGTGATATCGGTCGGAATATTGCAGCCAATCTGCGGATCATATTCTGTCTGGTACGTTATCAGCCCCAGCTCAGCCAGAAACTTCAGTGCGCGTGTGGCACGGGTGATGGACAGATTACCGCTTTTCGATTCCGTGGCCAGGCCGCACTCGATGGCCAGATTGGTAATGGAGCGCTGAACGCGATTAGCCAGGGGGTCGTAGTGGAAGCATAACCCCTGCATCAGCGCATCGATGGCCCGACGACGCAGTACCGGCGGCATACGCTGCCGTTTACCCAGCGATCGCATAAATGCCACATGGATGGAAAAATCAAAACGGGATGTAAAACCTTCGGCTTTCGCCATCAGCTTACGACAGAACGGCAGAGTCTTTTTGTCCTCTCGCGGAGTGAACTCCGGCTCAGGATTTTTGACCTGTCTGTAAAAGGTAGGTTTTTTCTCAGTCACACCGACCTTTTCTTATGGCGGTCGGGTGTTGTTTTATATGGTGCATGCGTTATAATCCTTCACAGGCAACGCGCCTGCTTTTGGACCCCCTGATCTCTGTCTGATTCCGCCAAGACTCTACAGATTTCGGGGGGTTTGTGCATTCAGGCTCCGGAAAACTTTCCGTCACCTGTTCCTGAGCGTCTTATGGACACGCTCCCATCCACGTTCCTGCTTTCGGAAGTCCGCATTTCTTCCGAAATAAAGTTTTACCCCTCTCTGCCTCACCACAAAGCAGCCAATAAAGTTTGGATTAGGGCGTAAATCTAAAATTATTCAACAGAATACCCCACCACAAGGCATCTGTACGTCCGGGAAGTTTACCTTTTCACTCGTAAATTTTCCATACGAAAAGATCGCGGATCGTGACAGAAACCCATAGGATCACGTTTAGCTGAGCAAGAAACGTTCGAACTTCCAAAGGGGAATGTGAGAATCCTTCGCGGTGCTTTACGCAGGATAGGCCCCCAGACGCGCAATAATAGGGTTCTGTTTTGGCAGGATACGTACCGGCATTATCAGACAACGTTTTCTGGCGGGAAACCGATGTCAGGCCGGGAGCATGGTGTTATCTGGAGGCTTTTTCGATAGCAGACTGCAGTTTTTCTGACGGAACAAAACCAGGGAATACGGTGATTTTTTGGGAAGACGCACCACTGACGGGCATGACAATGCTACCCGGAGTGCCGGTTAGACCCAGTTTGCCTGCCAGTTCCTTGTTTCGGGAAAGCGTCGGGGTAAAATCTTCTCTTCGCGGATCCATCCAGCCCGCCTGACGGGAAGCCTCTGAAATATCGTCGGCGCTTAGTCTTCCCTCATCATGGCCAGTTCTGTAAATGGCTCTGTGGTATGTCATATACCCTTCAGCCCCCTTTTGCTTCCAGACCGATAACCCACGTTCAGCCGCCTTCAGGGAGTTTTCCCAGCGATCACCAAAGATTGGCAATTCTTTAAATACATACCGAACATCAGGATACGTCTGCATAACTTTTTCCAGGGCAGGTGCCAGCTTGCTGCAAAACACGCACTGGTAATCAAAAAATGTTATGACGGCTACTTTCGCGCGCTCTGGCCCGATAACGGGTGTGTCGGAATCATTCAATAACTCTCTCTGGTTGTTCATCACACGGCCGGCATAACGCAGCTGTTCCCGCTGTAGTTGATGTTCCTGAAGTTTTTTACTCACCGTGACCAGCACGTCGGGATGAGCCACCAGGTAGTCTGCTGCAATTTCACCAATTCTGGCTTCCTGCTCAGGTGTAAATGGAGACGGCTGCGCTGAAGCCTGTGCGACTGGATTTACAAAACAGGATGTTGCAACGATAAACAGGGATAAGTTCGTTCTCTTCATAAACGGTTTCTCGATTTCTATAGGGGATGGGGATTAGCGTTCTTTCTGGATGGTACGTGTCAGTGACTGTTCTTCACGCTCCGGTAAACGACCGTGTTCAATACTGTTTGTCTGTCGCGCTATATCTCGTTCATTACGGGCCAGTTCAGTCACCTGGCGGGATACACCAGAGATATCCGCACCACGTCCGGCATCAATCTCCTGCCCGGCACGCAGTAATTTTGCCGGATCAATCTCCTGACGTTCCTCTGAGGACGCGATACTTCTGAGGATATTTTTATCGGGTTCAGGAATGTCTTTTTGTCCATCAGCACCATAAATCTCCGGTTTGATGTTCAGCTCTTCTCCGGTCGGCTGAATTATCTTCACTGACAGCGGCTCTGCAGCTTCTCCCGATGATTTCCCGGCGTCGGCCGCCAGTGACTCTTCTGTACGCTTTCGGGCTTCGTCCTGTTCACGAATATGACTGATATCGACTGCGGAATTTTTGTCGGCGTTCTGTTCGGTTTCAGGCAGAATAATTTCTGAGGATTCACGGCTGACACGTTGTACACTGATTTCTTCGTTCTCACGTCTTTCTCCGCCACTGACTTTAATCAGTTGTGCAGAAAGAGACTCAGTGCCAACCTGCCAGAACACACCATCTTCCGGTCGATTGCGAACGGCATCGAGCGCAGCCGAAAGCTCACTTACAACGACCGTATTCCCCGACTTACTTCGCTGCAACAACGCTCCGCGGCCACGTTCACTCATCACCATACGTGTCTCGCCATGTGTCAGCCTCCCTTCATTGCTCGCAACCAGAGAAACCAGCACCAGGCCTGAACTTTTGCCGTTGTTATCATAGACAGGCAGAGCGAGCGCAGGCTCCGGAAAGCGTCGGGTCGCTGGGATGATTTTCGCGGTAAGTGATGAGTCATGCATGTTCTGGTGTCGCAGCCAGGCTCGTCCAATGGCCGTCTTACTGACGGGTTGCCCCATTGACCAGATAGCTTTTGCCTGTTTACGCTGTGTTTCTGGCGCAAGCGCATCGTGGGCGGTTTTGATGTCACGCTCCGGGGATTTAACCGCGTTAATCCAGTCCTGCTTACCGTCTGTATAAATCTGGACGTGCTCCTTCACACGCGAAGCTGATATGTAAAATGCCCTGCGGGTAGCCAGAGCCTTACGCCCTTCTTCTGTGCCCTCCAGTGTTATCACGTAATCGGTACTGGCACCTTGTGCGCCATAGCCGGTTACTGCCCAGCCGTAGTCTATATGCTGCTGTGCGCGAACGTCTTTCGGGTTAATGGTTGTGTGACCTTTCTCGCCCTTAAGCCTGATATCACCTGTCTCACTGACAGATTCGACGGTATATCGCTTATTCGCTGTCTGACCCAGATCACGATCGGTCGCCGTAAATTTCAGTAAATCTCCGGCTCTGACTTCTATCTCCCGACGGTGAAACAGCTGCACGTCACCAGTAATAAGCTCCCGGGGTGAATAGAGGCCAATCCGGCCTTCTTCATCACGTACTGTTACGGTTCTGCCATTACGGTCAACGGCGAGGACATCCTGATAACGATCGCCACGTTTCACCACCATTCCCGACTGCCAGGCCTGAGTCTGGTTGAACTCATGACGTGTATGCGTGATTTTCTCAAGCACAGGCACTCTGACCGCTTTCTCTCCCAGCTCTCCCCGTTCTGCCAGCGTGGCATGAATGCCGGCATTTACTGCTCTGCGGTCGGCGTTAAGCTGTGTAATGATAAGAGTGCGATCACGTGCATCCTGCGTCCGGCCCGTCCAGTCAGCCACAATATCATCCACCGGCGTGGTCGTTTCCTGAAAGGCACTGTCAGGCACGATCGCATCCACATCGCGCGAAACGCGGTCACCGGGCTGACTTTCAATTCGTTTCAGGGCTGCATCAATACGATTATCGATAATGTCATGCACCGCCCCTCGCAGCTGGGCATCTTTCTGACGAACTATCTCCTTCATGATGGCCACGTCCATCGGACTGCGTTCCTGCATCAGTTTAAAAGGCGCGCCAACATCGACAGACTCAAACTGGTCGATGTCCCCCATTGAAACAGCGCGACCTCCCCCTGCAGCAATCGCCTGAAATAGCGCGGCTGTATCCTGGTTTCCTGCCATTGAAGATTCATCAATAAGGAACACCTGCCCTTTATAGTCAGGTTTCTCACCACCGGCGGTCGCCTGTTCATGTTCCACAATAAAAGATTTAATGGTCTGTGCCCGAACGCCTACATCACTCATCTCCTTCACTGCCTGGTGTGTCGGTGCCAGACCTGTCAGTACCGGACGTACACCTGCAGGAAGAGTATCCAGTGCGGCAATAACAGCCTTAATTTGTGTGGTTTTCCCTACCCCTGCATACCCCTGAATTCCGATAAACTGGTCGGTACTGCCAAGCACCAGGGTGGTAGATTTTCTCTGACCATCAGTCAGGCCACTCATGACGGCTTCAGGGACATGGTCAAGTAGCGGTAGCTGCGTGTTTTTCCCCTGATCCACAACGCGCAGAATTGCCTTTTCCATCTCCCATGTTGAACGGGCAACCAGCTTAGGCTCCCCGCTGAGTGAAACCTGCAACAGTTCACCGGTTTTAAGCATCGAGTTAATTTCATCCCCGATGGCATCCAGGTCAGGGTGGTATTTCACAGCATCTTTTGCCAGAACCAGTGGGCTGAACGTCACCGTTCTCTGGTCGTTGACCGCACGCCAGACAGCAAGCCCTGCCTCTGTACGAACGCTGTCCTGCAGGGTTTCAACCGCGCTACTGACGTTATCCTGTCCACTGAGTGTGCGGACCAACTGCACAGGGGACACATTCGTTTTCATCCTCTGCAACCGTGCTTCAGCTCTGTCCTGCACTTCAGCTGTAAAAATTTCCGCCCTGTGACCACTTTGCGCCAGAGAGTTAACCGTCTGACCTGATATATCCCGAGTGTTCAACGCGGCCAGAACCACACCACGGTCATTATCACGCCCACCGGGCGCACTGACGTAAGCATGGGTCACATACAATGGCTGGTTTTTAGGGAGCGTCAGCATGTCATTCCCTCGTCTGATTTCTATTCCTTTGTCACTGATCCCTGTAACCTCGAGACGGTCTTTAGCTTTAAGATGATGTTCACGGTCACCGGCAACAGCCAGAAGCTTTTCACCGGTAGACACATTCAGTGTTTCCTGGTTAAAAAGACGCCAGTCTGCGGTGACATCGCTTAATTTCATCCTGGTAAGCACTCCATCTCCGTCAATGAGTGAAAGTACACGGGTATCCTCATGCACCCGATCAATCACGTAAGACTGACGATTTCTGGAATCACTGCGGTCCTCAAGCACCATTCCGGGGCGATAAGAACCTGGCATGCGGCGGGTTCGCTGATCGAGCCAGACAGGGTGTCTGGCTTCAATATCCACACCGTCGCGTGCCAGTTGCCCTGCATTTTGAAGCGCATTACGAATAAGCCCTGTCAGGTGTGACTGTTCACGCTTTCCGATTACCACTGCAGTTACGTTTTCGCTACCGCCGTTCAGCTCTGCGAAGCGCGTGGCCAGTGATTCGTAGCGTTCGCGTTTGTCAGGGATACTGACCACCGAGGCTTCCAGACCTGGTGCTGGTTCTGTTCGACGGGAACGACTTATACCGGCTGACTCCAGTACCGACATGGCATTACCGTTAGCCTGACGCCCGGCGCTGTCGAGAAAGACCAGTTGAGCATCCTGCGCGCGGGCTTCACCCAGCAAAACCAGTGTTTCTTTCAGTCCAAGACGCTCTGCCCCCTCAATAATCAGCGTACTCTGGGGTTTAAGATGGAAATCGCCACTCAGGACATGCTGGCGGCTGATAAGTCTGTCACGTAGTGTGTCTGATTTTGCCAGGGATATGGCACGTTCTGCGGAACTGGCCAGAACCTGAACATCACGACCGAGTGCCGTGGAAATACCGGTTAGCTGAGTCGTCAGGTCGCGGATACCTGCCACCCCTGACGGAGCATTCATCAGTACCAGTGGGTCCTGCTCCACGACCGCCAGTGACGGCGGCGCATACTGCTCAGGTCGGGTAAAACTGACCACACTTGTGGATTTGATGTGTTCCTGGCTAAGAGCCTGAATGGACAGCTCATCCAGCAGGTGGATCCTTGAAGTAAAAACACCTTTTTCACTGTCCAGCGGTACAATCATGCCGTCTTTCAGTGACGCATCAATCGCAACACGAATATCTTTCATGTCCGGGAGTTTTTCACTCAGTTCGGCCGTTGTCAGCATCAGTTCACCAAAGGTGAAACGTGTTTTATTGTCGCTCAGCTGCGAGATGGCCTGGCGAACAGCTTCGGTCACCTCTGGAATCGGTAATGGTTCCTCGAAGCGACCGTTCGTGGTGAGATGAATTCCTCTGTCACGCGGCTGAGCAGGTGCCTGTTTTTCTCCCGACACTTTACCCTGCTCCTGTTCCGTAGTTGTTGAGGTGGTTAATCCGGGCGTTACGGGAGTGTTTCTGAGTACGCTCACTGCTCCTGGTACCTTTTCCTGGCCTGTGTATTCAGAAGGTTGAATACTGTCCTGGTAAGCCCTGAGATCAAATCCCTTCTCTTTCATCTGCCCCAGCCAGCGTTCCATGAGGCGTAACCGGGAGGGATCAACTTTGGCCCTTCGTGTATCCTTTGCCGCCACGTCCCGGCTGCGTAATGTGGCCTCAGCGCCGATTGCCCCCTGAATTTCGCGTCCCCGCGAGGAAAATTCTTCCCTGACTTCTTCCGGCACCCCCTTTATTTCCCACATGCCATGTTTACCGACTTCTTCTACCTCATGGCCCAGCGCCTCCACACGGCTTCGCAGTGCGCTGCGGTATATTTTCCCGAGCGTCACCTGCATTTTCATAACCGTCTCAATAAAACCGGCATTATGGATATAGTCAGTGGCCAGCGCTTTCCACTTACCATCCTGTTCTGTCATGTTGGCCACAAGAAGATGCGTGTGCAGCTGGGGATCAAGATTTCTGGATGTATCATGGGTGAATGCCGCCGCCACCATTTTGCCGGTATGAACGATGGAAGTGATCCCGTCTTTTGTATCACGGGCAGAAATCAGCTTCTCAACATAACCTGCAGCAATACGAACGGCATGGTTATGGGCTTCCAGCATCTCCTTATCGCCCCCAATGAGTGCCAGTATTGAGACGCTTTTGGGAGCTGAAAAAGTAAGATCGTGGCCCGGCCGGTGTACATGGTTGCCATTAATTTCTTTACCCAGGCGGGAACCATCAGGCAAACGCCCTTCCAGTACGGCTGTCAGGTCATCTCCCCTGACCTGACCATCGAGGCCCAGCGCGTCAGCGCCTTCCCCCATCCAGAGGCTTTGCAGGTTACCGAGGAAATAATAGTTATCTGAATGGCTGTAGTAGCCAGCAGCATCGGCTGCCGAGCCAATAGGGGCGACTGACATCATAATTCAGGCTCTCTGTCGTCATAATGTTGATCGTGTTCGCCATAACCCGGATCGTCGGGATTGCGATGCAATAAAATATTTTCTTCGTCCTGCGCGAGACGTTTATTCGTCTGGTGTGTTTCCGGACTGGTGTCTGTCCGGACTGTTTTTCCCGACGTCGTGACCGTTATCCCCCCATCACTATTCGGGGTGATTCGTGCATCCAGGTTCAGCGTTTCCCCTGCCGCGCTCTCATCTCCCTGCTGATCGTTGCCTGATGCGTTAGGACGTTGGCGCGCCTTTTGCAACATATCCAGGGCTGAGGTGACAGGCTGTTCAGTACCGGATGTACGATGGCGGAGACTGCGCAATGCCGCCGGCAGAGTGCTGTCCTGAACAACAGGATCGGGCACAACTGGAATGGTTGGTTCCCCAGAACACGGAGAGTCATTTGCAGAAGCAGAAACTGAGGGCGTCGGTGTTTCCTGTGGGGCTTGCCGGGTAAAAAGCAGAGGGAAAACATTATTTTTCTCAACGGAGGAAACCTTCACGACACTTGATTTTTTTTCGGGGATCACTGGTGGTGAAATAATGTCTTCCTGCTTCAGCTCAGGTTCTGTGGCCCGGACAGGAGTAACGCCTGCCGGTGGCGTTTCTTTTTCTGTCACAATGGCTGAGGGCCGGGAAGTAATGCCTGTATCGCCTCCGGATGCAGCTGTATTAGCACCCGACTTTTCCAGTATTTCATCCCCGGTCGGGAAAGTCAGACCGGCAGCAGAAGCGGCACGCTCATTTTTTTTAATCACCTTTTCCAGTTCGAGACTCAGAGCATCGCGAATGTTTCTTTCAATCAGCCCGGGTTGATGTTTTTTCGGCTTCCGGAATTTGAGTTTCAGTCGGACAACCGGATATTCACCCGGCATACGGACATAAAAACTCAGGTTAGGCAGACGCATAATCTGGTCGTAATCGACAATTGGGTCGTTAACCTCATCCTTACCCAACGACACACCATCACGGACCTGATCCAGACCGTAGCTGTTCTGCTCACGAATTTTTCGTTTACGCTGATGCCCCAGTTCCTCTTCCACCACTTTGGCCATCTCCGCACTTGGGGAACGGCCATACATGCGGGTGTTCATCAGGTCGAATATACTTTTGGCCAGCTCACGACCATAAACGTGGATCATCTGTGCCATATTCTGCATTCCCAGGACAAAACAGCCGCCGAATTTACGCGCTTCAGCCATCGTTTCTGCCAGTTCGGGGATGCGCTGAAGGCTGGGAATTTCGTCACAGATAAACCACACTCGCCGGTCGCTGTTCTCCCCCATACTCTGTAAAAACATAGTGGCCAGTGATAACCAGAGAGATATCAGAGGCCGGACACTTTTGCGGTGTCGGGCCTGTGTGGAAATAAAGAGCCAGCTGCTGTCGTACTTCGACTGTGTCATCCATTCGCGGATGGTAAACGGGGGTTTGGTACCGTCATCCAGTCCCTGCAGGTATCGCAGTGATTTGGCATAGTTGGTGACTACTGAACGGATCGATATGGCGGTCTTTTCAATTTTCTCCTCAACCAGGTTTGCCGATGGGGTGTTGGCCAGATAATCACGCAGGCTTTTCATGCTGAGGGACAACAATGTCTTGAGAAATTTCTCAATGCTGCGCTCCGGGTCAGCAGACATCCTTATGGCCAGGTCAGCATAAATGGTCCGAGAACTGGATACCCAGAAGGGGTCGGACTCTCCTTCAACGGGGATAAGACTCGTTGCAAGGTTGTCATAGTCCACAGCATCAACACACTCTCCCCACATATCCCAGTTAGCGCAGCGTTCATCATGAGCGTTAAGAATGAAATCAGTGCGGGGGTTGTAGTGGGTTTCAGTAAATGTACAGCCTGAATCATAGATAATGGCCCGATCGCCACGTTTTCGGATGAACTCCAGCAGCCAGCGAATAAGAGTCGACTTACCCACGCCAATCGTGCCGTGGATCAGGAAGTTCATTACTTCGGCCATCCTGACCATGTGTAATTCACCCACACGTAAGTCGGACAGTTCTCCACTCTTACGCAGTAGCCGGTTCACCTCGGCCGGGTTTTCCGTCAGTTGCATGCCGGAAATATACTGGTCTTCACTTTCCTTGCGGCCAATGTCGGCAATGTACCAGGCGATGCCCACGAATACACACATGCTGAACACACCGCTGACCAGCACGGCCCACTGCAGTTCATTGAAAAACTGCTCCCCCATAGCCGTCATGTAAGGGTCTGTGAGTATCTGTGGCAGGGTCATTTTCAGAACCATCTGCGTCTGAGTGGCGGCATACCAGTAATGGATGTCATAGAGTTTTGGAGTGCCCGGCGGCATCAGGTTGATGAAGCTACTGTTAATGCTGGAAAACCACCACAGTGAGCCGTTATCGAAAACCTCCTGTGGTATGCGTAAGAAAAAGATGACGGCTGCCAGCACAGCAAAAAGGATGAAGATCCAGAATCCTATCCAGTTATTGACCTGAAAGAACATGCGCCAGCGATAGGCAGTCATCTGCCCACCCTGAGTGAGATTTTTACCTGCAAAGCTCATAGAATTTACCCGGCAGTAATCGCATCGCCAGAACGGCAACGAGATAAACGGTTGGTTAAAAAAAGAGATTCCAGCGCTCGCCGCAGACATGACTGCGCCTGTGCAGTCATGTGAGGAAGCGAAATATCACAGGAATAACGACAGGCACTTACGCTCTGGAGCATAAATGCGCTATATTTATGCGCATACATAATGCGCAGAGGATTTAACAATGAATACGACTATGCGGTCGCGCAAAAGAAGCACCAATATTTCGCTGGATGCCGCCCTGGTGGACGAAGCGAAGATGCTTAACATCAATCTTTCAGCAGCCCTTAATTCTGCTCTTGAAGACGTGGTCCGTGCCGAACGTCAGGCCAGATGGAGACAGGAAAACAAAGCGGCTATTGATGCTATGAACAAATTTACTGCTGAACATATTATTCCCGGCAGCAGTGCAGCACTGAGAGTCTTCAAATGAATCAGGGGACCGTATTCAGAAGACTGGACAATCCGGAATATCCGTATTTCGTCATTGCGCAGTCCGATCAGTTAATCGATCTCAATACACGGGTCATCATTCCTTTTGTCAGATGGCGCCAGTCATTACCTGGAATGAGCAAGATTAATCCCGTCGTTAACATCGATGGTGAACGATATATTCTGATGACGCAGCTGATTCAGACGGTCTATCTTCATGAGCTTGATGAGGAGGATATTCACAGTTACCGCCCTGAGATGAGAGATCTCATCGTCAGTGCTGTAGACTTTCTTGTTACAGGTAGCTAACTCTTAGAACCAAAAACGATACCTTTCTCCTGCATGCACCGTCGCCATGCCGATCCAGGGTCTCCGTTATCCAGAATCTCGGATTCAACATATGGGATATCCTCTAATACGAGGAATTGTGTTGTTGAATCCCCCACTCGTACATAATAAGAATCTATTTTCTTGATGGCTCTGAGTGTAGTTTTTCCATTTTTACCCAAAGAGGACGAATGGACAACCGAGGTACATTGATCGGCAGCTGATGTAACTGAACTAAATTCAGTTTGGTTATTACCAGAACAGCCAGAGAGTATCGCAACCGTTGAAATCAAGACATAATAAAACTTAAGTTTCTTCATGTTCTTTCCTAAGACAATACTGATTCAGGACAACAACTTAATTAAAGTAGGTTACATAATGCCAGCGATAGACTTAGCTAGCTGTGCTTCCAGAACCGGTTTCGCCTCTTCAAACTTTAGGTTTACCTTATTGGCATTGGACACTACTCGGGTCTGATATTTTGCCCTGTTACCTTGCTCAGTACTCGTCTGCACCTTAACTCCAGAAGTTCCTTGCTTCAAAGCGGCAACATTATCCGTTGTGACAGTGGCTTTACTGCGCTCAGAGATTTGCAGATCGGTCACCATCGTGTAGTTAATATCTTCAACCATCGCATCAGCGGCCATACCGATCAGACCGCTGGCCAGGCCAACTCCGAGTGTGGCCCCTGCAGAACTTGAGTTATACGCAGTGATACCTGCACCAAGAGCTGCGCCCATCGCGGCTCCTTCGTAGCCCGTTTTCAGGAAGCCCTGCGATTCACGCAGGTCCATTTTCTCAGCCTTCAGAACGTTGGCCTGAATCCAGTAGTCGGCCGTATCAGGAGAACTGGAAACCCGGTAACCTTTTGCGGCCAGTTCACTGGTAATTTTCGCCTGCAGGCCTGACATGTCTTTGTCGGACGTATTGCGAATCTGGAGATAAACAGTCTTCTCTGAAGATGGTTCCAGCCAGATGGTTTCACTCATCTGGGTCTTCACGTCAAGATTGCGCTTTTTCACAGCAGTGGACATGGCTCCACAGCCCGAAAGTACCAGGGTAGAGGCAACTAAAGTGACAACTGCATACTGTTTTAATTTCATGGTTTATCCTGTTTGTTTTACAAGCACATCATTTATCCTGAATTTCATTTTTGAATTCATTGATACAGAACATAAGTCCAGGATTTTTCCTAACACTCCCCAATAAGTTCGACATTAAAATACAGCATTAGAAATGCTACACAATTAATGATGTAAATTAATTAATTAGAAGGGGAAACTGAAAATAATGTAATAGAAAAGGTTAATTAAAATTTAGACAAATGCACAAGAAACAGCATCACTGATGCGGATATCACCTATAAATGTGATAACCGCAAACTTGCCAATAATGGGACCTAATCGTTTAAATTTTCTGACTTATACTCTTCAGCTTTCCTAATATGGGACCAATGCCATATCTGGTCATTTCGGCGCTAACAACGGTTTGCATAATTAAAAAAGGAAGCATAATAGCTACTGGTGATAAGACTAAAACCCAAGGAGCCTCGACAGATATTATAGCCACAGATGTATTACATAAGAAAAAGAACACTGCAAACTTTGAAATGATTTTTTTTAATCGCCCTATGATTAAAGACTTAGCTCTTGCCTCTTTGCTAAGAGATAAATAGGCTAGAGCGGGGCCATACAACGCCATTCCGATAAATAATGAAAAAACCAGAGCTAAGGAGCTAGCCGCAAGAATAAATCCATATTCACCAGTCAAAGTGGTCATATTGTCGAAATGATCAATATGAGGCACGAAACTATATACAGTCCACATGACAGCCAGCGCATAAACCGCGGCACAACTCAGAGGCAATAGCATACTTAGTTTCAAAGCATGTAAAGGACTAATCAATGGTCTATTATAGTCTTCAATACTTTCAGCCAACATTCGAATGTCATTATTTACATCTGCCTGTGTAATCACTATGCACACTCCTATCACCCTGCTTTTTTGCGCAATTCAGCCAACCTAGCTTGAACATCTTCTACGCTCGGGTCCGTAGGGATAAAATTTTGTTTTCCCTTCTCAGTTTCATAACCCGAGGCAAATTTACCCTGAGCGTTTTCTTGTTCTCCTTTTAATATACCACTGGATGCCTGAACAGTGGATTGTTTTTTAGCAATTTCATCAGCAGAATCGTTGATATTATGCAGATTATCAGATCTTTGTTCCGCAGCCCTACGTTTCAAGTCATTTTGAGGCTCAAAAGTCTTTCCAGACTGTTCACGCAATCTTTGCTGATTTTCCTTGAAAGAATCAGACATATCATTGCCTGTGATACGCCCGCCCGCGGCATTTCTGTCAGAGGTGATGTTTATCGCCGTACTTACTTGTTCAGTTTCAGAGGCATACTCGCTGCTACCTACTGAATGGTTTTCACCACGATGATTGTTAACTACTGGGGCTGAACGGTATTCTTCACCACCATATTGATTTCTAGTATGGCCACTATGATTCTCAGCACTTCTCATTGTCTGTCCATCGCTGTAACTATGTCCTGAATCTGCTAAGGACGATTCATTTGCTCGGGCAGAAGTATCTTGCCTTAATGGCATGTTCTGATCGCCATACAATCTATTACTCCCATATAAATGTGAGTCGCCAGAAGATGCACTAATTACCCCTTCTGAACTTTCTGACATATTGTAATGCCCACTCCCTTGTGTATCTGCAGCTCCTGTCATTTGCTGATTACTCTGAGCAGGATGCACAATATGTTTACCACTGAATGGTTCATGCTCTGAACCGGTTACAAGGTCTGAACGACCCTGCTGATAATCTCCGGTAATTTCAGGTTTCAGACGTTCATTCACAAACTCCATTGCCGCTTCACGCGCACTTGGGGCACTTGTCAGCATACTCTGTGCTTTGTCGCCATACTTATTAGCCGCCCAATCCACAAACTCCTGAGTGTAGTTGGTATCCAGGCTTGCACTCTGATTCTGTGCAATAGTGGCCATACGGCTGAACTCATCGCTCTGTGTCGAACTGGTTGTGTACTGATGATACTTACTTTCCGCATCATTAAGCGTGGCTGCAAATTGTTGAACATTGCTGGTTGCCGCATTCTCCGTATGATTTGAGCCATCACTCACTCGGCTACTGGTAACCATATCCATACCCTGACGGAAGTCATTAACTGCCTGGCTGTTCTTGTCATGTCGCAGATCTTGCGTACTGGAGTTAGTATTTTGTGTTCCGTGTGAACTCCCATCAGTCCCTTTGTACTCAACCCCCGTATGCCCCTCCACACCTCCGCTGGCACCCAAAGTCCATTTGCCAATTTTGCCTATAGCTGAATCCCCAATATCTGCTTTACCATAAATTTTACCACCCGCATTAAAGCTGCCTTCCTGTGATTTAGACATCAACTGGTTGTATGCTTCCTGCGTGGAGATATTGTTTGCTTTGGCGTAGCTCTCCGCAGCGGACATCATCATACTTGCGCCACGTGTGGCATTTGTTGCCTGGCTGTTTTCACTGCCTGAACTCAGGCTGTCACTGGTACCACTCTGGCGAGATAACTGCGACAGTTGAGACCAGCCACTAGTCACGCTATGGTTATAGCCATCCAGTGCTGTTTGTGCCTGAACCTGCGACTGACGCGCTGATTCCTGAAATCCACTGCTGGCCAGCTGGCTGAGTTTCATATTCACCGGGAGATTAGACATAGCACCAGAGCCATCAATAACAGTATGGCCACCGGCAGTCATTGTCTGTGTAGAACCATTATCAGCCTGCCATGTCTGTTGGCCCTGACGTTGTACCAGGTTTGTATCCATTTTGTTCTGGTTTACGTTGTCCATCGACATATTGTTAAACGACCAGTTTCCATCTGCAGTCGTGGAAGATACACCTGCAGCCGTGAAGGCCGCCGAACTAAGCATACCTCCTGCAACCTGTGATCCGATTGCCGCCGCGCCCCGGGTAAGGTAGAACGAGAGAACAGGAATCGAGAGTGAAAGATATCCGGCCAGGTTTGCCACATCCGAATGCTGTAACGCCACAATATCTTTGTTAGAGAGGACGAGTGCCGTCCCTCCAGTTTTCGACTGCAACCAGTAATTTGAGGCGTAGTTAAGGATGGCGAACATGATTGGCCATAGCTGGAAATAGATAAAACCACTCACGTATATTTTCAGTGTATTCAGGCCGAATACACCGTGGTTAGTGGCCGCTAAAGCAATCATTAACGGGAAAAGACACACCAGGATCAACATCAGCAGTGATTGAGCAAATGGCAGTGTGCGTGTTGCCAGTTCGTTCCCTGATGCCCAACTGAGCCGTTGCTTAGTGGCCGCATTCTCTGTCGCCAGATTCAGCAAGTTTGCGGTATCTGACGAACGGGCTGCGAACCCTTTAATTCCCTGTCGTATCGCACTGTTGGTGATATTGTTCTTCATAATCTGCGAGGCAGTCATTCCTCCGGCATAAAAGAAGCCGTAGCTGTCCCCCATCGCACTGGAAAGCAGTGTTGCTCCATTGATTTTATTGCCGAATATCTTCTGCGTCAGCCAGGTAAACGTGGCGCTGCCAGGATTAGCTTCAACGTTGGCCAGCGTTTTAATTTCCGCAGCTGCCTGTTGGCAGGTTATAAACTGCCTCGTTGTGGAGGATGTTTTAAATATTCCACGCAACGGGCTTGGGTTACTGGTGATTAGCGCCAGCGGATCGGACGAGTTAAGCAGCTGATTCACGGTGTATTTCCCGTTCAGCAAAATGTCACCAATTACGCAGTTTTCCACATAATCCGGCAGCATCTGTGCCAGTTCCGGGTTCTGTGTCGTGAAGTCACTTGTTTCGGCCACTATCTGTGAACCAAAAAGCATCCCCGTTTTGCTGTAGGTTACTGAGTCCGGGCGAGCCATCAGAGAATCGTATAACGAAGTCATCTTATAGCCGACACTTGTCGTCAGAGAGGCAATACCAGCCAGTCCAACCGGAACATTATCGGTTTTCCAGACAGCTGCAGGATCAGATATATCGATCACCTGAACGGAACGCTTCGGAACTAACAAAATCGTGGTAATAATCATGAAAACAGCCAGCCACTGCACAAACAACATCGGGTTACGTTGTTTGATAAACATGATCAACGCAGCCAGTACCCCGAAGGTTCCCGCCATACGCATCAGCGTACTGAATGTACTGGATCCGATGAGGGTAACAACGGCGTCCAGCGCCGTTTTCCACATCCCCCCACCGTAAATGGTGTAAATCTCAAGCATCAGCGATCACCCCAATGGTAGTTGCTCTGGTATGAGCCGGAAACGATGGTGGATACCTGCTGTTGCAGGTACTGCATATTGCGGTCGATACCATCCAGCGCATTCTGATCTGCAGCTGACTGCAGTTTCATGTCAGCCAGAAGCCCCTGCGCGTGAATAACGTTGTCACGCAGCTTCGCGGCGGCTTCTTCCGGGAAATTTTTACCCGCCAGGGACATACTGGCCTGTTTAACAAGCTCCTGGAGATACTGAATCATCAGATCCTGCGCGATAAAATCCGACACCTGCAGCAGATAGGTCGCGCTCATTCCCATGCTCTGAGCGTTGGTCAGATATTTCAGTACCGGGACCGACGTGGTGTTCACAAACCCTTTTTCCTGGTCGGTCAACGGCCTGTCATCTACAAGTTTGTTCTGCATGGAGATCATCAGGTTTTTAACCAGGGTAACAAGAGCGCTTGATTCAGAAATACTGAGGTTGGTGACGACCGGATTAAGACAGAGTGAGGCTTCATCACATCCGTATACTTTCGCTGTACCACCGCGCATCAGGACTTTTATCAGGTCACGGTTATCAACCAGCGGCGTAAGAATAGTGACATCACCATTCCTGTTAAAAATGATTGAGCCGACGGTACTCATCACCAGTTCTTTCAGGGCGCGGTCACCACTCAATAATCCATTTTTGCTGAGTGAATCCCAGATGAGATTCTTGTTTTTCAACACCTGGTCTTTCTGCTTATCTCCGGCCCGCGACGTCACACTGTCGCTCTGCCCGCCGACCGTACACCCCTGACGCGATGCAGCCCAGTCCGCAAACATATTGGTTTCACCGGCAATGTCCTGACAGATCTTTTGTTGTGACACCTGTGTTACCGGCCATAACCCTCCTATGATGCCCTGTGCTGCCTGACACGAACTCATATTCATTGAGTTTACATCGCTGGCCAGTTTTTGCAGGAAGTCCTTAGCCTGTTTCAGTTCCGGGACCATCGTCTGCAAAGCAAGGTCAAAGGCATATCCCAGCGCGTTGCTCATGATCTGTTTAACAAAGCGCTGAATTTCTTCACCGCTAATCATGCTGAATGCACCAAGATAGGCATCAATGCCACCGCAGCCGGCATTGAGGGAGGGTAACTGCATCGAAATCAGTTGTACGTTTTTAACCGGATTTCGCAGATACACCGAACCACCTGAAAAGTAACCCGCAGCCTGTCCCTGCCATGCCTGCGCCTGCGAGACGTTTCCGCTGTACCCCAGACTGCCAAAAAATCCGTTCAGATCACCATTTACATCGGCCCGGACAGGGGATACTGACAGGCCCATAAAAAAAATACCTGTGGCTACTGCCAGCGACTTAATCATGCCCATGCCTCCTGAAAGCTGGTTTCTGAAGCGAAATCCGCAACGCATAATGTCCGGCAGTACAAGCCATAAAACCTGTGCTCAGTGAGAGCAAGAGCAGTACCGGTATGTCCTGCAGAAAGGTACTCAGCTCAGATTTTGAAAGCCCCCCTGCAAGTCGGGCAACTAGGAAGCCATAAATTGTCGCGGATACCAGCAGCGTCACGCTGAAAAGAAGCCAGACGCGCTCGGTACGCGAGAACGCATACGAATGTGTAGTCATTTTGTAGTCCGGTTTTATTACTGAGGAGTGACCTGCGCACTTGCCGGCATGGGGGGCAGCGTTTTCGGATCAACATTGTCGAGGTCAGCTTGTATGAGGCTGGCCATCCGACTTTCAAGAACAGGAATATCCATCACACCCTGCGTTAGTGGATAAGCCCTGAGCGTGTTGACGTTCACCATGAAGGCCGTCGGTGTGGCAATCGGCAGACCGTTACCAAAGAAGGTGACAATCTCATCTGCTATAGGGGAAGCAGGGTCTGTCTTGCGTGGTATCATTGGCGAGGGGTATGACGGATCACCGCCTCCATCGAGCGTATAAGGATAAACTTTGATATCGTGCTGATCGGCCCATTCTTTGATTTGAGGGTCGAATTTTGCGCTGTACTGACAATGTGCTTGCATAAACAATACAACCGCATAGTCCTTCATATTAACCTGACGACCGTCAGGTAATGTCATCAGACTGAGTGTCGTCCCGGGAGATTGTTTTGTCAGGGCAACAACTTCCGGAGAATTTATTTTAGCCTCATCCATTGCGGCAAGTTCATCCCGAACACTGGCACTGGTTATCAGGGGAAACACCATCAACAGGCTGGCGGCGACTTTACCGATCATGCAGTACCTCCCTTATTTGAAAGGTTACAATCTTCAGTTTGCCATTCATGTACGCATGCGATTGTCATGAGTGTCACTGCAAGTGCCCACATCAGGTAACAGGTCCAAATCAACAGGTTTTGGGTGAATGTCACCGGCGCTGCAACCAGATAATCCAGGCACTTTGCTGCCACACCCCACCACAGGAGATAAACCAGTCTCACAAAGCATGATTTCATGATTTCATTCTCCTGAAGATAGAACGAGCAGGGATGAGCGCGCCACTGAATAACCACGAGACAAATAACCCCATAACCACAGACAGCAGATACAGTTGTCGTATGGTGCTATCAGTTTCCTTTTGCCATTCGGAGGCTGGTTTCCGTCCGGTCAGGCATGTTGCTAAAAACATCGGTGAAGACTGTTGCAGAACGTTATCCTCTGCGGACAGGGATGGAATGGCCCGTTCATCAGGTAAGTCATCGTGAGATATCTTCGGTTTGTCACACACAGAGATATTGACCATCCCATCCGGAGCATCAGCGATAAGGGACCGGGCAGTCGAAAGGAAGCTGCCGGCAATCGAGTTGTTAAATGAAAGTGTGATAAACAGGAAAAACAGCACCAGAGAGGGCGCCGTCACCAGAGAAAAAAATGCGACACGCCGCAACGTGCGCGCGGCACGTATATATGCAAATTTATTCACGGGAAAATCCTTAAGAGGCGGGTCTGAACCCGTTGGATACATTAAGAAAGCGCTTGGCAAGTTCATCCTGCGTCATGAAGCCGTAGGACAATGCGCGATAGTTTTTCTTCTTGGGATCAACCAGAAACAGTGCCGGGAAATGCGTAATGTTCATAGAACGGACCTGACCTGAGTCAGGGCGGCTTTGTGGTAAGGAGGCTGCAACCTGTCCATCCACCGATACGGGGATCAGTGATATTCCATTGGATTTAGCAAAATCAGCAACAACACCGGCCATCTGTACATCAATGGGGTCGCTGCCACGGTAAAAATAGAAGAGGCCATACTGTTGTGACATCTCAGCTACCGCGTGCTGCCGTGCCTGCTGATCTCGCGTCTGAACAAACGGAGCCATACTGTTGTAATGCGGATACTCAAGATTGTAATCGAGATCCGGATGACTCAACTGGGCAGCCGCAAAAGACTGGCTGAACATTGATCCCCTGTCAGTCCAGAATTTCTGCCAACGCAGGAATGTGGCTGTATTTTCCCTTGTCGGATACAGGATGGCGCGATTAAGCGCCTCCATTGTGTATCCTCTGAGTACCTTTGCCTGTTCCTGGGCAGTCATTTTGCTGAGGTCAGGAATGACTGGCGGCGCGGGTTGTTGTTGTTTTTGTGGCTTTTCAGGCGGGGTTTTCGGTTCGTTGTACCAGAACCAGCCGGTAAAGGGAGCTGCCGGTTTCACAATCTCATCTGCTGTTGCAGGCAAACTGACCGTCAGCACCAGGAGAGCTGTTATGAGTTGCCTCATTTTATCCCTCCCTGACCTTGTTGTTGCTGTACCTGAGCCGCGATTCGGTCTTTTACCTGTTTCACCATCACAGATGAATCCGGGATTTTTTGGTTATCCATCAGGTCACTGTAGAAGTCAGAAAAATTAATTAAGTCAAAATTAATATTCTGCAATTCCGGGATAGTGATTCCCCGACAGTCAGGATTCTTACCGCTTCCAAACCCAACACCAAGCTGATCGCGACGCCCCTGCTCCTGAATTATACGAGCCAGTTTTCCCTCGAACACGCAGTAAACTTTACTCTTCTGAAGACAAACACCCAGAACCTCACGATCGCAGCGTTCACCAAGACTGACCGTAATCTTTTTCGCTTTTGCTTTACCCAGCGCCAGTTCTTCACTGTTACAAGCCGACAGCCCTACATCCTGGCCCCATCCGGAGTCTTTACAGCAGTTAGAAAAGCCGGCAATAGCCTTGCGGCAACTGGTCACTTTCCCGGTAAATGCCCTGACATCCATTGCATTCTGACCCTTTTTAACATCATCTGCCGCAGATGCCAGTCCAGCCAGTTTTGACACTGCCTCGTCAAAACCACTGTCCCCGGCGCCATCCGTGTCACTGCAGTCCCCCGTTTTACAAAAGTATTCACCACCGCAGATAATTCCACCTGAAGTGAACTTACGCTGACATTCGTAGTTAACCCTCTCATGCTCGCAATAACTTCCGTTTTGAGTCAGACACTGCGTTCCCGTCACGGTACACGCTGGATCATTCATCAGTGGCTCGCAGGTACCATTTGAACCTGACTGAACCAGATACTGATCCAGATACTCCCAACAATCACTCCACACCTGCTGGACAACACCATCTATAGTCACAGGTCTGTATCCTCCGGCCTCTGAGCAGACGCTGGATACAAAGACAGGAGCGCTTTTGGCTGCAAGCACACCTCTGCTCTTTTGAAATCCACAGGATTCAGTCCATTCCACTTTTGGTACGCTGTTATTTTTCTTCACCCGCAGAACCAGACGGATAGACATCGGGACATGTTTATAAAATTTCTGTCGGCCCGAACCGTCCCTGAGTTCATGCGGATGAGATGACGTAAAAGCAACGCCGGCGGTCAGCGTCGCCGGTACGGGTGTGAAGCTGACATTCTGGTAATTGCCTTTATTGTGCCAGGGAATTTCTGCCCCCAGAATGGAAACATTCATGAAGAAACGGGGTTTATTTCCGGTGTTATTTTGCCATGAATAAGTGGCCTGAATAATTTCCCCGCTCACCTGGGGAACGATGGTGACGATATTTCGTCCGTTAATTTCCTGCATGGGTATATCGTAGAGTTCGTATTGCAACGTCTGAGTTTCCCAGGTGGAATCCCCCTCAATAACAATTTTTGCAGTACGGCTACAGCTTTGTTCTATCCAGGCGTCACGCTCGCAGGTGTATTTCTCGAATTCAGACTTTGAAACGTTCGTATCCTGACATTGTTGAGGATTTCCGGTTCCGTTGATCATTCCGTCAGCATTTGATTCTGCATCCTTACCTGCTGTAATAAAAGGAGCATTAGGATCGATAACCGGTAACGGGTTTTTTGTTCCGGCATCGATAACTGCCTGACCAGCATTACTGTTCAATAACCCTTCCATGCCCTTATTGACAAGTCCACCATCATCTCCGTTTATTCCGCCGTAATACCCTGTTTCAGGTGGATTTGATGTATATCCAGGGATGCTTCCTGTTACTGAATCCGGATTATTCAGGCTATTAGTTCCCTGCCCTTTATTTCCTTTTCCAAATTCAGCCCCAGAATTAAAAGCATCGCTGGTTGTATCAGCCACGGCCAGTAACGGCAAAAGGAGTATCAGCCCTCCCCAAAATGCTCTCATTCTCCCTCCTTCAACAACCGTTTTGCTGTTGCTGCACAGTCTCCACGTTCAGCCACTCTTTCCAGGGCCTGTCTGAGAGGAAGACTGCCGCGAATCACATCAAAATGTCCCGGACAGGTCACTACCAGAGCAGGTATGGCGGTAATGCGGTATTCGGAATACAGTGTCGGATCTATTTGCACACCAATATTTTTATCTTCTTTAGCCAGTTCAAATATCGTCGCAGCGGTCTGACGCATATCGTTGTTAACCAACCCGCGAAGAGTAGCGGGAATGCCATAACGGTTTGCATCACGAAGCATGGGTAACAACCCCTCACGGGGCAGGCCCAGACTGACAAAATAGATGGCGGGGAAAGTACGCTTCTCCACATTCTGGCTGGCCTGTTGTTGACGGTTAATATCCTCCTGAAGACGGTTAATCTGTTTCTGTTGCTCGATTGGGAGGGGCAATGTCTGGCCCTGAAGGTTCTGTTTAAATACTTCCAGCTCCTGCTGTTGCTGTTTGATCCACGACATATCCCTGACGGACACAGCAGACTGCTCACTGGCTGATACAAACGGGGTGCAGAATATAAGAGTGCAGGAAAGCAGCACCCGGCACTTTAATGTTTTCATTGTTTATTCCTTACAGAAAAACGCAGTTACGCTTGCGCCAGAAGAGGTAACCGAAATTCTTTTTCGAGTTTGGGGAATTATGTTTAATCCCCCAGGTTTGAGTGGTAGCACCAAACGCATGGCAATTTGTGCTCTCAGGGAACATGTTCACCATCTGATAACGCCAGCGGTCTTTCGGAATGATGGGAGACGGATACTGATTACAGACGGCGTTATCTGCACCAATGGAATTCCAGACCAGGCCTTCACGATGCATCTTGAACGCCATACGCTCACTGACAAGAAGTGATGATTCCAGAGGGGAAAACTCACCGCTGGTAAAACCTGTCATCGGATACATCGATCCCTGGCTACCTGCACACCAGAATAAAGGGGCCAGAGGGCGCCCGGCAGCGCTGGCCACAGAATCCGCAGCGCAGGCCGCCTGTGCAATCAGATTACCGAAAAGCGACGCTTCCGGATTAATCATCATGGACAGCGTGCTGTCATTCCATAACGGGTCAATTTCAGAGAGGTAAGCGATATCCAGGTCCCCTGTCTGCAGACAACCAAGACTGGTAATAATGTTGAGCCAGAAAATCAGAGGGTATTTGTACCAGTGGACATGGTAGAACGTGCCTGCAGCAGGACGGTCACTCTGACCAGCAGTTCCTGTTCCTGTCCGACCGAGATCAATTTTAAATCCGCCCATGTTCACCATAACGCCAGGTTCACGGGTCACATCAACCATCGCCATCGGTTCCCAGAATCCAATCGCCAGCCCAATACGGTAGAGGATTCCAACAGGGCAAATTTGTATGGGAGACGCGGGATTACTGGTGTCAGGCAGCGGACCGGAGGCGAGCTTGATGTTACCAATTGACATCGGGAACATGCACTTCCAACAGATATCGGAAATTGGATTTACCCATCGCCCCTCACCAGCATTACTGGAGGCAAAAGCCTGAGACGGTGTACAAACCAGCACCAGAAGTAATGTGGCGAACCAGACAAAGCGCCTCATGCTCTCCCCCGAAGCCACACACAAACCGGACCGTCTTCAGTGTCATGTATTGAACCAATAAACCAGCCATCTTCTGAAGGAACAGAAGGCTGCCATTCACTGATATCAGATGCTCCGTTTTCCCAGGCTTCAATAACCTGCGGAGGCGCATCGTTTTCCAGCCAGCGAAGTGCACAGACAAGTTGATTCATGCGTAACCATTCATTGAAATCGGCCTGGGAGGCCTCATCACATGAAGGCTTAAAGTAGTGTGGGTGAGTCCAGAATCCGTTATGGTCACGGATCACTGCAACCGCTTTTACAGGTTCAGAGTAGGTCATGGGGATCTCCGGATGTGCCACCATCAGAGCTGCTGGGGCTGGAAAATATCAGTGGTTTTTAGCACTGGCGGCCGCTTTCATAATGATGGCCAGTCGCTGTTCCTGTGTCATTTCATACAGGGCAAGAATGCCACCACGCATTACGGCAGAAGGTTTGTAGAGCGGATTCTCATTGAGGATCTCATCCAGCCATCTGGCTGAGCCTTCATCATGACGTAGTGACGAGATAGTATTATTCCGGCCCTTTTCACATTCAGGGTCTTTTTTCATGGAGTTACCTTGTCTGGGTTAAACAAAAACGGGGAGCTGGCTGAGCGCAGAGCGACGTCCAGATGCCAGACATGTTGATATCAAGTGGGGTAAATCGTCAGAGTGGTGTTGGCTGAACGACAATAAATGCGTAGCCGTAATCATCGTCAGACTCAGCGTCCTCGGTCGCGCCGGTGGCGATTGCGTTCGCAGCCTTAATGAGATACCGGGAAAGTGATTTACGAGAAGTTTGCCGCGTTCCCTGGACAATAACGACGATATGGCGGGCCAGACTCCCTTCAGCAAGATAGCCAGCCATTTTGATCCAGGGGGGTAACGCAGAACCCGCTGCATCCGGGAAAAAACCGGGGGGGGTCAAAGCACAAACGAACGTGCACATGCCAGTGAGCAGAGTATTCAGGAAATGTTAAACCGGTATTTCCATAATCACCACGATAATGGCATCCTTCAGCATCCACTGGCAGTTCGTTGTTCGTGATACTGTCGGCAGCGCGTTCAAGACAAAACACCAGGTCGCGAGTTATCGTGTGTGGTTGTGCATTCACACTGACTATCACCTGAGTAAGAGGATAAGCACATTTTTCCCACTCCCCCATCACAGGAGGTGCATCCTCGGAAAATGGCTGTGGAACAATGACATTTCTGTCCTGACTATCTTTTTTCATTACCGAAAAGAAAAAAAGGCAGCCGTTCAGTATTACGATCAAAATAATCAAAAACAGAAATTTTGGCCACTCTATGTCCATGACTCAGTCTCCTTCATATGCGATAGCATCAGAGCAACCAGGTATTCAGGAAAACGCTCATCTCTGTTTTCCGGTTCGACCAGCTCCATCTGATTTGCTCTTAGCCAGTTAAACCATGCCTTCGTCACCAGTACCGGACTCCAGGAGGCAATCTCCGGATATAAAGCCTTAAGTTTGTCTGCCGTTCCCTGACGGTTGTGCTTATTTACAGATTTGCCGGGGAGTTTACGGGGGAAATTACGCTGTCTTTCGCGTGAGGTAACGACAGTGCGTATTTCGGGAAACAAATCACCTAACGTTGTTGCGGTCATTTTTTTACTCCTGATACCGGAATTTCTTCCACTTTCAGTACACGGCCATCGGGCGAAATTCGAACAGGGATGTTTGAGAAGCCAAATTTCCGCGTGAGGGTTCCTGACTGGTCGAAGTAAATACGTTCATTCAGGCTATCGCTGGTATTCTTGATATTGCCTTTAACCAGAATTACCTTCGCGTTCGTCTTACCGGCAATCTCCTTTCTGGCCCATTCCATCTGATCTTTATTATCACCATCGATAAAATACAAAACCTGATTGAAAGGAACTTTATCCAGTGGATTCACCTGCTCCCCTTTGCGCGCAATAACATTTCCCTGCATATCCGTCACGGTTTCCTGGACGGTAAACGTGGGATCAAATGCAAAGCTGCGGTATTTTTCAGCATTGGTTAGTCCACTGACAGCAGGTGGCCGGACGGCATTCTTCTTCACCCGGTCAACGGCTTCTGCACGCAATTTGTCCAGTTCACCGCTCTGCTCCATCCCCTTCAGACGGTTCTGGATAAAATCCAGCATGTCCTGTTCGGCAGGTTCAAACACATTTCCCCAGGTACCGAGATCTTTCGCACCGCTACTGGCTGACAGAGCCAGTAGTACCAGGGCTGTCAGTGCAAATCGTTTATTCACTGTCCCTCCTGAGTACGGCGGGCGATATCGCTACGGATTTCGGTCGTGATATCCGGTAACGGGCTGACAGCAGCAGGTTTCACCAGGATGATAGCGTTATGCGAGGTTTGCCACTCATTCAGGCTATCGGACATCGCCGTGTTGAAACGGCTTGTCAGTGCTTTCGCCTTGTCCTCATCGAGCTGCAGTTGTGCTGACTGCTGCATGAAAAGGTCGATCGTGCCTTTCATGTCGAAAACCACAATTTCCGGGGCTGTGAGTTTTATGTAAGCCCCTGTTATTCCTGTCAGCACCATCTGAGAGGCCAGCACACAGGCAGCAAGTTTTACACTCCTGGAACTAAGCCAGCCCGACATTGTTACGCCGTGTCGCACTGTGCCGCCGCTGAACGGTTTTTCGTTATTGTCACTCATGCCGCTTCCACCCATTCTTCAAGTTCATGAAGTTCGTCTCCAAACTTCCTCTCTGCCAGCAAATAGGCGGCCTCCTCTGATGTGGCCCCTGCTTTCTGAGCGTTCTGCATATATGCGAAGTCCTCACCACGGGAACTGAACATGGCGCGAGTAACAGGATCAACAAACAACCGATGGAAGGAGCTGTATTCGCCGGCACTGATAAGCAATGAACTGTAATCGGTCTGAATTGCCGGCTGGAAACCACGGATAACTTCCTTTTCCATGTCCGAGAATTGATCCGGATTTTCGGAAAGGTATTGTTTGAATGCCTTCGTATCCTGCAGCAGCGTGATTTTGGTCGAACTGTTGTTCCATGCTGCTTCAGCTTCCTTACCGGCACTGAAGTCTTTGATGCCCTGAGTAATCGTAATGAATGCACCACGATGTCGGCGAACAGTACGGTAACCAGTTTCGATAAAGCGGGCAGCATGAGGATTAGAACCACCGAGCAGTCGCCAGGCTTCGTCGATAATGCAGACTTTTTTGAGATCTCGCGGGCTGTGGTACATCTTTTCCTGAATCGCGAGGATGAGAGAAAACAGGATAGAGGAAAGTAACTTCGGCTTGTTTTCCAGACTCAGAAGCTCCAGCACAGCAAAACGGGTTTCGTCATCAAGAGTAGGTTTGTCGGCATTAAAGTATTCGCCATCAGCCCCCCAGGTACAGTAGGTTTCCAGCAACATGGCCAGTTCAGCCATTCGGGCAATGATGGTCGGTTTGTCTGCAAACGCGGTATTAACATCCTCACTGGTCAGATAGTTATAAACATCATCTATACGTGCCCGGTTTTGCTTTTGTTCCCAGGCGTGCATGACCGCTTTTTTCAGTATTGCTTCACAAACGACATCCAGTGGTTCGGTCGGGCTTGCCAGTACCGCAAGAAGTCGAACAATCCCTTCTGCTGAAAGCTTGATGTCTCTGACGTTGGCAAACGGATTAAAACGAAGTTGAGCACCATCCAGATACACACCACCGGCCTGCAGGCAGTAGTTCTTGTAGCTGTCACCCATATCAATAACCCAGCCAAATCCACCTGCGTTCAGCACATCGCGGAGAATACTTTGTGTCAGGAATGATTTACCAGCACCAGATGTTCCCGTGACAGCAATGTTGAAGTTGGTACTGCCATTTTCTTCGTCGAACATATCGAAGAAGGCTACCTGGTTGCGATAGGTCGGCAGCGGCATTCCTCCACGTGACAACTGACGTTCGGCTACCACAGGCATCAGGCTTACCGCATTCCATGATTTTCCACGTAATGTGGCACCCGTCGTTTTAAGATCCTCCCACATTCCCTCCTGCATAACGAACGGGAAACTGGCCAGCCAGTTACGCATCTGCTGGTACTGAATCGTGACCATTTCCAGTTCGTTTTTACGAAAGACGTTCACGGCAGCAAGTTCACATTTCTGTGCTTCTGTATTGTTATCTGGTGTAAACAACGTCACGTTGAAATACGTGCGGCAAAGTGCAATTTCATTGGTGGACAGCTGCTCACGGGTTTTACGCCATTCATCTGCTGCTTTTTTGGTTCCTGGGAACAAAGCACCATAGGCTGAGTTTGCTTTTTTGGACAGATCCGTATCCTTGCGGAAGGCCTCACTCTGACTTGCTGTCTGCTCCTCGAGCTCGGTTGTCCAGGTAATCATAAACGGGCAAGGAATGCCGAGGTCCGGGAAGCGGATATTCTGCAGGTTATCCGCCCCCTGCCAGAGCGCAAAGCGACGTGGATTCTTGCTCAGCTGCATGTTTACGATACGACAAGCTGATGCCGGAAGCCGTGTACCGTCCGTTTCAATTTTTTCAGGTAATTCAATACGTAAATGTGAAGGATGAACTTCAAAGTCAATGGAAGGGTCAACCACCTGACGATTGAGCAATTCATCCTCGTTATAGTCGCCCGGAGACGTCATAACCTGCTCATGACGGTAGTTCACCATTTCACGCATAACTGACAGGAAACCGTTCACGTCAGTATTGATGGAATCAATACGAGCCGCCCCCAGAGAAACACGAATGGTGTTGCGCAACTGAACCAGCTCATCCATCACCTGCTGAGAAAATCGTTTAACGGCTTTACCATAGACAATAAATATCCGGTAATTACGCAGGTAAAGCGGGTATTCACGCTTGTTTGCCAGACCGTGTAAAGCTGATTTCTCCCAGAAGGCACGGGTGATTTTATTCAGGTGATCGGCCATCTGGCCTTTCCACATGTCGGTACTGACGCCAGCCGCAATGCGCTCACCCACACATTTACTTGCAGTCAAAATAACGGTGACAGGTGTTTTACGAGGCAGTTTCTTACGCAGCATGTCATCAAGAGCCGCCATCACCTGCTCATTAGCCCCCGGTAGCGGGGCCAGTTCAAGAACAAATCCGGCCGTACCCGTATTAATGAACAGATCATTTTTATCATCGTAATAACGGTATGGCAGGCTGGCAACGAGGGAGGGGTAATCCCATGTTTGCTCAAGATTAGCGCGAGCAGTTGCTGCTCCATCCTTGTGCTGTCCTCTTTCAATCAAACCCATCAGAGTGTCCAGAACACTGCTCATTTTCGCCCCTCCACAACAGAACGGATCAGCTCAAGACGGCGCAGCCGGGCCTCTTCAGTGAGGTTGAAACACACAGGCCCATCGACACTCATCTCCATTCGATATCCGGAATTGTTTAACACCCTCCCTTCGGCCAGCAGTGTCATATCTGGGGAAGTGGGATCATCTTTTAAACTGATCATTCGCCCCCCTCCCCGATAACACGGTAGCTTTCATCCCAGTGCGATTTGTTTTTCACAAACTCGACCACGGACGGTTGATGGAAGTTGTCATCGGTATCCACCCACGGTGCAATCCACAGACGCTGGGTCGCGTCCGGTATACGCTGCGCCTGAACCCGTCCTGCCGTATTGACAGGTACTGACTGCCCAACGGCTGAAGAAGTAATACGCGGAGTCACTCCGGTCTGCATCGTTCCTGCTGGTACAGCAGCAAGAGGACGTGGCGCGATTAACTTAGAACTGGGAGATCCGGTTGCTGCGACTGAAACAGGACGTGACGTATTAACGACAGGAGCCACATTGCGCAGTGCCGGTAGGGTTTCACCCGCAGGCTTTTTTGCAGCTTTATCCGCAGTGAGGTCGTCAAGGCTTTTGCCCTGGGCGGCCAGTTTATTTGCCTCCCCGGTTGTGAGGCACTGGTCGGTCGCGGTTTTATTACAGTCAAAATCAGAATTCATACCGGCGCAGCCGGTCAGTACGCTACACAGCAGTGCAGCGCCCATCAGTTTTTTCATGGGGTAACTCCGATAAATTATTAGGTACTAATGGAAGTAATTGAGGATGAAAATCAGTGTGGCTGGAGTCCACAGAGTATATTAACGTTCACGCCCCCCGCTCCCCTCGCCGTTGCTGTCCGGGATGTTCTGAATGAACCGGAAGTGACATGTTTTCGTGGATTTTCCTGATGTTATTTCATACCGGTATTTTTTTTCTGCCTCATACCACTGCTGAATAACATCCAGAGAAAGCTCCTTTCTTTCGGTAACCGTGGATTGTAGCCACTGCCACGCACCGATGTTCAGTGGCTTATATATGGCCAGTTTACTGTCCAGTACTTCAGGCCAGGAACCAGGAAGAGTGCCAAAAATTTTCATAAACAGAAAAGGGAAAAGGCACATGCCAACAAAGATGGCAGTACACTGAAACCACCAGGATGACCACCAGTATGTATATACATAAATCCATACACCTGCGTTGAGGAGACTGAACGTAATTGACAGTATCCAAATCCACGTGATGCGTGGAGGATGAGCATTGTCGCGCCACATCCGTATATCCACGCCAATCTTGTTAAACAACCTGTCGTTATCATTCATCATCCACCTCAGTTAATCGTGTCGCCGAGACGCAACTGGCTGGCCTGTCGTAACACGTCATCCGGGTTAATATTCCCCACTGAAGCCGTGCTGTTTGAGGTGGTCTGGCTGACGGACTGAGGCGCGGCTTCACTCTGTGTTGAATTTGCAGCATTCTGCAGGGCTTCCTTCGCTTTTTGCTCTTCCGCATCCTCCAGCGTTTCCAGGCGGAAACCTTTCTGGAACACCACTGTGACCTGGTTACCTGCACCGATATCAATGATCGGATGGTATTGTTCGGCTCGCTTAATCCAGTACTGACTCAGCGTATCAGCAGCCTTGCTTGCCCCACCACCGAACCCTTGTTTAAACACATCACCGGCACCAACATCGGCAGTAGCTCCAAGCCCCACAGACGGCGTGGCAGCAGATTTAATCCCCTCACCGAAACCGGAAAGCAGACCAGCCGCACCTGCATAACCCACAATCATACCGTTACGCATAACCGGTTTTCCCCGGATACCTCCTTTGCCCTGATAGCTGACATGACCGTCAAACTCCATATCGATATGCTTTCCATTCTTCAGTACACAACTGATCGATTTAGTCCGTACCTCACCACGCTCACTAGAAATATCGCCCCAGATTTCACCCACAACAAAACAGCCATCGGCGCTGTATTCTTTATTGTTGGGCATCTGGATATTGCCAAGTAACCGGAAGGTGACTGGACGGGTATTCTGCTGGCCAGTCACGCTGGCGTTAGCATCAGCACCTTCAATCATAATGGCTTCAGAAAAAGAACCTGACGGGATCCAGGGTAGTTTTGTTGGTTTCTTTTTCAGACTTTCATAAGTGAATTTTGAGGTGGTAAGTCCCCCCATAACCCGCTGGCCTGAACCTCCTGGATAAAACCCTGCCCCCTGACCAGCATGAACAGCGCCATTGGCGGACGGCGTGCCTGTTGGGGTGACAGAATATTCTGGCGGTCGGGCCTGACCGGCAGCAACAGGACCAGGAAGTGGTGTTCCGTTCTGGTCAGCAGGTGGTGTCTGCTGGCCACTGGTCGAATTGCTGCCGGAGGCTTTCTGGTTTAACAGGTCAGTCAGACGCTGTATTTCAGCATCCTTTTCAGCCAGCTTCTGGCCTGTATTAAGTATGTTCTGGTCAAGCTTTTGTGACAGCATGTTGACATTCTGCTCAAGCGCAGACGTTTTGGCCTGTTGCTGTGCCAGTGCGGCATCATTGACCTTTTCATTGAATGAGGCTGTAACCACGCCCGTCATATTTGGCACGGCAGCGGGTGGCGGTGCTTTCTGTTTTTCCTGATATTGCCCATACCCGTAAACCCCTCCAGCCAGAGCAGCCCCGGAGGCAATGACGGCCGCCAGAACAGTAATCTGTCTGCGTCGGGTTTTGAGATTTTCATTCAGACTCATGAGCGCGGTTCTCCGTCATCTGAAAAAATAACCCAGGCATATCCTTCTCCACCGGCGTACAGCTGATGCCGGGAGAGCATCACAGCCCTGACCCCTTTACGCCAGAAGTCACGTTCACGCAGATTCTGAGTAATACTGCCGGGATTGGACATACGGAAGCGCACTATTCGCAGATGGTTTCCCACAAACTGGCGTTCAGGAACAAGGTGTACCGATGTGCCTGGGTTATATGCTGGCATACGACTTATCGGATATTCCTGGTTGTCATCAGGAACGTCGCCGTTAACAATAATACGTGACAGGGAAACGAGAGTTTTTTCATAGCTCTGCCCTTCCTCCCACGCTTTCGCATCATTGTTTTTACGCAGCGGTGGAGATATGGGGGTAAATCGCAGTGTTTTACCGTTTCCTGGCTGGGGCCGGACATTGAGGCTCAGAGAGGAACCCCGGTCAGTCTGAATGAATACAGTGAAGTTTTGCCCGACTAGTGGTGAAAGAATAAGGGCGCCGTCATCTGTCTGGCTCTGGTCATAGGCACCGGATGGTCCGCTGATGCTGGTAATCAGTTCTCCGTTAATAACAACCTTACTGGGATTGGTATTGCTGAGAGTGACATTAAAGGCGGCGTCGTTCTCAAACGGAATGGCTGCGGGGGCGGACGCGGCCCGAAGGCCGCTGGTAAAAAGTCCCGTTGCCAGTAACACAGCAACAGCTGCCGGTGAAATACGGATTTTCATTGGCAGTCCTGTCAGTTAGTGGTGGTGACCGACTGAAGTTCTTCGAACAGGTGAAGATTTACCAGTCCTTCGATATAACTCAATTTCAGTCGGTAGGTTTTTTCCTGGTCCTTTAGCGGTGTGGTGATAGCGCCGTTGGTTGTGGAGGACTTCAGCGTTCCGCTGAACTCGACCACGCCAGGTTCATTCATTACCCTGATTTCCTTTGTATCAAAGCGGGTGGTGATTCCGCCTTTCTTGATACGTTCAGCCTCAATATCCAGTGCTTTCTTCAGTTCATCCCGTTCGGCGGATGGGACGAAACCGAGAAGCATTTTCTGGTTGTTATCAACGTTTTCAGGACTGACATTCAGTCGCCAGTAAATAAAGGCTGCGGCGAACATGGTCATTCCAGTGGCGTCAGCACCAGAGGCATCAGAAGTAAATGGTTGGTTGAATGACATGGGTGTGGTGATGGTTTTCTGTTTTGTGGCGAAATACCACGCAAGAGACCCCGTCAGAACATTTCCCACGGCGCTGAGAAGAAGCAATAAAGCCAGAGCAATAAACGCATAACGGAGTTGTTTATCGCGCTCGCCTTTAATTTTAAGCTTCATATTAGTTAAGCTCTCCAGTGTCGGAAACTAGAATCAGGTATTTGTTGAAAAGTAATTTTGAATAGCAAGGAAGGTAGATGCCAGTAGCAAAAATTGAGCAACCAGTACGACCCCTGCCCTTTTTTCAGATGCCTGATTAGCGCCCACAGCAGACCCGCTACAACGGAAAGTTCCAGTGACATATCGTTAAGAACCCCCAGAATAATTAAAGGGGCAACAATAAGAACCTCATCAAATGGAAGACCGAAATAACGTTCCTGCTGATTGAGAGTTTCCGGGAAGTGGTATTTATCTTCTTCCCCATTCATTGTTAGCTCGCAATACCGAAAGCGATGCGAGTAAAAATGATACACAACACGATACCGACAAATACCAGTGGTGAGCGCACTTTAATGTAAATAAAGAGGCCCATGATAATTTCGGCTATGTAAAACCATTTTACAAGAGATGAGCCGGAACCAAAGGTTGAATTGACGGTAGCGTTTTGGGTAGCCAGTAAGTCAGTGCCGCCTGCCAAAACCGGATGTGCGACCATAAGTGAAATTAAAATTAACCCTCCATTTTTAATGAATTTTCTAATCTGGTGATTCTCACGAGCTTTACGAAATAAAGACGCTACCGCCCATCCCTTCACGACTTTAAGGGCATTACCTTGTGTGGACATGCTTGTTTTCTCCGGAAGTAAACAATGTGTTTGTGCATAAGTGTTTGTTTACGCACGCGATATTGTCCCATGACCCTAAAAAAAAAAAACCGTGACACATGTCACACTGTTAAAAGTTTTTGGGAATATTCCTAATATGTAAGTTCGGTAGGCTTTGTCTCTCAGACTGACGATGTATCGCTTGCGAGATCTATAGCAATGAAAGTAAAAGAGAAAATGTGGGAAGGGCGTGGAAGGCCACGTAAATTCCAGCCTGGTGAGGCTGTTGAATGGAGGCTACGCGCTCCCGATAACTTACTCATGGAGCTTAGGGTGTGTGCCCGCTTAGGCAAAAGAAGTGTGAATGATGAAATTATTGCAAGGTTATTACTATCACTAAATTATCAGCCAAATAGCCCTGTAATTAAAACGGCAGAGGGGGAACGTTTGATTGCGCTGGCTGTTAAATTTGAAAACTGGCTTAGTTCCCTGCTTGATGATGAGAGTTTTAATCCTGATAAAAATACAGAGCACAGTGCTTATGCAGAACGGTTGTGGATGTGGCGTGAGGGTGAGCGTATTTTACTGCCGGGTAAAACCACGGGGTATAGTATGCGAATTCCTGAGAATCTGGCGGAAGAGATTCGAACTATGGCGAGGGTTCATAAACGCAGCCTTAATGATGAAATGCTGACAAGGTTGATGAATACTTTTGGATATTTCACAGAGAGGATTCTTGAGCAGAATGAAGATGCGCAGGCATTGAAAGTTCTATGTCTTGAATTTGAAGTGTTTTTAAAAGAAAAAATCGCCGAGGCTGAAAAGAGTGTACTGCCCAGAGATAAAGACGGTACACAGTGATCGATGAAGCCGGTCCAACCCGGCTTCTGAATTACTTCTCATCGATGATGAAGTGCTTTCGGTCAGCTTCATCTTCGGCATCGTTAATGGCGCTAATGTTATTATTTATGAGGTCATCCAGTGATACACCCGACTGTGCCCCCTTGAGGTTTACATAAATTTCTGACACAAGCGCCGTTAAAATCATAATACCTTCTCTGGAGCCGGATACTTTTCTTATCAGGTCACGCCTGAATCCATCGAGGTCAAATGTTGAACCTTCTTCCTTTGATTTATGAACCATAAGTCCGAGGCGAACCAGTTCGTTAACTGTTGATGAGTAGTTGGTTTCAGAACCGGTTGCGCCCTTCTGTATCTCTATATCGACAATATCCTGAATCTCTCTGTCAATTTTATCTTTGAAGTAGATGTTCTTGCGCGGCATAATATTTTCCTGAAAATTTCATGCAGTGCCGTATGCGGCACTGTGCTATCCCGATGAGACAGATTTAATACATCAGAAAGCTGCTGTTTTAAAGTCCTTGTCGGATATTAGAATCATAATCAAGCTTTTATGTGTGTGGTAATCCAGCACTATGATGTGTGTGCATGCAGCACCATCAGGTGTGTTAATTAGGCACCATTATGTGTGTTGATCAAGCACCACTGCCTTTTAAGTTACTCTATTATTTATATACACACAATCCCCACACATCACAGTGCTTAATCAGGCACTGCAAGGTGTGTTAATCCGGCACTGTTAAGTGTGGGGTAACGGCACTGCAAAGTGTGTTAATCCACACACCTTTTATCACTATATACTCGCATTCCGCATTGCGGCTTAAAGTAGCATGATGAAATTAAAGAAAAAATCTGCAAGATGAAATCTTGCGTGGGGTGTGATGTTTTAATGGGTGAGCAAAGAGCGGCAAGTTAATAACCGTGTCATGGTTGATTCCCTTATTTGAGGCTGTGGCTAAATGCATGATTTGAAGCGCTTCCGCGCGTTTGTAGGAAATTATCTTGATTAAAATGATCTGGCGGGATATTTTTTATTGCATAGCATGCACAGGCTTATGGTAGACGTAAGGGCCACAAGATGAAAATAACTAAAACCCCGGCCTTATTGCTGGCGTTCTCGCTCTCAGCAACGGCTACTCCTCAAATGTGTTTCGACCAGGCGGGGAGAGATTACCAAATAGATCCACTTCTACTTATGGCAATATCAATTAAAGAGAGCCGTCTTAAACCTGCAGCGATTAATGGATCTAATGGTAATGGAACGGAAGATGTCTGTGGTATGCAGGTAAACAGTTCTCATTACGGAAAACTTAAAAAGTTTAATATTACCCGCGAAAGATTATTAAGCGATCCATGTATATGTGTGTATTCAGGTGCATGGGTTCTAGCACGTAACTTTCAGTCTTATGGGAGAAACTGGGATAGCGTAGGAATATATAACACGGGACCTCGTGATGAGATGATAAAAAAACGAAAAGCTTACGCCACAGACATTAAGAACATCTATCGAATTCTCCTTGCAAGAAAAATAATCATTGCAGGCTCATCGGGAGATCGAGACTCCCTATCTATTGAAGAGATAAAAGAAATCGATGTAAGTAAAAACCAATAAAAAAAGCCGCTCACTTGAGCGGCTATTATTCAGGCTTTAAGTCTTGCGAATTCCTCTGCCATTTTCCAGAGTGCCTGGTTAAGTTTTACATCACCATCAATACCAGTGACTTCTCTTGTTTTTGTTCTTTTTCCTTTTGCTGTCTTTCCTGAAATTCCGCCTTTGATGACGTTCTCCTGAATACGGTTAAATGTACTCCACAGATCCAAACCTCTGTCTTCCCAACGGCGAGCCTGTAATAACTGGTCAGGTGTCACAGGTGAATGAGCGCCATCATATTTATACTCAAGGGCTGCAACGCTTAACAAACGTTGCTCCGGCTCAGTCAACTGAATACCTTTCATGATATCAATATTTTCAATCACGGTATCGAACGTATCCATCACAGTGTATGCGCCTTCAATCACCTGTCCGACAATATCACCTTTATGCGGCACTCTAATTTCGCCAAAATCTTTCCACGCTACCAGACCATTGGTACAAATCTGGCGGAACATACCTGGAATCATTTTATAGCTACTGGAACCATCGTGACTGTTCAGCAAAATAATCTCTGGTACTTCTTTCCCCGCAATCTGATCATGGCGACGCAGACGTAATAAATGTTTTGTGAACTCACGCTTTTCAATATCGCGTGTACGGGACTGTGTTGCATAAAAAGGTTGAAAGCCTTCTTCACGAAGACGGTCCAGTATTTCAATAGTTGGAATATAGGTATAGCGTTCTGAACGTGAATCATGTTTTTCGGAAGAAAATGCACTGGGTACAATGCGCTGTAATTCATCATTAGTCAGCGGACGATTCTGACGAATAGAGGACGGTGCGCGATAACGATTAGCAAAACTGATCATAACATTCCCCTTTAGTTAATACTTACTGGCGTAATTGTGCGAAAGAAATTATCTACTGGTGCAGCAGCAGCTACCGGATAGCCGTCCAGGATCCAGACAGAGAGATAATCAATGCAGTTCTCATTGATTAATGACAACTCATAACTCCCGACTGGCGGTTCAAAAATCAGAGGTTGTAATTCCCCTTCCGTCGCAGCCATGACCCAGCAAAACAGATCAACGATTTGTTCAGCTGTGATTTCTGATTCACATCTTCCGGAAGATTCTTGAGCGGCGGTTTTGACGTTGACGTTTCGTGTGTG
>OGSJ01000323.1_pt1 | contig 37827 bp, 8 predicted proteins | sample 1573851 | NCBI WGS metagenome assembly OGSJ01 (sample SAMN03295846, study PRJEB24534) | human gut metagenome | isolation source: fecal sample 6 from infant 6 | host: Homo sapiens | place: USA: Pittsburgh, PA | collected 2014-07 | reverse complement strand
TTAGAGGGCTACCACTAGAGAAAGACCCTTATAGGGTCAGAGCAAACCACCCGTTTTACGGGTGGTTCTGATTGCTATTTTAAATTAGAACAGGCCTGTACTAATTTGAAGGGTCCTATGTATAGGTCTTGTTAGAAATAGAACAGGCGTGTACTAATTTGTAGGCCCCTATATATGTACCTTGTTAGAAATAGAACAGGCGTGTACTAATTTGAAGGACCCTATATATGTGCCTTGTTAGAAATAGAACAGGCGTGTACTAATTTGTAGGCCCCTATGTATGTGCCTTGTTAGGAATAGAACAGGCGTGTACTAATTTGTAGAACCCTATATATGTACCTTATTAGAAATAGAACAGGCCTGTTCTATTTCTCAGGACCCTTATATAGGTGACCTATTGGAAATACTACACGCCTGTTCTAATTTATAGAACCCTATGTATCTCTGTTAAATTATTAATTCGCATCTATCTCTACGGTATTCTTCTGTAACCATTGCACCAGTTCTGTATTTGTCATATTACCGGCGGCAATATCGATAATCATGTTTTCTACGTCTTGTTGTGTTGCCATAATATCGAATCCATTAATAATTAAATATACATACATGCTATGCAATGCTGTTCGTTTGTTTCCATCTGTAAAAGGATGATTGTTGGCTAAGCCATAACATAATTGTGCTGCTTTGTCGTAGATGGATGGGTATAAATCGTTTTCCATAAAGGTTTGAAAGGGCGTATTGACGGCTGACGCTAATAGGTTTTCATCGCGTACGCCTGATGAAAGGACGAATGCATTTTCTAATTGGGTGTGGAGTTCGTAGATATCTTGTACCGTAAATTGAATCTTATGTGTACTCATTTGTTCTCCAATGCTTTGTAAAGTTCATAATTCCGTTTTAGTACTTGCTGGGAAATGTCTCTAATACGCTTGGCTAGTTCTTTATTTTTAGCGCTTGTCATGATAGAGGTATCGTGGAGTGCGGTAGAATCGGTATGCGTTGAAGGATTTTGTGCCATAGTTTGACCTCCTTTGATATATTTTGACTTTGTCTTCCATTGATATATTTTGACCTTTATTTCTATTATATAGGTAATAAATCAATATAAACAATAGAATTTCTAATAAAACAAGCAAAAAATAAAAATAGAAAACCTCTTGCAAACCTAGTATTTATCTGCATTTTCACTAATTAAATTATATTTGTCAAAATAAAAGTCAAAAAAAGTCAAAAATTCTTAATTTGACCTATTGACTTTTTGACTTAATTAGATTATTATAATGACATAAGGTTGAAGAAACCTAGAAATAAAGCAAGAAATTAGATAGACATAAAAGGTCAAATAGATATACTTGTAGTGAAAAAGTGAGGTAATTTATATGAACAACAACTTCAATAACTTTGGCAGCGATTTTGGTAGCATGAATGATTTGTTCAATCAATTGATGGGTAACATGGGTGGTTATTCCACAGAAAACCGTCGTTATAAAATAAATGGTCGTGAAGTAACTCCTGAAGAGTTTGCTTATTATCGTCAAACAGGTCATTTGCCTACTAATGAAGAAATACAAGCAGCACAAGCTGCAGCTCAACAAGGCAAAATGAAAAAGGATGGTATCCTTGCTCGTTTAGGTACGAACTTAACAGACGAAGCTCGTAATGGTAAGCTTGATCCTGTTATCGGTCGTAACAAAGAAATTCAAGAAACTGCTGAAATCTTAGCACGTCGTACAAAAAACAACCCAGTTCTAGTCGGCGATGCTGGTGTTGGTAAAACAGCTGTAGTAGAAGGCTTGGCACAAGCCATTGTAAATGGCGATGTTCCAGCAGCGATTAAAAATAAAGAAATCATTTCCATCGATATTTCCGGTTTGGAAGCTGGTACTCAATATCGTGGTTCCTTCGAAGAAAATATCCAAAACCTTATCAAAGAGGTTAAGGCCGCTGGTAATATCATCTTGTTCTTCGACGAAATCCATCAAATCTTGGGCGCTGGTTCCACAGGTGATGGTCAAGGCTCTAAAGGCTTAGCAGATATCTTGAAACCTGCTTTGTCCCGTGGTGAAATGACTGTTATCGGTGCTACTACACAAGATGAATACCGTAACACAATCATGAAAAACGCAGCACTTGCGCGTCGTTTCAATGAAGTAAAAGTCAATGCCCCATCTGCAGAAGATACTTTCAAAATTCTACAAGGCATTCGTCCATTATACGAAGCGCATCATAACATTGAATTGCCAGATGCCGTTTTGAAAGCCGCTGTAGATTATTCCGTACAATACATTCCTCAACGTAGCTTGCCAGATAAAGCCATCGACTTGATCGATGTAACAGCAGCTCACTTGGCATCTCAACATCCTGTAACTGATATTAAAACATTAGAAGCAGATATTGCAGATGCTAAAGCAAAACAAGAAGAGTTTGCTCAAAAAGAAGATTACGAATCCGCTATTAACGAAAAGATGCGTATTCAAAAATTACAAGAAGAAATCGACAAGCATACTGATAATCAAAAGGTTGTGGCTAAGGTTAACGATGTAGCGGAAGCGGTAGAACGTATGACTGGTATCCCTGTTTCTCAAATGGGTGCATCTGATATTGAACGTTTGAAAGATATGAAATCTCGTTTACAAGCTCATGTCATCGGTCAAGATAAAGCAGTAGAAGCTGTTTCTAAAGCTATCCGTCGTAACCGTGCAGGATTTGACGAAGGTAATCGTCCAATCGGTAGCTTCTTATTCGTAGGTCCTACTGGTGTTGGTAAAACCGAATTGGCTAAACAATTAGCCCTCGATATGTTCGGTAACAAAGATGCTATTATCCGCTTGGATATGTCCGAATACAGTGACCGCACAGCGGTTTCTAAATTGATTGGTGCTACAGCTGGTTATGTTGGTTACGAAGATAACTCCAACACATTGACTGAACGCGTTCGTCGTAATCCATATTCCATCGTATTGTTCGATGAAATCGAAAAAGCAGACCCTCAAGTTATTACATTACTTCTTCAAGTATTGGACGATGGTCGCTTAACAGATGGTCAAGGTAACACAGTAAACTTCAAGAATACTGTTATCATTGCTACATCCAATGCAGGTTTCGGTTATGGCAGTGACAATGATGATGAAAACAAAGTCGATGTAATGGCCCGCATTGCTCCATTCTTCCGTCCTGAATTCTTGAATCGTTTCAATGCTGTTATTGAATTCAATCAATTGAGTAAAGAAGATTTGAAGAAAATCGTTGATTTGATGCTCGACCAAGTTAACAAAACTTTGGCTAAAAAACAAATTACCTTAGATGTAACTGACGCAGCTAAAGATTTGTTGATGGAACAAGGTTATGACAAAACAATGGGCGCTCGTCCATTACGTCGTGTTATTGAATCTGAAATCCGTGACAATGTAACTGATTTCTACTTGGATCACATCGATGCAAAACACTTGCTTGCTGATGTTGTAGATGGTCACATCGTAATCAGCGACAAGGATGCTGCTAACACATCCGATGCTAAATCCGATGATGACAAATCTGCAGACCACAGCAAACAAGCTGATGATGCTGCATCCAAGGACAATAAATAATCGGTAGGCTATTGACCCTTTCATTGAATCCCTTACAACTCTCTCCATATACACACATATAACAATAGTCCTATTGATTGTGAAAGCACTCGACATTACGTCGAGTGCTTTTTTGCGTTATTATATGAATTTTGTATACATGACAAAAATCATTGATAACGTATCAATATATTTTGTATAATCATGTTACTATATTCTATAGAATTAAAAGAAAAGATGAAGAATATAAGGGGAATTAGAATATAAGGGACATTAGAATATAAGGAAAACCAAGCATATAAGAAAGATGAAGAGCGAGAGGAGCATAGTGATGTCACATTATATAGATTTAAATAGCGATTTAGGTGAAAGTTTTGGCAATTATTCATTGGGCATGGATAGTGAGGTGTTAAATCACGTCACTAGTGCCAATGTGGCTTGTGGTTGGCATGCCGGGGATCCTCTCATCATGGAGGCCACTGTTAAGATGTGCAAGGAGAAGGGCGTAGCCGTAGGGGCTCATCCGGGATATCCTGATTTGATGGGCTTTGGACGCCGCAAGATGGCGGTGAGTCCCGACGAGGCACGGGCGTATATGATCTACCAACTCGGTGCGTTGCAAGGATTTTGCAATCAGTACGATGTAGAGTTGCAGCATATGAAATTACATGGTGCTTTTTATAACATGGCGTGTGTAACGCCGGAATTAGCTGATGCGGTGTTAGATGGTTTACAAGCGGTGAATCCCAATGTTCGCGCCATGGTGCTCAGCGGTAGTTATATCGCCAAAGAGGCAGAGCGACGAGGTGTCCCTGTGATTCAAGAGGTCTTTGCAGACCGAGGCTATACAGAGGAAGGTACCTTGGTGCCTCGTACGGAAAGTGGGGCTTTCATAAAAGACCCGCAAGAGGCCTTGGAACGAGTGCTCATGATGGTGCAAGAAGGCAAGGTCGTAACGAATACGGGTAAAACGATCGATATTGCAGCCGATTCCGTATGCGTTCATGGTGATAATCCAAAAGCGATAGCTTTCACAAAGTATATTCGTGAAGGCCTCACTAAGGCAGGTGTCGTGGTAGCGAATTTTCAGAATCGATAGATTATAATCGATTGCATAAGAGTAGATAGAATCAGAATAGATAAAAGGAGTCAGTATGAAACCGATTACAGGTAAAGCGAGTTTATCTGTCCTCTTAGGGGCAGCATTTTTGATGGCCACGTCGTCCATTGGGCCAGGATTTATGTTACAAACGGCGGCGTTTACAGGCCAGTTAAAGGCGGATTTTGCGTTCGCTATTGTGGTGTCCGTTATTTTCTCCATCATTGCACAGCTCAATGTGTGGACCATCATCGGCATATCCCAAATGCGGGGCCAAGATATTGCGAATAAGGTATTGCCCGGCCTTGGTTACTTCGTAGCATTCTTGATTTCCCTTGGAGGCCTTGCGTTCAATATCGGCAATATTGGCGGTGCGTCCATGGGCCTTAACATTGTATTCGGTATCGATACGACGACGGCAGCAGCCATCAGTGGTATCTTGGGTATTCTATTATTCGCATCTCCAAAAATGGGTGGCGTTCTCGATAATACGGCGAAAGTGTTGGGCACAGTGATGCTCGTACTCATCGGTTATGTAGCGTTTTCTACTAATCCTCCTGTAGCAGAGGCCGCAACCCATGCCATCGTGCCAACCAATTACCCTTGGCTAGCTACGATTACCCTTATCGGCGGTACCGTAGGTGGGTACATTACATTCTCCGGCGGCCATCGCTTGATTGATGCGGGCATTACAGGCCGTGAACATTTAAAGGATGTACGTCGTGCTGCCTTCATGGGCATGTCCGTAGACGCCATTGTTCGTATATTGTTATTCTTAGCCGTACTTGGTGTCGTATCCATGGGCTTTGCGTTAGATCCAAAGGACCCAGCAGGTTCTGCGTTCTTACTTGGTGCTGGTGAAATCGGTCATAAATTATTCGGTATCGTATTCTTCTGCGCTGCGTTGACATCTGTTGTGGGTGCTGCCTATACATCGGTATCCTTCCTTAAAACCTTGTTCAAGGTGGTAGAACGATATGAAAAATTGACCATCATGGCATTCATCTTCGTGTCCACATGCATTCTTATCTTTATCGGCAAACCGGCTACACTATTAATTGTGGCGGGCTCTGTGAATGGTTTGATCTTGCCTGTTACCTTAGCTGTTATGCTATTGGCAACGCGTAAGACGAATATCGTAGGGGACTATAAGCACAATCCGGTTTTATTCTATACCGGTTGGATCGTTGTGCTTGTGACCGCCTATATCGGCGTTACATCCTTGCAAGGTATTGCGAAATTATTAGGTTAGGGGGCACATATGAATCCCACAATTTCTCCGGTTGGGGATAGTGCTATCTCCATCGAATTTGGTCAAGTCATTGATCCTAAGATTAATCAACGTATCCGTCAGACCGTGGCGGGTATTGAAAGCCTCCATTTAGAGGGGATTATTGAGATGGTGCCTACTTATTGTGCGCTTCTCATTCAGTATGATGCATTGCGCTACACCTATGCTGAGCTGTGCCACATTCTTGAACCTATTTGTATGCAGCCTATGAGTGCTGATGAAAGTGAGCTCGTGACGGTCATAGAAATACCGACCGTCTATGGTGGTGAATTTGGTCCAGACCTTGGATTTGTAGCCTCTCATAATCACCTTACAGAGGCCGATGTGGTGAGCATTCATAGCGGCACGGATTACCTTGTGTACATGATGGGCTTTATCCCCGGTTTTACCTATTTAGGTGGCATGGATCCGCGCATCGCTACGTCGCGATTGTCCTCGCCGCGCACTCATATTCCGGCAGGATCCGTAGGTATCGCAGGGGAGCAGACCGGCACCTATCCGTCGGATTCCCCTGGTGGCTGGCAAATTATAGGACGCACGCCTCTGTCCATGTACGATGCTTCTCGTGAAGAGGCGGCTCTGCTTAAGGCGGGCGACTATGTGCGCTATGTTCCTATTGATGAAAGTGCGTTCCACTGTATTAAGAAATTGGGCTCTTCTTTTAAGCCCGTTGTACATCATGTAAAGGCAGGTGACCTCCGTGGCGGTAAGTGAATATAAGAATGCGTCATTTGAGGTGGTTGCGCCTGGTATGATGACCACCGTGCAAGACGGAGGGCGCGTAGGATTTCAACAATATGGTATGCCCGTGGCCGGTCCTATGGATGGTGAAAGCTATGCTATCGGACAAGCCCTTGTAGGGAATACGGCGCCCGTAGGGGCTTTGGAGTGTACCGTACTCAGCCCTACGCTGAAGGTGAAAGGTACCTGTATTGTTGCTTTCACAGGCGCCGATATGAGGCCTACCATTAATAATGTAGAGGTGCCGCGGTACATTCCTTTTGTCTGTCATGATGGCGATGTCATCTCTGGCAGCTTTAGCCAATGTGGGGTGCGCATGTATATTTCCTTCACCGGAGGTATTGATGTGCCCGAAATCAACGGCAGCGTGGCGACACATACAAAAGCGAATATTGGCGGATTTGAGGGACGTCCCTTAGTGGCGGGCGATGAAGTGCGTTTAAAGGACTGCATGCGTGATACTATCATCTGCGACTATACTAGAGAATCAAATCATTTATTTAATACGGTTCTATTTAATCGGGGCGGCCGTGAATGCCATGAACCGCTGCGCGTTGTACTGGGCCCGCAAGCAAAGCACTTTACAGAAACAGGTATCCGTAATTTTAGCAGTGAACTCTATACATTGACCATCCAATGCGACCGCATGGGATTTAGATTAGATGGAGCCCCTGTTGAACACATCGACGGCGCCGATATCATCTCGGATGGCGCTGTGTTTGGATCTATTCAAGTCCCATCTGATGGCAATCCCATTATACTCATGGCTGATCGGCAAACGACGGGGGGCTATACTAAAATCGGCACCGTTATTACGGCGGATTTGCCTAGACTTAGCCAGTTGCCTATTGGGGATGGAATTACCTTCGATATTGTATCTGTGGAAGAGGCACAAGAGATGTATAGGGTATATATGCAAAATTTGCATAGCAAAATTAACTTAGCTTCTGCACAAAGTACATTTGTATTCTCTCTGAAAACAACAATATAATACGTAAAAAACGACTGGTTTATAAGTTTACACATAATTTTGTATGTATATGTATTTTATAAAAGCCACTCCTTGTAGTAAGGAGTGGCTTTTTTTGCACATAAAGTATAAATCAATTTTAAATAATTTATCGGATTACTTAAAAATATATCGATACATTTTCTTAAACAAAAATCTTCTATAAAAAATGAGAATAAAATGAACCGATTTGGTATAGCTTAAGTTGTGTGAAATCAATAACGGATTGATAATGAGAATGACAGAAATACTACATATAATGAAAATACATGCGATATGAATTAAAATACATAAAGAATTCATATAGAATATAGTGAATATAAGTAAAATACAAAAATAGACAAAATTCGAAATAGGAATTAAATATTCTTAATCCGTATAATTTACAATTGAGAAATATGAGGGGAGTATGATAGAATAATGAAATCAAATTCATAGTTTTTTAGAAGTTAATGGGTTTTATTGCTCTACAAAGAGCTAAACTTCATTATGTATTTGAAAATATATTTCATGTAGTTGAGAGGTTAGTTAGTGAAAAGGAAGCGAAAATGAATAAAATCTTTAAAGTTATTTGGTCTAAGTCGAAACAATGTTACGTTGTAGTATCTGAATTGGCTAAGAATACAACAGGGAAAAAGAAAATTGTTGTAGCTAGTATTTTTGCGGCTATGGTTGCTGGACAGGCTATGCAGGTTGACGCTACAAGTGGGTCATTTTATGATACTGGCGCTATAAAAGGTGCTATTGCTATTGGTAAAGCTGGTAGTACTGCGCCACAGGCTACTGATGAAAATGCTATTGCTATTGGGCAAGCTGCAAGAGCCAATGGTCGTGGTGGTGTCGCGCTAGGAAATGATACTCGAAGTGCACAAAATGCGATTGCTGCAGCATGGGATTCTCAGGCAACAGGTAAAAATTCTGTTGCCGTTGGTACGGGTACACGGGCTACAGGTTTGAGTTCAACAGCTGTAGGGGATGGTGCTCAGGCAACGGCAAATGGTGCTGTCGCGTTAGGTCAGTCTACAGAAAGTGCTGGCAATTCAGTTGCCACAGGTTTTAATGCCAAAGCAAGGTCTAATAATACTATTGCAATTGGTGTCGAGGCTAATAATGATGGGAGTATTACAAATAATGCATCAAGCGTATCTGTGGGTGTTGCAACTCGTGCAAGAGCAGTAGGCTCTATGGCAATGGGTGTTAGTGCTGATGCATCAGGTAAATACTCCTTAGCATTAGGGAGTGGTGATGTTAGTGGTGATTATACAGATGGAACTAATCACCCAAGTGCTAGTGGTGAGAAGTCTATTGCTATAGGGCATAACTCGAATGCTTCTGACGAAAGTGCTATTGCTATTGGTAGTAGCTCTATATCTGATAAAACTAGTGCGACAGCTCTTGGTCGTAATACTACTGCTACAGGTGTGAATTCCTCTGCTATTGGTGCATATTCTATTGCTAGTGCTACCGATGCAACTGCATTAGGTAGAAATGCTAATGCAACTGCAGGACAATCGACGGCACTTGGCACATATAGTGTTGCTTCTGGACAGTATGGCACAGGTGTTGGCTATCAAGCAAATGCATCAGGGGCTAATTCTACAGCAGTAGGTGTATCAGCCAAAGCTAACAAAGATGGTGCTTCAGCAATGGGGCCTGGCGCTCGTGCTTACGGTAATGGCGCTATATCTCTTGGCTATCAAGCTCTATCCGGTGCAAATATTTTTAATAGTACGAATGGTTCATTTAATGATGCAAGTGCCGACGTTACTAATTATGCTAAATGGGGTGATGCGGCTATAGGTTTGCGTGCTATTGCTTCTGGTGGTAATGCTACAGCTCTTGGTCGCAGTGCAACAGCAACTGCTGCCAATGCCATTGCTATTGGTGGTGGTAATGGTGATTCTGCTACAGATAATAAGGAAAAAACAGAGGCAACAGGTGAAAAGTCCACGGCTATTGGTTACAATGCTAAAGCAAAAACTGGAAATGATCTTGCTGTTGGTCGTGGTGTTACTTCTAGTGGTGGTGCTGCTACGGCTTTAGGTTACTATGCAACTGCATCTGGAAATCAAACTGTTGCGTTAGGTTCTACTATCAATTCCACTGCTCAATATGCAACTGGTATTGGTTATAGTGTGAATTCTCAAGGTGAAGGTTCTGTCGCCATTGGTGCTGGTACTGATGCTCTAGGAGCTATTCCTGCAAAACAAGTTCAAGCAACCGCCAAAAATGCTATTGCGATTGGTCGTGCCACACAAGCAACATCACAAGATGCTACAGCAATTGGTACTGATGCGACTGCATCTAATACCGATGCTATTGCAATAGGTAGAAAATCTAATGCTTCTGGGTCTACATCTATTGGTTTTGGTTATAATACAAAATCGACTGCAACTAATACTGTAGCAATTGGTACTGATGTTTCTGCAACTGCTGAAAGTGCGATTGCTCTCGGTCGTAAGACTACGGCTAGCGCCTTAAATGCAACTGCAGTTGGTCCAATCGCGAACGCCTCTGGAAAGTACTCTTCAGCATTTGGTATGAGTGCCGCTGCATCTAAAGAAAACTCGTTAGCGTTAGGTACGAATGCCAATGCATCTTTAGATAAATCTGTAGCTCTTGGTAGTGATTCTACAACTGCTACTAATGCAACAAGCCAAGGTTCCGTTGTTATTGGCGGTAAAACAATAACTTGGAATGGCGCACCAACCGTGTCGGGTACAGGTATGCAAGTTTCCGTTGGCTCTGCTGGTGCTGAACGTCAAATTAAGAATGTTGCAGCAGGTGAAGTATCTGCTAATAGTACCGATGCAATTAATGGATCTCAATTGTATGCGGTAGCAGATGCTCTTAACCAGGCTAATGTGGATCAATCTATTAAATACAAAGCTAATGGTACAGGAAGTAATTCTGTTAAACTTTCTGATGGTTTGAACTTTACAAATGGCGCTACTACAACGGCAACAGTAGGTGCAAATGGTCAAGTATCATTTGATCTCAATACGGCAACACAGAAATCGATTACTGATTCTGCTACTGCTGTAGCGCGTACGATTTCTCTCGGCGGCGATACTGGTACTACAACGGCTAAATCATTAACATCTAGTAATGTTAACTTTGGTGTTAAGAGTGGCAGTCCTACATATCTTACAACGACTGCAAATGGTAATGATGTGACCTTGACTATCAATGAGCAGGCCATTAAGAATGCCGCTAAGGATGCATCATCTTTCAAGGTGAAAGCAAATGCTACTGCTGCAGAAGATGTTAAAGGTGGCGATACAGTTGCTTTCAACAATGGTGATAATATCGCGATTACCCAAACTGGTAAGACCTTTAAAATTGCTACAGCTAAAAATGTAACATTTGATACGGCAACTATCGGTACCAATACAACTATCGGATCTACAGGGATTACAACTAATAAGGTGACTGTAGGCACTGTTTCTATTGATGGAACTAATGGCATTAACGCAGGTAATAAGGCCATTACTAATGTAGGCACAGGTATTGTAGCGAATAGCAAGGCAGATAATAGTAATGTAGCTAATATTGGCGATGTTAAAACTATCGCTAATGACGCTGTAGCTAATTTGTCTACAAGTCTTGGTGTTACAGATGGTACAAATAGTGGTACTGTTAACTTAAAGAACCAAAGTTTAAAAGTTGTTGGTACAGGTGTTGCAAAAGCAACTGTGAATGGTCAAACAATTACAGTTGATGTAGCAAAAGGTACAATAGCAGCTAATGCGACAACTGGTGCATTAACAGGTACTGCTGGTGTAGTTGATGCTAATGATATGGCAACTGCTGTTAACACAGCGATTACAAAAGCTGTAGATACTGCTGCTGGTACGCAAAAACTTGATATTTCTGCAGGTGGTACAGATAGTTCTGTTAACCTTAAAACTCAAAAATTAACGGTAGCAGGTACAGGTGCTTCGACTGCGTCTTTGACTGGTCAAACGATTACTGTTAATGTGGCGGAAGGTACATTTACTAATAAGACAGATGGTACAACGAGTGCTACAGCTGGAGTAGCTAAGGCGACTGATGTAGCCGCAGCGATTAATAATGCTAATACTGTATTAGGTAATAAAATTACGGCAGCTACACAATCTTTATCTACATTAGGTGATAATAAATTTAAATTAACGGCAGATTCAACCTCAACAACAGGTCAAGCACTTAATAAGTCTGGTGGCTTATCCTTTAAGATTGCCGGTGATGGTGACTTAGTATCCACAAGTGCTACTACAGATACTATAAATGTAACTGTTAAAAAAGGTACACTAACTAATGCTGCAGATGGATCGCTTAATGTAACTAATAGTGGTGTAGTAACTGCAGATAACATGAAATCTGTAGTCAATGATGCGATTACTAAAGCTGTTTCATCTGCTAAAGATGGTTCTGCATGGAATATTTCTACTAATGGTGGTACCGCTACAAAAGTGTCTGGTGGTAATACGGTTGATCTCATTAATGGTGACAACATCGAGATTACACAAGATGGTACAGATGGTAAGAAGATTACGGTTAAGACGAAAAAAGACCTTACTGTAGATTCTGTAACGGCAGCAAATACCGTAAAAGTTGGTTCTGCTACTAACCTTATTACCTTGGATGGTGCAACCGGTGGAGTGAGTGGTAATTCCTTCACAGCGGGGAATGCATCTATGAATACGACTGGATTCCGTTTAACAGGTGGTCCATCTATGACTACAGCGGGAATTGATGCTGGTAATAAACAAATTACGAACCTAGCAAGTGGTGGTACTACAGCTACGAATGCTGCGAATATTGGTGATATCAATGCGGCTATTTCTAGTTTGACTACTAACCTAGGTAAAAATACGACAATTGCTTATAAAGCAAATAATGCAGGCGGTCAAACAGTATCCTTGGCAGATGGATTTAATTTCACTAATGGTACATTAACAACTGCAGAAGTAGCAGCTAATGGTGTTGTGAAGTTCAATGTAACGCAAGGTTCTTTGTCTACTGATGGCAATGGTAATATCACAAATACCGCAGGTGTAGCTACAACCGACGATGTAAAAAATGCAGTTAATACAGCTATTACAAAAGCGGTAGATAATGCTACTGGTACTCAAAAACTTGATATTTCTGCAGGTGGTACAGATAGCTCCGTTAACCTTAAAACTCAAAAATTAACAGTAGCAGGTACAGGTGCTGCGACAGCGTCTTTGAATGGTCAAACAATTACTGTTGATGTAGCACAAGGTACATTTACTAATAAGTCTGATGGTACAACCAGTGCTACAGCTGGTGTAGCTAAGGCGAGCGATGTAGCGGCTGCTATTAATAATGCAAACACCGTATTAAATCAAAAAATTAGTGATGCAACTACCTCGTTGGGCACATTAGGTAATAATACATTTACATTAAAAGCAGATTCTACAGATACAACAGCACAAGCACTCAATAAATCTGGTGGTTTAGCGTTCAAAGTAGCGGGTGATGGCGATTTAGTATCTACTAGCGCTACTACAGATACTGTAAAAGTAACTGTCAAAAAAGGTGAATTAAGTAATGCTGCAGATGGCTCTCTAAATGTAACTGATAGCGGTGTAGTAACTGCAGATAACATGAAAACTGTTGTGAATGATGCTATCACTAAAGCTGTCACATCTGCTAAAGATGGATCTGCATGGAACATTTCTACTAATGGTGGTACAGCTACAAAAGTGTCTGGTGGTAATACGGTTGATCTCATTAATGGTGACAACATCGAGATTACACAAGATGGTACAGATGGTAAGAAGATTACGGTTAAGACGAAAAAAAACCTTACTGTAGACTCTGTGACTGCAGGCAATACTGTAATTAATACATCTGGATTAACTAATGGTACAACTGCTATTACTGGAACTGGTATTACAACAGATAAGGTAACAGTAGGTGGCTTATCTATTGACAAAACTGCAGGTATTAATGCTGGTAATAAGGCGATTACTAATGTAGGCACAGGTATCGTGGCGAATAGCAATGCAGATAATAGTAATGTTGCTAACATTGGCGATGTTAAGACTATTGCTAATGATGCTGTAGCTAATTTATCTACAAATCTTGGTGTTACAGATGGCACGAATAATGGTACTGTTAACTTAAAGACTGAAAAATTAAAAGTTGTTGGCACAGGCGCTGCAACAACGACTGTGAATGGTCAAACGGTTACCGTTGATGTAGCAAAAGGTACATTAGCAGCTAATGCGGCAACTGGGGCCTTAACAGGTACTGCTGGTGTAGTTGATGCTAATGATATGGCTACTGCTGTCAATACAGCGATTACAAAAGCTGTAGATAATGCGACAGGTACCCAAGCTCTTAAAATTGGTGGTGACACTACAGCTACTGGTTCTGTTAACCTTAAGAGTGATACATTATCTGTAAAAGGTGATAATAAATTTATTACAACAGCAGCGTCTGGCAATGACATTACCTTAACGGTTAACGAACAAGCAATCAAAACAGCAGCAAAAGATGCGGCAAGTTTCAAAGTAAAAGCTAATAGCGAAGCTGAACAAGAAGTAAAAGGTGGCGAAACTGTTGTATTTAACGATGGTGACAATATCGAGATTACCCAAACTGGTAAGACCTTTAAAATTGCTACATCTAAAAATGTAACATTTGATACGGCAACTATCGGTGGAAATACAACTATTGGATCCACTGGTATTACAACAAATAAAGTAACAGTAGGTGGTATCTCTATTGATGGCACTAACGGCATTAATGCAGGTAGTAAACAAATCACTAACGTAGCAAGTGGTGGTACTACAGCTACGAATGCTGCGAATATTGGTGATATCAATGCGGCTATTTCTAGTTTGACTACTAACCTAGGTAAAAATACGACAATTGCTTATAAAGCAAATAATGCAGGCGGTCAAACAGTATCCTTGGCAGATGGATTTAATTTCACTAATGGTACATTAACAACTGCAGAAGTAGGCGCTAGTGGCGTTGTGAAGTTTAATGTAACGCAAGGGGCATTATCTACGGATACCAATGGTACTGTATCTGCTGGTACAGCTGGTGTAGCAACAACTGCTGATGTAGCAAGTGCTGTGAATAGTGCGGTTAGCACAGCGGTGAATAATGCAACAGGCAATCAAAAACTTGATATTTCTGCAGGTGGTACAGATAGCTCCGTTAACCTTAAAACTCAAAAATTAACAGTAGCAGGTACAGGTGCTGCGACAGCGTCTTTGAATGGTCAAACAATTACTGTTGATGTAGCACAAGGTACATTTACTAATAAGTCTGATGGTACAACCAGTGCTACAGCTGGTGTAGCTAAGGCGAGCGATGTAGCGGCTGCTATTAATAATGCAAACACCGTATTAAATCAAAAAATTAGTGATGCAACTACCTCGTTGGGCACATTAGGTAATAATACATTTACATTAAAAGCAGATTCTACAGATACAACAGCACAAGCACTCAATAAATCTGGTGGTTTAGCGTTCAAAGTAGCGGGTGATGGCGATTTAGTATCTACTAGCGCTACTACAGATACTGTAAAAGTAACTGTCAAAAAAGGTGAATTAAGTAATGCTGCAGATGGCTCTCTAAATGTAACTGATAGCGGTGTAGTAACTGCAGATAACATGAAAACTGTTGTGAATGATGCTATCACTAAAGCTGTCACATCTGCTAAAGATGGATCTGCATGGAACATTTCTACTAATGGTGGTACAGCTACAAAAGTGTCTGGTGGTAATACGGTTGATCTCATTAATGGTGACAACATCGAGATTACACAAGATGGTACAGATGGTAAAAAAATCACTGTTAAAACGAAAAAAGATCTTACATTAGATTCTGTAACTGCAGCTAATACTGTAAAAGTAGGCTCTGGTACTAACCTTATTACCTTAGATGGTACAACAGGTGGAGTGAGTGGTAATTCCTTCACAGCTGGTAATGCCTCTATGAATACAACTGGATTCCGTGTAACAGGGGGCCCATCTGTTACTACTGCTGGTATTGATGCAGGCGGTAAACAAATTACTAATATGATAAGCGGTGGCACAGTTGCTACTAATGCCGCTACTATTGGTGATGTGAATACTAAGGTTACAACTGCTATTAATGATTTAACATCTAATTTAACTAAGAATACTAATATTGCGTACACAGCAAATACTGCTACTCCTGGTCAAACTGTGTCCTTAAAAGATGGATTTAACTTTACTAATGGTACATTAACAACTGCAGAAGTAGCAGCTAATGGTGTTGTGAAGTTCAATGTAACGCAAGGTTCTTTGTCTACTGATGGCAATGGTAATATCACAAATACCGCAGGTGTAGCTACAACCGACGATGTAAAAAATGCAGTTAATACAGCTATTACAAAAGCGGTAGATAATGCTACTGGTACTCAAAAACTTGATATTTCTGCAGGTGGTACAGATAGCTCCGTTAACCTTAAAACTCAAAAATTAACAGTAGCAGGTACAGGTGCTGCGACAGCGTCTTTGAATGGTCAAACAATTACTGTTGATGTAGCACAAGGTACATTTACTAATAAGTCTGATGGTACAACCAGTGCTACAGCTGGTGTAGCTAAGGCGAGCGATGTAGCGGCTGCTATTAATAATGCAAACACCGTATTAAATCAAAAAATTAGTGATGCAACTACCTCGTTGGGCACATTAGGTAATAATACATTTACATTAAAAGCAGATTCTACAGATACAACAGCACAAGCACTCAATAAATCTGGTGGTTTAGCGTTCAAAGTAGCGGGTGATGGCGATTTAGTATCTACTAGCGCTACTACAGATACTGTAAAAGTAACTGTCAAAAAAGGTGAATTAAGTAATGCTGCAGATGGCTCTCTAAATGTAACTGATAGCGGTGTAGTAACTGCAGATAACATGAAAACTGTTGTGAATGATGCTATCACTAAAGCTGTCACATCTGCTAAAGATGGATCTGCATGGAACATTTCTACTAATGGTGGTACAGCTACAAAAGTGTCTGGTGGTAATACGGTTGATCTCATTAATGGTGACAACATCGAGATTACACAAGATGGTACAGATGGTAAGAAGATTACGGTTAAGACGAAAAAAGACCTTACTGTAGATTCTGTAACGGCAGCAAATACCGTAAAAGTTGGTTTTGCTACTAACCTTATTACATTGGATGGTGCAACAGGTGGAGTGAGTGGTAATACATTTACAGCTGGCAATGCATCTATGAATACAACTGGATTCCGCTTAACAGGTGGTCCATCTGTTACAACGACAGGTATTGATGCAGGTAATACAGTGATTACCAATGTTGCTAGTGGTGGTACGACTTCTACAAACGCTGCAAATATTGGTGATATCACAAAGGCGATTAGTGATTTGACTACTAACTTGACTAAGAACACAAGTATTAGTTACACAGCAAACAACGATACTCCAGTTAAAACTGTATCCTTGAAAGATGGGTTCAAATTTACTGATGGTACATTAACAACTGCAGAAGTAGCAGCTGGTGGTGTTGTGAAGTTCAATGTAACGCAAGGTTCTTTGTCTACTGATGGCAATGGTAATATCACAAACACAGCAGGTGTAGCTACAACAGATGATGTAAAAAATGCTGTTAATACCGCAATTAACAAAGCAGTTACTAACTCTTCTACAGCGGTTAATACTCTAGGGGCGAATACTTTCACATTAACAGGTGATAATAGTACGTCTACAACAGGACAAGCACTCAATAAAAATGGTGGTTTATCCTTCAAAGTAGCAGGTGATGGCAACTTTATTACTACGTCTGCTGCTACTGATACGGTAACTGTGTCTATCAAACAAGGTACATTTGGTAGTAATACAGATGGTACAGCTAAATCCACTACTAATGGTGTAGCGACAACAAATGATGTAGCCAACATCGTTAATACAACCGTTACTAATGCTGTTACTAAAGCGACAGGTTCTCAAGTACTTAACATCACAGATGGTACTAATAATGACTCTATCAATTTGAAGAATGATACATTGAAGGTTGTAGGCGCAGATGGTGTTACTACTGAAGTGAGTGGTAAAACTATTACTGTGGGTCTAGATACGGCTACTAAGAATAAGATTAATAATGCTAGTACAGCAGCTAACAGAAATATTTCTCTTGCTGCGGATAGTGGTACTACATCTAGCCAATCCTTAAAAGATGGTGATGTATCCTTCGCAGTGAAAGGTGCTACAGGGGATTATATCTCTACAAACATGAATGGTAGTACTGTAGAGATTTCCACTAAACGTGCAACCATCGATAGCAATGCCACAACAGGCCAAGCTTCCGTAACTGGAAATGATGGTCTTGCAACTGCGAAAAATGTAGCTGACGCTATTAATGCGGCGACTGCAAAAGCAGTATCTCAATCTGCATGGAAACTTGCTGCAGATGGTACGACCGGTACAGAAACGATTTCCGGTGGTGACACTGTTAACTTCAAAGCTGGTTCCAATATGGAAGTATCTCGTACTGGCAAGGATATTACCTATAAGACAAAAGACAATGTTGCTTTCACAACGGTAACAGCTGGCACAGGCGCTAATGAGGTTAAATTAGACGGCAATACTGGCACGGTAACTGCTAAGGATATCACTGCTACGGGCGATGTAACTGCTAAAAATGTAACTACATCTGGTAATGTGACTGCCGCTGGTACTCTGAAAGGTGACACCGTTCAAGGTAATACTGTGAAAGCTGGTAATGTAACAATTACAGGTGGTACAACAAATACCATTACAGGTCTATCTAATACAATATGGACTGGTTCTACAACAACACCAGACCGCGCAGCTACAGAAGGTCAATTACAACAAGCAATTAGTAGTGCCACATCCTCTGCAACATTTAAGTTTGATGCTGATAACAATAGCCAACAAACTATGAATCTACAAAATGGTACTTTCAAAGTTACTGGCGATACCATGATTACGACTAATGCTACAAGTGCAGGTATCGGATTATCATTAAATACGAACAATGTTAAAATTGCCTATGCTGCGAATGGTTTAAATGGTCAAACAACGAGCATTGCAAGTGGATTAAATTTCACTGATGGTGATCATACAAAAGCAACTGTAGCAGCTAGTGGCGTAGTGAAATACGATGCTAAAACATCGACTATTTCCGTTGCAAATGGACATGCTGCGGCTAGTGGCAATGATCTTGCAACTGCAGATAATGTGGCTGATGCGATTAATCAAATGACCCAAAACAATGCGGGGAATACAACGCAACTTCGTCAAGAAATTAGCAAGGTTGCTACCGAAACGCAACGTGTAGGTGCTCATGCGGCTGCGATGGCGGCGTTGAAACCAATTCAATACGATCCATTGGCTCCAACACAAATCATGGCTGGCGTAGGTAACTATCGTGGTGAAAGCGCAGCAGCATTAGGTATTGCACACTATACAAATGACAATACTATGTTTAACGTAGGCGTGTCTGTTGGTGGCAACCATAATATGATTAATGCGGGCGTAACACACAAATTTGGCATTAGTGCTGAAAAGAAAAATATTCCTGATCGTTATAAAGCGGGCCCTATTAGCTCCATTTATGTAATGCAAGATGAAATGACTCAATTACGTTCTGAAAATGAAGCGTACAAGGCTAAGCTTGATAAACAACAATCTGAAATCGATGCATTGAAAGCAGCCGTTGATCAATTGCTTGCTTCTAAAGCATAGTTTTAGGTGCATACACAATTTATATATTTGTATATCTTCATGTATGAATATGTATATGGTGAAAGCCACCACTCGTTATGAGTGGTGGCTTTTTTGCGTTTAGAATTATCTCTCTTATTAAAATATTATCTTAAACGTAAAATAAATTAGAAAATATACTTTAAAAATAAAATATCACATCAATTGGTAAATAAAAGATAAAAAATACTCATATTGAAATTAAATGGATATATTAGTTAGAATAAAGGTTAACAATTCAACTGTATAATCATTCATAAATATTTATCCAAAAAGATAAAAATATACATAGATAAATATAAAAGAAATAGATTAAATCTATATCCTTTTGGCTTTCGAAAATATTTGATTTGCAATTAAATATTCGTATAATGCATCAAATTTCATTGTTTGATATAGATAAAATATGATAAAATTATGAAATGAGCTTTAAAATGTAATAGGTATATTTTGAGGCATAACGAAATACAAATACTAGAAATTGATTTATATAAGATATGGTTTTGAGAGATAGTTAGTAAAAGGAAAACGAATGAACAAGATTTTTAAAGTAATTTGGTCTAAGTCAAAACAGTGCTACATCGTAGTATCTGAAATTGCAAAGAACAAAACAGGTAAAAAGAAAATCGTAGTAGCTAGTATTTTAGCGGCACTAGCGATGCAATCCGGTTTGATTACAGAGGTAATGGCTGCGGACCCTCCATCAGCAAGATTGGCTGATGCCGCTGTAGCTGTAGGAACAAATGGTGTTGCTATTGGTTCCTCCGCTAAATCACAAAGTAATCAGTCCGTTGCGATTGGTTATTTTAGTAATGCTCAGGCACCTAGCGCTAGTCCAGAGAACCCTGCTACCGCGGTTGGCGCCGGTGCGAATGCTAATGGAGCAGGTACCGTTGCATTAGGTCTTTCTGCCAATGCGACAGGTGCTAATGCAGTAGCTCTTGGGGGTGGATCTAATGGCGGTAAAAATAAAACAGAAGCTACTGCGGTAGAGACTACTGCTGTTGGTTTTAATGCTAAAGCTAGTAATTCACGTGCAACAGCAATTGGTTCTGGTGCTGCGTCAAGTGGATCGGATGCTATTGCCTTCGGTACCTCTACTGTCGCAAACTCTGAAAAGGCCATTGCTATTGGTGCTAATTCAAAGGCCTCTGATATTGGTGCTACAGCATTAGGCCGTGATACGGAAGCATCTGGTGCATCGGCTACGGCGCTAGGTGCACTTGCATCTGCTAAAGGGTCAACAGCAACTGCTGTGGGTATGCAAGCATCTGCATCAGGAACTGATTCTGTAGCTGTTGGTAAAACAGCAAGTGCAACTAATAACAGAGCATTAGCAGTTGGTACTAATGCTAAGGCTACTGGTGAAAACTCTGTGGCTGTTGGTAGCGGTTCTGGTGGTTCAGGAAATCAAGGCTTTGTAGGTAGCTTAAATTCTACAGGTGGAGCCGTTAATACGACTAAAACTATTAATTATGCCACTACTGCAGAAGGAGATACTGCCGTTGCAGTGGGATACTATGCCAATGCTAAGAATAAAGGTGTTGCTATAGGGCAAACTGCGCTAGCGGCTACTGGTGGAGTGGCTATTGGTAAAGGAGTTTTTGAGGATACGGGCAATAGTGGTGCCGGTGGTGTTGTAATAGGTCAAGATTCTACATCAACAGGCGTTTACTCCTTGGCTATGGGGCGTAATGCCGTTGCTAGTGGATCTACCTCTATGGCGATTGGTTATGCGGCCAGTGCTGATGGAGGTTATGCCGTTGCTATGGGTCGAAAGGTATCTGCTTCGGGGACATCTACAGCTATCGGTCACCATGCAACCGCAACGAATGGTGGTTTAGCTATTGGAAGCCAAGACAATGATACATCTAACGATAGAACGACCGCCTCTGCAACAGGTGCTGTAGCTATTGGTAAGAATGCTAAGGCTACTTCAGAAGATGCAGTAGCGATTGGTACAAATGCAGAGGCAACTAAACTGAAATCTGTTGCGTTAGGTAGCGGTTCTACAACGGCGACAGGAGCTACAAATCAAGGCTCTACTACGATTAATGGTATTACCTATAATTTTGCAGGTGCCACAGGCAATCCAAATATGCAAGTTTCTGTAGGTAGCGCTGGCGCAACACGACAAATTAAAAATGTCGCAGCAGGGGAAGTATCTGCTACAAGTACAGATGCTATTAATGGATCCCAATTATATGCTGTAGCAAGTGCTGTTAAACCGCTAAAATACGTATCTGTGAACTCTGCAGCAGCAGGTACTGGTAGTAATGTTGATAATGATGGCGCACAAGGGGGCAATTCTATTGCCATAGGCCCATCTAGTACAGTTACAAGACAAAATGGTATTGCTATCGGTAGTGGTGCTCAATCCTTAAGTGAAGAGAGTATTGTTATTGGTAGAAATGCACAAGCAGAAACTAAGACTGGTGCAGGTTTAACAACTACAAGTCGAGCAATTGTTATAGGATCAAATTCTCGTGTAGCAGCCAATGTAACACAAGGCGTTGCCATTGGTAGTGGTCTTTCTCCAGATGAAGGTGCTGTTGTTACAGGTGACCAATCAATCGCTATTGGTGGCAATGTAAAGGTTGATGGTCATGCTGCGATTGCCATTGGTGGCGATGATGCTAAAAATGCTTCAAATCAGCTAGTCTCTTATACGAATACTGATGATACTGAAGTTACTGGTACCTTAAGAAATGCAATTCTTGATCTAACAGGGTATGATTTGTCAAAATACAAAGGCACTACAGCAGGGCATGCTGGTGTAGCCTATGGTACGAGTGCTCTTGCTGGTAATGCAGGCGTTGCAATTGGTACTGCAGCTGACAGTATGACTCGTATGAATGATAAAGGCCAGGTTGTTAATGATAAACCTGTTACTAATGCTGTAGCTATTGGTACCGGCGCTCGTGCTAACTTTGATAACTCTGTTGCCATCGGTGGTGGTTCCAATACAGATCACTATGCGACAAAACAAGTAAATGCCGTTATTGATGGTGTTGAAGTTAAGTGGTCTGGTGGTGAAAATATCTCCCCTGGTGACGTTGTTTCCTTTGGTGCAAAAGGTTTCGAACGTCAGCTTAAAAATGTGGCGCCAGGTGAGGTTTCTCAAACAAGTACAGATGCAGTTAATGGTTCTCAAATCTACTCCTTAGCTCGTAAAGTTACCAACATTATGAACGGTGGTTCTGGTTCTGTGGTTAATATAAATGCTACAGGCGAGCCACTTTCAAAAGTTGTAACAGGAACTGGTGCTTCAAAGGTTGAAAAATACTATCGTACAGTAGATGTTAAAGATGATGGTACATTAGTAACTGGTGCTGTTGCACAGACTCCAACGTCATTAGCATTGGTGAATGTTGATCAAACTGATACGAATAAGCAAACACAAACTCCTCGAATATTAGGAAATGTGGCTAATGGTGTGAAGGATAATGATGCAGTTAATGTATCTCAATTAAATGCAGCAAAGGTAAAATACTTCTCTGTTAATTCTTCTGATGCAGGCAATATAAATAATGATGGCGCTACAGGTACAGATGCTATTGCCATTGGACCTAGTGCAGTATCTAATGCTGTTGGATCGGTGGCTCTTGGTAAAGATGCTAAAGCCAATGGTGACTTTACGGTTGCTCTTGGTGGGGGTAATTGGCAATTTAAGGGCGCTCAGGCTAATGGTGTTGGGACTACCGCCTTGGGCTCTAGTACAAAGACTAAAGTGGGTACAAATTATCAAACAGCAATTGGTTTTGGAGCTACAACGGAAGCTGAAAGCGCACTTGCCCTTGGGTATAATGCAGCTGCGTCAGCACAAAATGCTATAGCATTAGGTAGAAGTGCATCTACAGCTGGACAAGATGCAGTTGCTTTAGGAAGTTCGTCACAGGCTAAGGGCGATTCAGGCCTAGCAATAGGTAATGGGGCACAGGCTAATAGTAATAGTGTAATATCTTTGGGGTATCAAGCAAATAATGGTGCTTCAAATAATACTTATGGTGTTGCCATTGGCTGGGCTTCCGGAATGCAGTCCAATGGTCTTAATAATGTTGGTGTTGGTACAAATGCAGGGCGACAAGTAATTGGTAATAATAATACTAGCTTAGGCAATGGTGCTGGTAATATTGCTAATACTAAAATCTATACTAGTGAGTCTATTATGCTTGGTACTGGTGCCAAAGTTGTCGGCAGCAGTGCTACTAAATCGATTGATAATGTTATTGCTATTGGTAAAAATACTAGCGGTAGTGCCTCATCTGCTATCGCAGTGGGGATTAATGCAGGTTCCTCTGCTGAGAATGGTGTAGCAATTGGTCCTAATTCCAATACTTCTGCGTACAATGGTATTGCATTAGGTTCCTTCTCTGAAGCTAGTACTAAAGCTAGTGTATCAGGATACAATGTTAATACAAATCGCACAGATAAATATGCCGGATTAACTGATATTGCTTTAACAAGTAAACTTGGTGCAGTATCTGTAGGTAATAGTACGATGACACGTCAGATAACCGGTGTTGCAGCTGGCACTAATGACACAGATGCCGTTAACATTGCTCAATTAAAAAGCGTTAACTTAGCTTTTACAGGCAATACTGGCAGTGGAGATGTCAATCTTGCTAATAGCAAATTGTCCATTAATGGCGATAATACTTATATCAAGACAGCTGCAAATGGTAAGCAATTAACTATCTCTCCTAATGTACAAAACATAACTTTAAATAATGGTAGAGCCTCTGCTTCAACTGGATTAGCTGATGCGAGTAATGTAGCCCAAGCAATTAATAACGTTGTTTCTGGAGTTCAGTTGGATATCATTGCCAATAAAGGAACTAAAACGGGCTCAGTAAATCTTAGTAACCAAAAGCTTACTGTAACAGGTGGAAATGGTATTCGCACAGATATCTATTCGAATACGAGTGGACAAAATCTTGTAATAGGCCTTGAACCAGAGCTTGTTAAAGCGACTACTCAAGGCATTGCTTTATCTGGCGATTCCGGATCTACAGGTCTAAAATATCTAAAAGATGGAGATGCAGTTTTTAAAGTATATGGTGACGGTAATCTTGTAACTACAGCTGGTTCTGCCGCTGGAGTAAAAGTATCTGTTGATTCCACTAAAGTAAAAGATTTAGCTGTAGAAGCAGTAACTGTAAGTAAAGCTAATACTGTAGATAATCCTATCACTGTAACTTCAACGACAGGAACTAATTCTAAAGATTATGCAATTGGCATCGATACTACAAAACTTGCAGCTAAAACGAATTTAGCCTATACAGCCAATGGTGCTACAGCAAAAACTGTGTCTTTAGCTAAAGGTCTTAATTTTGTTAATGGTACTAATACTGTGGCAACAGTAGATTCTGATGGCAAGGTATCTTTTGATTTAAATCAAGCTACAAAAGATTCTATTAATAAATCTGCTACAGCAGTAGGCCGTACTATTACGCTTAACGCGGATAGTGGTACAGGTTCTAGTCAGTCTTTAAGCAATGGTAATGTGTCCTTTGCGGTGAGTGGTGCAACTGGTGATTATATCTCCACTACAATGGATGGTAGTGCCGTAAAAGTATCTACAAAGCGTGCAACTATCAATAGTGATGCCAATACTGGTGCTGCTTCCGTAACAGGTGCTGATGGTTTAGCTACTGCTAAGAATGTAGCTAGTGCTATTAACTCTGCTGTTAATGGTTTGTCTCAAAACCTAAACATCAGTGATGGCACAAATAATAGTTCTGTAGCTCTTAAAAATCAAAAACTAACAGTAACAGGTACAGGTGCAGCGAAAGCCACTGTTAATGGTCAAACGATTACTATTGACGTAGCAGAAGGTACATTAACACCTAATACAACGAATGGTACTGTAACGGGTACTACTGGTGTAGCTAAAGCAACAGAGGTTGCTGCTGCAATTAACAATACAAATACTGTATTAGGTAATAAGATTACAAAAAATACACAAGATATTGCTACGAATACGTCGAATATCACTGCAAACAAAAATCAAATTACTACTAATACAACAAATATTGCAACAAACACAGCCAATATCGCTCATACAATTGCTTTAGCTGATGATAACGGCGCATCTACGACTGCTAAGTCCTTAAAAGATGGTAATGTATCTTTTAATATCAAAGGGGATAACAAGTTTATCTCGACAGCTGCATCTGGCAATGATGTAACGTTAACTGTTGATGAACAAGCAATTAAGGATGCCGCTAAGTCTGCCTCTTCTTTCAAGGTGAAAGCGAATACGCATGCTGAAGAAGAGGTAAAAGGTGGCGATACTATTACCTTTAACAATGGTGATAACATTGCAATCAGCCAAACTGGTAAGACTTTCACAATCGGAACTGCTAAGAATATAACCGTTGATTCCGTAACTGCAGGTAATACTGTTATTAATACGTCTGGTTTAACAAATGGTACAACTGCCATTACAGGTACAGGCGTTACAACAGATAAAGTAACTGTAGGTGGTATCTCTATTGATAAAACTGCTGGTATCAATGCTGGTAGTAAGGTTATTTCTAATGTAGCCAGCGGTACGGTAAATAATAATGCTACCGATGATTCCAATGCAGCGAACATTGGTGATGTGAAACAAGCTGTTGCTAACTTGTCTCAAAACCTTAATATTACTGATGGTACAAATAATGGCACTGTGAACCTTAAAAACCAAAAACTTAACGTGGCTGGTGCTAATGGTGTAACAGCGACTGTAAATAACCAAACGATCACAGTTGGTTTGGACGCGAATACTGTTAATGCTACAACGAAGGGTATTGGCCTCACTGCTGATACTGGTTCTACAGGTAATAAATACCTTAAAGACGGTGATGTATCCTTTGCGGTAACTGGCGATGGCAATCTTGTGAGCACAACTGCTACAACAGCAGGTGTGAAAGTTGCTGTTGATGCGGCTAAGGTAAAAGATTTAGCGGTAGCTGCTGTAACAGTAAGTAAGGATACGCAAGCTGACAATCCTATTACGGTAACCCCAACAGCGGGTGCTAATTCTAAAGATTATGCAATTGGTATCGATACAACGAAACTCGCTGCTAAAACGGATTTAACATATCGTGCTAATAGTGCGGCAGATGCTAATGCGAAGAAGGTTTCTTTATCTAAAGGCCTTGATTTTGTAGACGGTGACTCCACAGTTGCTACTGTTGATAATGATGGCAAAGTATCCTTTGATCTTAATACAGTTACTAAGAATCAAATCAGTACAAATACCACAAATATTGCAACTAATACTACAGATATTGCTGCTAATAAGGGGAATATCACTAAAAATACAGCCTCTATTGCTACTAATACAGCAGCGTTAGCTAGAAATATCTCCCTTGGTGCAGATACAGGTACGGCATCTAGCCAATCCTTAAGCACTGCTGATGTGGCATTTAATGTGAAAGGCGCAACAGGGGACTTTATATCTACCAATATGAATGGTAATACGGTTGAGATTTCCACAACGCGTGCTACGATTAACAGCAATGCTACGACAGGTGAAGCATCTGTAACTGGCAATGATGGTTTGGCAACTGCTAAAAATGTAGCTGATGCTATCAACAAAGCAGCTGATGCAGCAAAAGCAGGTGCAGCTTGGAATATTACAACGAATTCCAGTACAACCGATAAAACGGCTGTTAAAGGCGGCGATACAGTAGATCTTGTTAATGGTGATAACATCGAAATTACACAAGATGGTACAGATAAAAAGAAAATTACTGTAGCTACTAAGAAGGATATCACCGTTGATTCTGTAACAGCTAATAATAAAGTAACTGTTGGTTCTGGTGCAAATAAAATTACCTTGGATGGCACTGATGGTTCTGTAACGGGTAAAGCTTTCACAGGGACTACTTTCACAGGCACATCATTCACAGGTACGTCCTTCACGGCAGGCAATACGGTTATCAATACAAATGGTTTAACGAATGGTACAACGGCCATTACAGGCACTGGTGTAACGACAGATAATGTGACCGTTGGTGGTATTTCCATCGATAAAACGACGGGCATCAATGCTGGTAATAAGGTGATTAGCAACGTGGCTAGCGGTGGCACTACATTGACGAATGCAGCGAATATCGGTGATGTTCAAAATGCAGTGGCTAATTTGTCTCAAAACCTAAATATTACTGACGGCACAAATAATGGCACTGTGGACCTTAAAAACCAAAAACTTAATGTGGCTGGTGCTAATGGCGTAACAGCGACTGTTAAGGATCAAACCATTACAGTTGGTCTAGATGCTAATACTGTTAATGCTACAACGAAGGGCATTGGCCTCACTGCTGATACTGGTTCCACAGGTAATAAATACCTTAAAGACGGGGACGTATCCTTTGCCGTGACCGGTGATGGCAGTCTTGTGAGCACATCTGCGACAGCAGCGGGTGTGAAAGTTGCTGTTAATTCCGCATCTATTACGGCTGGTGCAGATGGCACAATTACAGGTCCTACCACTGATGGTGTAGCAACTGCTAAAAACGTAGCAGATGCTATCAATGCGGCTAAAAAAGCTTCTAAAACTGAAATCACTGCAAACACTGGTGAAGCGACTAATGCTACAACAGGTAATGTGACATTAACATCTACTACAGCTGCAGATGGTCATACTATTTATGACGTAAAACTCAACGATAAGGTGACATTAGGTACTGGTGCTAATGCGGTAACAATCGATGGTACAACGGGTGCTATTACAGGTAAAACGGCTACTATTGGTGGAGTTACTGTAAATGGTACAGCTAATACTATTGGTGGCTTATCTAATACAACATGGAATGGCACAGCCGTATCTGGACGTGCTGCAACAGAAGACCAATTGAAAGCAGCAACTGGTGCTACGACATTGAAGTTCACCGGTGATGTAGCGGCTAATACTGGATCTGTAAATCTTAAAGATGATACATTCGGTATTAAAGGTGATGGCAAATACATCTCTACCGATGTAAATGGCAAAAATGTAAATCTTACAGTGTCTGAAGCAGAAGTTAAAAAATCTGCTGTAGCTGCTGTAACAGTAAGTACAGATACTACGGATGCTAATAATCCATTGACTGTAACCCCAACAACTAGTGCAGATGGTACAACTAAGGATTACAAAGTAACGATTGATGGTACTAAGATTGCGAATAAGACTAACTTGTCCTACAAAGCAAATGGTGGTACTGCAAAACAAGTTTCATTAGCCGATGGTTTGAACTTTAAGAATGGTACATTAACAACTGCATCTATTGATGATGCTGGCGTTGTAAAATACGATGTAAATACAGCTACTATTACTGCTGGTGCAGATGGCACAATTACAGGCCCAACTACAGATGGTGTAGCAACAGCTAAAAACGTAGCTGACGCTATCAATGCGGCTAAAAAGGCTTCTAAAACTGAAATCACTGCTAATACTGGTGAAGCAGCTAATGCAACAACAGGCAATGTAACGCTTACATCTACTACAGCAGCTGATGGTCATACTATTTATGATGTAAAACTCAACGATAAGGTGACACTTGGTTCTGGCGCTAATGCTGTAACTATCGATGGTACAACAGGTGCTATTACAGGTAAAACGGCTAATATCGGTGGTGTTACTGTAAATGGTACGGCTAATACTATTGGCGGCTTATCTAATACAACTTGGAATGGCACAGCTACTACTGGCCGAGCTGCAACAGAAGACCAATTGAAAGCTGTTGCAGATGCTGCGTCTAGCCAAACTTGGAATATTACGGCAGACAAAGGTGGTACAACTGGTAATCAAACAGGTACTAAGAAAAATGCTACTGTTGGTAAGGATGAAACTGTCGAATTGGTTGCAGGGGATAACCTTACAATTAATCAAGATGAACGTAAGTTTACTTATTCCTTGAATAAAGACCTTGCTAATTTGACTAGCGTATCTGTTGGTACTGGTACAACTGAAACCATTAAACTTGATGGTGCAACTGGTAAAATTACTGCTAAAAATGCAGCTATTGGTGGCGTGACTATCGATGGTGATAATAATCATGTTACTGGCTTATCTAATACAACTTGGAATGGTACAGCTACAACTGGCCGTGCAGCGACGGAAGATCAATTGAAAGCCGTAGCTGACACCGCTAAAACAACTACTGATGCTGTTAACTTGAAATTCTCTGGTAATACAAATACATCTCCTGGTGTTGTAAATCTTAAAGATGATACATTTGGTATCGTTGGTGATAGTAAATATGTATCTACTGATGCGAATGGCAAGAATTTGACTGTGAAAGTATCTGAAGCAGAGGTTAAAAAATCTGCTGTAGCTGCTGTAACAGTAAGCACAGATACAACAGATGCCAATAATCCATTGACTGTAACACCTACAACGAGTGCAGATGGTACAACTAAGGATTATAAGGTAACTATCGATGGTACTAAGATTGCGAATAAGACTAACTTGTCCTACAAAGCAAATGATGGTACAGCAAAACAAGTTTCCTTAGCAGATGGTTTGAATTTTAAGAATGGTACCCTTACAACAGCATCCATTGATGATGCAGGTGTTGTTAAATATGATGTAAATACAGCATCTATCACTGCTGGTGCAGATGGCACAATTACAGGCCCAACTACAGATGGTGTAGCAACAGCTCAAAACGTAGCTGATGCAATCAATGCAGCTAAAAAAGCGTCTAAAACTGAAATCACTGCTAACACTGGTGAAGCAGCTAATGCAACAACAGGTAATGTGACATTAACATCTACTACAGCTGCTGATGGTCATACTATTTATGATGTGAAACTCAACGATAAAGTAACGTTGGGCTCTGGTGCTAATGCGGTAACAATAGATGGTACAGCTGGTAAAGCTACGATTGGTACCTCTGTTATTGATGGTGTAAATAATACTTTCACTACTGGCGGTGTAAGTCCTGTAACATTAAATGGTGCTACAGGTACAATCACTGGGAAGACTGCTAATATTGGTGGTGTTACTGTAAATGGTACTGCTAATACTATTGGTGGCTTATCTAATACAACTTGGAATGGTACTGCTACTACTGGTCGTGCTGCAACAGAAGACCAATTGAAAGCAGTTGCAGATGCTGCAGGTAGCCAAACTTGGGAAATTACAGCCGATAAGAAAGCTGGCACTTCTGGTGCTCAAACGGGTACAAAAGAAAATACTAAGGTAGGTAAAGATGATAAGGTATCCTTAATTGCTGGTGAAAACTTAACTGTAGACCAAGCAGGTAAAAACTTTACATATTCTTTGAATACCGACCTTGTGAAGATGAACTCTGCAACCTTTGAAGCAACAGGTGGTAAAACAACTGTCATTAAAGGCGATAGCATCGTTCAAACTGATGGTAATAAGACTAATACTGCTACAGCATCTAGTAATACAGTAGCAAATGGTACTAAGTCCACAGAAACTACAGCAGATGGTCAAGTTATTAAAGACGGTGCTAAGTCCAATAAATCTACTGTAGATAACAATGTAATTGATGATGGTAATGGCAATGTAAATACATCCAATGCTACATCTAATACAATTACAGATGGTACAAATACAAGTACAATCACTGCTGGTAAGGCACAAATTGGTACTGTTGGTATCGATGGTGTAGTAAGCAAGATTAGTACTGGTGGTACAAATGCTGTAGTAGTTAATGGTGCAGATGGCACAATTAAAACTGGTCATGTAACAGTAACTGGTGGTACTACAAACGACATCACTGGTTTGTCTAATACAACTGTAACGGCAGCAGACTTTGCAACGAAAGGCCGTGCTGCAACAGAAGAGCAATTGAAAGCTGCCACTGGGGCTACTACATTGAAATTCACTGGTGATGTAGCAACCAATACTGGTTCCGTAAATCTTAAGGATGATACATTCGGTATTAAAGGTGATGGGAAATACATCTCTACTGACGTAAACGGTAAAAATGTAAATCTTACTATCTCTGAAGCAGAGGTTAAAAAATCTGCTGTAGCTGCTGTAACAGTAAGTACAGATACAACCGATGCTAATAATCCATTGACTGTAACACCGACAACTAGTGCGGATGGTACAACTAAGGATTACAAGGTAACTATCGATGGTACTAAGATTGCGAATAAGACGAACTTGTCCTACAAAGCAAATGATGGTACACCGAAACAAGTTTCATTAGCCGATGGCTTGAACTTTAAAAATGGTATGTTAACAACTGCATCTATCGATGATAATGGCGTTGTGAAATATGATGTAAATACAGCATCTATCACTGCTGGTGCAGATGGCACAATTACAGGCCCAACTACAGATGGTGTAGCAACAGCTCAAAACGTAGCTGATGCTATCAATGCAGCTAAGAAAGCAGCTAAAACTGAAATTACTGCTAATGCTGGTGAGGCTGCTAATTCTACTAAAGGTAATGTAACATTAACATCCACTATAGCTGCTGATGGTCATACTATTTATGATGTAAAACTCAACGATAAAGTGACACTTGGAACTGGTGCAAATGCAGTAACTATCGATGGTACAGCTGGTAAAGCTACAGTTGGTTCTTCTGTTATTGATGGTGTAAATAATACATTCACTACTGGTGGTGCAAGCCCTGTAACATTAAATGGTGCTACAGGTACAATCACAGGTAAGACTGCTAATATCGGCGGTGTTACTGTAGATGGTACTAATAACCATGTAATGGGTCTTGCAAACAAAGACTGGACGCCAGGTGTAACACAAGCTGTTTCTGGCCGTGCCGCAACAGAAGATCAATTACAAAAGGTTTCCGATGCAGTTGGCGCTGGTTGGAAGGTCAACACTGGTAAGGTTACTGGTTCTACTGGTGAATCTAATGGTGCTGCATCCACTAAGGTAGCAAGCGGTGAAGAAGTTCAGTTCCAAGCTGGTAATAACTTAATCGTTGATCAAAATGGTAAAACTGTAGCGTACTCTTTGAATAAGGCACTTAAAGATTTGGAATCTGCTACGTTCAATGGTACAGGTACTAACAAAACTGTTATTACTGGTGATTCCATTACACAAACTGCAGGTACTCAAACGAATACATCTACTGCAGGTGGCAATACTGTAGCTGATGGTACTAAGTCCACAGAAACTACTGCTGCTGGACAAGTCATCAAAGATGGTGCTAAGACTAATACATCTACTGTTGATGAAAATACAATCGTTGACGGTGCTAAATCTAATAAAACTACTGTAGATAGCAATGTAATTGATGCTGGCAATGGTAATGTAAATACATCCAATGCTACATCGAATACTATTACAGATGGTACTAATACAAGTACAATTACTGCAGGTAAGGCTACGATTGGTACTTCCATTGTGGATGGTGTAAATAATACATTCACTACGGGTGGTACTAATGCTGTTAAGTTAGATGGTGTAGCAGGCACAATTAAGACAGGCACAGTAACAGTAACTGGTGGTACAACAAACGATATCACTGGTTTGTCTAATACAACTGTAACTGCCGCAGACTTTGCAACAAAAGGCCGTGCAGCTACTGAAGAACAATTAAAAGCAGTAGGCGAACAAACATGGCAAATCACTGCAGATAAAGATGCTACTACTTCTGGTACCCAAACAGGTACTAAGAAAGATGCTAAGGTTGGTAAAGACGATAAAGTTCAATTGATTGCTGGCGAAAATATGACAGTCAACCAAAATGAACGAGACTTTACATTTACCCTTAACAAAGATCTTGTGAAAATGAATTCTGCCACATTCCTTGGTACAGGTACTAATAAAACTGTTATTACTGGTGATTCTATTGCGCAAACTGCTGGTACTCAAACAAATACATCTACGGCAGGTGGTAATACTGTAGCTGATGGTACTAAGTCCACAAAAACTACAGCAGATGGACAAGTCATCAAAGATGGTGCTAAGACAAATACATCTACTGTTGATGAAAACACATTAGTTGATGGTGCTAAATCCAATAAGACTACTGTAGATAGCAATGTAATTGATGATGGTACTAATACAAGTACAATCACTGCTGGTAAAGCGACTATTGGTTCTTCCATTATTGATGGTGTAAATAATACGTTTACTACTGGTGGTGCAAGTCCTGTAACATTAAATGGTACTACAGGTACAATCACAGGTAAGACTGCTAATATTGGTGGTGTTACTGTAGATGGTACAAATAACCATGTAATGGGCCTTGCTAATAAAGATTGGACACCAGGTGTAACACAAGCTGTTTCTGGCCGTGCCGCAACAGAAGATCAATTGCAAAAGGTATCTGACGCAGTTGGCGCTGGCTGGAAAGTAAACACTGGTAAGGTCACTGGATCTACTGGTGAATCTAATGGTGCTGCATCCACTAAGGTAGCAAGCGGTGAAGAAGTTCAGTTCCAAGCTGGTAATAACTTAATCGTTGATCAAAATGGTAAAACTGTAGCGTACTCTTTGAATAAGGCACTTAAAGATTTGGAATCTGCTACGTTCAATGGTACAGGTACTAACAAAACTGTTATTACTGGTGATTCCATTAAACAAACTGCGGGTACTCAAACGAATACATCTACTGCAGGTGGCAACACTGTAGCTGATGGTACTAAGTCCACAGAAACTACAGCTGCTGGTCAAGTGATTAAAGACGGTACTAAGACAAATACATCTACTGTTGATGAAAATACAATTGTAGATGGTACTAAGTCTAATAAATCTACTGTGGATGGTAATACGATTACAGATGGTACAAATACTACAGTAACAACATCTAGCTCTGTAACTGTCAAAGATAATGCTGGTAACAGCACTGTTATTACGAAAGATAACATTACAACTGGTGTAGGTGGTAATAAAATCATTTTTGATGGTACAGCTGGTAAGGCTACGATTGGTTCTTCTATTGTGGATGGTGTAAATAACACATTCACTACAGGTGGCGCTAATGCTGTTAAGTTAGATGGTGCAGCCGGTACAATTAAAACTGGTACTGTAACAGTAACTGGTGGTACAACCAACGACATCACTGGTTTGTCCAATACAACTGTAACTAGTGCGGATTTTGCAACAAAAGGCCGTGCGGCTACAGAAGAACAATTAAAAGCTGTAGGCGAACAAACATGGCAAATCACGGCAGATAAAGATGCTACTACTTCTGGTGCTCAAACAGGTACTAAGAAGGATGCTAAGGTTGGTAAAGATGATAAAGTTCAATTGATTGCTGGCGAAAACATGACAGTAAACCAAAATGAACGAGACTTTACATTCACCCTTAACAAAGATCTTGTGAAGATGAATTCTGCAACCTTTGAAGCAACAGGCGGTAAAACAACTGTTATCAAAGGCGATAGCATCGTTCAAACTGATGGCACAAAAGTGAATACATCTACAGCAGGTGGTAATACTGTAGTTGATGGTACTAAATCTACAGCTACTACAGCTGATGGTACAACTGTAACTTCTGCTAACGGAAATACTAAGTACGCAGCAGATGGTGTACGTATCAATACTACTGGTAAGAACCCTGTATCTTTAACGGATGTGGGCTTAGATAATGGTAATAATGTAATTAAAAATGTTGCTAGTGGTCATGTGAATAATGATGCTACAGACAACACAAATGCAGCTAATATTGCAGATGTGAAAAAAGCAACAACTACAGTTACTGCTAATGCTGGTGAGGCTGCTAATGCTACTAAAGGTAATGTAACACTTACATCTACTACCGCTGCTGATGGACATACTATCTATGATGTAAAACTCAACGATAAAGTGACACTTGGCACTGGTGCAAATGCAGTAACTATCGATGGGACAGCTGGTAAAGCTACAGTTGGTTCCTCTGTTATTGATGGTGTAAATAACACATTCACAACTGGTGGCGCTAATGCTGTTAAGTTAGATGGTGCAGCCGGTACAATTAAGACTGGTACAGTAACAGTAACTGGTGGCACTACAAACGATATCACTGGTTTGTCTAACACAACTGTAACTAGTGCAGATTTTGCAACAAAAGGCCGTGCGGCTACAGAAGAACAATTAAAAGCTGTAGGCGAACAAACATGGCAAATCACGGCAGATAAAGATGCTACTACTTCTGGTGCTCAAACAGGTACTAAGAAGGATGCTAAGGTTGGTAAAGATGATAAAGTTCAATTGATTGCTGGCGAAAACATGACAGTAAACCAAAATGAACGAGACTTTACATTCACCCTTAACAAAGATCTTGTGAAGATGAACTCTGCCACATTCCTTGGTACAGGCAGTAATACAACAGTCATTACTGGCAACAGTATTACACAAACTGCAGGTACGCAAACGAATACATCTACTGCAGGTGGTAATACTGTAGCAGATGGTACTAAGTCCACAGAAACTACAGCTGCTGGTCAAGTGATTAAAGATGGTGCTAAATCTAATAAATCCACTGTAGATAGTAATGTTATCGATGATGGTACTGGCAATGTAAATACATCCAATGCAACATCTAACACTGTTACAGATGGTACAAATACCACAGCAACAACATCTAGCTCTGTAACTGTCAAAGATAATGCTGGTAACAGCACTGTTATTACGAAAGATAACATTACAACTGGTGTAGGTGGTAATAAAATCATTTTTGATGGTACAGCTGGTAAGGCTACGATTGGTTCTTCTATTGTGGATGGTGTAAATAACACATTCACTACAGGTGGCACTAATGCTGTTAAGTTAGATGGTGCAGCCGGCACAATTAAGACTGGTACAGTAACAGTAACTGGTGGTACTACAAACGACATCACTGGCTTGTCTAACACAACTGTAAATTCTGCAGACTTTGCAACGAAAGGCCGTGCGGCTACAGAAGAACAATTAAAAGCTGTAGGCGAACAAACATGGCAAATCACGGCAGATAAAGATGCTACTACTTCTGGTGCTCAAACAGGTACTAAGAAGGATGCTAAGGTTGGTAAAGATGATAAAGTTCAATTGATTGCTGGCGAAAACATGACAGTAAACCAAAATGAACGAGACTTTACATTCACCCTTAACAAAGATCTTGTGAAGATGAACTCTGCCACATTCCTTGGTACAGGCAGTAATACAACAGTCATTACTGGCAACAGTATTACACAAACTGCGGGTACTCAAACGAATACATCTACTGCAGGTGGCAACACTGTAGCAGATGGTACTAAGTCCACAGAAACTACAGCAGCTGGTCAAGTGATTAAAGATGGTGCTAAGTCTAATAAATCTACTGTAGATAACAATGTAATTGATAATGGTAATGGCAATGTAAATACATCCAATGCTACATCAAATACGATTACAGATGGTACAAATACTACAGCAACAACATCTAGTTCTGTAACGGTCAAAGATAATGCTGGTAACAGTACAGTTATTACAAAAGACAACATTACAACAGGTGTTGGTGGTAACAAAATCACTCTTGATGGTACAGCCGGCACAATCAAGACTGGTACTGTAACAGTAACTGGTGGTACTACAAACGATATTACTGGTTTGTCTAACACAACTGTAACTAGTGCAGACTTTGCAACGAAAGGCCGTGCGGCTACAGAAGAACAATTAAAAGCTGTAGGCGAACAAACATGGCAAATCACGGCAGATAAAGATGCTACTACTTCTGGTGCTCAAACAGGTACTAAGAAGGATGCTAAGGTTGGTAAAGATGATAAAGTTCAATTGATTGCTGGCGAAAACATGACAGTAAACCAAAATGAACGAGACTTTACATTCACCCTTAACAAAGATCTTGTGAAGATGAACTCTGCCACATTCCTTGGTACAGGCAGTAATACAACAGTCATTACTGGCAACAGTATTACACAAACTGCAGGTACGCAAACGAATACATCTACTGCAGGTGGTAATACTGTAGCAGATGGTACTAAGTCCACAGAAACTACAGCTGCTGGTCAAGTGATTAAAGATGGTGCTAAATCTAATAAATCCACTGTAGATAGTAATGTTATCGATGATGGTACTGGCAATGTAAATACATCCAATGCAACATCTAACACTGTTACAGATGGTACAAATACTACAGCAACAACATCTAGCTCTGTAACTGTCAAAGATAACGCTGGTAACAGCACAGTTATTACAAAAGATAATGTTACAACTGGTGTAGGTGCTAACAAAGTTACCCTTGATGGTACAGCAGGTAAGGCTACGATTGGTTCTTCCATTGTGGATGGTGTAAACAACACATTCACAACTGGTGGCGCTAATGCTGTTAAGTTAGATGGTGTAGCCGGCACAATTAAGACTGGTACAGTAACAGTAACTGGTGGTACTACAAACGATATCACTGGCTTGTCTAACACAACTGTAACTAGTGCAGACTTTGCAACAAAAGGCCGTGCGGCTACAGAAGAACAATTAAAAGCTGTAGGCGAAC